>ENA-OROH01000027-OROH01000027.1-human-gut-metagenome-genome-assembly--contig:-NODE-27-length-158177-cov-10.305587_pt1 | contig 158177 bp, 147 predicted proteins | sample MGYA00242125_ERZ509042 | MGnify/ENA primary metagenome ERZ509042 (study PRJEB26280, sample SAMEA2338738) | human gut metagenome | biome: human gut; feature: human-associated habitat; material... | reverse complement strand
ATGCCGGATACCAGTCAGATGAGTTATAACGATGCAGTGATGACCGTTTTTGAATATATAATCGATTACAATGCAAACCGTATTCATTCGAGTATTGATTATTTAACTCCGAATGAAAAATACCAGCAATTAGTAAGTTAACGAGGTGTCTCGGTTCGATGTGTCTAAAAGCCTTGACACCTTTCCGAGACCTGAAGAGGGGGCTGCTGCCCTACCGGCAACAGCCCCCTTGCATCTCCCCTCTCCTTCGGTATATAATAAACAAACGAAAGAAAAGAGGTGCTGATCATGTTACACAAAATCCTGAAAAACAGAAAAATATGGGCAGCAGCCTTGCTGATGGTATTGCTGGCTTTGGGCATTGCTCAGGCGGCAGGGGTGCAGTCCCAGAAAAGCAGTCTTTCCGGCCAGGTGGCAACGGTGGTTTCCGTGGGCACCCAGGTATCGGAAGGTTCTGTGCTGGTTACGGTGAAGACCCTGACCGGGACGGCACCGGCAGCCCGTGCCAACTGCAGCGGGAAAGTGGTTTCCGTGGAAGTGGCTCCCGGCAGCCAGATTGCAGCGGACCAGGTGGTGGCCACCATCCAGCCCTGATGCAGGCAGTTTTTTCCATTATTGATAATTACAGGAACCAGAGGGTGTGAAATACACAGTCACACCCTCTTTTTTACAGGAGGAATTATGCGTTGTTTCAAGTGGAAGCGGCTCCTGGTGCTGACCCTGGGCTGCCTTGTGGCGGCGGTTTCCCTGGTAAGTGCCGCCATTCCCACCATTGCCGTGGAAGAGCTGAAACCGGGCATGAAGGGATATGGGAAAACAGTGATCCGGGGAGCGGACATCGAAACCTTTGATGTGGAAGTCCTGGGGGTCACCGGTACGGAAACCGGGGGCTACAATATCCTGATCAAGGCGTCCGGCCCTCTGCTGAAGGAAAGCGGGGGCATCGCCCAGGGCATGAGCGGCAGCCCGGTGTACATCGACGGCCGGCTGGCCGGAGCCGTGGCCTATGGTCAGGCTTTTTCCGACCCCAACTACTGTTTCCTGACCCCCATCAACGAAATGCTCCGGCTCTTTGACGAGACCGATCCCCGGCCTTCCGTCTTCCTGCCCAAGAGCACCCCTCTCATGGTCAGCGGTTTTACCGCTGACGGGGTGGCCCATCTGAACGAAAACCTGTCTCCTTTCGGCCTTACCTCCTATGCCGTGCCGGGAGGGACGGAACAACTGGACAATGTGAAGCTGGAACCGGGAAGTTCCGTGGGGGTTTCCATGGTCCGGGGAGATATGGTCATCGGAGCCATCGGCACGGTGACCTGGACTGACGATGAAGGACGGATCCTGGCTTTTGGCCATCCCTTCCTCCAGCATGGAGATTCCAACTATTTCATGACCAATGCCTGGATCTTTGCTTCCGTGCCCAACATCCAGAGCGCTTTCAAAGTGGGGACCCTGGGCAAGACCCTGGGACGGATCAGCCAGGACCGTCTCAGCGGCATTGCCGGGAAAGAAGGAGAGAACGCTCCCATCATCCCCATGTACGTGTCCGTCACCGACAAGGACCGGGGACTGCACAAAAGCAGCAATGTCCAGCTGATCACCGATGAGGACCTGGTGCCCAGCCTGGTGGACGGGGTGACCTACAACACCGTCAGCATGGCCAAGGACAGAAAGGGAGGGGGCACCTCCCGGATCCGGTTTACCATCACCGCCCAGGGGGAAAAGGAAGGCCCCATCCGGCTCCGTCGGGAGAACATGTTCTACAGCGCTTCGGACATCGGGAAGCTTACCGATTCGGAACTGAACGTGGCTACGGATATGCTCATGAACAACAGGTTCGACAAGGTGACCATCCAGGACATCAATGTGGATGTGGAAACCACCTCCAGCTGTGAAGTGGCGGAGATGGTGGGAGCCTCGGCACCTCTCACGGCAGTCCAGGGAGGGAACCTGCCCATTACCCTGACCTTTAAGCCCTACCGGTCTGAGGAAATCACCCGGACCATCAACTTCAAGATCCCGGACAAGCAGCCGGCGGGCCCCATGAACCTGATCGTCCGCAGCGGCAATGCCACCACCTGGATCAGCAAGGCCCTGGCCAAGCGGAACAGCCGGAACGGGGCCAACACCGCCCAGGGACAGGATGCAGGGGACGGCACCGGAGAGGACGACAGCGCCATGTTCCAGTCTTCCCAGCGCCAGTTCAAGGATTTCCTGACGGAATTCAATGAAATGGATGCCAACAACGAAGTGGTGGTGGACCTGATGCCCTCCTACGGGGACAGCCGGCCCAGCAGACGGGCTGCGGCCCGGGCGGCGGGAACCACCTCCGGCAGCATGAGCAGCGCCATCACCGGCCTGCTGAAAGGCAGCAAATACAAGCAGAAATTCCCCCTGGATTTCATCATAACCGGGGAAAGCAGCATTACTGTGGATGTGAAGAAGAGATAGTAAAAGAGTTGCTGCACGTGTATGGATTCCACACGTGCAGCAACTCCTTTTTTCTACATTTTTTCATCCAGATAGGTTATAATAATCAGTAACGTATTTTTGAAATCATGCAGGGAAGGAGTTGTTTCCATGGGATGTCGTGATCTTTGCCGCTGGGTGGGCCGTAAAATGGTGGACCTGTGCGCCCGTACAGGCCGGGTGGTCAACCTGTTTCTGGCGGCCTGTCAGGCGGCCGGCAGTGCGGACCGGCGGGAAGTCCTCCGGCAGATGGCACGGCTGGGGGCTGATTCCCTGCCCATTGTGAGCATGACCATCCTGTGCACCGGTATGGTCATGTCCGTCCAGACCGCCAAGGAATTCGTCCGTTTTGGGGCGGCGGATTCCGTAGGGGGCATCGTGGCCATTGCTATGGGCCGGGAACTGTCTCCCATCCTGACCGGGGTGGTGGTGGCCGGCCGGATTGGGGCGGCCATTGCGGCGGAAATCGGGACCATGAAGGTCACGGAACAGATCGATGCCCTCCGGGTCATGGCCGTGAGCCCCATCCGCTATCTGGTGGTGCCCCGGCTCCTGGCCATTGTGCTCATGATGCCCGTGTTGGTGGTCTATGCCAACCTTGTGGGGGATGTGGGGGGCTGGTTCGTGGCGGAAAACTACGCCGGGATCAATTCCCACATGTTCCTGGAAAGCATCAGGGGATTTATTGAACCCTGGGACATTATCGGCGGGCTGATCAAAGGAGCCGTGTTCGGCGCCATCATCGCCATCATCGGCTGCCACAAGGGTCTGAACGCCCAGCAGGGGGCTGAAGGTGTGGGCATGGCCACCACCAAATCCGTGGTGCTGTCCATTATCCTGATCTTTATCGCCAACTATTTCCTGTCGGTGATCCTGTATGTCCATGGAGGCTGAAATGGAACGACCTGTCATTGAATTCCGGAATGTGGAGATGGCCTTCGGGCCCAAGGTGATCCTGGACCGGGTGAATTTTTCCGTGGCCAAAGGGGAGACCCTGGCGGTAATCGGTCCCTCCGGTACCGGCAAAAGCACTGTGCTGAAGCTGCTGATCGGCCTTTTGAAGCCCCAGGGGGGCCAGGTGCTGATCCAGGGCCAGCCGGTGGAAAAATATACGGAAGACCAGTGGAACCAGCTGCGCCAGCACATGGGCATGGTGTTCCAGTATTCCGCCCTGTTCGATTTCCTGGATGTGGGAGAAAACGTGGCCTTCGGCCTGCGTCAGCACACCAGCATGTCGGAAGAAGCCATCCAGAAGCGGGTCAGGGACCTGCTGGAAGCGGTGGGCCTTGCCGGCAACGAGCATGTGTACCCGGCCCAATTGTCCGGGGGCATGCAGAAACGGGTGGGCCTGGCCCGGGCGTTGGCTCTCCAGCCGGACATTATCCTGTACGATGAACCTACTGCCGGGCTGGACCCCATTATGGCCACCAACATCAGTCAGCTGATTCTGGATACCAAGAAAAAACTGGGCATCACCGGGGTACTGGTGACCCACGACATGGCTTCCGCCTTCCTTTGTGCGGACCGGATCCTTATGCTCAGCCATGGGCACATCGTCTTTTCCGGCACGGTGGACGAAGCCAGACATACCCGGGAACCCCTGGTGCGGGCGTTCCTGCGCAGTGATATTTTGGAAGACAAGGAGTAAGATCATGAAAGCAGATGAAGTCAAAGTCGGTGCCGTCACCCTGGGGGGCATCGTGATCCTGGCCCTGATGCTCACCTTCCTGGGGGTGTTCAGTTTTGCCGGCCGGACCTACAAACTTAATGTAATGTTCGACGATGTAAACGGCCTGAAAGTGGGCAATGAAGTCCGGTTCGCCGGGGTCCCGGTAGGGAAGGTGGATGACATCATCGTGGACGGGTCCAAGGTGAAAGTGGTCATGAAGATGGACGAAAAACAGAAGATTCCCCGTAACTCCCAGTTCAGCATCGGTATGGACGGGGTCATGGGCACCAAATTCGTCACCATCGCTCCTCCCAAAATCGCCACCGGCCTGGTGTTCAAGGCAGGGGAAACCATTACCGGCCAGCAGGCAGGGGGCATCGACAAACTGATGGATTCCTCCGGCCGGGTGCTGGACAAGCTGGAAGTGGTGGTGGATGCCTTCAGCAATGTGTTCGGAGACAAGAACGTGCAGAAATCCATGCGGGAAGGCTTTGTCCAGACCGGGGAAGTGGCCAAGAACATGAACGACTTCACCAAGGCCCTGGCCACCATGGCCCAGCAGAACCAGGGTGATATCCGCACCATGGTGGGCCAGATGAAGGAAATGTCCGTCCATATGAACAGCATTATGGACAAGGCGGATGCTGATGGAGCCACCGGTCAGAACGTGGCAGCCATGGCAGCCAATATGGCGGATGCCAGCAAGAAGATCCAGAACACGGCGGAGGCCCTGCAGAATGTGGTCACCGACCCTCAGACTCAGCAGGACCTGAAGGAGACCATCCACCATGCCAAATCCACCACTGTGAAGGCGGACAAGATCCTGGGAGTGGTCACCGATGCCCAGGTCCAGGCGGATGTGCTGTACAATGACAAAAAAGGCAAATGGCGGACGGACATGGGAGTGAAGCTGCCCCTGAAGGAAGATACCTATGCCTATCTGGGGGTTTCGGACATCGGGGACCGGGACAAAGTGGACTTCCATTACAACAAAAAGCTGAACAAGTACATCTGGGGCCGGGCCGGTGTTATGGAAGGAGAATTCGGCGTGGGAGCCGACTGGATCCTGTCTCCCAAATTCAAGCTGTTCACCGATTTCTATGATTTCGATGATGCCAAACTGAAAGTGGGGGCGGAATGGGCCTTCAGTCCCAAACTTTCCCTGATCGGAGAGAGCATGGACGTGCTTGATCATGGTTCCGACACCACCTACCTGGGGCTTCGGGCCAGATTCTGACAAAAAGTTTAAAAAGTGTTTGGTTGACTTTACTTTTTCAACTGATTATAATAATAAAAGCTGACTAGGTAGTCAGAAAGTACAGGAGGGTCTGATTGTGAAGCATTTCCATACCAAAAGCATGATTCTGAGCGCTGTCATCCTGAGCGCCCTTTCTATCCATACAGTGGGGGCCGCCACCCCGGAAACCGTAAACCTGGATCTGGGGAAAACTGTCCGCATGGCCCTGGACAACAACTCCAGCGTCAAGATCTCTGCCGCTGAACTGGATGCGGCCAAGGCGGAACTGGACCAGGCCAAGGGGGCCCGGTGGGGGAGCATTGATTTCTCCCATACCAGCGGCCGTACAGAAAAATACCAGTCCAATGTCATCGGCAACAATCATTCCAATCAAGTGAGCATTACGGTGCCCATCTATACCGGAGGCCGTCTGGAAGGGGTCATCGACCAGGCCAAAAAGAACCTGGACTACTACCAGTATGGGATGAGCAGTTCCTACCAGACCACCCGGTACAATGCGGAAAAGGGGTACTATGATGTGCTCCAGGCCGCCAACACCGTGAACCTGGACAAGGAAACCGTGAACCGTCTGGATGAACATCTGAAGAACACCCAGGCCCAGTTTGCCGTAGGGGTAGTGGCCAAAGCCGACGTGCTCCGGTCCCAGGTGGAACTGGTCAACGCCCAGCAGACCTTGACCCAGGCGGAAAACAACTATGAAGTGGCTGTTTCCTCCCTGAACAACGTAATCGGGCTGCCCACTGCCACCCGGCTGAACCTGAGCCAGGGACTGGAATACAAACCCAACGACTACACCCTGGACAACTGCGTAACCTATGCCATGGCCAACCGGCCGGAAATCCACCAGGCGGAAGCCTCCGTGGGTATGGCTCAGGCCGCCCAGAAGATTGCCAACTCCGGCAGCCTGCCTCAGGTAAGCTTGGGAGCTTCCAACGCCTGGAGCAATGATACCTTCCCGGGCCAGAACCGGGACAACTGGACGGTGGGGCTCAACATCACCCAGAACATCTGGGACTACGGGGTCAACGCCGCCAAAGTCCGGGAAGCCAAGGCCAATGTGGTGAAAGCCCAGGAAAGCTACCGGCAGATCAGTGATCAGGTGCGCCTGGCCGTACGGACCAGTTACCTGAGCATGCGGGAAGCGGAAAAACGGATCAAGACCACGGAAGTGGCTGTGGCCCAGGCGGAAGAAGATTACCGTATCGCCCAGCTCCGGTACCGGGCCGGCGTAGGGACCAACACCGACGTAATGGATGCGTCCGTGGCTCTCACCACCGCCAAGAACAACTACATCCAGGCACTGTATGACTACAATACTTCCACTGCCCTGCTGGAACAGAGCATGGGTGTTCCTGTGGAAAACGAATAAAAGAGCAAAGAAGAGGCTGTTGCGCAGGCAACAGCCCTTTTCTTTTTCCCTCTATACCTGTTATACTTATGTTGTGTATGATAAATTAATTAATTTGCATTTCCCTTGTAAGCGCCGGGCAGCAGCCCGCGCTTTATATCCGCCCTTTTCAAGGGCGGGGGACCATGCGCAGCATGGTGGTGGGTTTCGCGATGAACGACCCACGATTCACGACAATCGATATGGAGGCCCTGATGGGTACCAAAGGTAAAAAACGGCTGGCCGTTCTGGCCGGAGTGCTGGTCCTGCTGTACCTGGTCCTGTGGAAGCTGCTCCTTCCTGCAGGGCTGGAGCGGGCCGTCCCTCTGGTGGAAAACGCCGCCGGGGAATATATTAACGGACAACTGCAAATGGAAACCATGGAAGTGAGCCCGGACCTGACCTTCACCGCCCGGAATCTCCAGCTGACCGATGCAGGCGGGAATCTGGTGGCCAAGATCCCGGCTCTGTCCCTCCAGGTGGACCCTTTGAAGTTCCTGAATGGGAGCAGCTCGGTGGGCATCCTGACCCAGATCACCCTGGATGAACCAGAACTGTACCTGGTCCAGGACGACAAACAGGAATGGAATGTGGCCCATCTCCTGAAGGAAAGCCAGAGTTCCAGCACGGATTTCAAGGCTCTCATTGCCATCCGGGACGGCCGGGTAACGCTTCAGCTTCCCTACGGCACCTGGGATGCTGGGGTGGAAGGGACCATCGATCCTGCCCGGAATCCGGACTTTGCCCTGGATCTGACGGTGACCCGGAAAAATCAGTCCATCCATGTAGCCGGTACCCTGGACACGGACCGGCGGGGAACCCTGACCGCCCAGACAGATCTCATGGGACTCCAGGATTTCAGCCCTCTGGCGGAACAGTTCCTGCCGGTGACGGAGCTTACCGGGGCTTTGACGGATGCTTCCATCACCTGGACCAACAACGCGGCAGGCAGCCAGCTTTCCGGCCGGGCCCAGCTGCGCCAGGTGGGGGCCGTCTACAGCTGGAATGGCCATGATCTGGCTCTGGGAGCCGATGGGGGCCTTTCCTTTGATCAGCTGCGGCTGAAGGCCCGGGATCTGGAAGTGACGGTGGACGGGCAGAAAATCCGTGTATCCGGGGGCGTGGATCTGACGGATCTCCAAAATCCCCGGGCGGAAAAACTCCAGGCGGATCTGGACGATTTTGACCTGTCCGCTCTGCCTCTGGATCTGCCTGTAACCGGCACTGTCAGCGGCACTCTGGCTGTGGACGGGACCAAAGAGGATCTTACCGGCAGCGGCACCTTCACCAGTCCGGCCCTGACGTTCCAGGGCTATGAGGCGGACCAGGTGACCCTGCCCTTCTCCTTCCGGGATCACCGGGTGGAAACCGATGGGGCCAAAGCCAGCCTGGGCGGGGGCACTGTTGCGGTACAGGCCTCCTACGACTGGGAAAACCAGGAGGGCCAGGCGGCCCTTACGGCAGACCAGGTGGACGCCGGAACCTTTGTGCCCCGGTTGGGCAGCCTGATCCTGGACGGCACCCTGTATGCCGCAGGAAAGTATCAGGACGGGACGCTCCAGCTGGAAACTCTGTCCAGTGACCTGTCCCTTGGCTGGGGGAACCTGAAACTCCAGCAGATTGCCCTGGATGGAACAGTGGACGGCAGCAATTTCACCCTCAGCCGGATTTCCGGCTATACGGAAGAAGGGGGCGCCCTGGCCGGCACCGCCAGTCTGAAAGGGGGGCAGCTCCAGGGAGATATCTATATTACCGACCTGCCGGTGGATCCGCTCCTGGCCGCTGTGGGCCAGGAAGGCAAAGGTCTGCTTTCCACCCACCTGCTCCTGTCCGGTACCGCCGACGCACCGGGAGCCTTCGGGGCCTTCTCCTTCCGGGAGGGAGAACTGCTGGGCCAGACCATCCAGGAAGCCCACGGAGCTCTGGAATGGAAGGACCGGAAAGCCAGCTTCCACAAGGTGGAAGTGAACCTGGCCCAGGGCACCCATGCACTGGACGGCAGCGTGGACCTTTCCGGCAGCGAGCCTCAGCTGGACCTGACCCTGGAAACCCGGAGCATCCGGCTGGAGCCCTTCAGCGAAGCTTTCCATTCCCCCTGGCCGGTTACCGGGAATCTGACCAATACCATTGCCGTGAAGGGGCCCCTGTCCAATCCTTCTTTCACCGGTCATGTCCACGCCTGGGACGGGTCCGTGAACAAATTCCTGGTGGACGAAGTGGAGGGAGACTACACCTATGACGGGAAGCTCCTTCATCTGAAAGATTTCCATGTCCAGGCTCTGACCTGCGCTGCCCAGTTCAGCGGCACCGTCAGCCGGGACGGGTTCCTGGATCTGGGGATGGATGCCAAAAACATCAACCTGCTCCGGCTGCCCTGGCTGAAGGACAGTGTGGACCTGGCCGGATTCGTGAACTTCAGCGGCAGCATTACCGGCCACACCAGCCGGCCCCTGTTCCAGGGGGTCCTGTCGTCGGATTCCGTGCTGATCAACGGAGTGGAATTCACCGGGCTGGCCCTGTCCTTCCAGAGCCAGGCCGGCCATGTAAACACCTTCCAGGGCACCTTCCAGCAGAAAACCGGCGGGGACTATGCCCTGAAAGCCAAATTCGACTTTGACCGGAAGCTGTTCCAGTGGACCGTGGACGTAACCAAAGGCAATGTCCGGTCCCTGCTCCAGATGGGGGGCATCAAAGCGGACGTGGACGGCTATCTGTCCGGACGTATCGAAGCCAATCCGGACGGCCCCCGGACCGGCATGACAATCATCGGCAAAGTGGAAGACGGGAAAGTGGCCGGAGTGTCCTTTGCTTCGGCGGATTTCGATATTTACACCCATCTGGGTCTGTGGCAGATCCGGAAGCTCCAGGCCCGGGAAAGCGGCGGCGGGCTCCTGGCCGCCCAGGGGAACTTTGACATGCGGAAACGGACCATCGACCTGGAACTGGCCACCAGTGAGGCCAATGCCAAGCTGCTCACCGTGGGCATGGACAATCCTCCGGATGTGAACGGAAAACTGAACATTGTGGCCCAGCTGAAAGGGAACCTGGACGATCCCAACGGGAACTTCTCTCTGGAAATGAAGGAGGGAAGCATCAGCGGAGTGGCTTTTGACAATGTGTACGGCATGGTTACCCTCCGGAATGACATGTTCCATCTGGACCAGTTCCTGATCCAACGGGACGTGTACAAGATCAGTGCCTACGGCACTTTCCCCATGGACCTGCTCCGGCCGGTGTCCAAACGGAAGAATCCCCAGTCCCGGATGAACCTGGAAGTCCGTCTGGACAACGGGAACCTGGCCATCCTGCCCACCCTGACCAAATGGGTCCAGTGGGCGGACGGCCCCACCAGCGGCCGGGTGGATATTACCGGTACCCTGGAGGACTACAGCCTGAACGGATCCATTGATCTGGACGGGGGTACCGTAAAATTCCGGGGCCTGGACAATACTTTCGACAACATGAAGTTCCATGGGGAATTCAGCGGCAAGACCATTACCCTGAAGGAATTCTCCACTACTACCGGGAAAAACGGCAGCATCACCGCATCCGGTTCCTATCTTCTCAATGATGTGTCCGGGAAACCCTACCATCTGAATCTGGCCATCAAGGATGTGGAACTGGTCTCTTCCATGGTGAAGGGGAAACTCAACGGGAACTTCGACCTGGAGCACAAGGAAAACAAACCCTTCCTCAGCGGGAACATCAAACTGGACAAAGGGTATCTGGGGCTGTCCGCCATCCCGGAATTCGGGGAGGGAAATTCGGACATCGGACTGGATATCGACGTGGACCTGGGGAACAATCTCCATTTGTACAATGCAGCCTTTATGGACTTGTGGCTGAAAGGCCAGTTCCACATTATGGGCAGCACGGCCTTTCCCCAGATCAACGGCAGCATCCGGGTGAACCGGGGCAGCCGGCTGAAATATCTGGGCACTCCGTTCAACATCGGGTTCGGGGAAATCTACTGGCCCCGTCCTGGGACCTTTGTGCCCAATGTGAACATGTCGGCCTTTACCCGTCTGGGACAGTACAATATCCTGGCCAAGGCCAGCGGGCCGCTCAGCCTGGACAACATTGTGATCAAACTGTCCAGTGATCCGCCCCAGGATGAAAACACCCTGAAGCGGTTCCTGACCCTGAAAACCGACGACGCCAGCCTGGGGGACGATGCCTGGAGAGGTTTGGTGGATGCCGGGCTCCAGATGACCTTCCTGGCGGATGTGGAAGACGCCATCAAGGACGCCCTGGGTCTGGACGAACTGCGGATCTACAGCGGCAATGTCCAGAACCTGGTATCCTTCTCCGCAGATACCAACCGGGCCAACGAAGCCACCGGTCAGGAACGGCGCCAGTACAACGTGCTGCTGAGCCGGTATTTCGGCCGGAAGCTGCTGCTGGGCTATACCACCAGCTTCGACGGGGAAGAACATAACCTGTACGCCGGGTACCGGGTGGCTCCCAAAGTCCATCTGGGTGTATCCATCGATGAAGACAACAACCGGTGGTATGGGGTACAGTATCGGACGAGGTTTTAAAAGAAGGGACTGTTGCCTTTGCAACAGCCTGTGACCGGGGTGTGAATTTATTCACACCCCTTTTTTCACACTCCAGGACTGGAAATATTATCCCATAGAAGGTATAATAAACGGGATATGGTATAATTAATCGTTGATTTTTAAGTAGATACTGACAGCAAAAACCTGTACGGAGGGTACTCTATGAAAAAACATGTAAACTGGCGGCAGCTGTCCGTCGCTGTCTTGGCATCTCTGGCCATGACCACTCCGGTCTATGCCGCAGAAATCACCCACAGCCAGGAAGTGGAACTGGGGCCGCACAAAACGGCCGCCAAAGAAGGACAGGGCATCGGAACCATCGAGGTGGCTCCGGAGAGCCAGACTGCTGCCCAGCCGGCGGAAGCGGCTGCTCCAGCAGCTCCTGCTGAAGAAGAACAGCCCAGATATCGGGAAGTCCGCCGGAACGGTGTCACTTATATCGAAAAGGTCGGCAAGAAGAAACTGGAACAGGAACAGGAAAAGGCCCAGGCTGATGAAGAACAGCTGGAAGCCCGGATGACCCAGCAGAAGGAAATCCAGGAAGCCCAGAACAAGCAGCTGCCGGGCCGGAGTATCCTCCAGCAGTCCGTCCTGTCCGACTATGATATCACCACCCAGGAAAACCAGTATGCCAAAGTGGAAAAGGAATCCCTTCCCTTTATCGGCCAGACTGTCACCAAGGTCACCCTGGAAGGCGCCTCCCATGAGGATCCGGCCAAACTGGCAGACGTGCTGAAGATGCCGGCCGGCACCAAGTTCACCAAGGAAGGGCTCCAGGATGATATCCGGGCTCTCTACGAAACCGGCTGGTTCTACGATATTCGTCCGGTGTTCACCAAAGTCCCGGAAGGGGTCCAGATCAAATACCAGCTGGAAGAAAATCCTGTGCTTACGGACCTGGATATTGAAGGGAACACGGTGATCTCTACCGGGGACATTAAAAAAGAACTGGATCTGCCCATCGGGAAGGTCCTGAACTCCCGGGATGTGAACATCGGCGCCCGGAAGGTGGAAAGCCTTTACAGCCAGCAGGGCTACATCTTGGCCAAAGTGGCCGATGTGCGGATGCAGCCGGACGGACGGCTCATCGTCCAGGTGGCGGAAGGGGTCATCGAAGATTTCCGGGTGAAGGGCAACACCAAGACCAAGGATTACGTGGTTATCCGGGAAATGCGCATGAAGAAGGGCGAACCCTTCAATGCCAAGAAAGCCCGCCGGGCCATGCAGAAGATCTACAACCTGGGCTTCTTTGAAGACGTGAACATCCGTCTGAACCCGGGCCAGATGCCCAACACTGTTTCCGTGGAAGTGTCCGTGGTGGAAACCAGCACCGGTACCTTCGGGATCGGCGCCGGCTACAGTGATGCCGACGGCTTCCTGGGTATGGTCAGCATCGGGGACAAGAACTTCATGGGCACCGGGGACAGTGTCAGCGCCCGTTGGGAATTCGGCGGCGACTCTGAAACCAAGGCCAACTTCGAAGTGTCCTATGTGAAGCCCTGGATCGATGACAAGGAAACTACTGCCGGCTTCACCTTCTACAACATGACCAACGAGTACGTGGACTACAATCGGGACGGGGATGAAATCGCCCGGTACTACAAGAAACGTACCGGTGAGGAACTGTTCTTCAGCCGGGTCACCGACAACGAATTCATCACCAACAGCATCACCCTGAAGAACCGGGACGACAAATACAAGAAACCCGTCAGCGGCTACGGCACTCAGTGGTTCGAAGCCGGACAAAATGGCTATGACTATATCCACGAATATCCTGACGACTTCGATTGGGACAAACACGAACGGATGAAGAAGAACTTCGGGATCACCCGGAGCATCACCTTTGCCCGTACCCTGGATACCCGGGACAACATCTACGATCCCCGGGAAGGGAAACGGACGGCCTATTCCGTGGAAGTGGCCTCCTTCGGCGGGGACTTCAACTTCCAGAAATACCAGGCCGACTACCGGTACTACTACCGGATGGGCAAGGACAATGTGTGGGCTCTCAACCTGGGAGCCGGCTATGCCAACGGGGATATGCCTCTGTCCCAGCGCTTCAGCTTAGGCGGCAGCGACATCCTCCGGGGTTACCGGGATGACCAGTTCAAGGGCAACAGCATGGTGAAGGGATCCCTGGAATTCCGGTATCCCATCATCAAGAAAGTCCAGGGGGTATTCTTTACCGATGCAGGCTACGCCTGGAGCAAGGAATACGACGAATCCAATTACGACCTGGGCAAACTGAAGAACTCTGTGGGTATCGGTCTCCGGATCAATTCCCCGCTGGGTCCCATTAAGCTGGACTATGGCTACCGGCTGGAAAGCAGCGACCGTGGAGGCCGCTTCCACTTCAGCTTTGGCGGTCAGTTCTGATAAACAAATTGCATAACAAGGAAGCAGGGATAGTAAAATGATGGAATTGGCCCACAAGAAAAATGTCAAGGTCATTTCTCTGGCTATTGCGGCCATTATGGTGGTTGGGATCTTCGTCCTGGCCATCCAGGGCAAGAACCTGGGAGGCGGTGACGCCACCATGAATTCGGCCATCGGCAAAGTGAACTACAACCAGGTGATGGCTGCGGCTCCCGGTCTGGCAGATGCCCAGACCCAGCTCCAGCAGGCTGCTGAAGACAGCCGGAAGGAGTTTGAAGAAAAGTCCAAGAACATGAGCGATGCGGACAAACAGAAACTGGCTGCGGAATACCAGAAAAAACTGGAAGACAAGCAGAAGGAACTGATTGAACCGGTCAAGAAAGAAGTGGATGACGCCATTGTGGCCGTAGGCAAGACCAAGGGCCTCACCGTGGTGGTCAACCAGGGTGCTGTGGTCTATGGCGGTCTGGACGTTACGGCGGATGTAACCGCCCAGCTGAAAAAAGCCAAGAAATAATTCCGGGACAGGAGGGGATGGCTCATGGGCAGATGGCTCAGTCTTCTGCTGGCAGGTCTTCTTCTCCTGTCCGGCTGCGGTTTTTCCCGGTGGCAGCTTCCCTTCCGGCAGGACAAGCCACGGTTCGCCGTGGTGGACTGGGACCGGCTGGTGGAACAGCACCCCAAGTACAAGGAATGGCAGCGCCGGAAGGAACAGCTGGAAACCGCCAAATGGCTGCGGGAACGGCAGAAGGAAAACGGCCAGCAGCAGCTGGCTCTCCTGGGACAGATGAAGAAAGTCCGGGAAGCCGGCAAGGGCCAGTTCCAGTCAGCCCAGTGGTCTGCCCAGGTGGCGGAGAAACGGGCCCAGGAACAGGACCTGCTCCGGAAAAAACGGGCAGCCTTGAAAGAGGAAGCGGAAAGCCGGGTGAAGGCGGACCGGGATGCGGTGGAAGAAAAATACCGGATCCCTCTGTTCAACCTGCGGCTGAAGCTGAGCAGCGTGAAAATGAGCGATGAAGCCCAGAAAGCGCTTCTCCAGGAACAGCAGGAACTGTTGGACAAACGCCAGAAGGACCGGGCGGATGTGGAAGCGGAAAAGGAGCAGTGGCTCCAGCAGCAGATGGCTGCGGACGTGGCTGCTTCCCAGGCACGGCTCCAGGCCTTTTCCAAGGAACTGGCCGGTCAGGTGGTCCAGGAACAGACAGGGCTTTCTCTCACCGGGAAAACTCCCCAGAACCAGGAAGGCCAGCCGGAACTGGATAAACTGCTCCAGTCCATGGACAAGGAGATCCAGCAGCAGGAAGACAAGGAAAAACAGATGCGGGAGGAAATCGACAGTGATATCCTCAGCGCCATTAAGAAAGTCAATCTCAGCCGGAAATACACGCTGATTTTCCGGAATCCGAGAGCCAATATCAGCGCCGACGACATCACTGACGAAGTGAACACGGTCGTCCAGCAAATTGTTTACTAAGAGGGATGGAACAACATGAAAAAAGCAATGATTCTCTGTGTAGTGGCAGCAGCCATGCTGTCCTTTGGCTGCGGGCGGAACGCCCAGTTCGGTGTGGTGGACATGAATAAGGTCCAGACGGAAAGCCAGGTGTTCAAGGATGCCACCCAGGACCTCCAGACCAAGGGCAAGGCCATGGAAGAGGAACTGAACCAGGAAACCGCCGGCAAGAGCCAGGAAGAAGCCCAGAAGATTCTGACGGAAAAGAGCCAGAAGATGCACAGCCTCCAGGCAGAAGCCCAGGCCAAGGTGAAAGGCAGTTTTGACGCGGCCGCCGCATCCGTTGCCAAAGAAAAGAACCTGAGCGCCATCCTGGTGAAGGAAGCCGTCCCTCAGGGCGGTGTGGACGTCACCGATGACATCATCAAAGCAATGAAATAAGATTCGATAAGGGCGGACACTGTTCGCCCTTTTTCCCGTACCATCATGAAATGGAAAGGATGCTGGAAATGGAAAAAACCTTACAGGAACTGGCAACATTGTTGAAAGGGGAAATCCTCCAGGGTGACCCCGGAATGGTCCTCAAGGGGGTCAATGGACTGGAAGAAGCCCAGAAGGATCAGATTTCCTTTGCGGTGCCTCCCTATCTGGAAGTGGCCGGACGGTCCCGGGCCGGGGCCATCATGATTCCCCGGGGAGCGGAATTCAGGGGAGAACAGGCTGTACTGGCCGTGGAAAATCCCCGGGCCGCTTTTGCGGTGCTGCTCCAGATGTTCCGTCCCCCGGAAGCGGTGAAAAAGGGCATCAGCCAATACGCCTTCATCCATCCCACGGCCAAAGTGGGGAAGAATGTGGCCATCCTGCCCTTTGCCTATGTGGCGGAAGATGCGGAAATCGGGGACAACACGGTGATCTATCCCCATGTGTACGTGGGACGCCATGCGAAGATCGGTGCTGACTGCACCCTGTATTCCAACGTGACGGTGCGGGAAGACTGTGTGGTGGGGGACCGGGTGATTCTCCAGGCCGGCTGTGTCATCGGCGGAGACGGCTTCGGGTACATCACCGCCAACGGCAAACACACCAAAGTGCTCCAGACCGGGAACGTGGTCCTGGGAGACGATGTGGAAATCGGCTGCAACACCTGCATCGACCGGGCTACCGTGGACAGCACGGTGATCGGCAAAGGCACCAAGATCGACAATCTGGTCCATGTGGGCCATAATGACATCATCGGCGAAAACTGCATCCTGGTGGCCCATGTGGGCATTTCCGGCAGTGTCACTGTTGGGAATAACACCACCTTCGGGGGCCAGGCTGCTACCGCCGGCCATCTGAAAATCGGCAGCAACTGCACCTTTGCCGGCCGTACCGGGATCATCAGCGACGTGCCGGACAATGTGGTGTGGGCCGGCTTCCCTGCCCAGCCCCATGTGGACTGGCTGCGGCAGACCGCCAATGAACGGAAGCTGGGAGCTGCCCTGAAACGGCTCCGTCAGCTGGAAAAAACCGTGGAAGCACTGGAAAAAGGAAAGAAGGAACAACCATGAAGAGACAACTGACCGCTGCCCTGCTGTGTGCCCTGGCGGCGCTGCCTTTTGGGGCTGCAGAAGCCAAAACCACTCCCAGCGGCACCAGCGGCATCATCAATGCCCCTTCCGGCTACGTCCGGATGCCCGGCCATGTTTCCGCCGGTCTGGACTGGACCAAGGAAGGCCGGAATGTACGGGGCAACATCGCCCTGCCTCTGGGCATCGAAGTGGCCGGCAGCCATGTGGATACCAAACATGACGGATCCTACGGCACCGTCAGCGCCAAACTCCAGGTGCTCCGGGAAACCCCGCTGACCCCTGCTATCGCCATTGGCGTGGAGGATATCGGAGACCGGAATGACCGGCGGGGCTATGTGGCTGTCACCAAGGCCCTGGCCGCCGGCTGGAAGATCCACGGCGGGGTGGGCACCGGAGACCAGTACAAACACGGTTTCTACGCTGTGGAAAAAGAAACCAGACTCCTGGGTCTTTCCATGAATCTCATGGGAGAATATGACGGCAGCCATTTCAACTACGGCGCCGGCATCCCGGTGGGGAAATTCATCCAGGCCCAGGTGGGTGTGAGAGACCATCACCTGTACGGAGGGATGGACCTTACCTTTTAAGGAGGATGCAGGATGGCTGCGTACAAGCTCATGGAGTTCATCAGCTGGCTGGTGTGCCACCAGCCGGACTGTCTGAACCGGGCCCTGGCCTGGGTGCTGGGGCATTTGGGATGGCGGGTGGTGCCGGCCTGGCGCCGGTACATGGCCCGGGAAAACATCCGGGACTGCCTGGGGGTGGATGAAGCGCAGGCGGAACAGATCGCCCGGGAAAGCGTCTACCGCTTTGGCCGGATGCTCATCGAAGTGCTGAAATATCCTCTGATCACCAAAGACAATTTCCGGCAGCTGGTCCATTTTGAAGGACTGGAGAACCTGGAAAAGGCCTATGCCGAAAACAAAGGGGTGATCATGTGCACTGCCCACTACGGCAACTGGGAGATGCTGGGGGCTTCCATGGCCCTTCTGGGCTATCCCATCCTGTCCATTACCCGGAAGCAGAACAACGGGGCCATGGATAAATTCATCAACGACTACCGGCAGATGGTGGGGCAGCATGTAACCTACAACCATGGGGAAAACAGCATGCTGGCCATCGGCCGCTATCTGAAAAAGAAACATCTGGTAGGAATCCTGTACGATCAGGATTCCGCCCATACCGGAGAACATCTGCTGTTTTTCGGCAAACCTTCCCGGGTTCCCCAGGGGGCAGCTCATCTGTCCCGGATGTTCGGTTCTCCCATTGTGCCCTTGTTCATGCACAACAATCCTGACGGAACCCTGACCGCCCGGATCTATCCGTCCCTCCATACGGAGAAAACGGCTAACCGTTCAGAGGACGTCCGTGTTATAATGGAAGAACTGGTAGCCATCGCTGAGCGGGAAATCCGGTTGGATCCGGCCATGTGGTTCTGGGTCCACGACCGCTGGAAGGATGGCCGCAAACGGTATGAAAAGTATAAGAAAGGCGTGTGATTTATGACCATTGAAAAACAGCACACCCTGAAACAGGCGGCTTCCTGTGACGGCATCGGGCTCCATTCCGGGAAGCTGGTGGAAATGACCCTGCGCCCGGCGCCGGTGGATACGGGGATCGTGTTCATCCGCACAGATATGGAAGGCCGGCCCCAGGTCCGTGCCGTGGCCTCCAACATTACAGCCACCACCAGGGCCACCACCCTGACAGAAAATGGAGCCAGCGTCACCACCATCGAACATCTCATGGCGGCTCTGGCCATATTGAAGATCGACAACTGTTACGTGGAAATGTCTTCTGCCGAACCCCCGGTGGGGGACGGCTCCGCCCAGGCCTTCATCGATGAGATCCTGAAGGCGGGCATCGAGGAACAGGACGGGGAACGCCAGGTGTACCATGTGGACCGGGCCTTCTCCCATTATGACGGAGACCGCTCCATTGTGGTGCTGCCCTACGAGGGCTTCCGGATCACCTTTACCTCCATCAATCCCCATCCTCTCCTGGGAACCCAGGTGATGGACGTGGAAGACAAGGGAGATAATTTCCTGAAGGAAGTGGCTTCCGCCCGGACCGTGGCCTTTGAAGACGAAATCGCCCAGCTGCGGAAAATGGGCCTGGGCCTGGGAGGCAACCTGGACAATGTGGTGGTGTTCGGCAAGGAAAAGATCCTGTCCACCCCCCGGTTCCCGGATGAACTGATCCGGCACAAGATCCTGGATGTGATCGGGGACATGTACCTGTTGGGCCCCATCCATGCCCATATCATCTGCATGAAGAGCGGTCACGCCTTCAACGACAATGTGTCCCGGCAGATCGATGAATATCGGCGGCTCCATGAATATCATCCCAGACATACCCCGGTTTCCGGAAAAGAGAAAAAAGAAATAAGGAGTAAGGATATGATTACATTAGACATTCAGGAAATCCAAAAGATTCTGCCCCATCGGTATCCCATGCTGCTGGTGGACCGGATCATCGAACTGGAACCCATGAAGCGGGCCGTGGGAATCAAGAACATCACCATGAATGAGCCCCAGTTCATCGGCCACTTCCCTGGGAATCCCATTATGCCCGGGGTGCTGCTGATCGAAGCCATGGCCCAGGTGGGCGGCGTTACCCTGCTGTATCCGGAAGAAAACCGGGGCAAGATCGCCGTCTTCGGGAAAATCGACAAGGTGCGTTTCCGCCGTCCCATCAAACCGGGGGACCAGCTGGTGACCACCGCCATCATCACCAAAATCAAAGGCAATATGGGTGTGGCCCACTGTGAAGGTACAGTGGACGGAGAGCCGGCCTGCGAAGGGGACTTCTTCTTTGCGCTGGCGGAAAATAAACAATAAAGGTGGAGTGAAACAATGACAGCAGATTCTAGTATGATACATGAGACAGCCATTATTGCACCGGGTGCGGAAATCGGCCCCAACGTGAAAATTGGCCCGTACTCTGTTATCGGTGAACATGTCAAGATCGGTGAAGGTACCATCATTCATCCCCACGTTGTGATTACCGGCCGGACCACCATCGGGAAGAACTGCGAATTCTTCCAGGGTGCCAGCATCGGCGAAGTCCCCCAGGACCTGAAATACAAAGGCGAAGATACGGAAACCATCATCGGCGATCACGTGACCATCCGGGAATGCGCCACGGTCCATCGGGCTGTGGGAGAAGGCAATGAAACCCGGATCGGCAACAATGTGCTGATGATGGCCTATACCCACGTAGCCCACAACTGCATCGTAGGCAACAACGTGATCATGAGCAATGTGGCCACCCTGGCCGGCCATGTGATCGTGGAAGACCGGGCCGTCATCGGGGGACTTACCGCTGTGCATCAGTTCACCAAAATCGGCCGGAACTGCATGTGCGGCGGCATGAGCCGGATCTCCCAGGATGTTCCGCCTTTCGTCATCGTGGCCGGGAACCCGGCCTATGTGGCAGGGCTCAACAGTGTGGGGATCTCCCGGGCAGGTATCCCCATGGAAGTCCGCCGGGAGCTGAAGAAAGCCTACAAGATCCTCTACAAGAGAGGACTGTCCCTGTCCGATGCCATCAAGACCATGGAACTGGAACTGGACAGTTACGAAGAAGTGGAACACTTCATGCGCTTCCTGCGCACGGTGGAAAGAGGCATCTGCCGGGCTTCCGCCCACGGCATCCGGGAGTAAGCCTATGGGGAAGACCTTAGGGGTGCTTTCCGGAGTGGGCCATCTGCCGGTGGATGTGGTCCGGGGGGCGAAAAAGGCCGGTTATCGGACGGTGGCTGTGGCCCTGGTCCCCGGCACCCATGAAGACCTGGAAAAAGAGGCGGATGCTTTCTATGCCATCAACATCGGCAAAGTGGGGAAGATCTTCAAGACCCTGAAGCAGGAAGGGGTGGATGAAGTCACCATGATCGGCAAGGTGACCAAGGAAATCCTCTATTCCGGAGGTATCCTGGTCCCGGACTGGCAGGCCATCAAGATCCTTATGTCCCTGCCGGACCGGCACGATGACACCATCATGAACGCCCTGGTGGCCAAGCTGGAAGACATGGGGATCCATGTAATGGACCAGACCCTGTTCCTGACGGATCTCATGCCCCAGGAAGGAGTGCTGAGCAAACGCCAGCCCACCCCGGAAGAATGGGAAGACATGAAGTACGGCTTTGCCATGGCCAAGAAGATCGGAGGCCTGGATATCGGCCAGACCGTGGTGGTGAAGAACAAGGCCATCATGGCCGTGGAAGCCATCGAGGGCACCGATGCATGCATCCTCCGGGGCGGCAAACTGGGCAAGGGGGCCATTGTGGCCAAAACTGCCAAGCCCGCCCAGGACAACCGGTTCGACATGCCGGGAGTTGGGGTGAAGACCGTGGAATCCATGATTGAATCCGGCTGCGCCGGCATCGTTATGGAAGCCGGCCGGACCCTCCTGGTGGAACGGGAAAAGGCCCTGGACCTGGCCAACCGCCACAAACTGACCGTAGTGGCCATGAAGGATCCGGAAGGAAAATAAAAATGGGCTGTGAAAAAATGATCTTCATTTTTTCACAGCCCACTTTGGCTTCGGTGGGGAGGTGTGAATTTTTTCACACCCCCTTTTTTGTTATGTGATATAATAAACTGTACATTTATGTTCAGATGAGAGAGGAGACAACAGGGTGACAAAAGTTTTCATTTCTGCGGGGGAAGCCTCCGGCGATCTTCATGCCGCTGCACTGACCCGTGCCATCCTGCAGCAGGACCCCACGGCCCAGGTCTTTGGCATGGGCGGTGATGCCCTGGCAGCAGCCGGTGGGCAAGTGGTGTTCAATTATAAAGATTACAGCGTCATGGGCTTTGTGGAAGTCCTCCAGGCTCTGCCCCGTCTGCTGGGGCTGAAGAAGGCTTTCCGCCGTCTTATGGAGGAACGGAAGCCCGATGTGTTCGTAACTGTGGACTACCCGGATTTCAACATGCGGGTAGCCAAAGAAGCCAAAAAGCTGGGGATCCCGGTATTTTCCTACATCCCTCCTTCCGCCTGGGCCTGGCGCCGGGGGAGGGCCAAAGACGTGGCCCGGCTGGCCGCCAAAGTGGCCTGCATCTACCCCTTTGCAGCGGAAGTCTACAAAGCGGCGGGAGCCCCGGTGGAATTTGTGGGGAATCCGCTGGTGGACATTGTCCAGCCCACCCTGAGTCCTCAGGAGGCGGAAGCCCTGATCGGCAAACGGCCTGGCCATCCGGTGGTGCTGCTGCTCCCGGGCAGCCGGGTGAAGGAAATCACCGGGGTGCTGCCGGTGATGCTCCAGGCCCTGCCGAAAATCCGGAAGCAGCGGCCGGAAACGGAATTCGTCCTCCAGAAGGCCCCGTCCATTGACGCCGGCCTGCTCCAGTCCATCCTCCAGACCAGTCCTGTGCCGGTGAAAGTGGTGGAAGGACACAACTATGATGTGATGGGGGCCTGCGACGTGGCCCTGGCCACCAGCGGCACCGTGACCCTGGAAGCGGCTCTCTGCGGGCTGCCCAGCGTTATCTGCTACACCGCCAGTCCTCTCAGCATGTGGATCGCCAAACACATGGTCTATGTGAAATACATCGGCCTGCCCAACATCCTGGCCGGGAAGGAAATCCTTCCGGAACTGATCCAGGAAAACATGACCCCGGACCACATGGCAGCCGCCGTCCTCCACTTCCTGGAGCCGGCCAACGCCGCCGCTGTCCGGGAAGAAATGCAAAAGGCCGTTGCCAAGCTGGGTCAGCCCGGTGCCGTGGAACGGACCGCCCGTCTGATCCTTGAAACAGCAAAGGAGAATCCATGAACCTCTATCTGCGAATTTTGCGCTTCATCAAACCCTATCTGCCCCGTCTGGCCCTGGCAGGGGTCTGCACCGTGCTCACCTCCGCCGCCAACCTGTACGTGCCCTGGATCGTCCGGGACGTGATCGACAAGGTGTTCATCAACAACGATGCCCAGCTGCTGAACCTGATCGCTCTGGGAATCGTGGTGATCTTCTTTGCCCGGGGCATTACCTACTACGGTCAGAACTACCTGATGAACTATGTGGGGGAAAGCGTGGTCATTGACATCCGGGGCCTGGTGTTCAAAAAGATGATGGAACTGGATACCCGGTTCTATGACACCAACAAACTGGGCACCATCATGAGCTATGTGACCAACGACGTCCAGGCCATGCAGAGCGCCATGGTGGATAACTCGGTGGAAATCATCACGGAAACTTCCGTCCTCATCGGTTCCATCTGTGCCATGGTCTATCTGGACTGGAAACTGACCCTGTTCGCTTTCTGCACCTTCCCGGTGGTACTGTTCTTCATGGATTTCTTCGGCAAGAAGATCCGGAAAACCGGCCACCGGATCCAGCAGGCCACCGCCGACATCACCTCCGTGCTCCAGGAAACCCTGTCTTCCAGCCGGGTGGTGAAGTCCTTCGTCCGGGAGCCTTATGAAATCGCCCGGTTTGAACGGACCAACCGGAAGAACTTCGATGCCAACATGAAAAGCGTCCGGCTCATGGGTACCCTGTCCCCGGTGATCGAATTCATCGCCGCCCTGGGGGTCACCGCCATTATCTGGTTCGGGGGCCGGGGGGTGCTCAGCGGTGACATTACCGCCGGGTCCCTGATCGCCTTCCTGGTCTATGCCGTGAATATCTCCAACCCCATCAAGCGGATCGCCCGGGTGCTGGGGAACATCCAGAAAGCCCTGGCCGCTGCAGACCGGGTGTTCAGCATCCTGGATCTGGACGAAAAGATTCCGGAAAAGGCCGATGCCATTGCCCTGCCTCCTGTAAAAGGGAAGGTGGAATTCCGTGACGTGTCCTTCTCCTACAATCCGGATGAACCCATCCTGAAGCACCTGACCTTTACCGCCCAGCCCGGCCAGGCCATTGCCCTGGTGGGGCCCAGCGGTGCCGGCAAATCCACCATCGCCAACCTGCTGCCCCGGTTCTATGACGTGACCGAAGGGGCCATCCTCATCGATGACCACGACATCCGGGACGTAACCGTATCTTCCCTCCGGGAACAGGTAGGCATTGTGCCCCAGGAAACCAACCTGTTCAACGACACGGTATACAACAACATCCTCTACGGGCGGCTGGATGCCACCCGGGAAGAAGTGCTGGCCGCCGCCAAGGCCGCCAATGCGGACGAATTCATCCAGAACCTGCCCCAGGGGTATGACACCTACCTGGGAGACCGGGGCATCAACGTGTCCGGGGGCCAGCGCCAGCGCATTGCCATTGCCCGGGCCATCCTGAAGGATCCCCGGATCCTGATCCTGGACGAAGCCACTTCCGCCCTGGATACGGAAAGTGAACGGATCGTACAGGAAGCCCTGGACCGGCTCATGGTGGGCCGTACCTCTTTTGTAATCGCCCACCGGCTGTCCACCATCCAGAACGCCAGCAAGATCCTGGTACTGGATCATGGGGAAATCGTGGAAGCCGGCACCCATGAGGAACTGATGGCCCGTCACGGGCTTTATGCTCACCTACACGACATCCAGTACCGGGAAAAAGCCGAACAGGCGGAAGTCCGGAAACTGGAAGACCAGGAAACGGCACCGGCCGGGACGGAGGTCCCTGCCCGCTGATCAGCCGCCTTCCTTCCAAGCAAGCCAAGCCCAATGAAAACGAGGTCAATGTATGTACTATATTTATAACTTCCTGGCCACAGTTTTGTTCATCTTTGTGATCCTGCCCTACTTTACCTGGCGGTATTTCCGGGAAAAAGGCTTTCCCCGCCGGTTCCGTCAGAGCCTGGGGTTCATCCGGGATGAAGAAATCGCAGCCGTTGCCCATAAAAACTGCATCTGGATCCACGGTGCTTCCGTAGGGGAAATCGTGGCCACCAGCCCGCTGGTGAAAGAAATCCGCAAGGCCATGCCCGATGCCAAGATCCTGGTGTCTGCCGTGACCACCGGGGGCTACAACATGGCCCACCAGATCATCCCGGAAGCCGATGCCATCATCTACTTCCCCCTGGATCTGCCCTTTGTGTCCGAATCCTTTGTGAAGCGGATCATGCCCCGGATCTTCATGCCGGTGGAAACGGAACTGTGGCCCAACTTCCTCCGGGCCATCAAGCTGCGCCGGATCCCGGTGATGATGGTCAACGGCCGGATCTCCGACAAATCCGTGAAAAGCTACCGGTATCTGTTCGGCATCCTGGCCGACATGATGGGCAGCGTCACCCGGTTCTGCATGCAGTCCTCCATCGATGCGGAATACATCCAGCATCTGGGGGCGGAAAAACGCCGGATCTTTGTGACCGGCAACACCAAATTCGACCAGACCTATGCGGAAGTGACCCCGGAAGATCTCCAGCAGTACAAGGATGAACTGGGGCTGGAAGAGGACTACCCGGTGATCGTGGCCGGCAGTACCCATCCTACTGAAGAGGAAACCCTGTTCCAGAGCTTCCTGGACATCCGGAAGGAATTCCCCCAGGCCCGTCTCATCATCGCTCCCCGGAAGCCTGGCCGGATCCATGAAATCACCCGGCTGGCGGAAAAATACGGCCTTTCTCTGGGTCTTCGGTCCTCTCTGAAGGCCATGAGCAATCCCCGTCCCAAATACCAGGTGGTCCTGATCGACACCATCGGGGAACTGGGTCGGATCTATGCAGTGGGGGATGCGGTGTTTGTAGGCGGCAGCCTGATCAACCACGGCGGCCACAATGTGCTGGAACCGGCAGCCCATGCCAAACCCATCATCGTGGGGCCCAGCATGTCCAACTTCAAGGATTCCTTCGCCCTTTTGAGCAAAGTGGGGGCCTGTGTCCAGATCCATGACGGCAAGGAAATGACGGACATGTTCCTGAAGATCTTCAAAGACGATGCCCTGCGGAAAAAGATGGGGGATGCCTCTCTCCAGGTGATCCGGGAAAACCGGGGCGCCGCCGTGCGGACCATCGGCTACCTGAAGGAGCTGCTGGAACTCACTGCCACCGAAAGCATGGTGAACACCCATTACAAGATCAATACCCGGAACATCAACGACGAAGTGAGCCCCCGGATGCGTCCCGGGGATGCGGTGACCCAGTACCTGATCCAGCTTTCCCACGGGGAAGACAACGGGATCCTGGACTGGTGCGTCCTGGCCTTCCTCCGGATCCTCTCCGTGCTCTATGAAGCCGGGGTCCGGCTGAAGCTGTTCTGCTACAACGCCGGGCTGGTACCCCGGACCAAACTGGACTGCTGCGTGATCAGCATCGGCAACATTACCGTAGGGGGCACCGGCAAGACCCCCACCGCCCAGAAAGTGGCCCTGATGATCCAGAAACTGGGCTACCGGGTGGTGATCCTGAACCGGGGCTACCGGTCCCACTGGGAAGAAAAGATCGGGGTGGTGTCCGATGGGAAGAAAATCTACATGACCGCCTATGAAGCCGGGGACGAAGCGTTCCTCATGGCCAAGCAGCTGCCGGGGATCCCGGTGGTCATCGGCAAGGAACGGGCCATTACGGGCCAGTTCGCCGTGGACAAGTTCAAGGCGGAAGTGATCATCCTGGATGACGGCTACCAGCACTGGCAGCTGTACCGGGACCTGGACGTGGTGCTGGTGGATACCCTCAACATGTTCGGCAACGGCTGCATCCTGCCCCGGGGCACGCTCCGGGAGCCCCTCAGCAACCTGAGCCGGGCAGGGCTGTTCCTCCTGACCAAATGCGACCAGAGTTCCCCCATTTTCCGGGCCACTCTCTGCGACACCCTGCACAAATACGCTCCGGCGGCTCCCATTGCCGAGAGCATCCATAAACCCTGCGACTACATCGAGATCGCAGACTGGTACAAGAACGACATGTCCAAGGCCCTGCCTCTGGAAGCCCTCCGGGGCAAGCATGTGATGGTGTTTTCTGCCATCGGCAACCCTTCTTCCTTTGAGCAGACCATGAACGCCGAAGGCCTGAACATCGTGGAAGCCATCCGGTATCCGGACCACCACGATTACGGCATGGTGGAAATGCAGTACATCATGGACCGGGCCATCAGCCGGGGCGTCAAAGCCCTGGTCACCACCGGGAAAGATGCGGTGAAAATCCCCACAGAGTTTATTTACCTCCACCGGGATGTGCCTCTGTACATCCTGGATATGGAAATCCAGATTACCAGCGGCGAAGAAGCCTTTACCGATACCATCAAAGCCGCCATTAAAAAGGAGAATCCGTCCAAATGAAAGTACTGTGTGTAATTCCGGCCCGTTACGGGTCCACCCGTCTGCCAGGGAAACCCCTGGCCCTGATCCATGGCAAACCCGTGATCCAGCGGGTCTATGAACGGGCCGCTCTGGCCCGGATCCCTGATGAAGTGCTGGTGGCCACCGACGACCAGCGGATCCTGGACTGCGTCAATGCCTTCGGCGGCCGGGCTGTGATGACCTCCGAAGATCATCCCAGCGGCACCGACCGGCTGGCGGAAGTGGCTCTCAACTTCGAGGATGTGGATGTGATCGTCAATGTCCAGGGCGACGAACCCATGATCCCGCCCCAGGTCATCGACGACCTGGCCCAGGCCTTTGCAGACAATCCCGACCTGGAAATGGCCACCTGCAAAACGGAAATGAATCCGGAGGACTACCAGAACCCCAATGCGGTAAAGGTGGTCACCGACCAGAACGGCTACGCCCTGTATTTTTCCCGGAGCCTGATTCCCTATCCCCGGAATGAAGAACCGGAAGTGAAGGTATGGAAGCATATCGGCATCTACGCCTACCGCCGGGACTTCCTGCTGAAGTTTGCGGCGCTCCTGCCCACGCCCCTGGAACGGGTGGAAGGGCTGGAACAGCTCCGGGCCCTGGAAAACGGCGTAAAGATTAAAGTCCTGGCTACGGACTTCCAGGGCGTGGGCATCGACACCCAGGCTGATCTGGACCGGGCCAACGAAATCTTCGCCCAACTGGACCAGGAAGGAAAGGAGTAATCCCATGGAAATCGTCAAGATCGGACCCTACCAGGTGGGACAGGGTCACCCGCTGCTGATCATGGCCGGCCCCTGCGTGCTGGAAGGCTACGAACGGAGCCTGGCCATCGGGAAACGGGCCAAGGCCATCTGTGAAAAGCTGGGCCTGCCCTATGTGTTTAAAGCTTCTTATGATAAAGCCAACCGGTCTTCCCTGGATTCCTTCCGGGGCCCGGGCATCGAAGAAGGTCTCCAGATCCTGGCCCAGATCAAGAAAGATCTGAATGTGCCGGTGATCAGTGACGTCCACGAAACCTGGCAGGTGGAAAAGGCTGCCGAAGTCCTGGACATCATCCAGATTCCCGCCTTCCTGTGCCGGCAGACGGACCTGCTGGTGGAAGCTGCCCGGACCGGGAAAGTGGTCAATGTGAAGAAAGGCCAGTTCCTGGCACCCTGGGACATGAAAAATGTGGTGAACAAGATCGTGGGTTCCGGAAGCCGGAATCTGATGCTCACCGAACGGGGCGTTAGCTTCGGCTACAACACCCTGGTGACGGATATGCGCAGCCTGCCCATTATGCGGGACCTGGGCTTCCCGGTGATCATGGACGTGACCCACAGTGTCCAGATCCCCGGCGGACAGGGCACCAGCTCCGGGGGCCAGAGCAAATATGCGCCCCATATGGCCCGGGCGGCAGCTGCTGTAGGGGTTGACGGGCTCTTCATCGAAACCCACGACAACCCGAAAGAAGCCTTGTCCGACGGCCCCAACATGATTGCCTTGGATGATCTGGAACAGGTCCTGGCGGACGCCAAAGCCATCGACGCCATCGGCCGCAGGGAGGCGTAACCGGTATGTTTGAAAAAGCCAAAGAAGCACTGCAGATCGAAGCGGATTCCATCCTGGAGCTGCTGCCCCGGGTGGATGACCATTTCGGCGCCGCGCTGGAGATGATCCTCCACTGCAAAGGCCGGATCATCGTCACCGGCATGGGCAAATCCGGGATCATCGCCCGAAAAATCGCTGCCACCCTGGCCAGCACCGGCACCCCGGCCTTTTTCCTCCATCCGGCGGAAGGCATCCACGGGGATCTGGGCATGGTCACGGACATGGATGTGGTCCTGGCCCTGTCCAACAGCGGGGAAACGGGAGAAGTCCTGAACATCCTGCCCTCCATCCGGCGGATCGGCGCCAAAGTCATCGCCATGGTGGGGAATCCGGAATCCACCCTGGCGAAAAATGCGGATATCGTCCTGAACGTGGGTGTGAAACGGGAAGCCTGCCCCCTGGGCCTGGCTCCCACCAGCAGCACCACGGCAGCCTTGGCCTATGGGGATGCCCTGGCCATGGAACTCCTCAGCGCCCGGAAATTCACCCCGGAAGAATTCGCCATTTTCCATCCCGGGGGCAGCCTGGGACGGAAGCTGCTGCTTACGGTGGACGATGTGATGCACAAAGGGGACGAAAATCCCCTGGTCCATGCGGACATCAGCGTCAAGGATGCCCTGTTCATCATTACCGACAAGGGCGTGGGGGCTGTCTCTGTTGTGGATGACAACCAGCATCTTCAGGGACTTTTGACCGATGGGGACATCCGGAGAGGCATCGCCAAGGATCTGGACTGCCTGAACCGGCCGGTTTCCCAGATGATGACCCGAAATCCCAAGACCATCCTGGATCACAAACTGGCCGCCGAAGCCCTGCACCTTATGGAATCCAACAAACCCCGGCCCATTACCGTCCTGCCCGTAGTGGATCAGGACCGGAAAGTGGTGGGGCTGCTGCATATTACTGATCTGGTACACCAGGGAGTGGTATAAATGATTACAGAAGAACAACTGGCCAAGATCCGTCTCCTGGCCCTGGATGTGGATGGGGTCATGACCGATGGCAGCATCATCATCGGACAGGAAGGAGAACTGTCCAAGCATTTTGACGCCCGGGACGGCATGGGCATCAGCCTGGCCCTCCGCCACGGCATCCAGGTGGCCCTCATTACCGGCCGCCACAGCGAAATCGTTCTCCACCGGGCCATGGAACTGGGCATCAGCTCCATATACGAAAACGTGGTCTACAAAGGCAAAGTGCTGGAGCAGGCTTCCAACGAACTGGACATTCCGCTGGAAGAAACCGCCTTTATGGGGGATGATCTCAACGACCTGCCCGCTTTCGGACGGGCGGCGGTGACTTTTGCTCCTGCAGATGCCGCCCCGGAAGTCCGGGAACGGGCCATGCTGGTCTCTTCCTGCAACGGCGGCCACGGAGCCGTCCGGGATGTGATCGAACGGATCCTCAAGGCCAAAGGCCTGTGGGACGGCATCGTCCGCAGTTACGAAATCCAGGGACAGGGAGACAGACAGTAATGCTTTACGGATTTTTGAAAGGCCTGAGCCGGTTCCTGTCCCTGCTGCCCTACAAATTCGTAGTGCGGCTGGGACGGAATTGTGGTAAACTATACTGGCATATTGCCAAAAAACAGCGGGTGCGGGCGGAAAAAACCATCCAGGAACGGATGGGGGTTACGGCCCGGGAAGCCCATGCCATTATCCATCGGTTGTTCCTGAACCTGGGCATGACCGCCATGGAGATCCTCTACATGCCGGCCCTCAACAAGGACAACATCCGGGGCCTGGTCAGCTTCGACCGGCCGGATATCCTGTGGGAAGCCTTGGCCAAAAAGCGGGGGGTCGTGATGCTGGCCTGCCACATGGACAACTGGGAATGGCTGGGAGCCGCTCTGGCCCTCAACGGATTTCCCCTCAGTGCCGTGGAGAAGCCCCAGCCCAATCCGGTATACAGTGATTTCCTCAATGAGCTCCGCCGGGGGGTGGGACAGGAAATCTTCGCCCGGGGCACCAACGAGATCCTGGGCTGCGCCCGTGCCATGAAAAAGGGACGGATGCTGGGGCTCATCGCCGACCAGGACGGAGGCTACCATGGGATTTTCGTTCCCTTCTTCGGGAAGATGGCTTCCACCCCGGAAGGGCCGGCCTATTTCGCCCGGAAGTTCAAAGCTCCGGTGGTGCCCATCTTCATGGTCCGCAAACCCAGCGGCTATGGCCACCAGGTGTTTGTGAAAGAACCCATTTACTATGAAGATACGGGAAATCAGGAAAAAGATGATTATAAGATTACCCTGAAAATGACCCAGGAAGTGGAAAAGATCATCCGCCAGTATCCGGACAACTGGATCTGGTTCCAGCACCGCTGGAACACTCCCTGGAACGGGTAAAGAAAGGATGCCTCCATGCTCGCAGAAAAACGTCGTACACTGCTGGTGATTGCAGCCGCTGTGCTCCTGATGGGAGGCGTCATTGCCTGGCTCCTGAGCAGCAAGCCCACCACGGGCAAGGTCCAGGAAAACGGCAAGGACGTGCTCCAGGAAGTAAACGGCTCCACCATCCAGGAAACGAAAAACGGGAAAAAAGTCTGGGAACTTACCGTCCAGTCCCTGCTCTATGACAAAAAAGCCCAGCTGGCCCACATGAAGGGCATCAGCGGGACCTTTTACCAGGACGACGGCCGGACCATGACCGTGACTGCTGACGAAGGGGAAGTCCATATGGATACCAAGGACGTGGTCCTTACCAAGAATCCTCACGGCACCACCTCCGACGGAGGAGATGCAGTGGCGGACAAATTCACCTGGATCAACAAAAATCAGATGGTGGTGGGTGAGGGCAATGTCCGGCTGAAGAAAGACGATACGGTGGCCACGGCGAAAAAGGCAACCTTCAATGTTGCCCTGGACCAGGCCAAACTGGAAGAGGATGCTCACGTACAGAAGGGAGAATTTTAATGCTGAACGTAAAGAAAATCGCAGTGCTGGGACTCCTGGCAGGCCTTCTGTCCGTTACTTCTGCCTGCTGGGCGGCGTCCTCCATCAGCGGCGATCAGGTGCAGTATGATTTCAAAAGCGGCCAGGCCGCTGCCGTGGGGAATGTGAAGATCCGCCACGATGACGGCACCGCCAGTGCGGAAGAAGCCGACTACAACACCAAGACCGGGGAAGGAAAACTTACCGGGTCCGTGGTGGCCGACCAGAAGGATGCCCATCTGACCAGCTCTGAACTGATCATCAAAAACAAGGGGAAATTCCTTTCCGCCATTGGCAACGCCGTGCTCCGGAAAGAGGACAAGACCCTCCGGGCCGCCCAGGTGGATTACGATTCCGATGCCCAGTTTGCGGAGACCATCGGATCCTGGGCCCAGCTCACCATGGATGATGGGTCCAGCCTGGATGCCGCCAACATGAAATACAACATGGGCACCGGCGTGGCCAACGCCGACGGCAACGTGCGGCTGATCAGCCCGCCCCGGAACCTGACTGCCAGAGCGGACCGGGCCATTTACAATACCAAGGAAGCCGACGGCACCATCCGGCTCATCGGCCATGCCACCGCCACCCAGAATGACGATACCGTCAGCGGGGATACCCTGACCATTACCGGGGCCGGGGGCAAAGTGGCCATGGGCGAAGGGAACGTGAAGATGGTGGTGATGCCCCAGGACAGCACCTCCCAGAAGGAGGAGAGCGGGGCACAGCCGGTATTCAGCCTGGCAGGGCTGGCCAATGTGCCGAAATTCCTGTATAAGTTTTACAACTGGCCCGCCCATCTCATGACCATCGGCCAGACTGAAATTGGATAAAGGGAGTCAAGAGTGAAGATACGTGCGGAAAAACTGGTAAAAGAATACGCCGGGCGGCGGGTGGTCAACGAAGTCAGCCTGGAAGTGGAACAGGGGACCATTGTGGGACTTTTGGGGCCCAACGGTGCCGGGAAGACCACTTCCTTCTACATGATCGTGGGTCTGGAACATCCGGATACCGGCCATGTGTACCTGGATGACGAGGACGTTACCGATCTTCCCATGTACAAACGGGCCCTGAAGGGCATTGGCTATCTGCCCCAGGAAGCCTCCATCTTCCGGAAGCTTACCGTGGAAGAGAACATTATGGCCATCCTGGAAGAAATCGAACCGGACAAGGACAAACGCCGGCAAAAGATGGAAGACCTGATCCAGGAATTCCACATCGGCCACATCCGGAAAAGCAAGGGCAGTGCCCTGTCCGGAGGCGAACGGCGGCGGGTGGAGATCGCCCGGGCCCTGGCTACGGATCCTGGCTTCATCCTGCTGGACGAACCCTTTGCGGGCATCGACCCCATTGCAGTGGCGGATATCCAGGTGATGGTGGCCCATCTGGCCAAGCGGGGCATCGGGGTGCTGATCACCGACCACAACGTCCGGGAAACCCTCAGCATCGTGAACCGGGCCTATATCCTCAGCGCCGGGAAGATCCTGGTGGAAGGCACCAGCCAGCAGGTGGCCGAAGATCCGGTGGCCCGGAAGTTCTATCTGGGCGATAATTTCAGAATGTGAGGCTGCTCATGTCCATTTTAGATAAGTACATTTTAAAACAGATGATGCAGCCCTTCCTGTTCGGGGTGGCTGCCTTTTCCACCATTTTTGTGGCCAGTTCCTTCCTGTTCCGGGTGACCCAGTACATCACCCAGTACGGGGCTTCCTATTCTTCCCTGATCCGGCTGTTCCTGTGTCTCATGCCGGAAGTGATCAACTATACCTTCCCCATGTCCATGCTGCTGGCGGCCCTCCTTACCATGGGCCAGCTGTCCAGCAACAGTGAAATCACCGCCATGCGCAGCGGGGGGCTCAGCTTCCGCCGGATCGCCGCCCCCATCCTGGCAGCCGGGTTCGTGGTGAGCCTGTTTTCCGTGGTGTGGGCCGAAAAGGTGGTCCCTCCTGCCAAAAGCGAATATGAACGGATCATCAAAGTGGAAATCAAACGGGATACCAAGCCCCGGACCCAGAACCATGTGCTGATCAAACAGGTGTCCAAGGGCCAGCTGGTACGGCTTACCTATGCCCGGACCTTCGACGAGAAGCAGGGGATGATGAAGGACATTACCATCGAAGACTGGGACAACGGAAAAGTGGCCCGGATCCAGCGGACCCCTCAGGCCAAATGGACCCAGGGGACCTGGATCATGGAAGGGGGCACCATCACCGACCTGACCGGGAAGGATGGGGTAGCCCGGACCATGACCTTTGACAAGCAGGTGCTGCCCATCAGCGAGACCCCCAAGGCCATTACCCTGGACCAGAAAGATCCGGACCAGATGACCATTGGGGAACTGAAGATGTACATCGACATCCTGAAACGCCAGTACATGCCCACCAGCAAGTATGAGATGGAAATCTACCGCCGGTTCACCGTGCCTCTGGCCAGCTTCTTCTTTGCCCTCATCGGGGTGCCGTTGGGGGTCCAATCCCAGCGGACCGGGGCGTCCATGGGCCTGGGCTTCTCCGTGGTGATCATCTTCATCTATTATTCCATCATGACCTTCATGACCGGACTGGGCCAGGGCGGCGTGATCCCGCCCCTGTTGGCCGCCGCCACCCCCAACCTCCTCTGCGGAGCCTTCGGGTGTTGGATGATTTATAAAAAGGATAATGTATAGCAAAAAGCTGCCGGAAGGCAGCTTTTTTGCGGTCGCGGGCCCTGAGCCGCGGGCCGCGGGCCAATTGTTCTGCAAATCCGAATGAAACGTGAACTTTTGTTCACAGTATGATATAATAAATACCATATATGGACAAGCAGCCGTACTTCCGGCTGAACCAACAAAGCCCGGGACCCACGACCCGTGGCTCGCGACCTGCCAAGGAGGGAAATCCCATGCTTCTCATCACTGCCGTCGATGATTCCGGCGGCCTTTTGTTCAACCACCGGCGCCAGAGCCAGGACCGGCTCCTCCGGGCCCGTATCCTTGCTTTCACAGGGGATGCACCTCTGTGGATGGATGCATATACCGCCGGCCTTTTCGACCCGCCAGCGGCCAATATCCGCGTGGCAGAAGATTTCCTGGACCAGGCCGGACCCGGGGAATACTGCCTGCTGGAGGACCGTTCTGCAGTTCCCTATCTGGACAAAATCGAAAAGATCATCCTCTACCACTGGAACCGGGCCTATCCCGGGGACTTTTTCTTCGACATCGACCTGAATCAGGGCTGGCAGAAAGTTTCCTCTGCGGATTTTGCCGGTTCCTCCCATGACAAAATTACAGAAGAGGTATACGTAAAATGAAAAAATTCACAGCCTTCCTGTCCGCTCTCCTGGTTTCCCTGTCCCTGGTCTTAACCGCCTGCGGATCCACCAAACCTGCCGCCAAAAAAGCGGCTCCCAAAAACAGCACAAAGGTGACCCAGCAGGTGGGGAAGAATCAGCCCTCCTTTGACATTTCTTCCATCCCTGCCTTTACCAACAAGCCCTATGTGGTGCTGAACAACAATGTGCCCGATTTCCCCGACAAGGACAAGACCAAAAAGTCCTTTGAACGGTACAGCGACCTGGACAGCCTGGGCCGCTGCGGCCCCGCCTATGCCAATGTAAGCCGGCAAACCATGCCTACGGAGAAACGGGGCCCCATCGGCAGCGTCAAGCCCTCCGGCTGGCAGACCGTGAAGTATGAGGGCATTGATGGGAAATATCTGTACAACCGGTGCCATCTCATCGGGTATCAGCTGACAGCGGAAAACGCCAACCCCAAAAACCTGATCACCGGCACCCGGTATCTCAATGTTACCGGCATGCTGCCCTTTGAAAATATGGTGGCCGACTACGTAAAAGAAACCAACCACCATGTGCTGTACCGGGTAACTCCCATTTTCCAGGGGAATGATCTGGTGGCCCGGGGCGTACAGATGGAAGCCTGGAGCGTGGAAGACAAAGGAGCCGGCGTCCAGTTCAACGTGTTCGTCTACAACAACCAGCCCGGCATCACCATCGATTACAAGACCGGGAAAAGCCGGAAAGGGTGATCTGATTCCTTGACTGTGAAACCCGCAGGCCGGGAAGGGCGTGCCTTTGGCGCACCCCTACCTGGTTGGGATCAGATGTTCGATCCTACGGTCCGGGAAACGGATTTTCCGCTGCATCCTTGGCACTAACGTTGTAGGGGCTCCCCGCAGGGGAGCCCGTCCCGGCCGCCCGGAGGGCAGATATATTCAAAAGCAGATGCGGCAGCATCTGCTTTCCATCGGCCGCTGACCGCATAAAACCGGAGCTCATCCACGAGCCCCGGTTTTATGCTATAATGTACAGGATAATATACACACGAAAGGAGAGCGCATCCCATGACCGGCATTACCCTGATCCTGGTTCTGGCCCTGATGGGCGGACTGATCGCCTATCTGGGAGACAAACTGGGAAGCAAAATCGGCAAAAAACGGCTCCGGCTTTTTGGCCTGCGCCCTCATGACACCTCCGTGGTCATGACAATTGTCAGCGGCATGCTGGTTGCCGCCCTGACCATCACCGTCCTGACCATTGCCTCCAAGGAGGTCCGCACGGCCCTGTTCGGCATGAAGCAGATGCGGGCGGAAATCGCCTCTCTTACCGCCACCCGGGACAAGGCCAACGAAGAACTGTCCGCCCAAAGTGCTAAAATCGAAGAACTGGACCAAAAAATCAGTGAAGCCACCCAGGCTGCGGAACAGGCACGGCAGCAGAAGGCTGCTGCTGAAGCCCAGATGAAGGACGCCCAGGCCCAGATGCAGCAGGCCCAGGCCGACCTAGGACAGCTCCAGGCCCGGTATGCGGAAGCCAGCACCCGTCTCCAGGAGGCACAAGAACAGGTGCGCCAGGCGGAAGCCGCCCGTGACCAGCTCCAGCAGGATGTGAAATCCCTGGAAGACACTGCCAAAAAACTCCGGGAAGGCATTGTGGCCGTCCGGGAGGGCCACGTGGTGTTCCGCAGCGGCGAAATCCTCTATTCCGGGGTGCTGAAAAGCGGCCAGAGCGAAGAAAACACCCAGAAACAGCTCCAGGAATTCCTGAACCAGGCCAACATCCAGGTAGCCGGCCGCATCGGGGTGGATCCTTCCACACCGGTGATTTGGCTCAGCCGGGAAGCGGTGGAGAACGCTGCTTCCAACCTGGAAAAAGCCAAAGGGGACATGTACGTTCGTGTCTGCGCCGCCGGCAACATCCTGTCCGGCGAAGTGGTGGTGTCCCGTCTGGAAATGGTGGGGGACAAGGTGGTCTATCCGGAAGATACCCTGATCCTTACCCAGTCCATTACCGTGGATCCCAATTCCAACGAATCCGACCTGGCCCTCATGGCCTTCCTGAAGGCCGTGAACCGGGCAGCCCAGGCCGACGGGGTGATCCCCAATCCCATTACCGGGGACGTGGGGGCCATTACCAGCACCGAACTGTCCAACGCCAGCGAAAAGATCCGCAGCCTGGGCGGCAAAGTGGTAATCACCGCCAAGGCCCGCCGGGATATTACCGTGGCCGGGCCTGTATTGCTGGATCTGGAAATCCGTCCTGTGGGAGGTCTGCCTCGTGAACAAAACTGAGCTTTATCTGGGGGTGGATCCGGGCCGGGATAAAACCGGTGCCGCCCTGGTGACCGGGGATGGAACCCTGGTCCGCCAGGCCATCCTTCCTACGGAAGGGTTCCTGGACCATCTGAAAGAGTTCCTGGCCGCAGACCGTCCCGCCGGCTGCGTACTGGGGGACGGCACAACTTCAAAGACCATGCATCGGCAGCTGGCGGAGGCGTTTCCCCAGCTGCCCCTTTATGAAGTGGATGAATACGGCAGCACCCAGGAAGCCAAAAAACTCTACTGGCAGCTGAATCCGCCCCGGGGATGGAAAAAGCTGCTGCCCACGGCCCTGCTTTCTGAACCGTCCGCAGTGGATGGACTGGCAGCCGTGGTACTGGTCAAAAGATTCCTTTGTGATAAAACAGTGAAACAACGGACTGGCAAGTCACAAAAATGACTCCTGTAAAATGCGAAAAAACAAGGCATAATCTGGCGGAAATGGAAACTTTCCCCCAGGTGTCTTGTTTCTTTTTTGTCCAAATGCTACACTGGCAGTGTGAAGAAATTCACGCCGTCCCGCTGATGGGCCAATGGATGGAAGAATCCGGAATGTGTACGTAGAGGAAACAAGGATACTCGCACGGAAAAATCTGGAGGATGCCGGAAAGGAAACCCGGGGGCAGGACAAATATCATTCAAGGGAGTGTTTTCCTATGAAAAAATCCTTAGTATTTGCCATGGCTATGGCTCTGGGCGTAAGCGCTACTGCTTTCGCTGCCAACCCCTTCTCCGACCTGCCTGCTGGCCACTGGGCTTACGGCGCTGTTGCCAAACTGGCTGCTGCCGGCGTAGTTGACGGCTATCCTGATGGTACCTTCAAAGGCGACAAGACCATGACCCGTTATGAAATGGCTCAGATCGTTGCCAAGGCTCTGGCCAAAGGCGCTATCGGTGCTGATGACAAACTGGTCAGCGAATTCGCTGATGAACTGGACAACCTGGGTGTTCGCGTTGCCAAACTGGAAAAGAATGCTGACAACGTAAAGATCACCGGCAACGTCCGTGCCAGCTACTACAATAATGAAGGTGGCAAGACCACCGGCAAAGCCGACAAATCCCAGTCCCGTCTGCGTACCCGTCTGTTCCTGACCGGGGAAGTCAACGACAACTGGCATTACGTTTCCATGCTGGAAAACAACCAGTACTTCCAGGGCAAGAACGAATCCGGCGATTCCGACACCTCCTTCCAGAGAGCTTACCTGGACGGCAACATCGGTGTCTGGAATATCCAGGCCGGCCGTTTCAACAAGACCATTGCTGAAGGCAATGTGTACGATGACCGTGTAGATGCGGTTCAGTTTAAAGTTCCTTTCGGCCAGGCTTATTTGAGCGCTGCCTACGGCAAGATGGCCAGCAAGGATACCTATGGCTGGACGGATGGCGATCTGGGAACCATCGCTGGCCGTAAATGGACCAAAGATGATTCCGTAGCAGACAAGTTCTGGAATGCTGAACTGGGCGGCAGCATCGGCAACCTGGATCTGGCTGCCACTTACACCAAGGCCGATGATGTAAACCCGTACATCGACAACGGCCTGACCGGCGACAACAAGATCTGGACCGTAGGGGCCAACTACAAAGCCGGCGACTTCAAGATCGGGGCCATGTACCTGAAGGGTGACGATGACACCCTGGCAAACAGCGACTACAAGAACGGCGATGATGACGGTTATGTAGTATCCCTGGGCTACAAGGGTGCTGCTGCTTCCAAACCTGGTTCCTGGGGCCTGTTCGCCAAGTACTATGATCAGGGAGCTCCCACCATCATTTACCATACCATGAACGGTATGTGGGATTCCTTCAACGGGGAAGGCTTCAAAGGCTACAACGTTGGCGGCAACCTGACCCTGGCCAAGAACATGGTGGCTCAGGTGGAATACTACGACCTGAAGGGCAAAGAATCCGATCAGCATGCCCGGACCCTGTGGTCTCAGATGGTAGTAACCTTCTAATTCAATCATTCCTCCTTGGGTATCCATCCCTTTAGGATGGAACCCAGCCAGTCCCTCTATATCCGCCCTTTTTAAGGGCGGGGGACCCAGCCAGTCCCTTCTATATCCGCCCTTTTTAAGGGCGGGGGATCATGCGGAGCATGGTGGTGGGTTCTCCATCACCAATACAAAAAGGACGATTCTTTGGAATCGTCCTTTTTTCGTGCTATAAATTTTAAAATGTGTGATAAAAACATGAACTATAAAGAATAAAATAAATAATAATGTAATCTATAGCCAAAATAAGTTCACAAATTTGCTTTTTTCTGTAATCTTGTGTTAAAATAACACCGTGACAAGAAGTTGTCACAATAGTATTGTGAATTTCACAGGGACAGAGTGCTGAAAGAGCCAGAGGAAACAAGGATACTCGCGGCAGAGGTCAGCCGGACGTTCCCGGGGAATTCACTCTGTGATTCCTAAGGAGGAATATCCCATGAAAAAATCTTTAGTATTTGCCATGGCTATGGCTCTGGGCGTAAGCGCTACTGCTTTCGCTGCCAACCCCTTCTCCGACCTGCCTGCTGGCCACTGGGCTTACGGCGCTGTTGCCAAACTGGCTGCTGCCGGCGTAGTTGACGGCTATCCTGATGGTACCTTCAAAGGCGACAAGACCATGACCCGTTATGAAATGGCTCAGATCGTTGCCAAGGCTCTGGCCAAAGGCGCTATCGGTGCTGATGACAAACTGGTCAGCGAATTCGCTGATGAACTGGACAACCTGGGTGTTCGCGTTGCCAAACTGGAAAAGAACGCTGACAACGTAAAGATCACCGGGAACATCCGTACCCACTATGCTCATACTACCGGCGACTTCGGTAAGAAGAGTGTGACCAAGACCCGGTCCCGTCTGTTCTTCACTGGCGAAGTGAACGACAACTGGCATTATGTTGGCATGCTGCAGAACGAACAGCAGTGGAACAACAAAGGTACCAATGATTCCGGCGATAACGACACTGACTTCCAGCGCGCTTACCTGACCGGTAACATCGGCGTTGTGAACATGACTGCTGGCCGTTACAACGGCACCTATGCTGAAGGTAACGTTTATGATACCCGTGTGGATGCTGTAAACGCCAACACCAAATTCGGTGCTACCTATCTGGGCGCAACCTGGGGCAAGATGGCCAACAGCGATACTTATGGCTGGACTGGCTTTGATAAGACCACTGCTGCTGATAAAGCCAAAGCTAAAGAATCCAAAGCCGGCGAATTCACCCAGGCTGTACTGGGCGGCGACATCGGCAACCTGAATCTGGAAGCCAACTACCTGCATGTAAAAGACCTGGATACCAACTGGGTTAAAGGTTCTGACAACATCTGGACCGCTGCTGCCAACTACAAAGCCGGCGATTGGAAGATCGGCGCTATGTACCTGCACGGCGATGCCGATGAAAAGATTGATGGCGTAGAACCCGACAATGATGGCTGGGTAGCTACTCTGGCCTACAAGGGTGCTTCTGCTGCTAAAGCTGGTTCCTGGGGTCTGTTCGGTAAATACTACGATCAGGGCGGCGCTACCTACATTGCTCACACCATGAACGGCAACTATGATGCTTTCGGTCCGGACGGCTTCAAAGGCTGGATGGTCGGCGGCAACCTGACCGTTGCCAAGAACATGGTGGCTCAGGTTGAATACTACGACCTGAAAGACAAAGGGTCTACCAGCGATCACAACAAGACTCTGTGGTCTCAGATGGTTGTTACCTTCTAATTACAGAACAAACCAGAAGACGGTTCCTTCGGGAACCGTCTTTTTTTATAAAAATACATGCAAAATTGTTTCAAACAGTACAATAAACAACTTCTGTAATATCATTTACCTTGCTTCGTTGCATTCACATTCAAAATATGGTAAATTTATGAAAAATGACAAATAATTCACACTTGCTTTATCCCGGTCAGGGACCGGAATTTTCTGCCAGGAACAGAGGAAACAAGGAGACTCGCGGGAATGGAGAAAACAGAAGGAACTGCCTGGATAAAAATAACATCAGGGAGGAATCTCCAATGAAAAAATCCTTAGTCTTTGCCATGGCCATGGCTCTGGGCGTCAGCGCCACTGCTTTTGCCGCCAACCCCTTCTCCGATCTGCCTGCCGGCCACTGGGCTTACGGCGCTGTGGCCAAACTGGCGGCTGCCGGTGTGGTGGATGGGTATCCGGACGGTACCTTCAAAGGTGACAGGACCATGACCCGGTACGAAATGGCCCAGATCGTTGCCAAGGCTCTGGCCAAAGGTGCTATCGGTGCGGATGACAAACTGGTCAGCGAATTTGCCGATGAACTGGACAACCTGGGGGTCCGGGTGGCCAAACTGGAAAAGAATGCGGACAACGTACAGGTGACCGGGGCTGCCCGTATCAGCTATGCAGATCGCAGAGGCGGCGGCTTCAAGAATTGGGATGACAAATCTGAAGCCCAGTTGCGGACCCGTCTGTGGTTCACCGGTGAAGTGAACGACAACTGGCATTACACCGCTATGATCCAGAACCAGCAATACTTCGAAGGCAAGAACGAATCCGGCGACAGCGATACTGACTTCCAGAGAGCTTATCTGACCGGTAATATCGGCGCTGTGAACATCACTGCCGGCCGGTTCAACGATTTCATCGCCGATGGGAACGTATTTGATGACCGGGCTGATGCTGTCCGTGCTGATGTGAAATTCGGCCAGGGCTATCTGTCCGCTGCCTATGGTAAGCTGGCCAACGCTGATCGGTATGGCTGGCAGGATAAAAATGGTTCCGTAGGGGATACCTACTGGAGCGCAGCCCTGGGCGGCAACTGGGGCAACCTGCACGGCGAAGCCACTTATACCAAGATCAATGACCAGGACTTCGGCGCCATGAATGAAGGGGAAAGCACCCTGGATAAGACTGACAACAAAATCTGGACCGTTGGGGCCGATTATACCGCCGGCAAATGGAATGTGAACGCCATGTACCTGAAGGGTGACGCTGATTCCAAGAACAACAGCTGGGTCAACAATGTGGATGATGATGGTTATGTAGTGGGGCTGGGCTATGCCGGTGCCGATGAAAAGAAACCGGGCACCTGGGGCCTGTATGCCAAATACTATGACCAGGCTGCTGTGACCGTGGCCTCCCACACCATGAACGGCGACTGGTACGTATTCCCGTACACCGGATTCAAGGGCTACATGGTGGGCGGCAACCTGACCGTGGCCAAGAACATGGTTGCTACTGTGGAATACTATGACCTAAAGAATAAAGATGCAGAAAACGGCATCGATGCAGGCAACAAACACGCCCGCACCCTGTGGTCCGAACTGAACATCACCTTCTGATCAACCGATTGGAAGCAAAAAACGGCTCTCCCCAAAGGAGGGCCGTTTTTATGTGCCGGAAAACCAGTGCAGAGGGAAGAGTGCAGAGTGCAGAGCAGGTACGGTAAAAATCCAATGTTCTGTTGCGATGCCGTAGGGCCTCACAAACGGAGAACACCGTTGTTGTCGTCTGTTAGACAGCGACGGCGTAGGGGCTCCCCGTAGGGGAGCCCATCCCGGCCGCCCAGAGGGCATGACAAAAAAACAGAAACGGCCCTGAGGTTTTACTATAAATCCGAAGTCCGGGAAGGACGCGCCCTACAGATGGCAATCGGCTAATCGATGAAAAATTCTTCGGTGTAAAATGAGGGGGAATCCAATGGTACCGTTGGTTTTGCTTGGTGATTTTGCTATAATGGAAGAAAAGGGGGGATGACCAATGCCTGAAATTAGTTTGTTTTTTGGAATTCGGATTACCATATATTACAACGACCACAATCCTCCACATATCCACGCCGAATATGCTGGTCAGAAGGCTTTGATTGATATTCAGAATGCATCGGTATTAAAGGGATTTCTGCCAGGTAGACAATTAAAAATTGTCCTTGCCTGGTGTGTTTTGTATCAGGATGAATTGATGCAGAATTGGGAACTGGTGAAAGAAGGAAAAGAACCCAATCCGGTACCTCCAATGCGGAAGGGGTGATACAATGGAAAAACAGTTGATACCTGAAGTCTTACAGGTGGTTCCAGGAAAAGGATACAGTTTTTACGCGTATTTTAATGACGGAACGGTTCATTATTATGATGCATCGTCCCTGGTACAGAACCCCGGAGTATTTCAAAAATTGAAGGATCAAAAGGTGTTTCACGACTGCCTTACGGTCATGAATGGCACAGCCGCGTGGGACTTGGAAGGAAAACGGAATCCGCGAAGATGCATAGATTTGGATCCTTATGACGTCTATGAGGCCCCTGTTGTAAAGGATCCGCTGGAGACGGTTGCATAAGAGATAAAAGAAAAGAGGGTGTTGCACGTCCTGTGCAACACCCCCTTTCTGTCGCCTGCCGTTGACCGCTGACTGCCGACCGTTGACCGCTGACCGTCGACCATTGACAGAAATAAAGCGCCCTGCGCTTTATTTCCATGTATTGCACTGGGCCATCTGATCCACCAGGGGCGTTCCGCTGCCGGCCAGCAGATCCACTTTGCTGACCACTACCTGCATGATCCGGTTCTTTACCACGCCGTCAGATGTTTCCATGCCGTAGGAGGCCAGGGAATGGATCATGTAGGGAGTGCCGTTGTAATTCCCCAGCACCATCATAACATGGTAGGGGGTGAACAGCAGGGACCCCGGTGCGGCGGTTTTGATGTAGGCCAGCTTCTCTGCATGGGTCATGCCCTGGAAGCTTTTCCCCGGGAAGGACTGAGCCTGTTCGTCTCCGTTCCGGGGCAGCTGGATCCCCATGGTCTTGTACACATCCTGGACGAAGGAGGAGCAGTCCACACTGTTGTGCATGCCGCCCCAGCCATAGGGGGCCCCCAGATGCTTGAAGGCCATTTCAATGGTGTTGTTGGCGGTGTAGGGCAGGTAGCCCTGATGGAGATCAGCCCCGTAGGCGGCTTTCACCGGGACAATCTGGAGATAGCCCTGATGGTTCCGGGTGGGCAGCAGCAGATTTCCGCCCTGGGTGGGAATGGCGGCGCCCATCTGGTACAGCTGAGACTGGGTGCCGGCCTGGAGGGTCAGTACCCGGCCGGTGACCACCGCCGGAGCGGCAGGATTGGCGTAGGTCTGCCAGGTCTTGGCATCGGTGATGGCCACCTTGTTCCGGGGAACCCATCCCCGGTAATGGGGGGTACGGACGAAAATGAAGTTCCCTTGGGGATTGGTGTGGTACACCCGCACCGGAGTGGCCGGATCCACGGCGGTTTCCTGCCAGTTGTCGAACTGGGTGTCGGAAGCGGAATCAAAGGCCCGATGGAGAGTGGGGAAGGACCGGAGATCCACCCGGTCCACCACCACTCCGTATTTCACCGTATTGGTGGGACGGATGTTGGCCTTGGCATCCTGGACCAGCTGGGAAGCAAAAGAGTGGCTGATGGGAGCCCCCTGGATGTACTGGTCTTCATCCATGCCGAAGGAATTCACATAGCCAGTGAGCTTGTCGCCGGAAATGGAGGCTCCCAGGTCCTGGATGGAATCGCCAAAGGTGGCCTTGTCCATCTGGGCGTTCATGGCTTTAATCCGTTCCGGAGTGGCCAGGACGGTGTTCCCGGCAGCCGTGGTCCAGGCGGAAGCTTTGGTGAGAGCAGCCGGTGTGCCAGGCATGGCCGCCGTAGCCAAAGCCACGGAAGCGGACAGGCAAAGGGCACCGGTCAAAAGGGATATACGATGAAAAGCATGCAGCAAAATGATGACCTCCTTTATATAGCGTTCCTATTATACCATAAGAAAGGCTGTTGCATGAGCAACAGCCAGGTAAACCGTCAGCTGTCAACGGCCGGGAAGGGCGTGCCTTTGGCTCGCCCCTACAGCGTTGGTGTCGGATGCTCGATTACGAGAATCTGGGAAACGGATTTTTCGATAATTCCGTTTCTGTGATTTTCCGTTGTTTCTGTGACCCCAACGTGGTAGGGGCTCCCCGCAGGGGAGCCCATCCCGGCCGCCCAGAGGGCAAATATATTCAGAGGCAAATGCCTGGCATTTGGCATCCAAAACGATGAACGATGAACGACCAACGATGAATGACCAATGATGAACCTCAGGTCCCCTCGCCGCTGACCGGGTTTCTTATGGTATAATATCCCCTGTGATACACCTAACGGAAAGGACGGAAACGGCAATGGGAAAATATGTGATCGCCCGGCCTGTGGTCAGTGAGCTGGTGGTGGAAAAATCCCGGTTCCTGTGCACCCTGGCCCGGGTGGAAACGGAAGGGGAGGCCCAGGAATTTGTCCGGGCCATGAAAAAGAAATACTGGGACGCCACCCACAACTGTTCTGCCTATATCGTAGGTCCTGACAACCGGGTGGAGCGGTCCAATGATGACGGGGAACCCAGCGGCACAGCCGGTTCTCCCATGCTGGAAGTGCTCCGCCGGAAGGAGCTGTACAACACGGCGGCAGTGGTGACGAGATATTTCGGGGGCATCAAGCTGGGCGCCGGGGGTCTGACCCGGACCTACGGGAAATGTGTGGCCCAGGCCGTGGAGGAAGGGGGCCTGGCGGAAATGGTGCCCATGGGGGATTACTCCTTTGTATGGTCCCTGGATGAGGTGGGACGGGTGCTGAACCTGCTGTACCAGCAGTCTCTTTTTGCCGTGGGGGATGTGGAATACGCCAACCGGGCCAAAATCCACCTGGTGATGCCCCAGGACCGGAAGGAGAAAGCAGAAGCCTGGCTCACGGAATCCCTCAGCCGTCCGGTGACTTTGGATGAAGAGAAAACTTTCTTTGAAGAATGTCCGGTGGAGCCTGCCCAACCTTGATTTTCCCTCCGGATTACAGTACACTTATACTATTGTACATCATGAGATGATGGGGAAAGAATATGGTAGAAAGCAGGCATGATCAATGCTGAAAAAAACTTGTGCTGTCCTGATGAGCTGTCTGGTCCTGGGGGCCGCTACAGTTCCTGCATGGGCGGCGGAAACCGGCGTATCCGTCAAGACGGTGAGCCGTACGGAAAATAAAGTAGATGTGGAATGTCCCCAGGTCAGCGGCGGCAGCCGGACGGCGGATGACAAGATCAACCGCGCCCTCAGCAGCCAGGTGGCTTCCTTTGTCAGTGAAGCCTCCACCCTGGGAGGGGGCAAGGTCCATTACGATGTGCACAAATCTGACGAGGATCTGGTCAGCTTCACCCTGGTGATGACTCCCAATATGGGTGTGGAAGAAAGCGTGGGCATGACCTTTGACCGGAAAACCGGGGAACTGCGGCCTCTCAGCTATTACTACACCAAAGACCAGCTGGCTGTGCTGGCCCAGAACGGGCTCCAGTATCTGTATGATGTGGATCCGGCCAAACTCCAGACCATTCCGGATACTTATTATGTGGACCGGGACGGGAGCCTGATCGGGGTATACCATGCCGGGGCGGTGCTGGATAAAAGTGAAGGGGAAATCGAAATCAACCTTTCGGCAGCCGGTATGGATGCGGAAGGGAATGTGACGGAGACGCCCATCGACCACAGCAGTGCGGCCCCGGCGGAAACGGCGGCACCTGCAGGTACGGAGGCCAAACCGGCAGAGACACCGGCAGCCGGAGAAAACTCCGGCAAGGGGCTGGAACGGATCCGGGCCCGTCTGGCGGTCAAAGAAAAAGCCCAGGATGAAGCCAAAGCCAAGGCGGAGGCCAAGGCCAAAGCCAAAGCAGAGAAAGCCGCCAAAGCCAAAGCGGAAGAACAGGCGAAACTGGATGCCCAGGCCAGGGCAGAAGCTCAGGCCAGAGCGGAGGCCAGGGCCAAAGCCCGGGCAGAAGCCAGAGCCAAAGCTGAGGAACAGGCCCGGAAAGAGGCTGCTGAAGCTGCCAAGGCAGCGAAAGCCAAGTCTGCCAAAGAGAACAAGGCTGCTGAAGTGGCAGCCGGCAGCCTGACAGCGGTGGCCAAAGGGGCGGAAGCAGCCGGGAAAACTGCTGCTGCCGTGAAACCGGCGGTACCGGAAACCAAACCGGAAGCCAAAAAGGTGGGAACTTCCCAAGAAGCTCCGAAAGAAACGACCAAACCGGCGGAACAGAAGGCTGTCCGTCCCATGACCGTAAAAGAAAAAGTGGCAGCCATCCAGGCCCAGGAAGCCAAAGAAGAGGCAGCCCGGGAAGAAGCCCGGATGAAGGAACTGGTGGCCATCAAGGAAGCGGCGGAAAAGCGGGCAGCAGAAGAAAAAGCTCGCCGGGAAGCGGAAGAACGGGCGGCAGAAGAAGCCCGCCGGCAGGCAGAAGCCGCTGCGGAAGCCGAACGGCAGGCTGAGGCGGAACGGCAGGCAGAAGCTGCCAGAGCCGCGGCTGCAGCCCTCGATACGGATGTAAGCGGTGCCGGGGTGATCACCGGCACGGACGTGCGGATGCGGGACGGCGCCGGCCTGGACAGCAGCGTCATCGGAGTCTTTGGCCAGGGAGAATCGGTCCAGGTGCTGGGCAGCACCCAGGCTGACGGCATGACCTGGTACAAGGTGAGCCGCAGTGACGGATCCACCGGCTATGTGGCTGCGGATTACTGCAGCCTGGGCAGCGGGGATGGTGACGGAAGCAGTGCTTCCACCGGAACCATCACCGGCACGGACGTGCGGATGCGGGCCAGCTACAGTACGGACAGTGCCGTGCTGGGCTACTTCGACAACGGCGAAACGGTCACCGTCCTGGACGATGTGACCAGTGACGGGCAGCGGTGGCTGAAAGTCCAGCGGAGCGACGGTTCCGTAGGCTGGGTATCGGCTGATTTCTGCGCCCAGAACTGATTTACTGGCAGTACTGGCAGGGAACGGGCGCTTGTGATACAATGACTTCAATAAGAGGAGAGGAGGCAGACCATGATGAAAAAAATGGGACGGATTCTTGCCGCGCTGTGCTGTCTGCTGGGTCTGACATTCCCCATGGAACGGAAAGCGGATGCGTCCGCAGCCGGAACCATCATTGGTACGGAAGTGCGGATGCGGAAAGGCGCCGGGACGGATACAGAAATCCTGGGCTATTTTGAAGACGGTGAAAAGGTGGAAGTCCTGAAAAGCAATGTAAATGAAGGACGGAAATGGTATGAAGTGACCCGGAAGGACGGGTCCCTGGGCTGGGTGGCCGGGGAATACTGCCGGGTGCCGGAAGGCTCCCTGATCCCTTCGGTGACCCGTCTGGAAGACCGGAAGGGCAGGATCACCGGCACGGAAGTGCGGATGCGCAGCGATCCCAACCAGAACGGGGATGTGCTGGACTACTTCACCAAAGGGGAAATCGTCACCATCCTGGATGCAGCTGACGGAGGCGGCATCAACTGGACCAAGGTCCAGCGGGAAAACGGGGATATCGGTTGGGTGGCTTCTGCCTATTGTGAGGAATTGTAATTTTCTGGCCAAAGAGCTCCCCCTGTGATAAAATAGATAAAATGACAAGAAAAGACAACTAGGAGGTTACAGCAATATGAAAAAAATCTGGCAAACCCTGTCTGCCGTCGCTTTCAGTGCGGCGCTGACCCTGCCTGCCCTCCAGCAGGCGGACGCCGCTACCTTTACCTATACCCCCACCAAACCGGCGGAAACTACTGCTCAGCAGCAGACCCCTGCAGCAACGCCTCAGGTAAAATCCCTGAAACTGGCTGTGGTGCCCCTGATGATCGGAGAAAAGGTGGAAGACAACGAAGGGATGAAACCCATCGTGTTCAGCAACGAAATCGCCAAGGCTTTCCAGTATCCGGAATATGACATGGTGGATTCCGACATCGTCCGGAAAGTGGCCCTCCAGGAACAGGACAACCTCTTCACCCAGGCTGGCCTGGAAGCCGTAGCCAAAGCCAGCGGGGCTGACGTGGTCATTGTCATGGCTGTGGACAAGTTCGACGTAACGGAAGACAACTTCCGCCGGGAACCTATGACCATCCTGGATTACCGGGGACGGTTCGCCACGGTGAACATGCTGAACCACAAGTTCAAACTGGACCGCTGGAGCTATGGCCGTGAAATGGAATCCGGCGCCATCAATCCCCGGTCCGACTGGCCCCATCACGAATTCGGCCTGTTCTGCCGGAGAGAACTGAAGAAGGTTATTAAGAACAACAAGTAAGGTATGCTGCCAAGGCAGCATACTGTCAGCTGTCAACGGTCAGCGGCCCAAGGAAGCCAGCGCGGCTGGCTGTGAACAATGGCAAAAAGATTCGGCAAACAACGTCTTTTACAAGTTCAAAATCAATTTACGAAAATTGATTTCCAACGGCCGTTGACCATTGACCGCTGACAAAAAGGGGTGTTGCTGTGCAACACCCCTTCTTATTGCAAAGAAGGGAACTACACCAATGGATTGGGCAGAAATCAAGGCGGCAGGCCTGGCCTGCTACAATATCAGGCATCTGAAGGAACGGAAGCGCTACTGGGTGTATCTTCTCCGCTGTGCCACCCACCGGAGCCAGATGGAAGGACTCCAGAAATTTTTCCATGGGGATCCTCTGCGCCGGGAGGTGCTCCAGGGCATGCCCTGCCTATTGGAGCAGGAAACCCGGGCATTCTTTTACAAGGGCGCCGGCTGGGCAGAACGGGAAAAGGTGATCACCTATACCATCCATGCCCTTCAGCAGCGGATGAACCCGGAATTCCTCCGGGAAATCTACGTCCGCCACGGCCGGGTGAACCTGTGGACCGACGAATTCCAGGACAAGCCCCTGACCCTGGACCTGCTGTTTCATCCGGGCCAGCGGAAGGAAGGGTGTCTGTCCCTGGTGCTCCACTGGGGGGACCTGGACTTTTACCAGATCATGTTCTGGTTGGGACCGGATCCGGAAAGCGGCAGACCCTGCATCTGGGTGGGAGCCCTCCAGGGCACCAGCCTGGGGAATGATGCGGTGAAGGCCATGACCAAGAAATTCTTCGGATACCGGACCAAGAACCTGATCTTCTACGGGCTCCGGACCCTGGCGGATCTGGTGGGCTGTGAGGCTATCTATGCAGTGACCAATGAGGGCTACTACGCCATGAACCATGTGCGGGTGGACCGGAAACTGAAGACCAATTTCGGGGACTTCTGGGGAGAATGCGGCGGGGAACCCACCCAAGATTCCCGGTTCTACCGGATCCCCCTGGAGGAAAAGCGGAGGGACCTGTCGGAACTGAAACCCTCCAAACGGGCCAATCACCGGCGCCGGTACGAACTGATGGATCGGATGCGGGCAGAGATGGAAGAGAAACTGAAACCTTTCTTCGCTTCCTGATTTATGTTACAATAAAACCGATAGTTTCTGAAAATTACCCTGACGGAGGTGTCTGGATTGAAGAAAAAAATCATCAGCCTGTTTTTGACAGCCCTGCTGTGCCTGACCTGCCTGGTTCCGGCTTTTGCCGAGGAAATGGCGGCCACCAACACGGTAGCGGGCAAACTGGAAATTGCGGAAAACTTCCTGTATGGCGCTGTCCAGACCGGGTCCCTGGTATCCCGGGTGGACAAAATGGAAACGGACATGTACGGCCAGAAAAGTTCCGGTTCTGTGATGACCCGGGTGGACAAGCTCTACAACAATTTGGAAGGGGCCCCGGTAAACGGGAAGCTGTCCATGGCCACCATGATGAACGTGATTGAATGGCAGTTCTCTGACCGGATGTCCATTGACGCGGCCAAAACCCGTCTGAGCCATCTGGAAACCCAGATCTTCGGCACGGAATATGCCAAGGATTCTTTCACCAGCCGTCTGAACCGGCTGACCAAGGCCGCCTTCCCCAACGGCAGCCTCACTTCCAGCACCGTGGTCCTGCCCAAGGATTCCCTGATCAAGGTGAAATTCATGGAAGACATCAACAGCAAGACCAACCAGCAGGGAGATACCATCGACTTTATTGTGGATGACAATGTGTATGTAGGGGATGCTCTGGTGCTGCCCAAAGGGGCCAAGGGCTATGGCCAGATCAAAAAGATCGTCCAGCCCCGGATCTTCGGCCGGGATGCCCGGATCGATCTGGACTTCTCCCATGTGGTGGCTGTGAACGGGGGCGCTGTCCCTGTTACGGTGGGCGACCTGGCCAAACAGCAGGCCAAGACCGCTGCCGGTGCCGCCGGTGCCTCCATCGGAGGGATGATCCTCTTCGGGCCGGTAGGCGTTGTGGGCGGCGCTTTTGTGAAGGGCTCTTCTGTGACCATTCCGGCAGGGACCAACACCTATGTGCAGGTGGCGGAAGACACCAGCGTGGACGGCGTGATCCTGGCGGGCAGTGCAGTAGCTGGGCAGCAGCTGGACGGCAATACCCAGGAAGGCGGCCCCCAGACGGCTCAGCCTGCCTCTGCGGTAACCAAGGAAACGTCCGGTGAAACGGCTGCCGAACCGGCTGCGGAAGCCCAGAAGGAACCGGCCGCCGCTCCCCAGCCCAAGAAAAACACCGGGGTAGCCCTGGATGAAATGGAACCGGAAGCCGCCCAGCCGGCCGATGACTCCCAGACCGTCCAGGAACCGGCTGCCAAGACCGGAGAAGACAAGGCGGATGCAGAAACGGAAGCCGCTCTGGCAGAAGCCCAGAAACGGGACGAAGAAGCCAAGAAGCTGGCCAAAAAGGATAGCAGCAGCCAGCCTATGCTGGATGAAGACGACGGAAGCGCCTACGATACGGCTACTCTCTGAGACGGAAACCAGGGCCTCTCTCTTTCACACAAAGTTGCGGAAGAGAGGGGCCTTTTGTGTTATAATATTGAAGAGTGTAACTGTTTTTCGGGCAGGGAACTGCCGGGACACTGCAAGATTTGATGAGGAAATTTATCCACTGGAGGACAGAATCCTATGAACAAAAAGGCGTTGGCCTTAGGAATTACATTGGCGGTATCGCTGCCGGGCATGGCCAGTGCAGCGGTGACCTATGACGGGGGAAAACTGAGCAGCAAGGACGGTCCGGCTTTCCAGCCGGCTATCCAGAGCCTGGATGAAGTGGAATCTCTGGCCCGGACCAAGGAAGGGGTCCACCGGATCCAGGACCAGCCGGATGCCAAGACGGAAACCATCACCCGGGCCGGACGGGAAACAGCCAAGGAACAGGAGCTCCGTCAGAAAAAGGGGGAAACGGTTCCCAGCGAATCCACCCTGCCCATTACCATCTATGGGGATCAGGTCCAGTACAATTCGGAAACCGGTGATTTTGAAGCCAAGGGGAACGTGCGTCTGTACCAGGGCAACCAGAAGCTGTACACTGCCCAGGCCCAGGGCAATTCCAAAACCGGGGATGTGTACCTTCTGACCGGGGGCCGGATCGTGGAAGAGACCGGCAGCGGCACCAGTGTCACCAACGGCCAGTGGGGCCATTACAACTTCCTGGACAAAACCGGTACAGTGAAGAACATTTCCGGCTACAACGGCAAGGATATGTACCGGGCGGATATCGGGGAAATCTATCCGGACCGGGTGGAACTTACCAGCGGCGGCAGCACCACCCGGTGCCCGGCAGTGCTCCATCCCCCCTGTGTGGAAGTGAAGGCGGACAAAGTGGTGATCTATCCCAAGGACAAGATCATCGCCTACAATGTGAAGGTGTTCGTCAAAGGCAAGCACATCTATTCCCGGGACCGGTGGATCAACCGGATGGGTGACAGTGACGAAAAACAGAGTCTGCTGCCTCATATCGGGTACGATACGGACCATGGAGTGAAGATCCGCTACAACCTGGATGTGCCCATCAGCAACAAGAACAACCTGGATGCGGAACTGAAGTACTATTCCAAGATCGGCTGGCGGCCTCTCTTTACGGACCGGCAGGAGGAAAAGAACTTCTATGTCCAGATCCAGGACGGGCATATGGAAGACTCGGACAACAACTGGATCCGGAAGGAACGGGATGTGAAGTTCGTCTACAAGGCCCACAAGTTCGACGACCGGGTGCCGGTGAACTATTCCGCCTACATCAGCCATGGTCTGTGGAAGGACAACTGGAAGCGGAGCTGGCATACGGAATACGGGTTCTATCTGAACCATGATCCCATCCGTCTCACCCACGAGAAGATGCCCCTGTACCTGAACCTGGGGATGGGACATAAATGGGTCCGTGAAAGCATTAACGATGAAACCAAAAAGACCATGCTGTATTCCGCCACCCTGAACAAAAACTTCGACGGGGGCTGGAACACCTGGCTGGGCTATTACTATGAAAAGGAACACAGTTCCGTATTCTCCTATGCGGATCCGGACATGGCCAAGGAAATCCAGTGGGGACTGGGCAAACGGCTGGGCCCCAATGACTGGGTGAACTTTGTCATGCGGTATGACCAGGGCAAGAGCAGCGTCTACGAATACATCTACCGGTGGTACCATGATTTCTGCTGCTTCCGTCTGGGACTGGAATATCGGGACAAGAAGTACAACAATGATCATGAATGGAGTGTGACATATGACCTCTATCGGTGGTAAGGCACAGGAACTGATCGGAGCCCGTCTCCTGGAACATGAAAAACTGGTCCACAAGGTCATGGGCAGCAAACGGCTGCTGAAGGCCATTGAGGAGGCGGCGGGGATGATTTCCCTGACCCTGGCTTCCGGGGGCAAGGTGATGTTCTGCGGCAACGGGGGATCGGCGGCGGACGCCCAGCACTGGGCGGCGGAAATCGTGGGCCGGTTCCAGAAGGAACGGCCGGGGATGGCAGCGCTGGCTCTCACCACGGATACCTCCATCCTGACGGCCATCGGCAACGACTACGGCTATGACCGGATCTTCGCCCGGCAGGTGGAAGGCCTGGGCCGGGAAGGAGATGTGCTGGTGGGGATTTCCACTTCCGGCAACAGCGGCAATGTATTGGCAGCCATCGAGACCGCCCGGGCCAAAGGGATCCGGGTCATCGGCTTTACGGCCAAAGGGGGCGGCAAAATGGCGGATTTGTGCGACGTGCTGCTGGACGTGCCCGCGGTGAATACCGCCCGGGCCCAGGAAATCCATGAAATCATGGGACATATCATTTGCGAGCTGGTGGAAGACTATGCGTAATACCAAAAGTACCCAATTCCTTACAGAAGACATCCAGAAGCTGCGGATCGCGGTGATCGGGGATGTGATGCTGGACCGGTACGTGTACGGGGAAGTGAAGCGGATCTCTCCGGAAGCCCCGGTGCCGGTGAACCGGGTGCGCCGGATGGAAAGCGTCCTGGGGGGCGCCGGCAATGTGGCGGCCAATCTGGCGGGACTGGGCGTGAAAGTCTATGCCGCAGGGGTCACCGGGCTGGATGAGCACCGGGAAGCCCTGGAGGAAAAAATGGCAGCGGCGGGAATCGATTTCAGCGGTCTTTTGCCCATGCCCGGCCGCAGCACCATTACCAAAATGCGGATTATCGGAGCCCGGCAGCAGATGCTCCGGCTGGATTTCGAAGAGCCGGGAGACCTGAACCCGGAAGAGGAAAGCCGGCTGCTGAGTTGGCTGGAACAGCGGCTCCAGGACGGCCTGGACGGCATCGCTCTCAGCGACTATGCCAAAGGGGTCTGTTCTGACCATTTCTGTCAGACGGTGATCGACCTGGCCCACAGTGCCCAGGTGCCGGTGCTGGTGGACCCCAAGGGAGCGGACTGGCGGAAGTATGCGGGGTGTGATTTCATCACCCCCAATGTGAAGGAAATGTGCGAAGCCGCGGGCAAAGTGGTGCCCAACGAAACGGAACCTCTGGTGGAACTGGCGGCCAAAGCCCGGGATGCTTTCCACATCAGGAATGTGGTGGTGACCCGGTCGGAAAAAGGGGTTTCCCTGATCAACCGTCACGAAGTAATCACGGAAGCGGCCACTGCCCGGGACGTGTTCGATGTGTCCGGGGCCGGGGATACGGTGGCGGCGGTGCTCCTGGCGGCGGTAGCCGGAGGCCTGCCTTTGGGAGAAGCCCTGAATCTGTCCAACAAGGCGGCGGGGATCGTGGTTTCCAAAGTGGGGACCTATCCGGTGCACCGGGAGGAACTGCTGAAGGAAGTGCTGGCCAGCGAAGAACGGGAAGGACGGGACTACCGGCCTCTCAGCTGGGACGAAGTGACCAGCCTGGCCCGGACCTGGCAGGCGGCCGGGGAGAAAATCGTCTTCACCAATGGCTGCTTCGACATCCTCCACACCGGCCACGTGACCTATCTGGAACAGGCGTCCCGGCTGGGACAGCATCTGATCGTGGGGGTCAATACCGATGCATCGGTGAAACGGCTGAAAGGGGAGACCCGTCCCCTGAACCAGGAAAATGACCGGGCCCGGATCCTGGCTGCCCTGGGCTGTGTGGACGCGGTGGTGCTCTTTGGAGAAGACACGCCCACGGAACTGATCCGCCGGATCCGGCCGGATATCCTGGTGAAAGGCGGAGACTACAAACCGGAAGAAGTGGCCGGACGGGAATACGCCGGCCGGGTGGAGATCCTGCCCTTCAAGGAAGGCTATTCCACCACCGGGGTGATCCGGAAAATCGCAGAACTGGTCAAGGAGGGTAAATTATGATCATTGTAACCGGGGGTGCCGGTTTTATAGGCAGCAACATCGTCAAGGGACTGAACGAACAGGGCCGGGATGACATCCTGGTGGTGGACAATCTCACCAATATGGTGAAGTTCAAGAACATCCAGGGGCTGAAGGTCATGGACTACCTGGACAAAATGGACTTCATCCAGCGGGTCCGGGACGGGAAGTTCGACCATGAACCCATCGAAGTGATCTTCCATGAGGGAGCCTGCTCCGATACTATGGAATACAACGGCAAGTACATGATGGAAAACAACTTCGAATACACCAAGACCCTTATGCACTTTGCCCTGGACCGGCGGATCCAGTTCCTGTATGCTTCTTCTGCCTCCACCTACGGCAGCGGGAAGAACGGGTTCCGGGAAGAACCGGCCTGTGAAGAAGCCCTGAACGTCTATGCCTTCTCCAAGCTGTTCTTCGACAACTATGCCCGCCGGTACTTCGACAAGGCGGAAAGCCAGATCGCCGGGTTCCGGTATTTCAACGTGTTCGGGCCCCAGGAAAACCACAAGGGGAAAATGGCCTCCATGGTGCGCCAGATGTTCCTCCAGTGGCAGGGGGAACACAAGGTGAAGCTGTTCGGGGAATACGACGGCTACGGACCGGGAGAACAGACCCGGGACTTCATCTATGTGAAGGACGTGGTGAAGGTGCTGTTCTATTTCTGGCAGCATCCGGAACTGAAAGGGGTCTACAACCTGGGCACCGGCCATGCCCATACCTTCAACGACATGGCCAGGGCAGTGCTGGAATTCTTCGGCAGCGGGGAACTGGTCTATGTGCCCTTCCCGGAAGTGCTGAAAGGGAAATACCAGAGCTATACCCAGGCGGACGCCACCAAGCTGCTGGCCACCGGCTATGACGGAGGCTTTACGGACTTTGCCCAGGCGGTGAAGGAATACTGCCAGGTGCTCCGGGATTCTGACGGCTATTACAAAGCATGAGTAAGAAGAAAAAAGCGGTGTTCCTGGACCGGGACGGGGTCCTGGATATCGACAAGGGATATATCTGCCGTCCGGACCAGGTGGAATGGGTGACCGGCGCCAAAGAGGCGGTGGCCGCCCTGGTCCGCCAGGGGTATCAGGTGTATGTGGTGACCAACCAGAGCGGCATCGCCCGGGGCTACTACACCCAAAAGGACATGGAACATCTCCATGCCTATATGGCGGAAGAAATCAGGAAAGCCGGCGGCCAGATCGACGGCTTCTATTTCTGTCCCCACCATCCCACCAAAGGGGTGATCCCTGAACTGACGGTGGTGTGCAACTGCCGGAAGCCCCGGCCGGGAATGATCCTCCAGGCGCTGGCAGACCATGATCTGGACCGGGAAGGGTCCTTCCTGATCGGGGACAAGGACAGTGACGTCCAGGCGGCTCTGGGGGCAGGAATCCCGGGGTACCGGTTCACCGGGACGGATTTGCTGGCCTTTGTCCGCCAGGTGCTGGACCGGCAGGAGGCGGCAAAGTGACCTACCAGAACATCCTGATCATCAAAATGAGCTCCCTGGGGGATGTGATCCACGCCCTGCCTTTTGCGGCAGCCCTCCGGGAAACCTTTCCCCACAGCCGGATCAGCTGGCTGGTCCATCCCCAGTTCAGCGCCTTTGTGCCGGAGCCGCCTATTATCGACGAAGTGCTGTATTTCGACAAGAAGGCCTTCGGGAAGATGGGCTGGGGGGACAAATGGAAGACCCTTCGGGAAACCCGGGCTCTGCTCCGGGGAAAGAAGTTCGACCTGGTCATCGACCTCCAGGGGCTGTTCAAAAGTGCCGTCATGGCCTGGCTCACCGGCTGTCCCAACCGGATCGGCTACTGCGAGATGCGGGAAGGGAGCCGGCTGGTGTCCCGGCCCATTGTGGGGGCCCATGCCCATGACCATGTGATCGAACGGTACCTGGATGTGGCCCGGTATCTGGGGGCGAAGGCGGACAAGATCACCTATCCCATGCCGGCTCTGAAGGAAGAAGGAAAAACCATCCGCCGGCGGCTTTTGGAGGCGGGAATGCCGGACCAGGAAAACCTGCCCTATGTGGTGCTGGTGCCCGGGGCCCGGTGGGAAACCAAGAGGTGGCCCCTGGACCATTATGCCGCCCTGGCCCGGAAGTTCCTGGCAGAGGGGACCTGGGTGGTGCTGGCCGGGGGACCGGAAGATGTCCCTCTGGGAAAAAAGATCCGGGAGCTGGCGGGGCCGGAACCCCATCTGCTGGACTGGATCGGCGGGACCAGTCTCCGGGAACTGGGAGCCCTGATCAAGGGGGCCCGTTTCTATGTCAGCGGAGACACAGGGCCCCTCCATATTGCTACGGCGCTCCAGAAGCCCCTGGTGACCATGTACGGACCTACCCGGCCGGACCGGACGGGCCCTTACGGAAATCCCCGGGCCACCGTGCTGGTGAGTCCGGCAGCGTGTGCCGGCTGTCTGAAGAAGCACTGTGACCACTGGACCTGTATGGGAGAAGTGACCCCGGACCAGGTGTATGACCTGTACCGGAAAAAGGAGGAAAAAGCCTGTGACTGAACTGGCAGGAAAGAAAATCATCGTAACCTTCCTGATGCATCTGGGGGATCTGGTGCTTACCACCCCCTTCCTCCATGCTCTGCGCCAGGCGGCGCCCGGAGCGGACATCACCTATCTGGTGGATGAGAAGCTGAAGGAAATCGTGGAATACAATCCAAACATCGACCATGTGTGGACCATCGACAAAAAGGGGAAGGACAACAACCTACGGGCCCTGTGGGCCATGAGCCGGCGGATCACCGACGCCCATTTCGACCTGCTGATCAACCTGCATCCCAACGAACGGTGCTCCTTCATCGATGCCATGGCTGTGGTGCCGGAAAAGGTGGGAGCCTCTCATTTCCTGTTCCGGGGATTCTTCCATCCCTGGCTGAAGCTGAATCGGACCATCCATGCAGCGGACATGTACCTGGACGTGCTGAAGCGGATGGGGGTGGAGGACCTTCGAAACAACGGTCTGGAAGTGTTCCCGGGACCGGAGCACAAACAGGCGGCAGAGGCCTACTGGGCGGCCCAGGACCTGAAGCCGGGAGAAAAAGTGGTGGGGTTCAACATCGGCAGTGCAGTGGTCACCAAACGGTGGGCTCCGGAACGGTTTGCCCAGGTGGCGGATACCCTGGCCAAAGAAGGATACCGGACGGTGTTCTTCGGAGGCTCCATGGACGAGGATATGGTCCGGGAGGCAGTGTCCTTCATGAGAAGCAAACCCATGGTGGCCACCGGGAAATTCTCTCTGGGAGAACTGGCGGCGGCCATGAGCCGGTGCAGCCTGATCATCACCAACGACAGCGGACCCATGCACGTGGCCATCAGCCAGAAGGTGCCCATTGTGGCCATGTACGGCCCCAGCCATCCGGAACTGTACGGACCCTATACGAAACAGGCCACCATTGTCCGGGCCAATCCTCCCTGTGACGGGTGCCGGAAGGGGATGAAGCACCACTGTGACGACATGCGGTGCATGCGGGATCTGACGGTGAAACAGGTGCTGAAAGCGGCCCATCACTGGCTGAAAGAAAAAAAATAAAGTTTTTTTCAAAAAGGGCTTGCAAAATTTCGTGTTATCTTGTATACTGACAAAGTCAGCGGTTGAGAAAACCAAAGACATGATGGTCCGCTAGCTCAGCTGGTAGAGCACCTGACTCTTAATCAGGGTGTCCAGAGTTCGATCCTCTGGCGGATCACCATTTTTTTTGGCCGGATGGTCAAGCGGTTAAGACACCGCCCTTTCACGGCGGTATCGAGGGTTCGATTCCCTCTCCGGTCACCAATTTATGGGCGCTTAGCTCAGCTGGGAGAGCGTCTGCCTTACAAGCAGAATGTCAGCAGTTCGATCCTGTTAGCGCCCACCACAAAAGAAGACGATACACGCGTAACGCTGTATCGTCTTTTTTATTGTATTTTTTTTGTGGGGGGAAGGGATATAGGGGAGTCCGGGAGCGGGCGCACCGGGCGGGAGTGCAGAGCAACCCTTGGTGCGCATCCTGCGAAGGATAATCGATCACCAAGCCACCAAACCATTCGCTCCTCCCAAATAGCAGGGATTTCCCTTTTTATCTCGAATAATACTTATCAATCTCTTTTTATCCTGAGGAAAGGAGGTCCCTATGGAACTGCAGCTTTTGTTTCTGGGTGTGGTGCTGCTGACGGTGGAGGGGTTCATTCCCGGCTTTGGCCTGTTCGGCATCACCGGCATCCTTTGTCTTTTGGGGTCCCTGTATTTATTTCTGGGGGCCACGGCCCAGGCGGCTGCTCTGGTGGGCGGTGTCCTGCTGGTGCTGGCGGTCCTGGGGTTCTGGCTGATCCGCCGGGGTCCCAAAAGCTGGCTGGGCCGGCAGGTGACACTCCATCTCCGGTCCACCGCTGCCCAGGGCTATACGGGCAATGCAGACCGGAAGGATCTGGTGGGCAAAACCGGTGTGGCCCAGACGGTGCTCCGTCCTTCCGGACGGGCCCTGATCGATGGGGAACTGGTAGATGTGATCACCGAAGGGGAATTTTATGAACCGGGGACGGCCATCCGTGTGGTGGCAGCCACCGGAGGCCGGACCGTAGTCCGGAAGGAGGAAAACCCATGATTGCAATTTTAGGCAGTACCGTATTCCTGGTGGCCATCCTGGTCATCATTGTCCTGTTCCTGCACTTTGTCCCTCTGGGCCTGTGGATTTCCGCCATGGCCGCCGGGGTCAACGTGCACATCTTCACCCTGGTGGGCATGCGGCTCCGCCGGGTGATCCCTTCCAAGATCATCCTGCCTCTGGTGAAGGCCAACAAGGCCGGCCTGGATGTGAACGTGGACCAGCTGGAAGCCCATTATCTGGCCGGGGGGGATGTGGACCGGGTGGTGGATGCCCTGATTGCCGCGGAACGGGCGGCCATCCCTCTGACCTTTGAACGGGCGGCGGCCATCGACCTGGCCGGCCGTGACGTACTGGAAGCGGTCCAGATGAGCGTCAATCCCAAGGTCATCGAGACCCCGCTGATTTCTGCCGTGGCCAAGAACGGCATCGAGCTGAAGGTCCGGGCCCGGGTCACTGTCCGGGCCAACATCGACCGGCTGGTGGGGGGCGCCGGGGAAAGCACCATCATCGCCCGGGTGGGCGAAGGTATCGTCACCACCGTGGGGTCTTCGGAAGAACACACGGATGTGCTGGAGAACCCGGACCACATTTCCCGGACCGTGCTGAGCAAGGGACTGGATGCCGGCTCAGCTTTTGAAATCCTCTCCATTGATATCGCCGATGTGGACGTGGGACGGAACATCGGGGCCCAGCTGATGACGGACCAGGCGGAAGCGGACAAGAACATCGCTCAGGCCAAGGCCGAAGAACGCCGGGCCATGGCTGTGGCCAAGGAGCAGGAAATGCGGGCCTACACCCAGGAAATGCAGGCGAAAGTGGTGGAAGCCCAGGCCCAGGTGCCGGAAGCCCTGGCCCAGGCGCTCCGGGAAGGCCATCTGGGGGTCATGGACTACTATCAGATGAAGAACCTGCTGGCGGACACCAAAATGCGGGAAAGCCTGGTGGCTGGCGGCCAGGAAGAACTGCCGCCCACCCGGAAACCGGAAAAATAACAGGAGGGGCCTATGAAAAGCGATTTGCTGCTGTTCCTGGTGTGGATCTTGTTCCTTCTGGGAAGCCAGCTGCTGAGAAAAAAGAAACGGCCCCTGAAAAAGCCCTCCCAACCGGTCCGGAAACCGGGTCCGGGACCTTTCGTCTGTGAGGAGGCTCAGGCTCCTGCCCAAAAAGAGCCGCCCCTCCAGCCTACGGTAAAGCCCGTACGCAGTGACCTGGTGGAAGAAATCCGGGACCTGAAGCCCACAGTGGCTCCCCAGGTGGCGGAAATCCGGCACCCGAAGGGGCAAACGGTCGGCCACCCGGTGCTTTCCGGGGACCTGCGCCAGGGGATGCTCTGGTCCCTGGTGCTGGGGGAACCCCGAAGCAAAAAGAGCTGGGCTCGGGAACAGAGAGAAAAAAGGGGATTTTGAAGTGGGGGAGTTTAGGCTATAATTATAAAATGTATAAGTAAAACATAAACCGTAGGGGCGCAGGCCGGTTGTTCCGCAGGATGTCAGGACAAATGGTGAATGGGCGGGCTGCCCGGCGTGCAGCCCCTACGGGTACGTTTGTTTGACACAGTTATAGGAAAAGGAAGGGATAAGATGAAGGGAGAAACGCAGCAGGCCCGGGGCAGCTGGGTGGACCGGTTTTTGAACGGAGTGGAGAAGGTCTGTGACAAACTGCCCCCTCCGGCCATTTTGTTCTGCATTCTGTTTGTCATTACGGCTTTGGCCGGAGCGGCTCTTTCTGCTTCCGGAATGAGCCTGGTGAACCCGGCCAACGGCAAGGCGGTCATGGCCCAGAATCTGTTTACCAAAGAGGGGGTCAACTGGCTTTTGAGCAACATGGTGAAGAACTTCTCCGGGTTCGCCCCTCTGGGCCTTGTGATCACCATGACCCTGGCCATCGGTTTCTGTGAGGAAAGCGGCCTGTTGGTAAGCCTGCTCCGGCGGAGCATGAAGAACGTGCCCCCGGGAGTGGTGCCCTACCTGATTGCCTTTGTGGGCACCATGGGGAATATTGCCTCGGATACGGCTTCCGTGGTGATTCCCCCTCTGGCGGCCCTGGTGTACATCGGGGTGGGGAAGAACCCTCTGGTGGGGATGATCGTGGGATACGCCGGAGCCAACGCCGGCTTTACTGCCAACCTGATGATCGCCGGCACTGATACCCTGATGCAGGGGCTTACCAACCAGGCCCTGGACGGATTCCTGGGCAAAGGGGTCTACGCCGTGGACGTCACCTGCAACTGGTACTTTATGGTGGCTTCCACCTTCCTGGTGGCCCTGGTGCTGGGGTACACCTCCAAGCACCTCATCGAACCCCGGTTCGGGAAGTATGAAGCCAAAGAACTGGAAGCGGTCCAGGACCTGACGGAAACGGAAACAAAGGGGCTCCGCCGGGCCGGCTGGGTGAGCCTGGTGTACATTGCCATCATCGCTGTTGGCTTTTTCACCGGCATCCTGTCCAAGGACGGCCATACCCTGGTGGGCTCCCTGCTGCTGAAGGGGCTGATCCCCATTCTGTTCTTCCTGATGAGTTTTGCCGGGATTGCCTATGGGATGACCACCGGCAAGTTCAAGACTGTAAAAGATATCAACGGGGCCATGGTGAAGCAGATGTCTCACATGGGGTCCTATGTGGTGTTCTGCTTCTTCTGCGGCCAGTTCCAGGGACTGTTCAACTGGAGCAAAATGGGGACCCTGCTGGCCATCGGCGGAGCAGATTTCCTCCAGAGCATGGGCTTTACAGGCCTGCCTTTGTGCGTGACCTTTGTGCTGGTCTGTGCCTTCGTGAACATCTTCATGTCTTCCGGATCCGCCAAATGGGCCATCTTTGCCCCTATCTTCGTGCCCATGTTCATGCTGCTGGGGTACCATCCGGCTTTTGCCCAGCTGCTGTACCGGCTGGGGGATTCCCCGGGGAACAGTGTGACTCCCATGATGCCCTATCTGTGGATGATGCTCAGCGTGGCCCAGGAAAAATATGATCCAGACTGCACGGTAGGGACTTTCATCTCCAACCTGATCCCCCTGGCGGCGGTGCTCCAGGTGGTGTGGATCCTGTTCATGCTGGTGTGGGTTGCCCTGGATATCCCTCTGGGACCGGGTGTAACTGTCCATCTGCCGGCGGGGATTTTGTAAACCCGGTTGTTTCTTTGGACGGCAGCACGTATAATAAAGACAATAGTTTCATGAGGGGAGCATTCTATACGATGATCGAAACATCCAAACGGGCGGAAAAGGCCGCAGAACTGAAACACAGCACTGATGTGCATACCAACTGTGCCCAGGCCGTGCTCCTGGCTTACCAGGACAAACTGGGCAAATCCACCGAAGAACTCCGGGCCCTGGGGTCCGCCTTCGGGGGAGGCATGGGAGGCATGGACGCCACCTGCGGTGCCCTCACCGGGGCTGCTGTGGTGCTGGGGCTGCTGGACAAAAGCGGCAAGCCGGCCAAGACGGTGATGAACGAAATCCTCCAGGAGTTCAAAGAAAAAGCCGGCGCCACCATCTGCCGGGACCTGAAAGGCGTGGGCACCGGGAAGATGCTCTGTTCCTGCGACGACTGCGTACGGCTGGCCGTCCTGGGACTGGAAAAACACCTGGGCTGAGGAACCAAAGGGGAAAATGTTGATAAAGCGGGGAGTTATCCACGAAAAAGTGGATAACTCCCCACTTGTCAACACAGGATAAGGAGGGCAAAATTGGATAAAAAGAATAAAGTGGACCAGGTCGATGAACAAATCATCCATATTTTGCGTCATCAGGGAAGGATTACGCTGCAGGAATTGGGTGAAAAAGTCCATCTTTCCGGGCAAGCCGTAAAAAATCGCATTGAAAAGCTGGAGGACAAAGGAATCATCCAACAGTATACGGTCAATGTAAATTGTCCTGTCTATGGTTATCCGCTTCATTCCCTGATCCGCCTGGAAGCAGGGATACCGCAAAAGACTCCTTTGGTAGTATTCTTGGCTCAATGCGGTTGTCAAGTACTCCATTGTTATCAGATTACTGGACGTCAGGTTTATGTTCTGGACATGTTTTTTCAGTCGGTGGAAGAACAGGAAAGAATTCTGGTGCAGCTTCAAAAATATGGCATTTGTACGGTTGATATGGTGCTAAAGAACCTGGAACTGCCGGAAACTTGAATTTTTCAACTCCGGACAAGAAAAGACTTGTTTTTTTCCATGGAGCTGGATTTCCTTTTTTTTTATAATTTTCTCATACAGCCAAAGTATCAAGGAGGAAAATGCAATGGAAATCCAGCAGATTCGCAACGCAACCAATAAAATCAAATTCGGAGGAGTGACCTTTCTTCTAGATCCATGGTTAGCTGACAAAGGGAGCATGGGATCCTTTGACGACATTACCCAAGAAAACTACCAGGTCCCGGACCCGGTAAAAATGGTGCTGCCCATGCCTTTTTACGGCTTGCCCCTGTCCAGAGAGAAAATCAGGGAAGGAGTGGATGCTTATATCGTCACCCATATCCATCCAGATCACATTGATGTGGCGGCAGATGGTACGGTAGGAAAATTTTTGGACAAGACTGTTCCCGTATTCGTCCAAAACGAAACAGATGCGGCCGTATTCCGGAAATCCGGGTTCCAAAGAGTACAGGTGCTCTCTGCAGAAGGGACCGTGTGGAAAAATGTAACGCTGACCAAAGTGCCGGCCAAACATGGAACTATGGTCTCCTGCGGCAATGCCATGGGCGTGGTTTTTCAGGCCCAGGGAGAAAAAACATTGTATGTGAGCGGAGACACTGTATGGTATCCTGGCGTGAAGCAAACGCTGGAAGCTTATTCTCCGGAAGTGGTTACAGTCAACGCCTGTGCAGCAGAGCTTGTGGGATTTGGCCGGCTGATCATGAATGATGAGGATGTGGAGTGTGTGGCCCGGACCGTACCCAGGGCAACAATCTTTATAACCCATATGGACAATGTGGCTCATGCTTCTTTGACCCGCTATGACATGAAAGGCAGGTTGGCCGGAAGAGAAGTCACCAATTATGTTATGCCACAGGATGGAGAAACGGTTTTGTTTTGAGTGGCAGACCCCGGGCCTGGGGCCCCTCTGTGCGTTTGGTGATTTCTGGAGCGGGCCGCCGGGCCTGCGGCCCCTACGGTTCCTATCTTCGCTCTGCACTCTTCCCTTTCTGTCCCGTATACGGTATAATTTAATTTTGTGAGTCCGCTCGGAACTGTTTTTTTCGACTGCGGGTTTTCCAAAACTGTACTTTTTGGAGGAATGACCATGAGAACAAAAGAAGAACTGCAGGGGGTCACCGAACTGGGCAGCGGCCATACGGTGTACCAGAATACCTATGCGCCGGAAGTGTTGGAATGTTTCCCCAACAAACATGAAGAGGCTCCCTACATGGTGAAGCTGAATTGCCCGGAATTTACCAGCCTCTGCCCCAAAACCGGCCAGCCGGATTTCGGCCGGATCGTGATCAGCTACATTCCGGACCATAAGCTGGTGGAAAGCAAATCCCTGAAACTGTATCTGTTTTCTTTCCGGAACAACGGGGACTTCCATGAGGATTGTGTGAACATCATCAAAAACGACCTGGTGAACCTGCTCCAGCCCAAATATCTGGAAGTGGCCGGCTATTTCAATCCCCGGGGCGGCATCAGCATCCTGCCCTTTGCCGTTTATTATCAGCCGGAATACAAAGACATGGCCCAGCGGAGAATGGAGGCCTTTGTCCATGAATAAGAAGGCACTGGTGCTGTCCAGCGGCGGGGTGGATTCCACCACCTGCGTCTCTGTGGCAGTGGAAGAATTCGGCAAAGAAAACGTGTCCACCGTTTCCATTTTTTACGGCCAGAAGCACCGGAAGGAACTGGAATGCGCCCGGAAGGTGGCGGACTATTACGGCCTGCCCCATTATGAACTGGATCTGTCCAGGATCTTCCAGTATTCCAACTGCTCTCTCCTGGACCATTCCACGGAAAAGATCGTCCACAAAAGTTATGAACAGCAGATCGCGGAAAACGGGGAAGGGAAGGTATCCACCTATGTGCCCTTCCGGAACGGGCTCATGCTTTCTGCAGTGGCCAGTCTGGCCATGAGCATCTACGAAAAGGACGATGTATCCATTTTCATCGGGGCCCATGCAGACGATGCGGCCGGAAATGCTTATGCGGACTGCAGCGAAGCCTTCCTGGACGCCATGGGACGGGCCATTTCTCTGGGTACGTACAGCCAGTGCCATATTGTGGCGCCTTTTGCCAGCTGCAGCAAAGCCGGCGTGGTGAAACGGGGAATGGAGCTCCACACCCCCTATGAACTGACCTGGAGCTGCTATGAAGGCGGGGACAAACCCTGCGGCACCTGCGGTACCTGCATCGACCGGGCCCGGGCTTTTGCCGCCAACGGGGTCAAAGACCCGGCACTGGAGGATTGATCATGTATACGGTAACCAAACGGATGGAAGTCAGCGGAGCCCACTGTCTCCAGCTTCCTTATAAAAGCAAATGCACCCATCTCCATGGGCACAACTGGATCATCGACGTGACCTGCCAGCGGGAAACCCTGGACGAAAACGGCATGGTGGTGGATTTCACCCACATCAAGGACGTGGTGATGCAGCTGGACCACGCCTTCATCAATGACATTGTGAAAACCAATCCTACGGCGGAAAATATTGCCAAATGGATCCACGACCAGATCCCCTTCTGCACCCGGGTCTCCGTCCAGGAATCGGAAGGGAACGTGGCCATTTATGAAGACTGAAACGTTTCCTGTGGTGGAGCTGTTCGACTCCATCGAAGGGGAGGGGAAACGCACCGGCTATATGGCTGTGTTCGTCCGGTTCGCCGGATGCAACCTCCGGTGCAGCTACTGCGACACCGGCTATGCCCTGGAACGGTCCGATGCCCGGGATCACCTGACGGAGGGGGAACTACTGGAACGGATCCGCAGCTATCCCTGGAAAAAAGTGACCCTTACCGGAGGAGAACCGCTGCTCCAGCCGCTGGATGGCCTGTGCCGGGCCCTTTCCCGGGAAGGGTATGAAGTGAACATCGAGACCAACGGGGCGGTGCCTCTGTTGGAAGAGCGGCCCAAAGGCCTGTTCTACACCATGGATGTGAAATCTCCTTCTTCCGGGATGCGGGGACGGATGCGGATGGAAAACCTTACCCGGCTCACCGGAGACGATGTGGTGAAGTTCGTGGTGGGCAGCCGGGAAGACCTGTTGGATATGGAACAGGTCCTCCAGGAGTATACCATTCGGAGCCAGGTGTATGTGTCTCCAGTGTACGGAGCCATTGAGCCTAAAGAACTGGTGGAATTCGTCCGGGACCACAAGCTGGCCCAGGTCTGCATCCAGGTCCAGCTCCACAAGATCATCTGGGATCCGGAGATGAGAGGGGTGTAAAAAAAGGGGCTGTTGCTTATGCAACAGCCCCCTTTTTACACCCTGAACCGGGTGGTGCTTCCCTGATTGGTGGGGATGATTTCCAGCTGGGCGGAAATCCTTTCCTTTAATTCGGCCACGTGGGAGATGATGCCCACCAGCCGGCCGCCTTTCTGGAGTTCCAGCAGGGCGCTGATGGCACTGTCCAGGGTCTCCGGATCCAGGGACCCGAACCCTTCGTCCACCAGGATGGTGTCCAGGTGCAGGCCTCCGGCGTAGGATTCCAGCACGTCCGACAGCCCCAGGGCCAGGGACAGGGAGGTGAAGAAGATCTCCCCTCCGGACAGGGTGGTCACCGCCCGGGCCTGGCCGGTAAAGGCGTCCATGATTTCCAGTCCCAGCCCCTGTTCCTTCCGGGCATCCACAATGTCCTGGCTCCGGTACAGGCTGTACCGTCCCTGGCTGATCTTGTTCAGCCGCAGGTTGGCGGTTTCCAGCACATCGTCCAGCACCGCCTGGAGCACAAAGGAGGAGAAGGTCAGCTTCCGGCTGTTGTCCCCTTTGGCAGTGGAGGCCAGAAGGCCGATGGGTCCGTAGGCTTCCTGGAGCCGGGACAGGTCCTTTTCCAGTTTTTCCAGCTGCTTCAGGCTGGCTTCTTCCCGTCGGAGGGTTTCCTGGAGAGCCCCGGTCCGGGTAGCCAGGGTGTGAGCGGCGCTGCCGGTCTGCCGGACCGCTTCCTGGAGAGGTGCCAGGTCCGGAGGGGTCTTGTCCTTCAGCTGGTCCCCCAACAGCTTCAGTTCTCCCTGGAGGCTGTCCGTCTGCTGCCGGTACCGGTCCACCTGTTCCTGCCACAGGGGCTTGCTGGGAAGAGCTTTGTGGGCGGCCACAAAAGAATGCTGGTCCGGGAAGGGAGACTGTTCCAGAGCGGTCTTGTAGGCCTCCCGGTCCGCCTCGAAGGCCTTTTGGGCGGCAGCCAGGTTTTCTTCAGCGGTTTTGCAGGATCCGGCCGCCTGGTCCGCTTCCGTCTGGGCCTTTTCCAGGGCTTTCTGTTTCCGGTTCAGCTGGGCGATTTTGGCTTCCATGGCCTGGGTCTTCCGGGCCAGTTCCTCCTGGGCCTGGCGGGTCTGGGTGGCAGGGTGGGGATGGTCCGGGGAACCGCACACCGGGCAGGGCTTCCCGGGAACAAGGGCCTGGGCCATCCGGACGGTTTCCCCTGAAACAGCGGTCATCCGGGCCAGCTGTTCCCGGACCTGGGCCACCTGCTCCTGGAGGGCATGGGTGTTGGTTTCCGTGGCGGAAGCCAGCTGCTGCCGGAGGGTTTCCTGGGCGGCTTTCAGGGTCTCCCGGGCCCGGGCCAGCAGCCCTTCCGCCGCATCCAGCCGGGCCTTGGCCTTCCGGGTCCGGTCGTAGATGGGGTGGAGCTTCAGGGCTTCTTCCAGCCACTGGAGCTTCTGTTGGAGTTCCTGGATGGCCGGTGCCTGCTGGAGCAGGGTTTCCTTCCGTTTCTGGCCCTCCTGCCAGCGCTGGAAGGTGTGGGCCAGCTGCTGGGCCTGCTGGAGGGCTTCCAGGGCGGCAGCAGAGGCTTTCTGAGCTTCGGCGGCCTGGGCTTCCAGGGCTTTGGCCTGCTGCTTTTCTTCCTGGATCCGTTCCTTCAGGGCGGCAGGATTGTCGGTACCGGCACTTTCCAGCAGCAGCTGGTATTTCTGCCGGCATTCCTCATATTCCTTTTTCAGGGTCTTGGCACGGGCGTCCAGGGCCTCTTCCAGGGCGCTGTACTGGCCGGTCTTGAACAGGGTTTCCAGGATGGTTTTCCGTTCCTTGGAATCTGCCACCAGGAACCGGCGGAATTCTCCCTGGGGCAGCACCATCAGCTGCCGGAACTGCCGGGCCTGGAACCCCAGGAGCTGTTCCACCGCCCGGGTCACGGAGCTGTTGGAGGTACCCAGCACCTTCCGGTCCCCTTCCGGGAGGATCTCCACCAGGGAGGCACCGGCAGGCACGGTCCGGGTTCCTTCTCCCCGCTGTTTGTTCAGCACCTGTTCCGGGGTCCGGGTCACTTCATAGGCCCGGTCCCGGTTCCGGAAAGTGAATCGGACTTCTGTTTTCCGGTCCGGGGTGGCATAGTCGCTGCGCAGGGACCGGTTGTCCCGGAGATCCCCGCTGGGGGTGCCATAGAGAGCAAAGGTGATGGCATCCAGGATGGTGGTCTTGCCGCTTCCGGTGGGGCCGGTGATCAGGAAGAACCGGTTGTCTCCCAGACGGGTAAAGTCGATGGTCTCTTCGTTGGCGTAGGGACCGAAGGCGGTCATCACAAGTTTCAGCGGGCGCATCAGGCTTTCCTCCCTTCCTGGTTCACGGCATCGGCAATCTGGTGAAACAGGGCTTTTTCTCCCTCCGTCAGATCCCGGCCCTGGACTTCCTGGAAAAAGGCTTGGAACAGGTCATCGGTGGAAAGCCCCTTCCGCTGGGCGGTGGCGGCTGCTTCTGTTTCCACAGGCTGGAGCCGTTCATAGCCCAGCTGGAGGATCTGGGGGTACACCTGTTCCAGCCGGTGCTTGGCATCCAGGATGGGCACCCGGTCCGTAAGCTGGATCTGGAGATAGTCCTGGAGATGATCGGTCCGGGGGTTCTCCAACAGGTCCCGGAATTCTCCCTTCAGTACCGCCAGTTCGTGGGGAGCTTTAAGGGGAACGGTTTCCACGGAAATGTCCCCTTTGCCGTCCAGGTCCACAATGTGGACGGCTTTTTTCTGGCTGGCTTCAGCAAAGGAATATTTCAGCAGGGAGCCGCAGTACCGGACCCGGGGACTGTTGTTCTGGCAGGCGTGGAGATGTCCCAGGGCCGTATAGTGGAAGTCTTTGAAGCAGTCGATGCTCACGGTGGTGGCCCCGCCGGCGGCCAGGGGCCGTTCGCTGTCCGGGGTGGTCTGGGCCCCGGTGAGGAACACATGGGCCAGGGCCACTTTCCGGGCCCGGGTAGGGATCTGCCGGAGGATCCGTGCCACCTGCCACTGGAGGGCAGCTTCATGGGTGGGCTGCTTTTCTCCGCTCAGTTCTGTGGCGGTGAGAGGTTCGCAGTAGGGGAGGGGAGCAAAGTATACGGGCCCGTCCCCATCTTCCAGCACCACCGGATGGGTATCCGGATCCACCGGTCCGGTGATGTACAGCTGCCGGGCGGCAAAAAGGGCCTGGCCGAAGTTCAGCCGGTCCGGGTTGTCGTGGTTGCCGGCAATGAGCAGGGTGGGGATCTTTAATTCCAGCACCAGCCGGCGGAGGGTTTCGTCCAGCAGGTTCACCGCTTCCGTGGGAGGGACGGCCCGGTCGTACACATCCCCGGCCACCAGAAGGGCATCCACCTTGTATTCCCGGGCCAGGTCCAGGATCTGGTCCAGGGCGGCCCACTGGTCCTCCAGCAGGTGGAGACCATGGAAGATCCGGCCCAGGTGCCAGTCAGAAGTATGTAAAAATCGCACAGCAAAGCCTCGCTTTCGTGAAAGTTGTTTTTATCATCATAACACGAAGGGGAGTGCAGAGTGAAGAGCGAAGAGATGGAACGGCGGCAATCAGACGAATGGCTGCAATGCCGCAGGATGCGCGCCCTGATTGAACTCCCAGTCACTAGTCTCCAGCTGAATGAGAAATTTGCAGGCAAAGGGCAAGGCAGAAACGTATCATTCCTGCCCATCATTGGACAGCCAGGGGCCAGGCATAATAGGCTAAAAATTGCCCTTCGGGAGGCCGGGATGGGAGTGCCTTCGGCGCTCCCCTACGGCGTCTTCGGTGAAATAAGGGTGCTATATTTTTATCCCGTTCCTGTATTCAGTACGGTGCTGGTTCTGTCCATTGGCCCGAGACTCGAGACCCTTGCCCCTATCCGTGACCCAATAAAACAGGACCTGCGATTTTAGCAGTCCAGGAATAAAAATTTCACCCCTCCCTCGCTTCCATCATGTATAATAACAGGATATGGATGCAGGAGGGATTGTTATGCGCAGACTGTTTGGAATCCTGGCTTTTTGCCTTTTGATGGTGCTGCCGGCGCCCCGGAGCCAGGCGGCCATGATCAGCCAGAAACAGGAAATCGAAATGGGACAGCAGGTGGCTCAGCAGCTGGAGAACCACTATGGCCTGGTCCAGGATGACGAGATCCAGGACCGGGTGAACCGGATCGGCCAGAAGCTGCTCCAGAACGGCACCCGTCCCGGCCTTACCTATACCTTCAAGGTGCTGAACACCCCGGATGTGAACGCCCTGGCCTGTCCGGGGGGCTTCATTTACGTGTACAAGGGTCTCCTGGATTATATGACCAGTGACGACGAACTGGCAGCGGTGCTGGGCCACGAAATCGGCCATATCGAAAAACGCCACACGGTCCATCAGATGGAACAGCAGATGGCCCTGTCCCTCTTGACCCTGCTGGCAGGGGTGGCTTCCGGTGATCCGGGTGCAGGGATGGTGCTGGCCTCCACGGCCAGCCAGGCCCTGCTGGCCGGCTACAGCCGGAAGGACGAACGGGAGGCGGACCAGGAAGGCTTCCGGCTGTCCAACCTGGCCGGGTACAATCCCTACGGGTCCTATGTGACCATGGCCAAACTGGAGGATATGAGCAAGGATATGGGGAATCCGGGGTACGGGCTCTTTGCCTCCCATCCGGAACCGGAAGTGCGGATGGCCAAGGCCCTGAAATGGACGGAGCCCCTGAAAATCCCGGAAAAGGTCACAGTGAAGACCGACGGTACGGCTGCCGTCAGTCTGGGGGACTGGTCTTTTCCCATTACGGAAACCGCCGGCTACGACAAGCCGGAATACCGGGCACGGCTTATGGCCGGGGCCCTGTATCTGGCCTGGAAACGGGGGAACCTGGATGAATCCCATTTCATGACCGTGGACGGGGACCGGTGGTCGGATGTTTATTATGAAGACATCCGGGTGCTCCGGGTCTACCCCCAGGACAACCAGGAAAACGGGAACACTGGAGAACTGGCCCTGAAAATCGCGGCCCGGCTCCAGGCCTGGGCCAAAATCGCCAGGCAGCAGCCGGCTCCCCAAACAGCCCCGCCGGTCCCTCCGGCACCGGCGGCAGAAAAGGAAGGAACCAACCATGAAAAATCTTGAAGCACTGGATCAGGAACCCTATCTGTGGGACTATCTCCAGACGGTCAAAAAGCCCATTGTGCTCTACGGCATGGGCAACGGGGCGGATGCCATCCTGGACCGCTGCGGCCGGCTGGGCATCCCGGTGGCCGGGGTCTTTGCCAGTGATGAATTTGTCCGGGGCCAGGAGTTCCGGGGCTATAAAGTGAAGACCTATAAGGAAATGAAGGCAGAACTGGGGTCCTTTGTGATCCTCATCGCCTTTGCCAGCGAACGGCCGGAAATCCTCCGGCGGTTCTTCCATCTGGGGGAGGAGCAGGAAACCTATGCCCCTCATCTGCCCCTGTTCGGGGATACCAACCTGGTGACCCCGGCCTGGATCCGGGAAAACCGGGGAGTGCTGGATCGGGTGTACGGCAAGCTGGCGGATGATGCCAGCCGGCAGGTAATGGAGGATATCCTCCGGTACAAAATCACCGGGAAGCTGGAGTACCTGTCCCGGACCACGGACCGGCGCCGGGATCTGGAGACCCTGTTTTCCTTTACGGATAAGGAAAGCTACGGGGACCTGGGAGCCTACAACGGGGACACCATCCGGGAATTCCTGGAGCTCACCGGGGGCCATTATGACCATCTGTATGCAGTGGAACCGGATCCGAAGAACTTCGCCAAGCTCCAGAAATACGTGGAAACGGAACAGCTGGGCCGGTGCAGCCTGTCACCGGAAGGAATCTGGGCCCAGCCGGCGGAGCTGCCCTTTGCCGCCCGGGGCGGCCGGATGTCCGCCCTGGAACAGAACGGAAAAAAGACCCTGCCGGTGACCTGTCTGGATGATCTGGTGGGGGACCGGCCCCTGACCTGTCTCAAAATGGATGTGGAAGGGGTGGAAAAGGAGGCCCTCTCCGGAGGGGCCCGGGTGATCCGCCGCTGCCGGCCCAAAATGCTCCTGGCAGGCTATCACCACGACGATGACCTGTGGGAGATTCCCCTGGAACTGTGGAACCTGGTGCCGGAGTACAAAATCTATCTCCGCCGCCATCCCTATGTACCCTGCTGGGAGATTAATTTTTTCGTGACTTTGTAAAATCTGGGGTGTATGTTACAAAATAAAAAGATGCACAGAAAAAAACGGGGCGAAATGCCCCGTTTCGTTGCTCCCGGGGCCGGGATATGTTAGAATGGAACAATAGACCAAACAGCAATCCCGGAAACAGCAAAGGGAAATCAGAAGGAAAGAAGGATGGAAGAGATGAAGCTGTGGAAGAAAGGGTTCCTCCTCTTGACGGCACTGGCCGTGGGACTGACGGCAGGCTGCGGGGGTACCCAGAAAACAGGGGACAAGAAGAACGTGAAGGTGGGGGTGGTCCAGCTGGTGGAACACCAGGCCCTGGACGCCGCCAACAAGGGATTTGTGGACGGCCTGGCCGCCGGAGGCTTCAAGGAAGGGGAGAACCTGACCCTGGACCGGCAGAATGCCCAGGCGGACCAGTCCAACCTCCAGACCATTGCCCAGCGGTTCGCCAACAACAAGGAGGACCTGATCTGCGCCATTGCTACCCCGGCGGCCCAGACCGTGGCCAATGTGACCCGTGACATCCCCGTTGTGGGCACGGCCATTACCGATTACAAGGAAGCCAAACTGGTGAAGGATCCGGAAAAACCCGGCACCAATGTGACCGGCACCACGGATATGAACCCCATTGACAAGCAGCTGGATCTGCTGCTGAAGATCGTGCCCAAGACCAGGACCATCGGCATCCTGTACAATTCCAGCGAAATCAACTCCCAGATCCAGGTGAAGAAAATGAAGGAACTGGCGGAAGCAAAGGGGCTCACCGTACGGGAAGCCACGGTTTCCAGCGTCAACGATATCCAGCAGTCCGCCCAGAGCCTGGTGGGCCAGGTGGACGCCATCTACGTGCCTACGGACAACGTGATCGCCTCTGCCATGCCGGTGCTGGCAAAGATCACCAATCCTGCCAAGATCCCGGTGATCTGCGGGGAAGAGGGCGTGGTGAAAAGCGGGGCCCTGGCCACCATCGGCATCGACTACTACAAACTGGGGTACCAGACCGGTCTCATGGCAGCCAAGATCCTGAAAGGGGAAGCCAAACCCCAGACCATGCCCATTGAAAAACAGAAGGACATGAAAGTGACCATCAACGAAACCACGGCGAAAGAACTGGGAATCACCCTTCCGGAAGATGTGCTGAAGGGTGCCTCCCTTGTGAAGTAAAGCAGGAGGGGAAGGATCATGAAGAAAAGTTGGAAGGCAGCGGCCGCTCTGGCCATGATCGCCGTAATGCTGGGAGCAGCCGGCTGCGGCGGAGATACGAAACAGTCCGGGAAGGACAAGACCTATCAGGTGGGGGTCCTCCAGCTGGTGGAACACCCGGCTTTGGATGCAGCCAACAAGGGATTTGTGGACGGCCTGAAATCCAAGGGCTTTGAAGAAGGGAAGAACATCAAGTTCGACAAACAGAACGCCCAGGGGGATCAGTCCAATCTCCAGACCATTGCCCAGCGGTTCGTGAGCAACAAGGTGGACCTGGTGTGCACCATCGCCACCCCGGCGGCCCAGACCATGGCCAACGCCACCAAAGAGATTCCCATTGTGGGCACCGCCATCACCGACTACAAGGTGGCCAAACTGGTGAAGGACAACAACCAGCCCGGCACCAACGTCACCGGCACCACGGACATGAACCCGGTGGAGGCCCAGATCGACCTGCTGGTAAAGATCATGCCCAGAGCCAAGACCGTGGGCTTCATCTACAATTCCAGTGAAGTGAATTCCCAGCTCCAGATCGAACTGGCCAAAAAAGCCGCGGCGGCCCGGGGACTGAAGACTGTGGAAGCCACGGTGTCCAGTGTCAACGACATCCAGCAGGCGGCCCAGAGCCTGGTGGGGAAAGTGGATGCCCTGTACGTGCCTACGGACAATGTGCTGGCTTCCGCCATGCCCAACCTGATCAAGATCACCGACGAAGCCAAGATCCCCGTGTTCTGCGGGGAAGCAGGGATGACCAAGGCCGGCGGGGTGGCCACCCTGGGCATCGACTACTACAAGCTGGGCTTCCAGACCGGGGAAATGGCGGCGGACATCCTGTCCGGCAAGTCCAAACCTCAGAACATGGCCATCCAGTCCCAGAAAACCTTCACCGTGACTCTCAACGAAGCCCAGATCAAAAAACTGGGGCTGACGGTGCCCGATGATATCCTGAAAGAAGCCAAAGGAGCCAAATAACCCATGATCGATCTGTTACTGCCGACTGTTTCCCAGGGCCTTTTGTGGTCTCTCCTGGCCCTGGGTGTTTATATCACCTTCCGGGTGCTGGACATTGCGGACCTGACCGTGGAAGGATCCTTCCCCCTGGGGGCCTCTGTGGCCGTCACCCTGCTGGTGAAGGATGTGAACCCGGTGACCGCCATCCTGGCTGCCGCCCTGGCCGGAGGACTGGCCGGGGTGGTCACCGGACTGCTCCACACCAAACTCCGGATCCCTGCCCTGCTGGCCGGGATCCTCACTATGATCGCCCTGTATTCCGTGAACCTGCGGATCATGGGCAAAGCCAATGTGTCCCTGTTGGGGAAGGATACCGCCTTTACCCTGGTGGAAAGCACTTTCGGAGTGGCTTATTCCCAGGCGGTGCTCCTGGTGGGCGTCCTGGCCTGTGTGCTGTTTTCCGTGCTCATGTACTGGTTCTTCGGTACGGAAATCGGGGCGGCCATCCGGGCCACCGGGTACAATCCCCAGATGATCCGGGCCCAGGGCGTGGACACCAACATCATGCTGCTCATTGGCCTGTTCTTCAGCAATGCCCTGGTGGCCGTGGCCGGTGCCCTGGTGGCCCAGAGCAACGGATTCGCTGATGTGGGCATGGGAGTGGGGACCATTGTCATCGGCCTGGCCTCTGTGATCATCGGGGAAGTGCTGTTCGGTACCCGCAGCTTCAAAAATTCCCTGATCTCCGTAATCCTGGGCTCCATTGTGTACCGGCTGGTGATCGCCATTGTGCTCCAGATGGGGATGCCGCCCAATGACCTGAAACTGTTTACGGCGGTGCTGGTGGCCATTGCCCTGAGCCTGCCCATGGTCAAAGGGAAGTTCCAAAGCAGAAAGGCGGGGATCTGATGCTGGACATCAAACATTTATCCAAAACGTTCTTCCCGGGGACGGTGAACGAAAAAAAGGCCCTTACCGATGTGAACCTGCACATGGAACCGGGAGATTTCATTACCATCATCGGAGGCAACGGGGCTGGGAAATCCACCCTCTTGAACTCCATTGCCGGGGTATTCCCCATTGACGGGGGACAGATCCTCATCGACGGGGTGGACGTAAGTAAGATGCCGGAACACAAACGGGCTCGGTACATCGGCCGGGTGTTCCAGGATCCCATGATGGGTACGGCTGCCGGGATGATGATCGAAGAAAACCTGGCCATTGCTTCCCGCCGGGGTAAGACTCCCGGGCTTTCCTGGGCCCTGAAGGACAGCGACAGGGAAAGATTCCGGGAGATGCTGAAGGAACTGGACCTGGGCCTGGAAGACCGGCTCACCAGCCGGGTGGGGCTGTTGTCCGGAGGCCAGCGGCAGGCGCTGACCCTTTTGATGGCGGCCATGAACCAGCCCAGGATCCTGCTTTTGGACGAACATACCGCCGCTCTGGATCCCAAAACAGCAGAAAAGGTGCTGAACATGACCCAAAAGGTCATTGCACGGGACCATTTGACATCTCTCATGATTACGCATAATATGAGAGATGCCCTGCGCTTCGGCAACCGGCTGATCATGATGAACGCCGGCCGGATCGTGGTGGATGTAAATGCAGAAGAAAAGGCCAAACTGACCATTCCGGATCTGCTGGCCCTGTTTGAAAAAGCGTCCGGCTCTGCACTGGACAACGACCGTATGATGCTCAGCTGAGACATCAGCCAAATTGAGGGGGTTTAAACCGATTATGAAAAAAGTTCCATTTATCACTAAAGCACAGGTGGAAAAACTGGCAGAAAAATATCCGACACCGTTCTATGTCTATGATGAAAAGGGCATCCGGGATACGGTGCGCAGCATCAACAAGGCCTTTGCCTGGAATAAGGGGTTCAGAGAATATTTTGCCGTGAAGGCCACGCCCCTGCCCGGGATCCTGAAAATCATGAAGGAAGAAGGCTGCGGCACCGACTGCTCCTCCTATCCGGAACTGCTGCTGTCCGACGTATGCGGGTTCAAAGGCCATGAGATCATGTTCTCTTCCAACGATACCCCTGTGAAGGATATGCAGGAAGCCTACAAACTGGGAGCCATCATCAACCTGGACGATTTCACCATGATCGATTTCCTGGAACAGGTGGCGGCCATTCCTGAAACCATCTGCTGCCGGTTCAACCCCGGGGGTGTCTTTGCTCTGGGCAACGACATCATGGACAATCCGGGAGATTCCAAATACGGCATGACCCGGGATCAGCTCCGGGAGGCTTTCAAGATCCTGAAGGCCAAGGGGGTGAAGCATTTCGGCATCCATGCCTTCCTGGCCAGCAACACGGTGACCAATGAATACTATCCGGAACTGGCCCGGCAGCTGTTCCAGCTGGCGGTGGACATGAAGAAGGAAACCGGTGTGGCCGTGGACTTCATCAACCTGTCCGGCGGGGTGGGGATCCCTTACCGGCCGGAACAGACCCCCAATGACATTGCGGTCATCGGGGAAGGGGTCCGGAAGGTCTATGAAGAAGTGCTGACTTCGGCGGGCATGGGGAATGTGTCTCTGTTTACGGAAATGGGCCGCTTCGTCACCGGGCCTTATGGGGCACTGGTCACCAAGGTCCTCCATTTCAAACACATCTACAAGGAATATGTGGGAGTGGATGCCTGTGCCGCCAACCTGATGCGTCCGGCCATGTACGGGGCCTACCATCACATTACGGTGCTGGGGAAGGAAAATGAACCCTGCGACCATACCTACGATGTTACCGGGGGCCTGTGCGAAAACAACGACAAATTCGCCATCGACCGGAAACTGCCGAAAATCGACAAAGGGGATTATCTCTTCATCCACGATGCCGGGGCCCACGGTTCTGCCATGGGATACAACTACAATGCCAAGCTGTGGTGTGCGGAACTGCTGCTGAAGGAAGACGGTTCTGTGGAACTGCTCCGCCGGGCGGAAACGGAAAAGGATTATTTCGCCACATTGGACTTCACCGGTCTTTTTAAGGATCTGTAATGAACGGGCAGGAAAAGGAGAAGACCCTCCAGGGTATGCTCCACATTCCCAACTTGAAACTGAAACTGGCTTTTGAAGGGATCCTGGTGGGAATCGCCACCGGTCTGTGCATAACGGTGCTCCGGCTGTGCCTGGGCTTTGTGGCTAAAAACCGGGCCAGGATGGTCACTTTCCTCCAGAATGTACCTCCTGCCTATACCCTGATCTGGGTGGCCTGCCTTTTGCTGGCGGCGGTGATCATCGCCGCACTGGTGCGCTGGGCCCCCATTGCCGGAGGCAGCGGCATCCCTCAGGTCCGGGGGATCGTACTGGGCCTGGAAAAAAGCACCCACTGGGCCCGGGTGATCCTGGTGAAGCTTCTGGATACCTCCCTGGGCATCGGGGCCGGGCTGTCCATGGGCCGGGAAGGGCCTTCGGTGCAGATCGGGGCCATGACCGGCCAGGGCATCGGCAATGCCCTGAACAACACCAACCTGGAAAAACGGGCTCTCATCAGCAGCGGAGCCGGAGCGGGCCTGGCCGCCGCCTTCAACGCCCCCATGGCCGGGGTCATGTTTACCATGGAAGCCATCCACAAGAACCTGTCTGCTGTGGTCATGGCTCCCACTCTGATGGCCTGCATGACCACCACCGTGCTGGTCCACTGGGTTTTCGGGGTGGAGACGGTGCTGGCTATTCCCCCCATGCCCATCCTGCCGGTGGAACTGCTGCCCCAGGTAATCGGCCTGGGACTGGTGTCCGGGTTCATCGGGGTGGCCTTCAACAAAGGCTCCCTGGGCATCGGGAAGTTCTACAGCCTGCCGGTGTTCCGGAAGCCCTGGATGAAGATCGCCTTTCCCCTGCTGCTGACCATTCCCCTCACTTACCTGCTGCCCCAGGTACTGGGAGCCGGGGACGAGATCATCGAAGCCATGGTGAGCCTGGAAGGGACATTGAGCCTGGTGCTGGTGATCCTCATCGGGAAATTCATCTTCACCATCCTCAGCACCGGGTCCGGTGCCCCTGGGGGCAGCCTCCAGCCCATGCTGGTGCTGGGGTCCCTGGTGGGCGGTCTGTACGGGAACCTGCTGGTCCAGCTGGGAATCCTGCCGGAAGCCTACCGGCTGAACATGGTGGTGTTCGGCATGGCCGGCCTGTTCGCCGGGTCCGTCCGGGCACCGGTCACCGCCATCCTGCTGCTGCTGGAAATGACCGGGCGGTTCTACCATATGGTGCCCCTGGGCATCGTCACTCTTTTTGCCTATGCAGCAGGAGAACTGGTCCATGATACGCCTATTTTCGATGCCATGCTGGAACGGGCCCTCCGGAACAATCCCAAGGTGAAGAACATCCTGGAAGCTCCGGCAGAACAGATGCTGGTGGAAATCGCTGTGGAGGGGGGCTCCCGGGTGGAAGGGAAGACCCTCCAGGAAATCCGCCTGCCGGGACGGGCCCTGGTGGTCTGCGTCCGGCGGGGAGACCAGGACATGATTCCCCAGGCGGATACCGTGCTCCTGGGCGGAGATTACGTGTACATCATTCCCAACCACGCCCGGCTCTATCAGCTGAACCGGCTGTTCAAGACGAAGATGGGGGAGTAAGGGGACGAAGGAATCCGCCTGCGACCCAAGGGGACTGTTGCTCTGCAACAGTCCCCTTTTTCATGGTATAATAAAATTTAGAGTACACGGGAGGTGAATGCCATGGAAGAGGACAGTCTTTTTGCGGCTCCGGCGGAGGAGCCTCTGGCGGCCCGGCTGCGGCCCCGGAACCTGGACGAATTCGTGGGGCAGAAGCATCTTTTGGGGCCGGGGAAAATCCTCCGGAACCTGATCGAAGAGGACAAAATCTCCTCCATGATCTTTTGGGGGCCTCCGGGGGTGGGGAAGACCACCCTGGCCCAGATCATCGCCCATACCACAAAAGCCAATTTCATCAACTTTTCCGCAGTGACCAGCGGCATCAAGGACATCCGCACGGTGATGCAGCGGGCCGATGACAACCGGCGGTTCGGGGCCCGGACCATTGTATTCGTGGACGAAATCCACCGGTTCAACCGGGCCCAGCAGGATGCCTTCCTGCCCTTTGTGGAAAAAGGGGCCATCATCCTGATCGGAGCCACTACGGAAAACCCCTCCTTTGAAGTGAACGGGGCGCTCCTGAGCCGCTGCAAGGTGTTTGTGCTGAAGGCCCTGACCCAGGAGGACATCAAAGGGATCCTGCTGCGGGCCCTGAAGGATCCCCGGGGGTTCGGGAATGAAAGGGTCCATCTGGAAGAAAAAGATCTGGAGTTCCTGGCCCAATTGTCCAACGGAGATGCCCGATCCGCTCTGGCTACCCTGGAAATGGTGGTCCTCAACGGGGAACGGAAACCGGACGGAATCCATATTTCCCGGGAACTGATTGAGCAGTGCACCGGGAAAAAGGCCCTGCTCTATGACAAATCCGGGGAAGAACACTACAATCTGATTTCCGCCCTCCACAAATCCATGCGGAATTCCGACCCGGATGCGGCGGTGTACTGGCTGGCCCGGATGCTGGAAGCCGGGGAAGATCCCCTGTACATTGCCCGGCGGGTGGTCCGGTTCGCCAGCGAGGACGTGGGCATTGCGGATTCCCGGGGGTTGGAGATCGCGGTGGCGGCCTACCAGGCCTGCCATTTCATTGGCATGCCGGAATGTTCCGTAAACCTGACCCATGCGGTGATCTATCTGTCCATGGCCCCCAAATCCAATGCCATGGAACTGGCCTACAATGAGGCCAAAGCCGACGCGGTGCAGCATCTCAACGAACCGGTGCCCCTCCAGATCCGGAACGCTCCCACCAAACTTATGGGAGAGCTGGGGTATGGGAAGGGGTACCAGTACGCTCATGACACCAAGGAGAAAATGGCAGCCATGCAGTGTCTTCCGGACGGGCTGAAGGACCGGAGTTACTACCATCCCTCGGAACAGGGGCTGGAGGCCCGGTACAAAGAGCGGCTCCGGCAGATCAAGGAATGGAAAAAGCAGCACGGTCTGTAAATGCAATAGAAATAGCACAGATTTGTCATGATTTTGTTACATCATTTCAATAAGATAGAAATTACGTGAAAGAAGGAATGGTTATGATTCTTGGCATTGGTGTGGATATCCTGGAAGTGGGCCGGATGGAACGGGCCCTGAAGCAGCCTGGGTTCAAGGAAAAGACCTTTACCCAGGATGAAATCGCTTACTGCGAAACGAAAGGGGCCCACAGCGTGGAATCCTATGCGGCCCGGTTTGCGGCCAAGGAAGCACTGGGCAAGGCCCTGGGCACCGGGATCCTGCCGGGACAGCTCCAGCAGGTGGAAGTGCTCACCGATGAAAAGACGGGAGCCCCCCGGCTCCATCTTATGGGCCAGCTCCGGGTGGCGGCTCTCACCCGTCAGGTGGAACGGGTCCATGTAAGTCTCAGCCATACGGCGGAAAATGCCATTGCCCAGGTACTGTTGGAGGAATAAGATGAAACTGATTGCAAGTGCAGCCATGAAGAAAGTGGATACCAAGGCCATCGGGGAAATGGGGATCCCAGAAGCCGTCCTGATCGAAAACGCCGGCCGTGCAGTGGCCGACGCCGCCCTGGAACTACTGGGGAATCCCCGGGAAAAACGGGTGATCCTGCTGATTGGCAAGGGGAATAACGGGGGAGACGGCCTGGCCGCCGCCCGGTTCCTGCTGAAGCGGGGAGCCCTGGTGACCCTGGTGCTGGCGGAAGCTCCGGAAAGTTTCGGCCCGGGAGCCGCTCTCCAGTACAAGATCTGCCAGAGCTTCCCCTTCACCATCCTCCGGTGGGAAAAGGACCAGAATGAGGTGCTCCAGGCCTGCGCCCAGGGGGATCTGTTCATTGATGCCCTGCTGGGGACCAGTTTCCACGGAAAAGTCCGGGAGCCTATCCGGTCCCTTCTGGAAACCCTCCAGATGGTGCCGGTGCCGGTATTGGCGGTGGACATCCCCAGCGGGGTGGAAGCGGACCACGGGTATACGGACCTGGCCCTCCATGCCCGGGCCACCGTGACCATGATCGCCCCCAAACCGGGACTGTACCTGTATCCCGGTGCCGAATATACGGGAAAGATCATCCTGGCGGACCTGAATACGCCCCCTTCCCTGGTGCTGGAAGCGGAAAGCTCTGCGGAACTTCTCACGGAAGACCTGGTCCGCCATGTGCTGCCCAAACGGCCTCCCAATGCCCACAAGGGCATGAACGGCCGGGTGGGGATCCTGGCCGGGAGCCTGGGCTACGCCGGAGCGGCGGAACTGTGCTCCAAGGCGGCAGTCCGGGCAGGCGCCGGCCTGGTGACTCTCTACACCCAGCCGGAAGTGCTCCAGCCTCTCATCATCAAATCCACGGAAGTGATGGTGCGGCCGGTGACGGAAGCCAGCCTGAAGGCCTTCCGGGCCTATGATGTGGTGGCGGCGGGTCCGGGAGCCGGGAAAGCCCCGGAAACGGTCCAGTATCTCCGGGAACTGCTGCCCCAGCTGGACCAGCCCCTGGTGCTGGATGCGGACGGGCTCAATGCCCTGGCCGGGGATGATGTCCTGCTCCGTTCCCTGAAAAAGAAGATTTTCACCCCCCATCCGGGAGAAATGGCCCGGCTGCTGGGGAAAACAGCGGGAGAGATCCTCCAGGATCCTGTCCAGGCGGCCCGGGAAGGGGCGGCCAGATGGGACGCTGTGGTGGTGCTGAAATCCACTCCCACAGTGGTGGCCCTGCCCAACGGCCAGGTGTTCCTCAACACCACTGGCAATGAAGGGATGGCTACAGGAGGCTGCGGGGATGTGCTTACCGGCACCATCGCCGCCCTCCTGGGCCAGGGGCTGGATCTGGGCCAGGCGGCCTGCTGCGGGGTCTATCTCCAGGGGCTGGCCGGGGATCTGGCGGCCGGTCACGGGAAAATCGGCCTGGCGGCCGGAGACCTGGTGCTCCAGCTGCCGGCAGCTCTGGAAAAAGTCAGAAAGGGATGAAAAATGGCCGGCCCGCCCACAGCGGACGGCACGCCGGCCTGATTTGCATGAACCCTGGGAAAGTGTTACAATGGCCGGGTAGTCTGGGAGGCAGGGGAAACCGTCTGCGTCCCAAGAGGAGGTTCCAACGTGTTCAAAAAACTGCTGTTATTATTTTTCTGTCTGGTGGCATGCCTGGGAACGGGAAATGCACAGGCAGCATCCAAAATCCAGGATGTGGTGTACGGGGTCAATCCCAACGGACGGCTGCGGATTGTCCTGGATACCAACCAGGCAACGAAATATAAGACGGAAATGCTGGACAATGAACTGCGGGTCACCGTGTACGGCAACCTGAAATCATCCATTCCCCGTGTCACTACCCCCAAGAAGGCCACGTACGTTTCCAAGGTGTACCTGGAGCGGAAAGTCAATGCCACAGTGGTCCATGTGATGATGAAGAAGCCCCTCCAGAAGGGGATGTTCAACGTGTTCAGCCTGAAGGCGGACAAAGTGGCCAAACGGCCCACCCGGGTAGTGGTGGATGTGATTGCGGCACCGCCTCAAAAGACCTTCACCCCCAAACGGACCAAGCGGCCTTCCAGCTCGCCCTGGCAGCCCACCCGTCCCAAACCCAGTTTCGGGGACACCTACTCTGTGGTAGGGGGCATCAAGGGGAAACGGATCACCCTGGACGCCGGCCATGGGGGCACGGATCCCGGGACCCACGGGCTGGTCACCGGCACCTATGAAAAGGACATTACCCTGCCCATCACCAAAAAGGTGAAGGCCCTGCTGGAAAAGAAAGGGGCTATTGTCTACATGACCCGGACCACCGACGTGGATGTGTACGGGCCGGACGCCACCGATGCGGAAGAACTCCAGGCCCGGGTGGATGTGGCGGAAAACAGCCATTCTGACATGTTCATCAGCATCCACATCAACGCCAGTGAAAACACCAGTGTAGGGGGATTTTCCACCTACTACCATCCCAAGACCAAGTACGATATCCAGGTGGCCCAGTGCATCCAGGATCAGCTGATGAAAACCGCCGACGTGGATGATCTGGGAGTGCGGTACGCCAACTTCTACGTGAACAAACGGAGCACCATGCCCGGGGCTCTGGTGGAATGCCTGTTCCTGACCAACCGGCGGGAGGAAAAGCTCCTGATTTCCGACTGGTTCCAGAACAAGGTGGCCAACGCCATTGCCGACGGTATCGAAGACTTCTACAACCAGCATCAAGGAGGCTGATCCCATGGAAAAAAGACTGACCCGCTGGACGGCGGTGTTCCTGTTGCTGGGGGCCATGGCCTTTTTGGGAGGCTGCAGCAGCTCCAGTACCACCGTCCATCCGGACAACCAGAAGGAAACGGCGGCTGCGGGCCAGCAGGCCGGCAAAACGGCACCCCAGGCGGCATCTCAGACCCTGTACCGGGCGGGCAAAGGGGGCAAACTGAAGGCCCAGACGGTCCAGCTGTCCGGAAGCCGGGACAAGCTGCCCCTGCTGGTACTGAAGGAACTGGTGGAAAAGGCACCCCAGGGAGACACCACCTTCCCCAAAGGGACCAAGGTGAACAAGGTGACGGTGAAGGGCAAAACCGCCACCGTGGACTTCAGCCGGCAGTTCCAGACCCGGCGGGGGGACCATGACACCCTGCTGATGCTTTACGCCGTGGTGGATACCCTTACCGAGTTTCCGGAAATCCAGAGTGTGAAATTCACCGTCAAGGGAAAACCGGTTACGGTGCTGGGAGGCCAGGACCTGACGGATTCATTGAAACGGGACAAAAAGTATATACAGTGAGAAAAAAGAGGGTGTTGCACGTGCTGTGCAACACCCCCTTTTTGTCAGCAGCCCCTTGCTTCCATTCCCCTTTTTCCGGTATAATAAATATATTTGACACAATTCACTGCAGAAAAACTTGTGAAAGGGAGTGGAGCCATGCATATGGAATGGGGAACGCTGGCTGCTCTGGTTCTGTATTTCGGGGTACTGATCGGAATCGGTGTGGGCACCTACAAAAAAGACGAAAACATGGAAGGCTATGTACTGGGAGGACGGGGACTGGGACCCTGGGTCACCAGCATGAGTGCAGAGGCCTCGGATATGAGCGGATGGATGCTCATGGGACTGCCGGGCTATGCCTATCTGGCAGGCATCAGTGCCTTCTGGATCGCCCTGGGACTGATCCTGGGGACATGGGCCAACTGGGCCATTGTGGCCAAACGGCTCCGGGTGTTCACCCAGGTGCTCCACAATTCCATCACCCTGCCGGAGTACTTTGACAACCGGTTCCAGGACCGGCAGAAGAAGCTCCGGGTGGCTTCCTCCATTTTCATTTTCATCTTCTTCCTGATCTACACTTCCTCCAGCTTTGTGGCCGGGGGCAAGCTGTTCAACTCCGCCTTCGGGCTGGACTACCACACCTCCCTGTTCATCACCGGGGGCATCGTAGTGTTCTACACCCTGGTGGGGGGCTTTTCCGCCGTGTGCTGGACGGACCTGTTCCAGGGTTTCCTGATGTTCTTCTCCATCCTGCTGGTGCCGGTGACTGCCATGTACTATATGGGCGGGGTGGAACCCACCATGGCCCGGCTCCACACCATCAGCCCCAACTATTTCAGCCTGATCGCCGGGGCTGACGGCAGCCATCTGGACCTGGTGGCCATTCTGTCCCTTTTGGCCTGGGGCCTGGGGTATTTCGGCCAGCCCCACATCCTGGTGAAGTTCATGGCCATCAAGACCTCCAAGAGCATTCCCCAGGCCACCCGCATCGCCATGGTGTGGGTGGTGATCTCCCTGGCCATGGCAGTGCTGGTGGGGCTCACCGGCCGGGTGTACCTGGGAGACATCCTGAAAGGGACGGAAGCGGAAACCGTCTTCATCCGCATGAGCGACGACTTTTTCGACCCCTTCATCGCCGGGGTGATCACCGCCGGCATCCTGGGGGCCATTATGAGCACTTCCAGCAGCCAGCTGCTGGTCACCGCCTCCTCAGTGACCCGGGACTTCTATGAACCTCTCATCAACCCGGATGCCTCTCCGGCCACCATGGTCCGGCTCAGCCGCATTATGGTGGTGGTGGTGTCCCTTCTGTCCATGTACCTGGCCCTGGATCCCAACAGCATGATCCTGAACATCGTGTCCTACGCCTGGGCCGGGTTCGGCGCCGCCTTCGGGCCTATGATCCTCATGTCTCTGTACTGGCGGCGGATGACCATGAACGGGGCTTTTGCCGGGATCGTGGCCGGTGGCGTCACGGTGTTGGTGTGGAAGAACTTCTTTTCCTGGACCGGGATCTATGAAATCATCCCCGGGTTCCTCCTGTCCCTGGCCGCCATTGTGCTGGTGAGCCTTATAGACAAAATGCCGCCCCAGGAGATCCTGGACGAATATGACGAAGCGGACCGGATGTATCACCTGGAATAAAATCCTTGCCTTTTGGGCCGCTTTAATATAAAATAAACAAGAATAAGGCAAGACAATTTATATTTTTTGCTGACAGAGACTACATAACGAATCCGAATGAGGGCTTGCTCCTTCGCCGCGCTGATGGTGCTGGCTTGCACAGGGGCAACCCTCTACTTTTGTGGAGAAAGCCATGATACCTGTAAAGATTACCATCCACAGTGAAACCGTGGGAGCCGGCGCAGCAGACCCTGCCACCCTGGTGGCCTTCGGGCAGCTGGCGGAAAAAGACGGCACCACCTATGTCCGGTACGAGGAATCCGAAGTCACCGGCATGGAGGGAACCCGCACCACCCTGAAATGGACGGAGGATACCCTGACGGTAATCCGGCATGGCCGTTATGAACATCGGCAGCAGTATGAACGGGGCCGGAACAGTTCGTTTCAGTACAGGACCCCGTATTTTACTGTTCCCATGACGGTCTTCACCAGGGAACTGGCCATTGAAAAGCGGAACCATGGGTGGCAGGTCCGGGTCTTCTACGACCTGGAAATGGACAGCCAGCCCAATGGAAGCATTCGTTTGCAGATCGAGATTGAGGAGGAAGAAAAGCGTGGACATGAAGAAAGTACTGGCGGAGGCCGTGGCCGCCGCCGTCCGGAAGGCCATTGAGGCAGGGAAGCTGTCCCAGGGGGAGATGGCCCCGGTGGTCCTTACGGTACCGCCCCAGAAGGCCTTTGGTGATTTTGCCACCAACTTTGCCCTGCAGGCTGCCCGTAATTTCCACTGTGCACCCCGGGTGATCGCTGCTGCGGTGCAGGAATTCCTGGACTGCCCCAGTGTGGAAAAGGTGGAAGTGGCCGGTCCCGGATTTTTGAACTTCTACCTGAAGGAAGACTGGCTGGGTGAATCCCTCCGGGCCATCCTGGACAAGGGCGAGAACTACGGAAACCTGCCGGCCAAGAACGGGGAAAAGATCCAGATCGAATACGTCAGCGCCAATCCCACCGGTCCTCTCCATGTGGGCCACGGAAGGGGAGCGGCTGTAGGCAGCGCCCTGGCCAATCTGATGAAGGCCGCCGGCTACGATGTGACCCGGGAATACTACATCAATGATGCAGGGAACCAAATGCACAACCTGGCTCTTTCCGTGAACGCCCGGTACCTGGAGCTGTTCGATATCCCCTGCGAATTCCCGGAAAACGGATACCATGGGGAAGACATCAAGGTAACCGCCCGGCGGATCAAGGCCAAATACGGGGACAAATTCATCCATATGCCGGAAGCAGAACGGCTGGAACAGTTCCAGAGCATTGCCAAGGAAGAAAAACTGGCGGCTCTGAAGGAAGACCTGGAAGCCTTCCACTGTGAATTCGACGTGTGGTTCAGCGAACAGAGCCTCCACGATGCAGACAAGATCCATCAGGTGGTGGATGAACTCCAGGAAAAAGGCTATGTGTACGAAAAAGACGGAGCCAAGTGGTTCAAATCCACTGCCTTCGGAGACGATAAAGATCGGGTGGTGATCCGGGACAACGGGGTTTCCACTTATTTTGCCGCGGATATCGCCTATCACCAGAACAAGTTCCAGCGGGGCTTCGACCGGGTGATCAACCTGTGGGGCGCCGACCATCACGGGTACATTCCCCGGGTGAAGGCGGCCATGGAAGCCCTGGGCTATGATCCCAGCCGGCTGGAAGTGCTGATCCTCCAGATGGTGGCCCTGTACCGGAACGGGGAACTGGTGAAGATGAGCAAGCGTACCGGCAAAAGCGTTACCCTCAATGAACTGATCGAGGAAGTGGGCACCGATGCGGCCCGGTTCTTCTTCATCATGCGGAGCATGGACAGTCAGCTGGACTTCGACCTGACCCTGGCCACCGAACATTCCAACGACAACCCGGTGTACTATGTGCAGTACGCCCATGCCCGGATCTGCAGTATCCTGCGGCAGATGGAAGAAGAAAAGATCACCCTCAAAAAAGACTGTGACCTTTCCGTATTGAAGGAACCCATTGAAATCGACCTGATCAAGAAACTCAATGACTATGAGGAACTGATCGATACGGCGGCAGCCGAACGGGCACCCCACAAGATCGCCCACTATGTGTACGATCTGGCCGGGCTGTTCCATTCGTTCTACAACCAGTGCCGTGTCCTGGGCGTGGATCCTGCACTCCAGCAGGCCCGTCTGGCATTGATTACAGCTGTGGGCAATACCCTGCGCCACGGTTTGAAGATCCTGGGTGTCAGTGCACCGGACCATATGTAAAGTTGGGCGAAAGCCAGAAAAAGGGAGGAAGAAAATGACCAAGTATATTTTTGTAACGGGCGGCGTGGTGTCTTCTTTAGGGAAAGGGATTACGGCGGCTTCTCTGGGACGTCTGCTCAAGAGCAGAGGCTACAAAGTCACCATCCAGAAATTCGATCCCTACATCAACATCGACCCGGGTACCATGAGCCCCTACCAGCACGGGGAAGTGTTCGTCACTGACGACGGGGCGGAAACGGACCTGGATCTGGGCCATTATGAACGGTTCATTGACATCAACCTGACCCGGAACTCCAATGTGACCGCAGGCCGGATCTACCAGTCCGTGATCAACAAGGAACGCCGGGGCGATTATCTGGGCCGCACGGTACAGGTCATTCCTCACATCACCAACGAAATCAAGGAACGGGTCTACCGGGTTGGCCGGGAAGAAAATGCGGATTTCGTGATCACTGAAATCGGCGGCACCGTAGGGGATATTGAATCCGAACCCTTTATGGAAGCCATCCGCCAGGTCAAGAAGGATGTACCCAAGAACGATGTGCTCTACATCCATGTGACCCTGGTGCCCTACATCAGCGGCGCCGGCGAACTGAAGACCAAACCCACCCAGCACAGCGTCAAGGAACTCCGGAGCATCGGCATCACCCCGGATATCCTGGTGTGCCGGAGCGAAAAGGAAATCAGCAAGGAAATGCGGGAAAAGATTTCCCTGTTCTGCGATGTGGATGTGGACGCCGTGTTCCAGTCCATCACCGCTCCCAGCATCTACGAAGTTCCCATGCTGCTGGAAGACCAGGGCATGGACAAAGTGGTCCTGCGGAAACTGGACATGGAAGACCGGCCCAAGGACATGGACGCCTGGCACGCCATGGTGAAGAAGATCCTGGCTCCCCATTCCAAGAAATCCACCATTGCCGTGGTGGGCAAATATGTGGAACTGCCCGATGCCTACATCAGCATCGTGGAAGCCCTGAAACATGCCAGCTATTTCCATGACGCGGATGTGGACATCGAATACATCAACGCTGTGGACCTGGAAGATCCCAAAGCGGACTTTGCCCAGATCTTCAAAGGCGTGGACGGGATCCTGGTGCCCGGGGGCTTCGGCGACCGGGGCATCGAAGGAATGATCCTGGCAGCAAAATATGCCCGGGAAAACAAGATCCCCTTCTTCGGGATCTGCCTGGGGATGCAGTGCCTGGTCATCGAATATGCCCGGGACGTGTGCGGCATGGCCAAAGCCAACTCCACGGAATTCGACGAAAACACTCCGTACCCGGTGATCTACCTGATGCCGGAACAGATGAGTGTGGAAATCAAAGGCGGCACCATGCGGCTGGGGGCTTATCCCTGCAAGCTGTATCCCGGCACCCTGGCAGAAAAGGCCTACGGCACCGATATGATCAGCGAACGGCACCGTCACCGCTACGAAGTGAACAACGAACTGCGGGATGAACTGTTCAGCCATGGTCTGGTACTGGGTGGCACCCTGCCCAACGGGAAACTGGTGGAAATGGTGGAACTGCCTACGGATGTACATCCCTGGTACCTGGGGGCCCAGTTCCATCCGGAACTGAAATCCCGTCCCACCAATCCCCATCCTTTGTTCAAGGCCTTCATCGCAGCAGCGTTGAAGTATCATAACCATTGATTTCTGCAGGAATAGCGGTTACAATGATAAGGCAATGAAAATTGCCGAACAAAATTGGGAGGCGTATGGAATGAACAGAGAATTATCCATGGAATTTGTCCGTGTAACGGAAGCCGCAGCGATTGCCAGTGCCCGTGGCGTTGGCCGGGGCGACAAGAATGGCATCGATCAGCTGGCTGTAGATGCCATGCGGAAAATGTTTGATACCGTCCACATCAACGGCACGGTGGTCATTGGCGAAGGGGAAATGGATGAAGCCCCGATGCTGTATATCGGTGAAGAAGTAGGGGCCGGCGGTCCGGAAGTGGATATTGCCGTAGACCCGGTGGAAGGGACCAACCTGGTGGCCAAAGGCCAGAACGGTGCCATTGCCGTGATTGCCATTGCTCCCAAAGGCTGTCTGCTCCATGCGCCTGACATGTATATGGATAAAATTGCCGTAGGTCCCCGGGCCAAAGGCTGCATCAACATCGACGATCCGGTGAGCGTCAACCTGGAACGGGTGGCCAAGGCTCTGAATCGGAACGTGAACGACCTGACCGTAGTGGCCCTGGACCGTCCCCGTCACCGGAAGATCATTGAAGAAGTCCGTGCTGTAGGGGCCCGGATCCGTCTCATCAGCGACGGGGATGTGGATCCCATCATCGATGCCGGGATCGAAGGCACCGGTGTCCACATGTACATCGGACGGGGCGGTGCTCCGGAAGGGGTACTGGCTGCCTGCGGGCTGAAATGCCTGGGCGGCGACATGCAGGCCCGTCTGGTTCCGGAAAACGAAGACCAGGTGGAACGGTGCCGGAAGATGGGCATCGAAGACACCAAGAAGATCCTGACCATCGACGACCTGGTCAAAGGGGATGACTGCATGTTCACTGCAACGGCCATCACCAACTGCGACATGCTCCGTGGGGTCAACTACTTCGGCAACGGTGCCCGTACCCATACCATCTCCATGCGGTATGCCACCGGGACTGTCCGTTTCATCGACGGTGTACACACCTTCGACCGGAACAACATCAGCATTAAACTGTAATGGAAGGGGGCTGTTGCATAAGCAACAGCCCTTCAAGCATTGACGGGGATTCTGCACATATTTTTTATGGGCAGAATCCCCCTTTCCCTATTTCCATAAAGAGAGAATTCTATGACAAATCAACTGACGAAATTGCTGCAGCAGGAAAAAAATGTCCAGGATGCAGCCGGGCTCTGGAAGAAGAAAGCCGGCCCCATCCAGCTTACCGGCCTCACAGGATCTGTGAAAGCCGGGTTTTTGTGCGCCCTGGAGGAAACCCTCCAGCCGGCCCGGCCTCTGGTGATCCTGACGGTGAACCGGGAAAGCATCCGGGCCCAGCGCCGGGAACTGGCCTATTTCTATCCGGATCTGGCCATGCGGGAACTGTATCCGGCCAGCCTGATCCACGGCCAGGTGGATACCCGGAACGAACAGATCATGGCGGAGCGGGCAGCGGCCCTGGAAATGATCGTCCGGAAAGAACCGGGGATCATCTTTGCCACCGCCGAAGCCGCCATCCAGAAACTGCCGGCCCCGGAATCCCTGGTCCGGGAAAACCTGAAACTGGCAGTGGGCCAGGAAATCGGCCAGGACCTGGTGGTGGAAAAGCTGGTGAAAGCCGGCTATGAACGGACGGAACAGGTGGATACCCTGGGCCAGGTGGCCGTCCGGGGGGACATCCTGGACGTGTTTCCCATCAACGGCAAGGATCCGGTGCGGATCGAATGGTTCGACAACACCATCGATGCCATGAAGCATTTCAACCTGGACACCCAGCGGAGCATCGGCGCCATCAAACAGGTGGGAATCATGCCCCTGGCGGTCCAGAGCCAGGAAGTCGGCGCCTCCCTGTTCCAGTACCTGTCCCCGGACCAGCTGGCGGTGCTGGATGAACCGGCAGCCTTTTTTGAAGAATGCCGGAAAAGCTTCGGGGACAACCGGGAATTTGCCGACCAGCTGCTGGAGGCGGAGACCATGCTCCTCCAGGCCGGGGAATGCCACCTGGTGACGGTCAGTGATCTGGGCCATCCCTATTTTCCGGAAGCCCCCAAACTCCATGTCCAGGTCCGGGCCATGGCCCCCTACAACAAGAACACCGACCTGCTCCAGAAAGACCTGAAGGGCTGGCTGGACCAGGGAGTCCATCCCCTGATCATGATGGGGACCCGGGACAAGGCGGCAGGCCTGGCGGAAAGCCTGAAAGGGGCGGGCCTTCCCATGGCCTTTGCCGGCCAGCTCCAGGAAGTGCCGGACCAGGGAGGAGTGGTCTTCCAGGGAAGCCTTACCAACGGGTTCTATTTCTGGGATGAAAAATGGCTGCTGCTTACCGAAAGCGACATTTTCGGCATGCAGAAAAAACGCCGTCTGGTGAAATCCAAGGGAAAGGGACCGGCTCTCAACTATTTCTCCGACATCAAGGTGGGGGATTACGTGGTCCACGATGTACAGGGCATCGGCCGGTACATGGGGGTGGAAACCATTGAAGTGAACGGGGTCCACCGGGACTATCTCCAGCTCCAGTATGCCAAGGGGGACAAGCTCCACGTGCCGGTGGAACAGGTGGGGCTCCTCCACAAATACGTGGGCAACGAGGGCACCCCTCCCAAACTGTCCAACATGGGCCGGAAAGACTGGCAGAAGACCACCCGGAAGGCCCAGAAGGCCATTACCATCCTGGCCACGGAACTGCTCCGGCTCTATGCCCAGCGGAAAATCACCCCGGGCCATGCCTTTGCTCCGGATACCCACTGGCAGAAGGAATTCGAGGACAGTTTCCCCTTTGAGGAAACCCCCGACCAGCTGAAAGCCATCGCCGAAATCAAGGCGGACATGGAAAAGCCCGTACCCATGGAACGGCTCCTGTGCGGGGACGTGGGCTACGGGAAGACGGAAGTAGCCATCCGGGCCGCCTTCAAGGCGGTCATGGACGGGAAACAGGTGGCGGTGCTGGCCCCCACCACAGTGCTGGCCCAACAGCATCTCCTGACCTTCTCCCAGCGGATGGAGTCCTTCGGAGTCCGGGTGGAAATGCTCAGTCGGTTCCGGACCCCCAAACAGCAGAAAGAGATCATGGAAAAGGTGGCGGAAGGCAAAATCGATGTGCTCATCGGAACCCACCGGATCCTGAACCCGGATGTGGAATTCCACGACCTGGGGCTTTTGATCATCGACGAGGAACAGCGGTTCGGGGTGGCCCAGAAAGAAAAAATCAAACAGCGCAGTGCCGGCATAGACGTACTGACCCTGTCCGCCACCCCCATTCCCCGGACCCTCCACCTGGCCCTGGTAAAGGGACGGGACATGAGTATCATCGAATCTCCTCCCGAAGACCGTCTGCCGGTGGAAACCTATGTGGCGGAATACGATGACGGGATGGTCCGGGAAGCCCTGGAACGGGAAATCCGCCGGGGCGGACGGATCTATTACGTCCACAACCGGATCGAAGGGCTCAGCCGGATCGCCGCCCATCTCCGGGAACTGGTCCCTGGGATCACCATCGGTATGGCCCACGGCCGGATGAGCGAGGACGAACTGGAAGACGTGATGCTGGGCTTCTACCACGGGGATTTCGATGTGCTCCTGTGCACCACCATTATCGAAAACGGCCTGGACGTGCCTCTGGCCAATACCATCATCATCGACGGTGCGGAAAACTTCGGCCTGTCCCAGCTGTACCAGATGCGGGGGCGGGTGGGACGGTCCTCCCGGCTGGCCTACGCCTATTTCCTGTACAAAAAGGACCGGGTACTCAGTGAAGTGGCCCAGAAACGGCTCCAGGCCATCCGGGACTTTACGGAACTGGGGGCCGGGTTCAAAATCGCCATGCGGGATCTGGAAATCCGGGGCGCCGGGAACCTGCTGGGGGCGGAACAGCACGGCCAGATTGCCGGAGTGGGTTTCGACCTGTACTGCCGGCTGCTGGAAAAGACCATCAACACCCTCCAGAACGGGGGGAACCCGGACGAACCCATTGCTCCGGATCCGGTGATTGAAATGAAGCTGGATGCCTACATCCCCGACGACTACATCGACAATCCCCGGTACAAACTGGAACTGTACCACCGTCTGGGAGACATGAAGTTCGAAGACCGGAACGATCTCATGGACGAGATCATCGACCGGTTCGGCACTCCCCCCACCCAGGTGGAGAACCTGTGGCGGGTGGCGGCACTCCGGGATCTGTGCCGGAAGCTGCGGATCACCGGGGTGGCGGTGCGGCCGGGAGAAATCCGGATCACCTTCGATCCCCACAGCAAGGCCAATCCCGATGTGATCCAGCAGCTGATCCGGGACTATGTGCCCCGGGCCACCATGAAGCTGGGGCCCCAGCCCCAGTTCGTGCTGAAAACCAAAGGCATGGAGGAACAGCCCCTTTCCTGGCTGGAAAAGAATCTTCCCCGTATGCTATAATCCTTTGAGTGAAGAGTGAAGAGTGAAGAGTGAAGAGTGAAGAGTGAAGAGTGAAGAAAGGAGGCCGTGATGGCGGACCGGTTTATGAAAGGGACCCTGATCCTGACGGCGGCAGGGCTTATGGTGAAAATCCTGGGTTCGGTGAACCGGATCCTGCTGTCCCGGCTGCTGGGAGGTGAAGGCATCGGCCTGTACCAGATCGCCTATCCCCTGTATCTGCTGCTGGTGGCCCTGTCTTCTGCAGGGATCCCTGCAGCCATGTCCATCCTGATTTCCCGCCGGGCAGCCGCCGGAGACCGGCAGGGGGCCCGGCGGATCCTGGGGATTTCCGCCGGGCTCATGGCCCTGGCCGGAGTGTTTTTTGCCGCTCTGGCCTGGGCCCTGATCCCCTGGCTCATGGACGGGGGCATCGTCAAGGATGGACGGGCCCGGTACGCCATGCTGGCCCTGGTGCCCGCCATTGGCCTGTCCATTCCCGTGGCCTGCTTCCGGGGCTACTTCCAGGGGTTCCAGGAAATGACTCCCACAGCGGTGTCCCAGATCCTGGAACAGTTCACCCGGGTGGTGACCATGGTGCTCCTGGCCTGGGCCCTGCTTCCCTGGGGTCTTCCCTGGGGAGCTGCCGGAGCGGCTTTTGGGGCCGTGCCGGGAGCGGTGGTGAGCCTGGGGGCTCTGTTGTACTTCGTCCACCGGCAGCAGAAACGGTGGCAGCAGGAACCGGTGCCGGCCCTGTCAGAAGAAAGACCCTCCCTGACCCGGACCGCCTGGCAGCTGGTGTCCCTGGCCCTGCCGGTGACCTGCGCCAATCTGATGGTGCCGGTGGTCAGCGGCATCGAAATGATCCTGGTGCCGGACCGGCTGCTGGCGGCGGGCTTTACGGTGGCGGATTCCACCCGGGCCCTGGGCTATCTGTCCGGCATGGCCATGCCCCTGGTAAACATGGGCACCATTCCCACCAACTCCCTGGCGGCTTCGGTGGTGCCTGCGGTGGCGGAAGCCAAGGCACTGGGGGACCGGCCCCTGATGGTGAGCAAGACCCGCCGGGCCTTCCGGTTCTTCCTGCTGCTGAATGTGCCGGCGGCGGTAGGGGTGTACCTGTTGGGGACCCCCATTTCTCAGGTGCTCTACGGCACTATCCATGCCGGGCGGGCCATTACGGCCCTGGCCCCGGCCATCCTGTTCCTGGGGCTCCACCAGGTGTCCACCGCCATCCTCCAGGGCCTGGGCCATACCCGGGTCCCCATGGTGAACATGTTCCTGAGTCTTTTTGTAAAAGTGGGGCTCCTGTGGACCCTCACCGCCAATCCGGTGTGGAACATCCAGGGGGCCGCCTGGGCCACCGATGCCAACCTGGCTGTGGCCGGTCTGGGGAACCTGCTGTGGATGCACCACAGTGACGGGCTCACCCTGCCCGGAAAGAACTGCCTCCGGATCGGCGTTTCCGCCGCCCTGATGGGAGCCGCCCTGTGGGTCATGGGGCCCGTCCTGGCCCGGCTTCCCCTGGGAAATGTGGTCCGGCTGGCCCTGGAGATCCTTGCGGGGGCACTGGTCTATGGCCTGTGCCTTTTGGCCACAGGAGAACTGAAACTCCGGGAACTGAAAAGAAAGAAAGAGGAAAAACGATGAAAACACTCCACGAAAAAGGGATCCACCAGCCGGGGGTCCTGGATCTGCGGCCTCTCATGGAACTGGTCCGGGTACTCCGGGAGCCGGGAGGCTGTCCCTGGGACCGGGTCCAGACCCATACTTCCATGCGCCGGGAACTGGTGGAAGAAGTCTATGAGATGCTGGAAGCCATCGACGACGGCAATGTAGCCGGCATGCGGGAAGAAATGGGGGATGTGCTCCTCCAGGTGGTGTTCCACGCCCGGCTGGCGGAAGAAGAGGGGCTCTTTGCCATGCAGGATGTAATCGACGATGTGGTGAAGAAGCTGGTCCACCGGCATCCCCATGTTTTCGGCGATACCAAGGTCACAGGGGCCGGGGAAGTGATGGCCAACTGGGAGACCCTGAAGGCTCAGGAAAAGACTGAACGGACCCATGCCCTGGATGGCATCGCCAAGGGGCTGCCAGCCCTGATGCGGGCCTACAAACTCAGCGCCAAAGCCGCCAAAACCGGGTTTGACTGGCCCGATGCCCCGGCTGCATGGCAGAAGGTGGAAGAAGAGAAAGACGAGCTCCAGGAGGCTGCAGCGAGCCGGGACAGGGACCGGACGGAAGAGGAACTGGGGGACCTGCTCTTTGCCCTGGCCGTCTATGCCCGGAAACTGGACCTGGAACCGGAAACCACTTTGAACCGGGCCAACAACAAATTCCAGCGCCGTTTTGAGCAGCTGGAAGCCCAGGTGAAGCAGGAAGGAAAAGAATGGAAAGACCTGACTCTGGAAGAACTGGAACACCGGTGGCAGGAGGCAAAGAGAGCAGTAGGGGACGGTCAGCGGTCAGCTGACCAACATGGGGGCACAGGTCGCGAGTCGTGACCCGCGACCGGGGCTGCGGCCCCTGCTCTGGCCCCTTGTTTTCAAGATTTTCCCAAAAAACACGTGCATTTTTCCTATGATTGTGCTAATATGACCATAGTCAGGCGCCAGCCATGCAGGCGCAATACCTATTTAGGAGGATTTATCTCATGAACAAAAGTGAATTGATTGCTGAAGTTGCGTCCAAAACCGCACTGCCCAAAAAAGATGCTGAAAAGGCTGTGAACGCTTTCATCGATACTGTTAAAGAAGCTGTTGCCAACAAAGATAAAGTACAGCTGATCGGCTTTGGTACTTTTGAAGCTCGCGTTCGGAATGCCCGCAGCGGCAAGAATCCTCGCACTGGCGAAACCATTGAAATTGCAGAAGCCAACGTTCCTGCTTTCAAAGCCGGGAAGGCTTTTAAGGATGCCGTAAACAAATAATTGGCAGATCCAGCAACCTGATGCTCCCGGTGTCAGGTTGCTTTTTTTATCCTCTGCAGGAGAGAATTTCCTTCCAGAGGTGGAAAGGCAAGAAAATGGGCCTTAAAAAGAAAAAGCGTTTGGACTGGGCGGTTATCGGACGTACCCTGCTTATCCTGCTGGTCGTCCTGCCTCCGGTGGCGCTGCTGGGTACAGCTCTCCAGCGGGGATACTGGATCTACCAGCTCCGTCAGGAAAGGATACGGACAGAAAACAAAGTCCAGCAGCTGAAAGCGGAAAACGACGCCCTGGCACAGGAAAAAGAGAACCTGGGCGATATCAAATACATAGAAAAAGTGGCGCGGGACGAGCATAATATGGTAGGGAAGAATGAGATCCCGCTGTTTATGGTGAAGAAGTGAAAAAAGGGAGCTGTTGCACATGCAACAGCTCCCTTTTTCTTACTTATCCTGTTCCACCACTTTATCCACAATGGCATCCAGCGCCTTTCGGCTGGCTTCACTGATGTTTTCCAGGGGATTGCCTTCGTCTTCGGCGGCCACCACCTGGGGATCGATGGGGATCCGGCCCAGGAAGGGCAGGCCTTTTTCTTCCGCCAGGGCCTTGCCGCCGCCAGCTTTGAAAATGTCCACTTCCTGTCCGCAGTGGGGACAGACGAATCCGCTCATGTTTTCGATGATGCCCCGGACAGGGATATGGCCCAGCTGGCAGAAGCTAAGGGATTTCCGCACATCGGCCAGGGCCACTTTCTGGGGGGTGGTGACGATGATGGCTTCCGCATCCTTGATGGTCTGGACCACGGTCAGGGGTTCATCCCCGGTGCCCGGAGGGCAGTCGATGATCAGGTAGTCCAAAGGATCCCATTTGGTGTCGCTCATGAACTGCCGGATGGCCCCCACCTTCAGGGGACCCCGCCAGATCAGGGCATCGTCCTGCTGGGCCAGGAAGCCCTGGGCGGACAAAAATTCCAGATGGTCGCTGTACCGGAAGGGAATCAGCTTTTCTCCTTCCACCTGGACGTGCTTGTCCATGAAGCCCAGCATGCCGGCCACGCTGGGGCCGTGGAGATCCACGTCCATCAGGCCCACATGGTAGCCCCGCTGGCTGAGAATCAGGGCCAAATCTACGGAAACCGTGCTTTTGCCCACGCCGCCTTTGCCGCTCATGACGACGATTTTATGTTTTACATGGGCCAGGAAATCGGCAATGGCCGCATCCTGGGGATTCTGCTTCGGATTGGATTCGCAGCCGGAGCAGTGGGAATGATCGCAGTGATCACATTCGCTCATTGAAAAAACCTCCCTCATAATCGATTGTCAACCTGTCCCTATTATAGATAAAAATCCAACTGAATGCAATCGGGTTACATTAGAATCAGTGAAGAGGGAAGAGGGAAGGACCTGGCGGGCCGCCGGTTGTGCGGCCCCTACGGATTTCCCCACCTGCTCCCTGAATTCCCCCTGACTCTTCGGTCAAAAACAGTGTATAATAGGGAAGAGAAAAATCCGGGTGCCTGGCACCCATAAGGAGTGAAAACCTATGATGTGGAAAAAAACCATGGCGGTGGCCCTTTTGGCAGCCCTTTGTGCGGCTCCGGCTTATGCTGCGGAACGGCCCAAACTGGCGGATGGAGAACTTTTTGTATCGGAACGGGTGGTGAAGGACGGCCGGGTGCTGTTCCAGGCGGCGGATGCCCACACGGACTGGGAACATGACAGTGAAAAGACCGTACCGGGCCTGGTGTGCACCGCCTTCATCCCTCCCAAGGGGGGAGCGGACGCTCCGGAACTGGCCAGCGTGAAAAAGCTGACCACCCAGCAGGAAAAGGTCCTCCAGGCCCGGCGCCGGTATTCCGGCCCCTCCTATGCCAACCAGCTGGTGCTCTATGCGGCTATGAACACCAACGGCCAGAACGGGAAGCTGGCCATTACCAAGGCGGAACTGTTCGGCCGGCTGCTGAATGTGACTGTGGCCATCCAGGATCCCACCGGTACCCAGGATGACGGCAGTGAAGCCCTGGCGGAAGAACATGTGGTGACCATCCCGGAAAAGAACCTGCCCCGGTTCGGCAATCTCCGGGTCCGTTTCTCCGACGCCACCGGCCATGCCCTGGAAGATCTGGATGTGGCGTTGGAGAGGTAACAGCTCTTGTAACACCCATTACACATTCCCGTTTCAATCTGGCTCCAATTAATTCTCTATTGACGGATTTTGTAAACGGGAGTATTATAGATTCATTCCAATGGTTAAAGGCGGGTTGACAGATGACTCTTTCTTCTCTGAAATGGGAAACTGCATATGGCTTTACCTTTACCCAGAGCTATTATTTTGGCTTTGGTTATTTTGGCTGCCATGAACTGAACAGTTTGCCCATCGTGAAGAGAGACTGAGGCTCCGGCCTTCCGGCGGTTTCCGTGAAGTGAAACCCTGAAGCAGACTCCTTGCGAGTCTGCTTTTTTTGTGGAGAGGCCCCCGTCAGAAAAAAAGTAGGATAGTAGGAAAGCAGGACAGGAGGAAAACAACATGATTATTGTAATGAAGAAGGGTGCACCCAAAGAAGCGTCTGAAAAACTGAAAAAGAGCCTGGAACAAAGAGGCTTCACCATCCATGACAGCATCGGGGAAAACCAGGAAGTCCTGGGGATCGTAGGGGATACCAGTATCCTGGATCCGGAAGATTTCATGGTGAATCCCTGGGTGGATAAGGCCATGCGGGTACAGGAACCTTTCAAACGGGCCAACCGGATGTTCCACCCGGATGATTCCATCATCGATGTAAGCGGCGTGAAAGTGGGGGGCAAAAAGCTGGCGGTGATCGCCGGTCCCTGCTCTGTGGAAGGCCAGGAACAGATGGATACCATTGCCGCCGCCGTGAAAAAGAGCGGGGCGGCCATGCTCCGGGGCGGGGCCTTCAAACCCCGTACATCTCCCTACTCCTTCCAGGGGCTGGGGGACAAGGGCCTGGATATGATCCGTCAGGCCGGCACCGCCAACCATCTGCCCATTGTAACGGAAATCATGTCCGCGGACAAAATCGATGAATTTGTGGAAAAAGTGGATCTGATCCAGGTAGGGGCCCGGAACATGCAGAACTTCACCCTGCTGAAGGAACTGGGGAAAATCAATAAGCCCATTCTGCTGAAGCGGGGTCTGTCCGCCACCATCGAGGAATGGCTCATGAGTGCAGAATACATTATGTCCGAAGGGAACGAAAATGTGATCCTCTGCGAACGGGGGATCCGGACCTTTGAAACCTATACCCGGAATACCCTGGACCTGTCCGCCGTCCAGGCGGTGAAGCGGCTGAGCCATCTGCCGGTGATCGTGGACCCCAGCCATGCCACCGGGAAGGCCTGGATGGTGCCCACCATGAGCAAGGCTGCCATTGCCGCCGGGGCTGACGGGCTGATCATCGAGACCCACAACGATCCCCAGCACGCCTGGTGTGACGGGGCCCAGAGCCTGTCCCTGCCGGAATTCGACCAGCTGATGAAGGACCTGAAGGTACTGGCTCCTGCGGTGGGCCGGGATCTGTAAGACGGAAGCGGGAAAGACATCATGAAGAAACTGCAGGATACTGTTGTTGCCATTGTAGGGCTGGGGCTCATCGGAGGCTCCTACGCCAAGGCACTGAAAAGCCAGAAGGTGAAGCGGATCATCGGCATGGACCGGAACCACATCGTTTCTCTGATGGCCCTGGACGAAGGGTATGTAACGGAACTGGCCGATGAGGATCCGGAGCTCCTCCGGGAGGCGGATGTGATCATCTGCTGCATGTACCCCGGCGCCTTTGTACCCTTTGTGAAGGACCATGTCCGGTATTTCAAAAAAAATGTACTCCTGACCGATGTGATGGGGATCAAAGGCAGTATCCCGGACCAGGTGGATGCTCTTTTGGGACCGGAGATGGATTTCGTCCCCACCCATCCCATGGCAGGCCGGGAAGGCAAGGGATACAGCCAAAGCACCTCCCAGATCTTCCAGGGAGCCAATTTCATCCTGATCCACCGGGACAACAACCGGCCGGAACACCGGGAATGGCTCCGGAACATGGCCTATGAACTGGGCTGTGCCCGGGTGGTGGAACTGTCGGTGGAGGAACATGACAGCATCATCGCCTACACCAGCGATCTGCCCCATGTGATGGCGGTTTCCCTGATCAACAGCGATTCCATGCAGGAAAACACCAAGTACTTTGTGGCCGGGTCTTTCCGGGATGCCACCCGGGTGGCGGATATCAACGCCAAGCTGTGGAGCGACCTGTTCCTGTTGAACAAGGAACCGGTGCTCCGGGAGATCAACAAGCTGGAAATGCAGCTGGAACACTGGAAAAGCGCCCTCCAGCAGGATGACCGGGAAGAACTGGAGCAGATGATGGATCAGGCCAAAAAGAAAAGAAGGGACATGTTTTATGGAAAAAATCTTCGTTGATTTGGGGAAAGACTCCTATACCATCGAAATCGCACCTCATTCCTGGACCGGATTCGGGAAAAAGATCCGGGAACTGGCCCGGGGAAACAAGGCGGCGGTGATCACGGACCGGACGGTGGACAGCCTGTATGGAGCGGACCTGGAGCAGCAGCTCCTGGCCCAGGGGTTCCAGGTGCGCCGGGTGGTGATGGAACCGGGAGAAGACCACAAGAACCTGGACACCTACGGGAACATGGTCCGGGCCTGTGCGGATTTCGGCATGACCCGCAGCGATTTGGTAATCACTCTGGGGGGCGGCGTGCCGGGAGACCTGGGGGGCTTTGCCGCCGCCAGCTTCCTCCGGGGGGTGGACTTCATCCAGGTGCCCACCACCCTTCTGGCCCAGATCGACAGCAGCGTGGGAGGCAAGGTGGCGGTGGACCTGCCGGAAGGAAAGAACCTGGTAGGGGCCTTTTACCAGCCCAAAGGGGTGCTGATGGATCCGGAACTGCTCCGGAGCCTGGACCGGCGGTATCTCCACGATGGCCTGGCAGAAGTAATCAAATGTGCCGCCTTCGGGGATCCGGAGCTGTTTGCGGCCCTGGAAAATTTCTCCGGGGATGAGGACATCCTGGCCCATGCGGAAGAAATCAGCGCCGCCTGCTGCCGGATCAAGGTGAAGGTGGTGGAAGAGGACGTGCGGGACGTGGGCGCCCGGATGGTGTTGAACTTCGGCCATACCATCGGCCATGCGGTGGAGCGGTATTATCATTATGAAAAATACACCCATGGGGAAGGGGTGGCCATCGGCATGGTCCGGCTCACCCGGAACACGGAAAAAATGGGGATCACCCAGCCCGGTACCGCAGACCGGATCCGTCATCTCCTGGAAAAATACAACATTCCCACGGAAGATCCCATCAGCGATCAGCATATCCTGGAAGGGATCACCATGGACAAGAAAAAACGGGGGAACCAGATGACTCTGGTGATCGTTCCGGAAATCGGAAAGAGCCTGCTGAAAAAGGTGGACTTTGCCGATCTGAGACCCTATGTGAAAGGATGAGACCATGACCACACTGCGTATCGAACCTGGTTCTCTTTCAGGGACGCTCCGGGTGCCTTCTTCCAAAAGCATGGGGCACCGGGCCCTGATCTGTGCGGCCCTGGCAGGAGGCACCAGCCAGGTGGAAGGGGTCAGCCTCAGCCAGGATATCCTGGCCACCTGTGCCTGTCTCCGGCAGCTGGGGGCAAAAATCACTTCCCAGGAAGAAACAGGAGGACGGGCCCACTTTACCGTGGAAGGCTGCCGGCCCCATCAGACAGGGACGGTGCTGGACTGCGGGGAATCCGGGTCTACCCTCCGGTTCCTGATCCCGCTGGCTGCCCTGTGCCAGGAACCTTTTACCTTTGTGGGGGCCGGGAAGCTGGGCAGCCGTCCCCTGGAACCCTACGAAGCCATTTTCCGCCAGCAGGGGCTGGTGTTCCAAAAGGGAAGCGCTGAGGACAATTTTCCTCTGACGGTCCAGGGGCCGCTCCGTCCCGGCCATTTTTCCCTGCCCGGAGATGTGAGCAGCCAGTTCATCAGCGGCCTGCTTTTTGCTCTGCCGCTCCTGCCGGGGGATTCCACCCTGGAAATCACCGGGAAGCTGGAAAGCCAGAGCTACATTGCCCTGACCCTTTCCGCCCTGAAGCAGTACGGCATCAGCATTGAACACCAGGACTACCGGCAGTACCGGATCCCCGGGAACCAGCAGTACCGGCCCCGGGAAGGGGCAGTGGAAGGGGATTATTCCCAGGCCGCCTTCTGGCTTACGGCCGGGATGCTGGGCCGGACCATGACCCTATTGGGGATGGATCCGGAGTCTCTCCAGGGAGACAAGGCCATCATCCCCATTCTCCAGAAAATGGGCGGCCAGGTGGTCTTTGAAGGAGACAAACTGATCAGCCGGCCGGCGGACCCGGTGGGGACCACCATCGATGCCGCCGACTGCCCGGACATCATCCCGGTGCTGACCGTGGCCGCCGCTCTCAGCGAAGGCCATACGGAGATCATCCATGCGGAACGGCTGCGGCTGAAGGAATGTGACCGGCTGAAGGCAATGGCCACGGAACTGAACAAACTGGGCGCAAAAATTACGGAACGGCCGGACGGCCTTTCCATCGACGGGGTGGTGGAACTTACGGGAGGCACCGTGGACTGCTGGAACGACCACCGGATCGCCATGAGCCTGGCGGTGGCCAGCATCCTGTGCCGGGAACCTCTCACTCTGGTGGGGACGGAATGTGTGGCCAAATCCTATCCGGAATTCTGGCAGGACTTTGCAGCAGCAGGAGGACAGTATGAGCAGTGTAATGGGTGAACAGATCCGGCTGACCATTTTCGGGGAATCCCACGGACCCTCCATCGGCGTGGTGATGGACGGGCTGCCGGCCGGGATCGAACTGGATCTGGAAGCCATTGAAAAGGAAATGAAACGCCGGGCACCGGGAACCAGCAAACTGGCCACCCCCCGGAAGGAAAGTGACAGCTTTATCATTGAAAGCGGGTTCTTCAACGGGAAGACCACCGGCATGGCCCTGTGCGCCCGGATTCCCAACAGCAACACCCATTCCAAAGATTACAGCAAAATGAAGGAAATCATGCGGCCGGGCCATGGGGATTATGCAGGATATGTGAAATTCCACGGTTGCAACGACTACCGGGGCGGGGGCAGCTTTTCCGGACGGCTGACGGCGCCTCTGGTGTTTGCCGGGGCAGTGGCCAAGCAGCTGCTGGCCAAAGAGGGCATATTTATCGGGGCCCATGTGGCGTCTCTGGCCGGGATCCGGGACAGAAGGTTCAATCCTCTGGGAGAAGATCCGGAAACCTTCCGGGCCCTTTCCGGAGAGATCCTGCCGGTGCTGGATCCGGCGGTACGGGAGCCCATGGCCGCCCAGGTCACTGCTGCCCAGAAGGACAGGGATTCCGTAGGGGGCACCATTGAATGCATGGCAGTGGGCCTGCCTGTCGGCCTGGGAGAACCCTATTTCGATTCCGTGGAAAGCCGGCTGAGCCATGCCCTCTTTTCCGTACCGGCGGTGAAGGGCATTGCCTTTGGGGATGGATTCGCCCTGGGGACCATGCGGGGCAGTGAGGCCAATGATCCCATGGCATACCGGGACGGGAAAGTGGTGTGCACCACCAACCACAACGGGGGAGTCACCGGAGGCATCACCAACGGCATGCCCCTTTTGTTTACGGTGGTGATCAAACCCACCCCTTCCATCGGAAAGACCCAGCATACGGTGAATGTGGTTACCGGGGAAGACACCACCCTGGAAGTTACCGGGCGCCACGATCCCTGCATCCTGCCCCGGGCGGTGCCGGTGATCGAGGCGGTGACCGCCTGGACCCTGCTGGATCTGCAGCTTGTGGCACAGCGGAGGTAGAGCATGGGAGAACAAACCATTCCTGTGGGCTATCAGGGCGTCCCTGGGGCCTACAGCCACCTGGCCCTCCGGCAGTATTTCGCCGGACGGCCGGTGGAAGCACGGAACTATATGCTGTTTGAAGATGTAATCAACGCCGTGATGAAGGGGGAGATCCGCTATGGGGTCCTGCCCATTGAAAATTCTTCCACCGGAGGGATCACCGAGGTGTACGACCTGGTCCGCCGGTACGGCGCCTTTATTGTAGGGGAAAAGATCGTGAAGGTGGAGCACTGCCTTCTGGCCTGGCCGGGAGCGAAACTGGAAGACATCCGGGAAGTGTATTCCCATCCCCAGGGATTTTCCCAGTGCCGGACCTTTTTCAAGGAGCATCCGGCCATGCGCCAGTTCAACTATTTCAACACCGCCAAGGCGGCGGAACTGGTGGCAGAAAAAAAGACCGGGTACATGGCGGCGGTGGCCGGGGCCCAGGCGGCGGAACAGTACGGCCTTGCCATCCTGGCCCGGGGCATCAACACCAACCAGAGCAACTACACCCGGTTCATTGTGATCAGCCGGGAGCGGGAGCTGGTGCCGGAAGCGGACAAGATCACCCTGATCGTGAGCCTGAAGCATCAGCCCGGGTCGTTGTACCGGGTGCTCTCCCATTTTGCCCGGTACCAGATCAACATGACCAACATCGAATCCCGGCCTATACCGGGAAGGCCCTGGGAATATTATTTCCATATGGACATTACCGGTCACCTGACGGACCCGGCGGTCCGTCAGGCCCTGGCTGATCTGCCGGAAGACACCACGGAATGCAAGATTTTGGGGAACTATCCTGCAGACCACGGAAAGGAGCAGTAAAAGGATGAAATTCGGACTTTTGGGACGGGTGCTGGGGCACAGTCTGTCTCCCCAGATCCATCAGGCTATTTTCCGGGCCCTGGGGACCGGGGATACCTATGGGCTGCTGGAACAGGAACCGGAAGAAGTCCCCTGCTTTGTCCGGGAGAACCCGGAGGGGCTCCGGGGCAGCAATGTGACTATTCCCTACAAAGAAACGGTAATCCCTTATCTGACCGCCATTGCCCCGGAAGCGGAAAAAATCGGGGCGGTGAACACCCTGTCCTTTACTCCGGACGGGGTGAAAGGGTACAATACCGATTACCTGGGCTTTGACCGGATGTTACAGGCCGCCGGCATCGGGCTGGAAGGCCGGGATGTGACGGTGCTGGGGAACGGAGGGGCCGCCAAGGCGGTCCTCCAGGTATTGGCGGACCGGAAAGCGGCCTCCATCCGGATCCTGGTCCGGGACAGGGAGAAAGCTGGTCAGGCCCTGGCTCATTTCCTGGCCCAGCGGCCGGACACCCGGCTGGAGACCTATGAGGAAGCCCTGGAGGGCAGTGAGGGAGGCCAGGTGATCATCAATACCACCCCGGTGGGCATGTATCCCAAGGTGGAGGCCAGTCCGGTACCGGCGGAATTCACCGGCCGGTTCGCCGCTGCCGTGGACATTATCTACAACCCGAAAGAAACCTGGTTCCTGGCCGATGGCCGGAAGGCGGGAGCCAAAACCTGCAACGGCCTGTACATGCTGGTGGCCCAGGCGGTGGCTTCGGAAGAAATCTGGCAGGGAAAGACCCTGGATCCGGCCCTGATCCCTGCCATCATGAAACAACTGGAGGCAACTTTTCATGGCTAATATTGTACTCATCGGCATGCCCGGCGCCGGCAAGACCACCATCGGCCGGAAACTCAGCAAGGCCCTGGGACGGCCGGTGCTGGATGCGGACGACAAGGTGGTGGAACAGACCGGACGCACCATCAAGGACCTGTTCCAGGAAGGGGAGGACGTGTTCCGCCAAGCGGAAACAGAGGCGGTGAAGACCCTGGCCGCTCTGGACGGGATTATCATTTCCTGCGGGGGAGGGGTGGTGAAGCGGCCGGAGAACATCGCTTACCTCCAGCAGAACGGGAAGATCTTCTTTTTGAACCGGGACCTGGCGGCCATTGCCGGCAGCGTGGACAAAGTGACCCGTCCTCTGCTGAATTCCGCCGAAGACCGGCTCACCCAGCTGTATAAAGAACGGCTGCCCCTCTACCTGAAATACGCCGACTACACCATCCCCGTAGACGAAGACTTCGACAAGACAACGAAGTACATCATCGAACTGGTGAGGAAGGCAGGGCTGTAAGGCCGACCAAAAAGGACCAGCCGCTCAGGCGGCCGGTCCTTTTTCAATATACACGCTTGTACTGGGAAACGCGGCGCTGGTGCCGGTTTCTTCCAGGAGCTTCATCAGTTCCAGGTTGATCCGTTCTTTGCTCTTCATGAATTTATCGTAGCTGGTGTGCCGGCAGTAGCAGACGATGCTGATGTCCAGGCTGCTGGCTCCCATTTCCGAAAAGGCCACGGTAATCCCTTCGTCCACAATGTCCGGGTCTTCCTGGAGAAATTCCCTGATTTTCCGGACCAGTTCCTCCATCTGCTCCCGGGTGCTGTCATAGGTGACCCCCAGGGTCATTTCCAGCCGGCGCATGTGCCGGTTGGTGAAATTCTGGATGGGGGTGCTGATAATGAGAGAATTGGGGATGTACACCAGAGCCTGGGTAAAGGTCCGCACATTGGTGCTCCGGAAGGAAATGGATTCCACGATGCCTTCCACATTGTTGCAGATGATCCAGTCTCCCACGTGGAAGGGCTGATCCATGAGGATCACCAGACAGGCGAAAATGTTGGCCAGGGAGTCCTTGGCCGCCAGGGATACTGCCAGGCCGCCGATGGACAGCCCGGCAATGAATCCGCTGATGTTGACCCCCCAGGTGCTCAGCACGGTGGCCAGAGCAAAAAACAGGATCAGGGCATGGAAGAAGGACGAAAACAGTCCGCTGATGGCCGGATCCAGCTTTTTGCCGGATTTGCTGAAAAAGTGGTCGAACAGGACGCTGGTGGTGGAACTGAAATTGTACAGGATCCAGTAAAAGGCAATCACCAGCAGGGAAGAAACCGTATTGGATACAAGGGCCGTCTGGGCCAGTCTCTCCCAGGGAGAATTGGCAAGGGCCGTATAGCCCCCGAAGACGGCAATGGCCATGCGCCCGGGCCGGTACACCGCGGCAGAAATGTTTTCATCTGCCGCAAAGGGCAGTTTGTCCAGGATGAACCGGATCACCCGGATGCTGACGATCCGGAAGCCGATGTAAAACAGGATGGTAACGGCCAGGATCACCAGGGCCGGTACCCAGGCCATGAAATCATTGTACAGGGTCATGAAAAAGCTCCTTTTGCAGCTGTTTTGTCCTCATTGTACCATTGGGCCGGCGGCCGGTGCAAGAATATGCTATAATGAAACCAGTTCGCAATATTTTGAGGGGGAAAACACCATGACATTACGTACAGATGCAGAGACCATCATGGAGGAGGCCATTAGGGCTTCGCTTCCTGATGCGGCGGTAGCAAAAGCTTTGGAACATAAGGAGTTCGGCAGGGGGAAAATCGTGGTGGTGGCCATTGGGAAGGCCGCCTGGCAGATGGCCAAAACGGCGGTGGGGATCCTGGACGGACGGATCTCCAGCGGGATCGTGATCACCAAATACGGCCACAGCAAGGGGGAACTGGCCCCTCTGGAAATCTGGGAAGCCGGCCATCCGGTGCCGGATGAGAACTCCCTGAAGGCTACCCAGCGGGCCATCGACCTGGTCAAGGATCTGACGGCGGAAGACACGGTGCTGTTTTTGATCAGCGGCGGGGGCTCGGCTCTTTTCGAAAAGCCTCTGATTTCCCTGAAGGAACTCCAGGACATTACCTCGGACCTGTTGGCCAGCGGGGCGGATATCGTATCCATGAACACGGTGCGGAAACGGCTGAGCTCTGTAAAGGGCGGGAAATTCGCCCGGCTCTGCGCTCCGGCCCAGGTGTATGCCATTGTGCTCAGCGACATCATCGGGGATCCCCTGGACATGATCGCCTCCGGGCCGGCCTATCCGGATTCCTCCACCTGTGAGGAAGCCCTGGAGGTGATCCGGAAGTTCAAAATCATGCTGCCGGCAGATGCGGAAAAGGCCCTGGGGGAAGAGACCCCCAAGACCCTGGACAATGTGGAAACGGTGATTACCGGCAGTGTGACGGAACTGGCGGCGGCAGGCCAGAAGGCGGCGGAAAAGCTGGGGTATGAGACCTGGCTTTTGACCACCAGCCTGAACTGCCAGGCCAAGGAGGCAGGCAGCTTCCTGGCGGCTATCGGACGGCAGTACGCAGCCAGCGGAAAGAAGCTGGCGGTGCTGGCCGGGGGAGAAACGGTGGTCCATCTCCACGGCCGGGGCAAGGGAGGACGGAACCAGGAAATCGCTCTTGCCGCCGCTGACGGCATTGCCGGCCTGGACAATGTGGCGGTGTTCTCCTTTGGCAGCGACGGCACCGACGGCCCCACCGACGCCGCCGGAGGCTACGGAGACGGAACCACCAAAGCCCGGCTGGCGGAAGAAGGCATTGCCATTTCCGATGTACTGGACAAAAACGACGCCTACCATGCCCTGGAAAAAACCAAGGGTCTCCTGATCACCGGAGCCACCGGGACCAATGTAAATGATCTGAGTGTGCTGTTGATCGGGTAAAGCTGTCAAAGGCATCTTTCGCCTTCAAAAAAATTTGCCTGCAAATTTTATCATTCGGCCATTGACGATTGACAATTGACCATTGACAAAAAGAGAGGGTGCTGCTCTGCAGCACCCTCTCTTTTACACCTAAAACGTAACAAAAACGGTTACTTATGTAAAATAAAACAAAAATGTTGATAAAATAACAAAACAAGAGTATGATAAGTGCGTACAATAATTTTTCGTTAGGGGAGTGGAGATTACGGATAAGGAAGTACTGAAACAAAAAGTGTTCAAGATGATTGATGATTCTGCTCAGGAGCTGCAGGCCTATGCAGCGGATGTGGCTTCGGAACCGGAATTCGGGTTCAAGGAATTCAAGACTTCCGCCAAACTGGCGGCCCAGTTCGACAAACTGGGGATCCCCTACCGGAAGGGAATGGCCATTACTGCTGTCAAAGGGGTCCTGAAAGGGGGCAAGCCCGGTCCCACCATCGCCATCCTGGGGGAACTGGATGCCATTGGCTGCCCGGAACATCCCAAAGCGGATCCGGATACCGGGGCTGCCCACGCCTGCGGCCACCACATGCAGCAGTCTTCCATGCTGGCCGCTACCTACGGCCTTGCCAAAACCGGGGTCATGAAGGACCTGTGCGGGAATGTGGTGTTCTTCGGGGTCCCGGCGGAAGAATACGTCCAGATCGCCTACCGGAAAAAGCTCCGGAAAGAAGGGAAGCTCCATTTCCTCCATGGGAAAGGCGAACTGATCTATGAAGGGGAATTCGATGACATCGACATGGCCATGATGATCCATTCCCAGAAACGGACCCCCAAACCGGTGGTGGCCATCGGTACCAGCAGCAACGGGTTCATCGGCAAGACCATCCAGTATGTGGGGAAGGCCGCCCATGCCGCCGACGCTCCGGACCAGGGTATCAACGCCCTGAACGCCGCCATGCTGGGGATCATGGGGATCAATGCCCTCCGGGAAACCTTCCGGGATGACGATGCCATCCGGGTCCATCCCATCATTACCAAAGGGGGAGACCTGGTGAACAATGTGCCTGACGATGTGCGGATCGAAACCTATGTCCGGGCCAAATCCATGGACGCCATCGACCGGACCAACGCCAAGGTGGATGCGGCTCTCCGGGCGGGGGGCGCCGCTATCGGGGCCAAGGTGAACATCGACACCCTGCCCGGCCAGCTGCCTCTCATCTGCAACCCGGAAATGAATGAACTGTTCGTCCACAATGCCCAGGACGCCTTCCCGGAGGTGGAAATCACCAACGCCGGCCACTTCAGCGCCTCCACGGACATGGGGGATGTGTCCCATCTGATGCCCGCCATCCATCCCTTCATCGGCGGGGTGGACGGACTGCTCCACGGACCGGATTTCAAGGTGGTGGATTTCCATGCGGCGGCGCTCCTGCCCGGGAAAGCCTTTGCCGGCATGGTCATCGACCTTTTGAGCGATGATGCCAAGGAAGCCAAGAAGATCCTGGCCGATTTCAAGCCGGCGCTTACCAAAGAACAATACATTGCCAAACTGGATGGCTATTTCAGCGAGGAGGAACCCGACCATGATTAACTGGAAACTGCACATTACGGCCCTGGCCCTGGTGGTCATCGCCGAACTGATCGGTATCAAATCCTTCAATCTGGGCCCGGGGAAAGTGGTGTTTGTCCCCATGCTCTATGCCCTGATCCTGGGGATCCTGACCACTCCCAACTTCTTTAAACTGACCAAACAGAAGGACATGGAAGACGCAGGCTCCCTGGTGGGCATTACCCTGATGCTGCTTATGGCCCGGTATGGGACCCTGGTGGGGCCCACCCTGCCGAAAATCATCAGTGCCAGCCCGGCTTTGATCCTCCAGGAATTCGGGAACCTGGGGACGGTATTTTTGGGGGTTCCCCTGGCGGTGGCCTTCGGGCTGAAACGGGAGACCATCGGGGCCGCCCATTCCATCGCCCGGGAACCCAACGTGGCTCTCATCGGTGAAAAATACGGCCTGGATACTCCGGAAGGCCGGGGGGTCATGAGCGTGTACATTGCCGGTACCGTGTGCGGCACTGTGTTCTTCGGGATCATGGCTTCCTTCCTGGCAGCTTTAAAGATCTTCCATCCCTATTCCCTGGCCATGGCCTCCGGGGTGGGGAGCGCCAGCATGATGTCCGCTTCCCTGGGGACCCTGACGGTGATGTATCCGGAAATGGCTGACCAACTGGCCGCTTTCGCCACCGCCTCCAACATGCTTTCCGGTCTGGACGGGGTATACATGGCCGTGTTCCTGGCCCTGCCTTTGACGGAATGGCTCTACAAGAAATGCTGCATCATCAAATACGGTCATGTGCTGACCAAGGAGGAGGAAGGAAAATGAGATCGTTTACTTTGCCTGAAACCACGCTGGTCCTCATTATCACGGCTTTCCTGTCCCTGGTGGCCAATACCCTGTCCAGCAACATTCCCTTTATGGACGCAGTCCCCGGCATGGTGATCCTCATCGCCATTTCCCTGGCAGGGATCGTGGCCGCCCGGGTGATCCCCGGAGGGATCCCGGCGGTGGCCTACATTACCACCCTGGGCTGTATCCTGACCTATCCCGGGTTCCCGGGCTCTGAAGTGGTCAACATGTATATGAAGAAAGTGGGCTTCCTGGCCCTGTGTACCCCCATCCTGGCCTACGCGGGGATCTCCATCGGCAAGGACATGGACGCCTTCAAGAAAACCGGCTGGCGGATCGTGGTCCTGGCCTGCGTGATCTTCATCGGCACCTACGTAGGGTCCGCCGCCATCGCCGAAGTGATCCTGAAAGCGCTGGGACAGATTTAACTGGTTGTCACTGGTCTCTGGCCAATGGAAAGAATCCGTGGCTGACGGGTTCTTTCGAATAAAAAAGACGTTGCTTTTCTTTTAATCTGTTGCTTGTTGTGAGTTCTTCTGAAGAGCAAGGACAAGCCAAAGGCGCGTCCGAGCCAGCTTCATACAATGAAAGACAGCCGCAGCCCGGCTGCCTTTCTTTATCCAGTGACCAGTGACAAGAGGCCAGTGACAGGGGGGTGTGAATTTTTCACACCCCCCTTTTTCTCTTGACAAATATCCCCCAACAGAGTATGATATGACCATGAAAGAAGGATACCCTGGTAGGGTATAGAAAGAGAGGATCGGTTATGAAACAATATATAGTAACAGGCATGACCTGTGCTTCGTGCCAGGCCCATGTGGAAAAGGCGGTGGCCGGGGTTCCCGGGGTCACCGGGGTATCGGTTTCCCTCCTGACCAACAGCATGGGGGTGGAAGGGACCGCCTCCGATGGGGATATTATCAAGGCCGTGGAGGACGCAGGCTACGGGGCTTCCGTCAAAGGAGCCGCCCAGGCCAAACAGGGAGTGGCGGAAAAGCTGGCCGCCGATGAAGAAGCCCTGAAGGACCATGAGACGCCCCGGCTCCGCCGGCGGCTGGTTACCTCCCTGGGGTTCCTGTTCCTGCTCATGTACATCACCATGGGCCACAACATGCTGGGGTGGCCGGTGCCCGCTCTGCTGGACGGGAACCATCTGGGACTGATGCTTACCCAGATGCTCCTGGCCATTATCGTCATGTACATCAACAAGGACTTTTACACCAGCGGTTTCAAGACCCTGTTCCACGGGGCTCCCAATATGGATACCCTGGTGGCCCTGGGTTCTTCCGTTTCCTTCCTGTGGAGCCTGGCGGTGTTCTATGATATCACCTTCCTGACCGCCCACGGAACGCCCTTCGAAGAACTCCACCACATGTACATGCACGACCTGTACTTTGAAACCGCAGCCATGATCCCTTCCCTGATCACCCTGGGGAAGATGCTGGAAGCCATGAGCAAGGGCCGGACCACCGATGCCCTGAAAGGGCTCATGAAGCTGGCTCCCAAGACCGCTGTGCTGATCCGGGACGGGAAGGAAGTCACCGTCTCCATCGATGAAGTCCAGAAAGGGGACATTTTCGCCGTCCGTCCCGGAGAAAACATCCCGGTGGACGGGGTGGTGGTCAAGGGCAATTCCGCCGTCAACGAAAGCGCCCTGACCGGGGAAAGCCTGCCGGTGGACAAGAAGCCCGGAGACAAGGTTTCCACCGCCACCATCAACCAGTCCGGGTACCTGGAATGTGAAGCCACCCGGGTAGGGGAAGACACCACCCTGAGCCAGATCATCAAACTGGTCAGCGATGCGGCGGCCACAAAGGCTCCCATTGCCCGGATTGCCGATAAGGTTTCCGCCGTGTTCGTGCCGGCCATCATCAGCATCGCCCTGGTCACCACCCTCGGCTGGCTGATCGCCGGAGCTCCGCTGGGCTCCGCCATTGCCCGGGGCATCGCCGTGCTGGTCATCGCCTGCCCCTGCGCCCTGGGGCTTGCCACTCCTGTAGCCATTATGGTGGGCAGCGGGGTAGGGGCCAAGAACGGCATCCTGTTCAAGACCTCCTCTTCCCTGGAAAACGCCGGGAAAGTGGCAGTGGTGGCTCTGGACAAAACAGGGACCATTACCAAAGGCCAGCCCAAGGTAACCGATGTGGTGCCGGCGGAAGGCTATACCAAAGAAAGCCTGCTCCAGCTGGCCTATGACCTGGAACAGAAATCCGAACATCCCCTGGCCAAAGCCGTAGTGGAAGAAGCGGAAGCCAAAGGTCTCAGAGCAGACGTTGTGGATGATTTCCAGGCTCTGCCCGGGAACGGACTCCAGGTGATCCAGAAAGGGAAGAAACTCATTGGCGGAAGCCTGAGCTTTCTGAAGAGCCTGGGGGCCCTGGATGACGCCATGGAAGCCAAAGGAGCGGAACTGGCCGGTCAGGGCAAGACACCCCTGGTGTTCGCCAAAGACGGGAAGCTGGCCGGGATGATCGCCGTGGCTGACGTGATCAAGGAAGATTCCGCCAAGGCCATCAAGGAACTCCAGAACATGGGCATCGAAGTGGTCATGGTCACCGGGGACAACCAGCGGACTGCCGAAGCCATCGGCCGTCAGGCCGGGGTGGACAAAGTGGTGGCCGGGGTCCTGCCGGAAGGCAAGGAAACGGTGATCCGGGAACTCCAGAAAGCCGGAGGCCTGGTGGCCATGGTAGGGGACGGCATCAACGATGCGCCGGCTCTCACCCGGGCAGACATCGGTATCGCCATCGGTGCCGGAGCGGACGTGGCCATCGATTCTGCCGACATCGTGCTGATGAACAGCCGGCTCACGGACGTATCCGCAGCGGTGCGGCTGAGCCGGGGCACCGTGACCAACATCCACGAGAACCTGTTCTGGGCCTTCTTCTACAATGTCATCTGCATCCCTCTGGCAGCCGGGCTGTTCAGCTACAAGATGAACCCCATGGTGGGGGCGGCGGCCATGAGTATTTCCAGCTTCACCGTGTGCATGAATGCCCTGCGGCTGAACCTGTTCAAGCTCCATGATGCCAGCCATGACAAGAAACGGAAGAACCCGGCTGCGGCTGTGGTGGAAAAAGCGGACCTGGCGCCTCAGCCTGCTGCCTGCCCGGTACCAGCTGCAGACGGCACCACCGTGACTCTGAAAGTGAAGGGCATGATGTGCGCCCACTGCGAAGGCCGGGTAAAGAAAGCCCTGGAAGGCCTGGAAGGGGTCACCAGCGCCAAAGCCGACCACACCTCCGGCACCGTGGAAGTCACCGAAAACCGGAACGTCCCCGAAAACGACTTCAAAAGCGCCATCCTGAAGGCGGGGTATGAGTATGAGGGGAAGGAAGCATAAAGATGTCTGTTGACCATTGACAAAAGGGGCTGTTGCGCATGCGGCAGCCCCTTTTCCCTCTTGACGAAAATTCGTTAACAACGGTATAATGGTTAACGTAATACCCACTGATTAAAGGAGGATGTCTTTGACTTATGGCTTTGGAAAAAGGCGCAGTTGTTGATGGTATTGTCACCGGGATTACGAATTTTGGTGCTTTTGTGTCATTGCCCGAAAATAAGGTTGGTCTGATTCACATTTCTGAGGTTTCCAATGTCTTCGTCAAAGATGTACATGATTTCCTCAAGGTAAAGGATAAGGTTACCGTCAAGGTGGTTTCCATTGACGACAAGGGGAAAATCGGCCTGTCCCTGAAAGCCCTGATGCCTCCTGCTCCTGCACCGGAACGGAAACCGGCGGGAGAAAACAGACATTTTGAAAACAGACACTTCGAAAACAAACGGTTCGAAGGGAAGAAGCGGTTCGAGAGCAAACCCTTCCATGGAGCTCCCCGGGCCCAGGGTCCCATGAGCTTCGAGGACAAGCTTTCCCGGTTCCTGAAGGAAAGCGATGATCGTCTGCTGGATCTGAAACGGAATACGGAGTCCAAACGGGGCGGCCGTGGTGCTCGCAGAGGAGATTGATGAACACAAAAGGTACTTCCTCGGAAGTACCTTTTTTAATTAGAAGGTGAAAACGTTGAGTATTTTGGAAAACAGCCTGCGGCAGCTGGTGGCCCAGTCCCTCCTGTGGAAACCGGGGACGAAAGTCATCGCCGCCTTAAGCGGCGGAGCGGATTCCCTGTGCCTCACCGATGTGATGGCCTCACAGGGAGAAGAAGACGGGGTGGATGTGCTGGCAGTCCATGTCCAGCACCATCTCCGGGGGGAGGAAGCGGAACAGGATGCCCGGCAGGCGGAAGAGTACTGCCGGAACCGGGGCCTGGCCTTCCGGCGGGTGGACGTGGATGTCCGGTCCCTGGCGGAAGGGGAAGGGCTTTCCCTGGAGGAGGCGGCCCGGAAGCTCCGGTATGGAGCCCTGGAAAAGGTCCGGCAGGAAACCGGTGCCGCTGCCATTTTCCTGGCCCATCATCAGGATGACCAGGCGGAAACCGTGCTCCTGAATCTGGTCCGGGGCGCCGGTACCCGGGGGATGCGGGGAATGCTGCCGGTAAGCGGATATCTGGCCCGTCCCTTTCTGGAAATCACCCGGCGGGATACGGAAGCCTACTGTGAGGAAATGGGCCTTGCCTGGTGTGAGGACAGTTCCAATGAGGACCAGAGCCTGAAGCGGAACTGGGTCCGGAAGACCCTGCTGCCCCTTCTGGAGACCCAGAATCCCCAGATCCGGAAGCAGCTGGCCCAGGCGGCGGCTCTGGCTGCCAGCGATGAGGCCTATCTGGAAAAACTGGCCGGTCGGTACATCGGTGCCTACGGCCGGGAAGTATTCGACACCTGGGATATCAAGGTGGAGAAGGATTTTGCCGCCCTGCCCCTGGCTCTCCAGAGCCGGGTGATCCGGATCCTGGTCCGTCGGGTGGGCGGAGCGGAAATGAGTTATGATCATGTCCGCAAAATATTGGAAATGATTGAACGGGGCGTGGGCAACAAGTCCATGGATGTCCCCGGCGGTGTCCGGCTGATCTATCTGAACGGCCGGCTGATGGTGGGAAAAAACCAGCGGTCCCGGGAAGAAGAACGGGCCGCCAAGCTAGCACAAAAGGAGCGTCAGAGAAATGAACGAAAATCTTGAAAGAGTCCTGATTGATGAGAAAACCTTAAAAGCCCGGATCGCTGAAATGGGCGCCCAGATCAGCAAGGATTATGCCGGAGAAGAACTGGTGGTCATCGGCCTTTTGAAGGGGGCTGCCTATTTCCTTACGGAACTGACCCAGCACATCACCGTGCCGGTGCGGATCGACTTCATCAAGGCCTCTTCCTACGGTTCCGGCACCAAATCTTCCGGCAAAGTGGATATCGACTATGATACCTCCCGGAACATCGCCGGCAAAAACGTGCTGCTGGTGGACGATGTGATCGACACCGGACTCACCCTGAAGGAAGTGGGAGAACTGTTCCGGAACCGGAACCCCAAGACCCTGAAAGTGGCAGCCATGCTGGACAAGAAAGAACGCCGGCTGGTGAAGGTGCTGCCGGACTATGCCGGGTTCGAGATTCCCGATGAATTCGTGGTGGGCTTCGGTCTGGATTACGACGAAGAATACCGGAACCTGCCCTATATCGGTATCCTGAAACGGTCCGTCTATGAAAAATAATTCCATGTCTGCCGGTCCTTCCCGGAATGGTTCAGACAGGAAAGGAGCTCTAGTGTGAGTAAGTTTATCCGTAATCTGGTATTTTACCTGCTCATTGTCATTGTAGGGGTCTGGATTTACGATTATTACAATGCCTCCAGCACTCCCAAGAACGAAATGAGCTACAGCAACTTCATCAAGGAAGTCCAGCAGGATGAAGTGAAGAGTGTAACCATTGTGGACAATTCGGTGATCAAAGGCAAGCTGAAAAACGGTGCCGACTTCACCACCATTGCGCCCCGGGATGACAAACTGGTGGATACCCTCCGGGCCCGGGATGTGGAAATCAAGGCGGAACTGCCGCCCCAGCCTTCCATGCTCAGCAATATCCTGACTTCTCTCCTGCCCATGGTGGTCATCGTGATCCTCTGGTTCTTCATGATGAACAACGCCCAGGGGGGCGGCAGCCGGGTCATGAGCTTCGGCAAGAGCAAGGCCAAGCTTTATGGGGACGGCAAGAGCCGGGTCACCTTCAAGGATGTAGCCGGGGCTGATGAAGCCAAACAGGAACTGGAAGAAGTGGTGGAATTCCTGAAGGCCCCCCAGAAGTACAACCAGCTGGGAGCCAAGATCCCCAAAGGGGTGCTGCTCTACGGACCTCCCGGTACCGGGAAGACCCTCCTGGCCAAAGCCGTGGCCGGGGAAGCGGGGGTGCCTTTCTTCAGCATCTCCGGATCTGACTTTGTGGAAATGTTCGTGGGGGTGGGGGCCTCCCGTGTCCGTGACCTGTTCGACCAGGCCAAGAAAAACGCTCCCTGCATTGTGTTCATTGACGAAATCGATGCCGTAGGCCGCCAGAGAGGCGCCGGCCTGGGCGGGGGCCATGATGAACGGGAACAGACCCTGAACCAGCTGCTGGTGGAAATGGACGGGTTCGGTGCCAACGAAGGGATCATCATGATTGCCGCCACCAACCGTCCGGATATCCTGGATCCGGCACTGCTGCGTCCGGGCCGGTTCGACCGGCAGATTGTGGTGGACAAGCCGGATATCCGGGGACGCCGGGCCATCCTCCGGGTCCACACCAAAGGCAAACCCATCGATCCTTCTGTGGATCTGGGAGTCATTGCCCGGCAGACCCCGGGTTTTACCGGGGCTGACCTGGCCAACCTGGTGAACGAAGGGGCCCTGCTGGCCGCACGGCACAACCAGGTGACCATCACCATGAGCGACCTGGAAGAAGCCGCGGAACGGGTGATGATGGGTCCGGAACGGAAGAGCCGGGTGATCACCGACGAAGAGAAGAAGCTCACCGCCTACCATGAAGGGGGCCATACCCTGGTGGGGATGCTGCTGGACCATACGGATCCGGTGCACAAGGTGACCATCATCCCCAGAGGCCGTGCCGGTGGCTATACCCTGAGCCTGCCTACGGAAGACCGGTATTATGCCACCCGCAGTGAAATGCTGGATCAGCTGAAGGTGCTCCTGGGGGGCCGTGTGGCGGAAGCCCTGGTGCTCCATGAGATTTCCAGCGGGGCCAGCAGCGACCTCCAGCGGGCTACGGAACTGGCCCGGCGGATGACCTGCGAATACGGCATGAGCGATGTGCTGGGGGCTGTGACCTTCGGCCACCGGCAGGAACAGGTGTTCCTGGGCCGGGACATCGGTCGGCAGAACGACTACAGTGAAAAAGTGGCAGCCCAGATCGACGGGGAAATCCGCCGGTTCATCGACGAAGCCTACGAAGGCACCGTGAAGCTGCTCACCGACCATATGGACAAGTTGCACCTGATCGCCCAGAACCTGATGGAACGGGAGACCCTGGAAGGCCACGAGATCCAGGAACTGCTGAAATACGGCCATATCCTGGAAAAAGGCGAAGTGCCGCCTCAGGAAGAACCCAAGAAGCCCGCCGACGGTACCCCGGCCCCCATCGGACCGGTCCCAGCCGAAGAACCGGCCGAAGAACCCGTGATGGCGCCGGTACCGAAAGAAGTGCCTCAGGCGTAAAAAGGCTGTTGCCTTGGTAGCAGCCTGTCAACGGCCGCTGACCGCTGACTGTTGACTGCTGACAAGAAAGGGCTGTTGCTCAGGCAACAGCCCTTTATCCAAGCAATTGCGTTAACATACTTCTCCCAACAGGGAACGAAAGGAAGACTGTCATGCGTACTGAAATCCTGAACATCCTTCGTAAAAAAGCGCCGGAACCGGTTTCCGGCGAGGAACTGGCCAAACAGCTGGGAATTACCCGGACGGCCATCTGGAAGCATATTCAGACCCTGAAAAAGGAAGGCTACGGCATCGAAGCGTTCACCAAAAAAGGCTATGTGCTCACTTCCGTGCCGGACAAACTGCTGCCTTCGGAAATCATGGCCCATCTCCATACCCGGTTCGTGGGCCGGTCCATCTGTTATGAGGAAAGCGTCACCAGCTCCAACGAAGTATTGAAGAAGCTGGCGGACAAAAACGCCGCCGACGGAACCGTCTGTGTGGCGGAAGAACAGACCGGGGGCAAGGGACGGCTGGCCCGGGGCTGGTTCAGTCCCAAAGGCAAGGGCCTGTGGTTCTCCCTGCTGCTGAAGCCCGCCTTCCTGCCCCAGGAAGCCCCCAAAATGACCCTGCTCAGCGCCGTGGCGGTGGTCCGGGCCATCCGGGAAGTCTGCCAGGTGGATGCCCGGATCAAGTGGCCCAACGATGTGCTGCTGAACGGGAAGAAGCTGGTGGGGATCCTTACGGAAATGAGTGCGGAATTCGGCCACATCAACTATCTGGTGGTGGGCATCGGCATCAATGTATGCGTGCCCAAAGAGATGGTGCCGGAAGAACTCCGGGCCGCCGCCATTTCCATTGCCGATGCAGCGGAAAAGCCGGTGGACCGGGTGGCCCTCCTGGCCAAGGTGCTGGATTATCTGGAATACTATTATGACCTTGCCTGCCGGGAAGGGTTCGGCCCCATCCTTGACCAGTGGCGGAAATATTCCATCACCCTGGGAAAACAGGTGAAGGTGATCGCACCGGACAAGACCTATGTGGGGACGGCCCTGGACATCGATGATACCGGGGCTCTCCAGGTGAAGAAAGAGGACGGTACGGTGGAAATCGTCCTGGCCGGGGATGTTTCCATTCGTCCGGCCCAGGGAAAGGGGAAATACGCATGAACCGGACCAGGAACATGATGGGAGCCGGGCTGTTCACCGCTTTGATCATCCTCAGTTCCTATGTGACCATTCCCCTGGGACCGGTGCCGGTGACCCTCCAGACTCTGATGGTGCTCCTGGCCGGGTTCCTGCTGGGACCGGTGTGGGGACCGGCCAGCGTGCTGGTATGGATGGTCCTGGGCTGTGTGGGGCTGCCCGTATTCAACCAGGGCCAGGCCGGCATCGTCATGCTGGCAGGGCCCACCGGGGGCTTCATCCTCAGCTTCCCGGTGGTGGCTTGGCTGGCCGGGAAGGTCAGCCGGGGATCCTGGGCCGGGGACAGCCTGTGGAAGAACTTCCTGGCCCTGGCCGGGGTGACGGTGGTGTGCTACATCATCGGAGCCATCGGCTTTAAACTGAGCTTCGCCTTTTTCCTCCACAAGCCCATGACCTGGGAAAAGACCCTGGCTCTGTCCGTGGCCCCCTTCCTGCCCCTGGACATTGTAAAAGCCCTGATCACCGCCTTCCTGGGCACCCGCATCCGCCGTGCCCTGAAGGCAGGGGGGATGTGGGAGTAAAGGCGGTCAATTGACCGTTGAGCGCTGACAAAGGGGGTAATGCTGTATGGAACATACAGCATTACCCCCTTTTCCTTGACAACTCCCCCCGTTGCCCCTATAATAAAGTCGTTTATGGACCGGACCTGTACGGAGAGAGAATGCCGGGAGCCCTGCTGCAGGGTGCTTCTGAGGGATTCCCAGGCCGGTCATTCTAGAAACCGATATGGAGGGTTTTCACCATGTTAATGGTCATGGATGTTGGCAACACCAACATCGTAGTAGGGGTTCACGACGGCAATACCTGGCAGGCACACTGGAGAATTTCCAGCAGCCGCTCCCGGACTTCCGATGAATTCGGCATCATCCTGGGCAGCATGTTTGCCTACAGCGGTATGGATATGAAGGATATCGAAAACATCATCATTTCCACCGTAGTGCCGCCTCTTCTGGTACCCCTGTGCAACATGTGCAAGCGTTTCTTCAGCATCACTCCCTTTGTGGTCACCAGCGAAATCAAAACCGGTCTGAAACTGGATTACGATGATCCCTCCCAGATCGGGGCCGACCGGATCGTCAACGCAGTGGCTGCCCACAACATGTACGGGGACAAGGGGAATCTGATCATCATCGACTTCGGCACCGCCACCACCTTCTGCGCCCTGACCCCTGCCGGGGAATACCTGGGTGGCGCCATTGCCCCGGGCATTGGCATTTCCACTGAAGCCCTGTTCCAGAAAGCGGCCAAGCTGCCCCGGATCGAACTGATCAAGCCCCCCAAGGCAATCTGCCGGGACACCATTCACGCCATGCGGTCCGGCGTGATTTACGGCTTTGTGGGCCAGATGGACGGCCTGATCACCCGGATGAAAAAAGAACTGGGAGGCCAGGCCTTTGTAGTAGCCACCGGAGGCTTTGGCAAACTGATGGCCAGCGAATCCGACCAGGTGGACGTAGTAGAACCCTTCCTCACCCTGGAAGGCCTGCGGATTCTGCATGAGATGAACAAATAAAGGCGGCCAGCGCAGAGGGAAGGTCCAGAGATACGGACAGGGACTTTATCCATTATCTGTATATAGCCAGAGGTTCCTGTTCTGAGTTGGAAGCCCAGACTTATTTGAGTATTCGACTGAATTATATTGCCATGGAACAGGCACATGATCTGCTGCGGATCTGTGATCGGGAGAGCCGAGCTCTCATGCAGCTGATTAAACGGTTAAAGGAAAGCTCACTGCGGTAAAACAGTGGGCTTTCTTGTTGATACAGACAGTACCGAAAAAAGATAACAAGAGGACAAGGCCCGGGACCCGCGACTCGCGACCCGTGACCTGACAGGAGAAGAATCTATGACAGAACATTGGCTTTTCGACGATGGACGGCCTAACCCGCCCCAGACACTCCCCATCGCCCTTGCCCCTATGGCCGGGGTTACGGATCTTCCTTTCCGGGTGATCTGCCGGGAGCTGGGGGCGGATTACACGGTTTCGGAGATGGTCAGCGCCAAGGCTTTGCTGTTCAGGAACCCCAAGACCTTTGCCATGTTGGAAGTGGATCCCCGGGAGCATCCGGTGGCCATCCAGCTGTTCGGTTCGGTGCCGGAGGAATTGGCCCGGGGTGCGAAAATCGTGGCGGAACACGGGGCGGACATCATCGACTTCAACATGGGCTGCCCGGTGCACAAAATCGTGGCCAATGGGGAAGGGTCCGCCCTGATGAAGGACCCCGAACGGGCCTATGCCTGTCTGGCGGCTCTGGTGGATGCGGTGGACCTGCCGGTGACGGTGAAGTTCCGGGCCGGCTGGGATGAGGAACACCGGAATGCGGTGGAGATCGCACGACTGGCAGAAAAGGCCGGCGTGGCGGCAGTGGCAGTCCATGGCCGTACCCGGGGGCAGTTCTACAGCGGAAAGGCGGACTGGGACATTATCCGCCAGGTCAAGGAGGCCGTGTCCATTCCCGTACTGGGGAACGGAGATGTGTTCACCGCCCGGGATGCTCTGGCCCTGTGGGAGACCACCCACTGTGACGGAATCATGATCGCCCGGGGAGCCCAGGGAAATCCCTGGATCTTCCGGGAAGTGAAGGCGGCCCTGGCCGGGAAACCCATTCCAGCCGTGACCCTGGAGGAACGGTTTGCCATGGTCCGGCGCCATCTCCGGGACCTGATTGCCTTCAAGGGAGAAAAAGTGGCCATCCGGGAAATGCGCCACCATGGAGCCTGCTACTTCACTGGTCTCCCTCACAGCGCCCACTACCGGAACGCCATCAACCAGTGCCTGACAAAAGAAGCCTTTGAGCAGGTGCTGGAGGAGTATGAGGGGGAATTGGAAAAGGGACTGTGAAAAAATGAGAAATCATTTTTTCACAGTCCCTTTTTTCAAAAGAACGCCTTGTCACAAATGGCATTCATGATATTCTCTTCCCACACATAGTTCCCGCTGAATTTTCCTTCGCTCCTGGGGTCCTCGTCTTCGGCCACCGCTTCTCCGTTCATCATGTAGATGAACCCGTTTTTGGTGCCGGGGACCACGAACAGGCCGGACAGGAGGCCGTAGGCTTCCCCGGTGTGGCCCCACAGGTCCAGTTCATGGTCTTTCACCACCCGGGAGGTGCCGCTGCCCTTGATGGGATACATGGCCAGGCCGTAGGCCTCGATGGAGCCTCCGTAGGTGTTCCCGTTCTTCCTGGCCGGATCCCAGGTCCACTGGGTGGTCATCATTTCCCGCAGGGCCTCGGGCCGGAGCACCTGTCTACCTTTGTACTTCCCGTTGTTCAGGACCATCTGGAGGGCATGGCCCAGTTCGTCGTAGGAGATCCGCAGGCCCCCCTGCGGGGAGAAGAAGGTGGCGTTGGTGCCGGGCTGGTAGTCCTTCAGGCTGTAGAAGGCATCCAGGTCCCGGTGGTCCGGGTTCTGGACCTTCACCTGGTCTTTGGGAGGCTGTTTCCCCTGGTAGTCATCAATCTGAGGGATCCAGGGCCCCTGTTCATCCCATTTCCCATTGCTGTTCTTCTGGTAGATCACCCCCAGGTTTTTGAAGGCTCCTTTGGAAAGGTTCCCCACAGTGTAGTCCGCCTTGATGTCCAGGTCCTTCAGGATGTGCTTTTTCTGGTACAGATCGAACCGTTCCCCGGTGACTTTTTCGATGATGGTACCCAGAAGGCCGTAGTTGATGTTGGAGTACTTGAAGTATTCCCGGGGAGCCTGGCCGGCGGGAGCAAAATGGTCCCCGTTTTCATAGAACTTCCCGTCCTTCACGAAAAATTCCCGGACGGAGTATTCCGGGGGAATGGCATAGAGCTTCCCGTCCCGGAGACTGGAGGTGTGGCTTAGGAGCATCCGGACGGTAATGGGGGTGTCCGGATAGTTGGGATTCCGGAGAGGGAAGCCCAGGATCTCGCTTACATCCTGGTCCAGCCGGAGCTTCCCCTCATCCACCAGCTGCATGATGGTAAAGCCGGTGAACATCTTGGAGACGGAGGCCGCCCGGAACCGGGTATCCGGAGTGATGGGCAGGTCTTTCTGGCCGGGCTTTTCTGCAAAATACCGGTGTCCGGCAAAATGGGTGTAGACTTTCTTTCCGTTCTTGTACACTTCCACTCCCAGGCCGGGTACATGGGTGCCGTCATGGCCCACCATTTCATCCAGCTGGGCGGACAGGGCTTTGGCCGCCTTGGGATCCATGGCCTTCCGGGCCAGGGCGTACTGGGGCATGAGCACGGCGGCACACAGCCCCAGGGCCGCCAGCCATTTCAGATGGTGCTTCGTTTGCATAAAAAGACCTCCTTTGAACAGTTCCGGAATTTCGACGGAAAAATCAGGCTTTTCCGTCACTACCAGTACCCATTATACCGGTGAACAAAAAGACAGTCAACATGTATACAGCATACTATATAATGTTAAAAAATCGGAATACTTCATTGACAGTAGACGGGCGGATACGGTAAACTTAAGTTGTAAGACCCATAGAGAATGCTGTTTCATTTTGTGTGGGCTATGGCCAATAGCTCAGGGAGCATTGTGAGACCCAGCATGGGGCAGAGTGGTTTTGCTGCGCCTTTGCTGGGCTTTTTTGTACCCCGGCAGCAGGCTCTGAGGGAAAAACATCAGGAGGTCGTACAATGAATTTAGCAAAACTGGTAGACAACAATCGGGAAGCCATGGTGAAAACCCTGCAGGAAGCCGTCCGGATCAAAAGTGTCCAGGAACCGGCTGTGCCCGGCAAGCCTTTCGGGGAAGGTCCGGCCCGATGCCTGGCCTATATGCTGGAAGAAGCGGCCAAAATAGGCTTCCGCACGGAAAATGTGGACAACTATATGGGCTGGTGTGAATACGGGGAAGGACCGGAAATGGTAGCCGTCCTGGGGCATCTGGATGTGGTGCCGGAAGGGGACGGCTGGACGAAGGATCCCTACAGCGGGGAAGCGGACGGAGAAAACGTCTACGGCCGGGGCACCATGGATGACAAAGGCCCCACCACCGCCGCCCTCTATGCCCTGAAGGCCCTGAAGGACAGCGGGGCTCCCCTGAAACGGCGGATCCGGATCCTCTTTGGTACCAACGAGGAAACCGGCAGCCAGGACATGAAGCATTACCTGGAAAAAGGCGGGGAAATCCCTGTGTGCGGGTTCACCCCCGATGGAGAATACCCGGTGATCAACGGGGAAAAAGGCATCATCAACGTAACCTTTGAACGGGCCTACACCCAGGAGGGTGGTCTGGTTCTGAAGGAAATCAAAGGGGGCTCCGCCTTCAACGTGGTGCCGGCCCTGGCTTCCGCCACCATCCAGTGCGCGCCTGCAGAAGCCGCCAAGATCCTGGAAAAATATGGAGAAAAGGATCCCAAGGTCCAGTGGGAAGTAATCCCGGAAGGGTTGAAAGTCACTGCCCAGGGAGTCCAGGCCCATGCAGCTTCTCCGGAAAAGGGAGAAAATGCCATCGGCCGTCTCCTGGCTGCTCTGGCGGAACTGCCCTTTGGGGATGATCTCCATCAGGCACTGGCGTTCCTGGGTCAAAAGATCGGTACGGAGATCCACGGGGAATCCCTGGGCATCTGCCTGGAGGATCCGGATTCCGGGAAGCTGTCCTTCAACCTGGGGGTTATTGCCGGAGACGCTGGGAAACTGACCTTGAAGATCAACTACCGGTATCCGGTGACCAAATCCTATGAGGACTGTGCTCCCAAACTGGATGCCCAGTTCGCAGAAGCCGGGTTCCGGAAGGTCGGCGAAACCCACAAGAAATCCCTGTATGTGGATCCCAAAACCGACTACATCCAGACCCTGCTCCAGGTGTACGGAGAACTGACGGACTTTGAACCGAAGACCATCTGCATCGGAGGCGGCACCTACGCCAAGAGCATCCCCAATATTGTGGCCTTCGGGCCTATTTTCCCGGGGGATGCAGTGCGGGAACACCTGCCTAATGAATACTGGGAAATCGACAAACTGGTGCTCAACGCCAAGATCTATGCGGAGGCTCTGTACCGGCTGGCGAAATAAAGGCGGTCAGCTGTCAACGGTCAGCGGCCGGAGGAAGCCAGTCTCGCTGGCTTTCAATGAAGAACAATGGTTGTGCAATTAAGGAGGGAAAGCCAATGAAAATCACGAAAGTTCGCCTGGGACGGATTTCCGTTCCCCTTCGGGTACCGTTCAAAACCGCTTTGCGGCAGGTCAACAGTGTGGAGGATATCATTGTGGAGATCCACACGGATACCGGTGAGGTGGGATTCGGGGAAGCGCCCCCAACGGGAGTCATTACCGGAGATACCACCGGAGCCATCATTGGCGCCTTCCAGGATCATATCAGCAAGACCCTGGTGGGCCGGGACGTGGATGACTTCGAAGATATCACCCGGGCGGTCCAGGACTGCATCGTGAAGAATTCCAGTGCCAAGGCTGCGGCGGACATGGCCCTGTGGGACCTGTACGGCAAGAAGTACGGGATTCCGGTGTACAAAATGCTGGGAGGCGCCCGGAACAAGATCGTTACGGACATCACCATCAGCGTGAATCCCCCAGAAGAAATGGCCCGGGATGCAGTGAATGCCCTGGAACGGGGCTATGACACCCTGAAAGTGAAGGTGGGCATCGATCCGTCCCTGGATGTGGCCCGGCTGGCCGCCATCCGGAAGGCTGTGGGGCCGGACATCCGGATCCGCATCGATGCCAACCAGGCCTGGAGCCCCAAACAGGCAGTACGCCTGCTGAACCAGATGCAGGAAAAGGGCCTGGATATCGAACTGGTGGAACAGCCGGTAAAGGCCCACGACCTGGAAGGGCTGAAATACGTCACGGAACGGTCCTATGTGCCGGTACTGGCCGACGAAGCGGTGTTCTCCGTAGAGGACGCTCTGAAAATCGTCCAGATGCAGGCGGCGGACCTGATCAACATCAAATTGATGAAATGCGGCGGTCTTACCAACGCCCTGAAAATCGCCACCCTGGCGGAAGTCTGCGGGGTGGAGTGCATGATCGGATGCATGCTGGAGGCCAAGGTCAGCGTCAATGCGGCGGTGCACCTGGCCTGTGCCCGGAAAATCATTACCCGGGTGGATCTGGACGGGCCGGTGCTCTGTTCCGAAGATCCGGTGGAAGGCGGCGCCGTCTTCAACGAAAAGGAAATCACGGTCAGCGACGGGCCGGGGCTGGGTGTCACCGGGGTCCGGGGCATCCGGTATCTGGACGACTAGCCTCCTGACGGGGAAAAGAAAGCGGAGATTTCTATGGTCATCACCAACGGTTTTACCTACATTGCCTTCCTCATGTGCCTGGCAGGGGTCCTGCTGGCACTGGAAAAGTATACCAAGTGGAAGATCTTCAACCTGGTGCCCCCTCTGGTGTGGATCTATGTGCTGAACATGATTTTCTGCACCATGGGCCTGTACCATTCCAAGGAAGTGTCCGCAGCCTACAAGGCCCTGAAGAACAACCTGCTGTATGCCATGATCTTTGTGATGCTGCTTCGGTGCGACTTCCGGAAACTGGCCAAACTGGGAGGCCGGATGGTGGCCATCTTCCTGGGCTGCTCCGTGACATTGTTCATCGGCTTTGTGGTGGGCTACCCCATTTTCAAAGGCTTCCTGGGCCATGACACCTGGGGCGCTGTGGCGGCCCTGTACGCTTCCTGGGTAGGGGGCTCCGCCAACATGGCGGCCATGCAGGCGGCACTGCCGGTGGATGCGGGTGCCTACAGCTGCGCCCTGGCCCTGGATACCGTGTGCTATTCCGTGTGGATCGCCCTGCTGCTCCTGATGGTGAAACATGCGGACAAATGGAACAACTCGGTGAAGGCGGATACGTCCAAACTCCAGGCAGTGGCTGATGCAGCAGCTGCGGAAGTGGCCAAGGAAAAGAAAAAGGCATCGGCGGCTGACTGGATCTTCCTGATCGGTGTTTCCCTGCTGGTGTCTGCCATTGCCCAGAGCGTGGGGGCTTCTCTCAACACCATGCTGAAGGGTGTGGGACTGGCCATGTTCGACAAAGGGACCATGACCACCGTGTTCGTCACTGTCCTGGGCCTGATTTGTGCCATGAGCCCTCTGGGCAAGGTCCCTGCTGTGGAAGAACTTTCCAGTGTGTACCTGTATGCAGTGGTGTCCCTGCTGGCTTCCACTGCTTCCGTAACGGACCTGTTGAGTGCTCCCATGTGGGTGGTGTACGGGTTCTTCATCCTGGTGGTCCATGTGATCGGCATGTACATCCTGTCCAAGCTGTTCCACTGGGATCTGTGCATGGTTTCCACCGCCTCCCTGGCCAACATCGGCGGGGCGGCCTCCGCACCTATCGTGGCGTCCGCCTACAACGAATCCTATGCCGGCATCGGGGTCCTGATGGGGGTCCTGGGGGCTGCCATAGGGAACTTCGCCGGACTGATCTGCGGGTATGTTTTGAAAATGATGGCGTAATTGGTATAATAAAGGGGTGCTGCACGTTGGGTGCAGCACCCCTTTATTTGTCAGCGGTCAGCGGCCGGATGTAAAAATTTGCAGGCAAATTTTTCGAATGGAAACGCAGCCAAAGGCTGCTAACCCACCACCATTGCGCAAGCGCAACGGTTCCCCGCCCTTGAAAAGGGCGGATATCTGCCGGGGCTGACGCCTGCTGCCTTTACAGTACCAGTGCAACCAAAGGAGCACAGTCACATGGACAAACGAACCCTTTACCTTACCGGGGAAGCCCGGACCAATATGGACAATGCCATTACCAAGATCTACGGGGTGTTCTACATGGCCTTTGAGGTGGTGGAACAGACCGGGGAAATCGTGGAGGTGGACTGCAACGCCACCCTGGAGCTGACCCGGAACTTCATCCGGAAACTGTTCCTGAACCATTCCATCCTGGAGGAATCCCAGTTCCTGGAACAGGAAGTGACCCGGCGGTATTTCGGCTCCTCCGGAAAGGCCATCCTGGCCGCCTACCGGGATGCCCGTCAGCATTACCGGCAGATAGTGGGGAAGTAGTGGCCCACGACCGGGGATGCTGCATTGCAGCAGCCCCTTTTTACTCTACTAAAGTTCGGAGTTCTCCCTATTCGACCTCTTTTCATCCTGAAAAAATTGTAAAATTTCTCTTGAAAAGACGTAAATTCGAACAATCATATATTGATGAATAAAATTATTCGAGAAAATCCCATTTTCCTCTAGGCGATGGGAAACTTTTGTGTTATAATAAACCACGTAATCAAAGACCAAAGGATACAGGTTTTGGTAAGGCAAGATTCAAAAGGGATGGAGACACACCTGCAAACAGGAGCTCTGTTCCAGTCCAGGCCAGGTATTCAAAAAGAACTTTCGAGGGGAAAGGGGTACATGATTATGTACGAAAAAGATCTGCTTTACGTGATTAAACCCAGTGAATTGGAACCGGAAACCTTACGCGTACTGCTCGCTCAACATCCTGAGATTAAATTTGTGTCCTTCATGGGCATTGACTTCGCCGGCAACGACACCGACGAAAAGGTACCCATCAGCGCACTGCTGGACAACATGGAAACCATGCTCTACAGCCATACCGCCCAGACTGACGGTTCTTCCGTAGTGCTGCCCGGGGTTGCCTCTCTGAACGATGCCCGGGTGGACATGGTGGCAGACCTGTCCGTGAACTGGTTCGTGGACTACAACATGGAACACATCGATCCGGAGACCGGGAAAATGGTGGGCACCCTGCGTGTTCCCTGCTTCCTGAAACACAATGGGGAATTTGTGGATTCCCGGTACCTGCTGAAGGAAACCCTCCGCTATGTAGGCGATGAAATCCTGAAAGCCATGAAAGCCGAAGGGAAAGTCCCCGGCCTGGCCTTTGCTCCGGAAGATGTGGAAAAGATCACTTCCACTTCCGCTACGGAACTGGAATTCTGGGTGAAGACCCCTACGGAAGACGTTTCCACCGAAGCCCTGTCCTCCTCTCAGATCATGCAGGAACAGTACTGGGCCCGTACCCGGGGCAACGTTCGTACCGCTCTGGAACAGGCTGTGGAGATCCTGGGCTACTATGGCCTGGAACCGGAAATGGGCCACAAAGAAGTGGGCGGCGTCCGGGGCCAGCTGGATGCCAACGGCAACATGACCCACGTCAATGAACAGCTGGAAATCGACTGGAAATATTCCAACGGCCTCCAGGCTGCTGACAACGAAATCCTGGTTCGCACCATTGTGAAGGAAGTGTTCCGTGCCAACGGACTGGAAGTTTCCTTCCTGGCCAAACCCATCGTGGGGGTTGCCGGCAGCGGCGAACACACCCATGTGGGCCTGGGCTGCCTCACCAAGGATGGCAAATTCTACAACCTGATGAGCCCGGCCGACATGACCAAAGATTTCCTGTCCGCTGTAGGATATGGGGCACTGATGGGCATCCTGAAGAACTATGAAGTGCTGAACCCCATCGTTTCCTGCACCACCGACGCTTTCAAACGGCTGAAACCCGGGTTCGAAGCTCCTATCTGCATCGTAACCTCCCTGGGCATCGCTCCGGACGTCCCCTCCCGGAACCGTACCATCCTGGCCGGCCTGATCCGCGACCTGGACAACCCCAAGGCCACCCGTTTCGAAATGCGGGCTCCCAACCCCTTCACCAACACCTACATGGCTCTGGCAGGCTTCTACATGGCTGCCCTGGACGGCATCAAGGCTGCCCTGGCTTCCGGCAAGAGCACGGATGAACTGTGTGCGGAACTGTCCAAGAAGTCCGGTGAAGACGGCTTCTATCTGGAAAAAGACAGAGAATACCGTTCTGAAAACGATGTATTCGAAGACTACACCGAAGAAGAACGGAACAAATACTTCGGAGCTCCCCCTGCAACGGTTTGGGAAAACTGCAAGGCTTTCGACAAGTATCCGGAAAAGGTGGCCGTGCTCACTGCCGGCGACATCATCAAACCGGTTTACCTGAAATCCTTCGAAGAGGGTGCCCTGATCCGTTGGCAGACCGAACTGCTGAAACACATCATCCCTGACTACCGGGCCAAAGTGGTGGCCATGAAACCGGTGACCAGCGAAAGCAGCACCGCCTGGGATGACGGCATGTGGCAGAGAGTCCAGGAACTGCGGGTCCTGATCGCCAAAGATACGGACACCAGCACCAGCCTGTTCACCCAGATTGCCAAAGCCTTTGCTGCCGGTGACTTTGACAAGGCTTCCGACCTCCAGAAGACTCTGGATGCCAAGATGGAAGAACTGGAAGGCCTGTACACCGATTATAAAAACAACATCCTGTAAGATCATGGAAAAGGAGGCTGCCGCGCTGTGCAACGCAAGACCTTTGGTCTCCTGCTGGCGCTCCTGCTTCTCTTCCTGATGCCCCTGACTGGCAGGGCTGCCGCCGTAAAACCGGTGGCAGTCCTGGGGTCCAAGGGTCAGAAGGTGGAAGAAGTACAAGCTATGTTGTCCAAACTGCACTACTACAACGGCGATATAGATGGAGAGTTCGGAACAGGGACACAGATTGCAGTAAAAAAATTCCAACAGAAGAATCGGAAACCGCAGACCGGGGATGTGACCTGGTCCATTTACAATTTAATGAGCAAACAGAGTGGCCTGAGTTTCGGTCATTTCCGGAAAATCTGGATCATGGAATCCACAGGATACAGTCCTCAGGATCCCGGGGTCACAGGAGTCACCTACACAGGTGCCATGATGCGCCGGGGTGTGGTGGCAGTGGATCCGGTACTGATCCCTCTGGGCACAAGACTGTACATAATGGGCTACGGCGAAGGACTTGCCTGTGATATTGGCTCTGCCATCAAGGGCAACAAGATCGACCTGGCTTTTGACAACCGCGGACAGGCGCTGGAATGGGGCCGTCGGCGGGTACGTGTGTATATACTGTAAAAAGCGGACAAAACAGCAGGAATAAAGGAGTGGAACCAGTGCTGACAGCAAAAGAAATCCCCAACTGGATGGTCAAAAAATTCGAAGAAAACAGCTTCATGAAACTGGCTGACGTGAAACTGGAAAAAGTGGAGTGCGGCTACTGTGAACTGAGCATGGACGCGGACCCGGAACACAAACACGGGAACCGGTACGGAGTGATCCACGGAGGAGCCCTGTTTACCCTGGCGGATACGGCCATGGGGGCGGTGGGCTACAGCATCGGCTGCAAGGTGGTCACCCTGTCCAGTTCCATCAACTTCATCAGCAATTCCAGTGCCAAAGAAAAGGTCTGGGCCAGAGCCTCCCTGATCCATGCCGGCCGTTCCACCCTGGTGACCCGGGTAATGATCTATGACCATACCGGGAAGGAAATGGCCGATGTAACAGGGACCATGTTCGTCATCGGTCATTTTGACGAAATACCCAAAAAGTGGTAAAATATTCATACATTTAGGCTTAAAATTGAGAATAAACCATAAAACAGGAGGACCCTTATGGATTTCGCATTAACCGAAGAGCAACAGGAATTGCAGGCGATGGTGAAGGATTTCGTGGATAAGGAAATCGTTCCCTATACCGAAGAAATGGACCGGGAAAATCATGCAAGACCGGAAATCTTCAAGAAGGCAGGGGATATGGGCCTGCTGAACCTGGTTGTTCCGGAAGAATACGGCGGGCCTGGACTGGACAGCATTACTATTGCCACCATCTATGAAGAACTGGGCAAAGGCTGCGCCGGCATCGCCACCTCCATTGCCGCCAATGCACTGGCTTCCTATCCCATTCTGCTGGCTGGCAATGAAGAACAGAAAAAATATCAGTGCGACCTGCTCAACGACGGGAAACTGGCCGCCTTCGCCCTTACCGAACCGGGAGCCGGTTCTGATGCCGGGGCTGTGGCCACCAAAGCCGTGAAAGACGGGGATCACTATGTACTGAACGGGAACAAAGTGTTCATCACCAACGGGGGTATTGCCGACAGCTTCCTGGTGTTCGCCAACACCCGGAAAACCGGCGGCATCCGGGGTCTGACCGCTTTCATCGTTCCCAAAGACACTCCGGGCTTCAGCGTGGGCCGGAAAGAAGACAAAATGGGGATCCGTCCCTCCAACACCTGTGAACTGATCCTGGAAGATGTGGTGGTTCCGGAATCCATGCGGGTGGGCCGGGAAGGCCAGGGCTTCCGCATTGCCATGAACACTCTGGACAGCGCCCGTCCTTTCGTGGCCGCTGTGGCTGTGGGGCTGGCCCAGTCCTGTCTGGACATTGCCGCCCATTACGCCCGGGAACGGAGACAGTTCGGCCAGCCCATCGCTTCCTTCCAGATGGTCCAGGCCATGATCGCCGATATGGCCATGAAAGTGGAAACCGCCCGTCTCATGGTCCACAAAGCCTGCTGGATGCGTGACCAGGGCGTGGAATTCGGCAAGGAAGCAGCCATGAGCAAATGCTTCGCTTCCGATGTGGCCATGGAAGTGGCTACCGATGCGGTCCAGATCATGGGCGGCTACGGCTATATGAAAGATTATCCCATGGAAAAGAAAATGCGGGATGCCAAGATCCTCCAGATCTACGAAGGCACCAACCAGATCCAGCGGATGGTCATTGCAAACAAGATTCTGTACTGAGGAAAAGGGGTTGCTGCGTGGGCAGCAGCCCTTTTCTGCTGTAATTTTCTGAATACCGCTGTTGTCAAGGCAGGCAAAATATCTTATAATGTTCTATGTATACAATAAAGCGGCTCCTCCGTCTATGGAGTCCAATCGATGGATATAGGAGAGGAAAAAACAAATGATCAGTGCCGGATTGTTAGCGGAAGCGAAAGAAACTGTAAGAGATTTGAGCGTTCGTGAATTGATTGAAGAAGCCATCCGTAACGGAGAAGGGACCTTTTCCGACCGGGGTGCGCTGCGGGTAACCACCGGGACCCATACGGGCCGTTCTCCCAAGGACAAATTCATTGTGGACACCCCTCTGACCTATGATGTGGTGAACTGGAACAACAACCAGCCCTGCAGCCAGGAAACTTTCGACCGGCTCTATGCCAAATGCGAAGAATTCATCAAGACCCACAAGGTCTATGTGAAGAACGTGAAGGCTGGGGCAGACCCCAAATACCAGATCCGGGTGAAATTCATCAACGAAATGGCCTGGCAGACCGTTTTCGTCAGCCAGCTGTTCATCAAGACCGATGAACCCAGCACCGTCCAGGAAGATTTCACGGTAATCTCCCTGCCCAGCGTGGAAGCGGATCCGGCTACGGACCATACCCATTCTGAAACCTTCATCATCCTGAACTTCGACAAGAAGGTGGTCCTGATCGGCGGTGGTATGTACGCCGGGGAACTGAAGAAATCCATTTTCTCCGTGATGAACTACCTGCTGCCCCGTCAGGGCATCCTGACCATGCACTGTTCCTGCAACGAAGGGAACAAAGGAGATGTGGCCCTGTTCTTCGGCCTGTCCGGTACCGGCAAGACTACCCTGTCCGCCGATCCTCAGCGTTCCCTGATCGGGGATGACGAACACGGCTGGGGAGACAACGGGGTGTTCAACATCGAAGGGGGCTGCTATGCCAAGTGCATCGACCTGACGGAAGACAGCCAGCCGGAAATCTACCGGGCTGTCCGGTTCGGTGCGGTAATGGAAAACGTGGTGGTGGATCCCAAGAACGGGGTGCCGGATTTCTCCGACAACAGCATTACGGAAAACACCCGGGTGGCTTATCCCCTGAACTACATCCCCAACGCCAAGCTGCCCAGCATGGCAGGCCATCCCAAGAACATCATCTTCCTGACCGCCGATGCTTTCGGGGTGCTGCCTCCCATCTCCAAACTCACCAAAGAACAGGCCATGTACCATTATCTTACCGGCTACACCAGCAAGGTGGCCGGTACGGAACGGGGAATCACGGAACCCCAGGCCACCTTCTCTACGGCCTTCGGGGCGCCTTTCCTGCCGCTGCCTCCCTTGACCTATGCCAAGCTGCTGGGAGAACGGATCGCCAAGCATGAAACCAACGTGTACCTGGTGAACACCGGCTGGAGCGGCGGCCCCTACGGGGTTGGCAAACGGATGAAGCTGGCCTACACCCGGGCCATGATCCACGCGGCTCTGGACGGGGAACTGGGCAAGGAAGGCTGGACCACCATGCCCATGTTCGGGGTCTCCATCCCCAAATCCTGCCCCAATGTGCCCAGCAACGTGCTGAATCCCCGGAGCACCTGGGAAGACAAGGGAGCTTACGACGAAACTGCCCGGAAACTGGCCTGTCTCTTCCAGGAAAACTTCAAGAAATTCCAGGGAGAAGTAACCGAAGACATCGCATCCGCCGGACCGGTGGTGAAATAAGCGGGAAGGGGGAGCTTTCCCCCATTGACCATTGACAAAAAAGAGGGACGCAGGTGCGTCCCTCTTTTTTTTATGCTATAATTATAAATTGCAATGAACTGGAAGGACGGTGAGTGTATGGCGGAAACTGTCTATTGTGCGGATACGGCGGCCACGGAGACTCTGGGACGGAACCTGGGGGCTCTGTGCCGGGAAGGGGATGTGTTCCTGCTGAACGGAGACCTGGGGACCGGCAAGACCTGTCTGGTGACCGCGGCCTCCACGGCTCTGGGAGTGGATCCTCAGGAAGTCACGTCCCCTACTTTTTCCCTGATGAATGTGTACCATGGGAAGACGCTGAACATCAAGCATTTCGACCTGTACCGGATCAACTGGCCGGAAGAACTGGAAGACATCGGGTTCTCTGAATATGCCGGGGGAGACGGGGTCACATTCATCGAATGGGCGGAACTGTTTCCGGACTATATGCCGGAAGAAAATCTGGAACTGAAATTTACCCGCAAGGGTGAGGGACGGGAAGTGGAACTGCTCCCTCACGGCAGAAGGTATGAGGAATTGGCCCGGGCGCTCCTTGCTCCCAAGGGCCGGGAAGGTTGAAATCGTGCTGACATTGGGAATTGATACGGCGACCCGGGTGTGTTCCGTGGCCGTCTGTGACGGAAAGAAAATCCTGGGGAGCCTGGATGTGAATGTGGGGCTTACCCATTCTGAAGGTCTGGTGCCCCAGTTGGAAACCCTGCTGGCCATGGCCCGGGTGAAAAAAGAGGATCTGGACCTTTTGGCGGTAAGCCGGGGCCCGGGTTCTTTTACCGGTCTGCGGATCGGCATGGCCACTGCAGAAGCCATGGCCTACGCCCTGGAACGGCCCCTGGTGGCGGTGGATACCCTGGCAGCCATTGCCTATAACCTGCCGGTGGCCGGAGTCCGGCTGACTCCGGTGCTGGATGCCCAGAAGGGGAATCTGTATGTGGGCAGCTACCGGTGGACCGGGGACCATTTGGAAGAAATGGAACCGGTGCGGATCGCTCCTGCCAAAGAACTGGCCGCCCAGCTCCAGCAGGGCTCGGAGCCGGCCATCCTTATGGGAGAATGCCACCGGGTGCCCGGGACGGAAGCCTGTGACCGGGTGACCCTGGCCCCGGAAAGCGCCCGGCTGCCCAGAGGGTCTTCCGTGGCCATCCTGGGTGCGGCCCAATATGTGCCGGAAGGGGACATCCACAGCTATTTCGGTATGGATCCTTTCTACATTCGCCGGTCGGAAGCGGAGGAACTATGGGAAAAGAGACATCCGGAAGGACGGTAAGACCTCTGACCCGGGAAGATCTGCCCTGGCTGCTGCCTCTGGACGCAGGATCCTTCGGAGAACCCTGGACAGAAGAAACCTGGGGGGACGAACTGGAAGGCCGGCTGAGCCATTACATCGCCCTGGAAGAAGGAGGAGTGCCGGTGGCTTTCGGGGGCTTCTGGCTGGTGGCGGGAGAAGCCCAAGTCATGCGCCTGGCGGTGGATCCCCGGCGCCGGGGAGAAAAACTGGGGCTGGCCCTGGTGGAAGCCATGGTGGCGGAAGCCCTCCGTCTGGAAGCGGTGGAAATGACCCTGGAAGTCCGGGAAGGGAACACCCCGGCCCGGCGGACCTATGACCATCTGGGCTTTACCGAATGCGGCCGGCGGCCGGGGTATTATGGAGACAACGGGGAAGCGGCGGTGCTTATGCGCCGGGACCTGTAAATCGAGGAGATTATGACGGAAAAAGCAATCAATATATTGGGAATCGAAAGCAGCTGTGACGAAACGGCGGCAGCGGTGATCCGGAACGGACGGGAGGTATTGTCCAATGTGGTATCCACCCAGATCCTGGTCCACCGGAAGTTCGGGGGCGTGGTGCCGGAAATCGCTTCCCGGAAACATATCGAACATGTAATGCCGGTGATCCACAAGGCTCTTACCGACGCCAAAATGACCCTCCAGGACGTGGACGCCATTGCCGTGACCTACGGACCGGGGCTGGTGGGCGCCCTGCTGGTGGGCCTTTCTGCCGCCAAGGGGCTGGCCCTGGGCAGCGGGAAGCCTCTCATCGGGGTGAACCATCTGGAAGGCCATGTATTCGCCAATTTCCTGGCGGATCCGGATTTGAAGCCTCCCTTCCTGGCCCTGGTGGTCAGCGGGGGACACACCTCCCTTCTGGTGGTGGAAGATTACAACACCTTCCGGCTCCTGGGCCAGACCCGGGACGATGCGGCAGGGGAGGCCTTTGACAAAATCGCCCGGTTCATGGGGCTGCCCTATCCGGGAGGCCCGGAAATCGAACGGCTGGCCAAAAACGGGGACCCGGCAGCGGTGGATTTTCCCCGGCCTTTGCTGCCCGGCTGCTATGATTTCAGCTTCAGCGGCCTGAAAAGCGCCGTGATCAACCACATCCATACGGAAGAACAGCGGAAAAGCGGCTTCCGCCGGGAAGATGTGGCGGCCTCTTTCCAGCAGGCCATTGTGGACGTGCTGGTGAAGAAAAGCCAGGAAGCCATCCAGGCCACGGGCCTGAAAAAGATTGTCCTGGCCGGCGGGGTGTCCGCCAACAAATGCCTCCAGGAAGCCCTGGCCCAGGGGGCCCGGGAAGCGGGAGCAGAACTGGTCCATCCCACCCCCATACTCTGCACCGACAACGCGGTGATGATTGGCGTACGGGGCTACTACCAGTATCTGAACCAGGACTTCGCCAACCTGGACCTGAACGCAGATCCCAGTTTGAAGCTGGGGGAATAAAAAAAGGCTGTTGCATGAGCAACAGCCCTTTTTTTATGCTTCTTTCATGGAATTCAAAATGGCATCCACCAGATCGTTCATGCTCCGTTCCTGGCCTCCGGTCATCCGGGAGTTGATGGTCACCCCGTCCTGGAGGACGGTCATGGCCTTCATGTTGTTTTCCAGGAATTCCGTCATGAGACCGCCTACGGTGCAGGCCCAGGATCCGTTTTCGATGATCCCCACGATCCGTTTCTGCAGGTTCAGGGCCTTCATGTCTTCCAGGAAGTTCAGCATCTTGGGATAGATTCCCAGGTTGTAGGTGACGGAAGCCAGCACCAGATGGCTGTATTTGAAGGCATCGGAGATCAGGTAGGAAATGTCCGTTTTGGACACATCGTACATATGGATGTTGGTCATGCCCTTTTCCGCCAGCTTGGCCGCCAGTACGGAAGCAGTGCTTTCGGTGTTGCCGTACATGGAGGCATAGACCAGGAGCACGCCTTTTTCTTCCGGTTCATAGGTGGCCCAATGGATGTACTTGTCCACAATGTATTTGATGTTGTTCCGCCATACCGGCCCGTGGAGAGGGCAGATCATCTTGATGTCCAGCTGGCTGGCCTTGCCCAGAAGATCCATGACGAAGGGCCCGTATTTCCCTACAATGTTGGTGTAGTACCGGCGGGCATCATCCAGCCAGTCCCGGTCGAAGTTCACTTCGTCGTTGAAGATCCGGCCGCCCAGGGCTCCGAAGGAACCGAAGGCATCGGCGGAGAACAGAGTACCGGTGGTCAGATCGAAGGAGACCATGGCTTCCGGCCAGTGGACCATGGGAGCGGCCACAAAAGCGATGGTGTGTTTTCCGAACTTCTGGGTGTCGCCCTCTTTCACCACGATCTGTTTTTCCCCTTCCACCCGGTAGCCGAACTGGTCCATCAGGGTGAAGGCCTGTTCATTGCTGATCACCGTGGTTTCCGGGTGCCGGAGCAGCACTTCTTCGATGGAAGCCGCATGGTCCGGTTCCACATGGTTGATGATCAGGTAGTCCAGTTTCCGGCCTTTCAGGACCCCTTCCACGTTTTCCAGGAACTGCTTGCATACGGACCAGTCCGCAGTGTCGAACAGCACGGTCTTTTCGTCCAGCAGCAGATAGGAGTTGTAGGAAACGCCCCGGGGAATGGGATGGATGTTTTCAAACAGTGCCAACCGGCGGTCATCCGCCCCTACCCAGTATAAGTCATTGGTTAATTTTCTTACACATTCCATAGTTATGCTCCTTTTCTCACTTTACGGGTACGAATTCAGTCTTGGCGGAGTTGCACAGCGGGCATACCCAGTCTTCCGGCAGATCCTGGAACTTGGTTCCCGGCTTCACATCCGCATCCGGGTCGCCCAGATCCGGGTTGTATTCATAACCGCAGCCCTTGCAGACATAGCGGCCTTCCGGCATGTCTTTCAGGATCAGAGGTCTCTTCATCTTGACCATGGGAGGAGCGGGTTTCTTGGGCTGGCCGTTGTTCAGGGCCTTGGCCAGGAGCGGCAGGATCACCTTCACATCGCCTACGATGCCGTAGTCGCAGTTCTTGAAGATGGGGGCCCCGGCGTTGATGTTGATGGCTACAATGGTGGTGGCGTTCTTGATGCCCTTCAGGTGCTGGACCGCACCAGAGATGCCGCAGGCAATGTACAGGTTGCCGTTGAACTTCTGACCGCTCATGCCCACATACCGGTCAATGGGTACATACTGGAGAGTTTCCGCCACAGGACGGGAGGAACCTACCGCAGCCCCGACCTGGCGGGCCAGTTCTTCGATCAGCTTCATGTTGGCCTTTTCCCCGATGCCCTTGCCGGCGCTGACCACCCGTTCCGCATCGGAGATGGGAGTATCCAGAGGGATGCCCACGGTAAAGTCATAGCCGTCGTTCTTCAGGGCTTCCACCAGGGCAGCCACCTGTTCTTCCGGGGTGCCGTCCTTGAAGATCTGTTTCTTCCGGGCCCCGGTAATGGCTGCATTCTGCTTGGGAGCGCCCCCATGCTTGGCCACGGACATCTTATCCGTAATGTGGGAGGCAATGACCACCCGCTGGATTTCGTTGGTGCCTTCGTAGATGGTGGTAATCTTGGCATCCCGGTAGAAACGTTCCACATCCATGCCTTTCAGGTAACCGGTGCCGCCGAAGATCTGGAGGGCATCGTTGGTGATGGAGACTGCCGCATCGGAAGCGTACATCTTGGCCATGGCGCTTTCCATGCCGTAATCCTGGTGTTCCTGCTTCAGTTCCGCAGCGCTGTATACCAGGAACCGGGCAGCCCGGAGTTTGGTGGCCATATCCGCCAGCTTGAAGGAAACACCCTGGTTCTGGCAGATGGGAGCATTGAACTGGATCCGTTCCTTGGAGTAGTTCAAAGCCGCTTCATAGGCACCCTGGGCGATTCCCAGGGCCTGGGCCGCGATCCCGATCCGGCCGCCGTCCAGGGTAGCCATGGCAATCTTGAAGCCCTGGCCCCGTTTGCCCAGCAGATTTTCCTTGGGCAGCTTCACATTGTTGAAGATCAGTTCCGCCGTGGCAGAAGAACGGATCCCCAGTTTGTCATAATGGTCACCGAAGGTGAAGCCCGGCATGCCTTTTTCCACGATGAAGGCGCTGATGCCCCGAGTGCCTTTCCCCGGTTCAGTGACGGCAAACACCACATAGGTATCGGCTTTCCCTGCGTTGGTGATGAAAATCTTGTTCCCGTTGAGGATCCAGTGGGTACCATCGAATTCCGCGGTGGTTTCCGTTTCCCCGGCGTCAGAACCGGCGTTGGGTTCCGTCAGGCCGAAAGCCCCGATTTTTTTCCCGGAAGCCAGGGGCACCAGGTATTTCCGTTTCTGTTCTTCGGTGCCGAAGGCGAAGATGGGATAGGAGCCCAGGGACACATGGGCGGACAGGATAACACCGGCGCCTCCGTCCACCCGGGCCAGTTCTTCCACGGCAATGGCGTAGCTGATGTAGTCCAGCCCGGCACCGCCATATTCTTTGGGGAAGGGGATGCCCATCCATCCCAGTTCGCCCATTTCTTTGACCTGTTCATCAGGGAACTTGTTTTCCTTGTCCAGCATGAACGCAATGGGTTTGATCTTGGTTTCCGCAAACCCCCGTACTTTGGCGCGGAATTCTTCATGTTCCTGTGTGGTGGTGAATAACATACGCGTACCTCCTCTGTCTTGGAAAATCAGTTTGTCAGAACCTTCAGTTAGTCACAACATACCAATTTAAAAATAAAATTATTTTAATAATAATTCTATCTTTATATGATTCAATGGTACACTTTTCATATACGTTTGTCAATGGGAAAAATCAGAAAGTTTCTGCTTTAACCGGTCCAGGAACACCTGGCTGGACCGGGACAGGAGACGGAACTTCTTCCAGGCCACCAGACTGCCGGCGGATAGGGGCGGATCCAGAGGGATGAATTTCAGCCCCTGGGTTTCGATTTGGAGCAGATTGTCCAGACCCAGAGCATTGATCTGACCGGTACGGACCAGCAGGGATGCGTTGCCGATCAGGTCGAAACGGCCTGCCACCTGGAGATTATCCAGGGTCACCTGACCGCCGGACCAGCGGGAAAAATCAAAGGTCTTCTGGGTGGTCCGGGAGGAAATGAGAAGGGGCATGGCCAGGAGATCTTTGGGGGTCACTTTTTCCAGATGGGCCCAGGGACTGTGGAGACTGGTGACGATGCCCACCCGGTCCGGTTCCGGGAGATGGAGAAAGTTGTATTTTTCCGGGTTGAAGGGTTCGATGAACAGACCAAAATCCAGCAGCCCGTGTTCCAGCCGTTCCTGGACCCCGTCCGCGTTGTTGGTGAACAGTTCGATGGTGAGACTGGGATATTCCTGATGGAGTTCCCCGAAAGTGTCGGTGATCCAATGCATGGCCCGGGTTTCTCCGGCACCGATCCGGATGCAGCCGGAAAGGTCCATGTCGTCTTCCCGGATCTCTTCTTTGGTCTGGTCCACCAGGGCCAGGATCTCTTCTGCCCGCTGGCGCAGGTGCATCCCTTCTTCCGTCAGGGTAGTGCTCCGGTTGGTCCGGACAAAGAGCTTTTTGCCCAGTTCCTTTTCCAGGTCCGCCATCTGCCGGGACAGGGTGGGCTGGGTGACGAACAGCACATTGGCGGCTTCGGTCATGTTCTGTTCCCGGGCCACCGCCAGAAAATATTTCAGGGTACGGATTTCCATGGTTCCCTCCTGCAATAGAAAAAACGCATTTGTAAGTAGTTGCTATAAGTATTATACATCTTAAAGAGTTTGGAATACAATACAGGAAGAACAGGAAAGGAGAGATCAACCTATGGATCTGGAAGAACTGGAAAAAATGAGCCCCTTTGCCCTGGGGGAAGAAAATACGGGCTATGCCCAATATTTTGATGGAAAGAGTTATCTGAATATGCTGACCCTGGAACAGGTGCCCACTGCTGTGGTGACCTTTGAACCGGGCTGCCGGAACCACTGGCACATCCACCATGCAGCCAAAGGAGGGGGACAGATCCTCATCGTCACCGCCGGCCGGGGCTATTACCAGGAATGGGGGAAACCTGCCCGGGAGCTGAAAGCCGGAGACGTGGTGAACATCCCTCCGGAAGTGAAGCACTGGCACGGGGCGGCCCCGGATTCCGCCTTCCAGCACCTTGCCCTGGAAGTGCCCGGAGAAGGCACCAGCAATGAATGGTGTGAAGGGGTGGATCCAGAAGAATACGGGAAACTGAAATAAAAGGAGGCCCCATGGAACGGAAACAATGGTTTTGGCACATGACAGCAGGGATTCTGGCGGTTGTGACGATAAGCGGAATTGGATTGCAGACAGGGGAGGTTTTGGCCATGGAACAGAAAAAAGAACCGGTCAAGGTGGTACAGACTGCAGGACGGGATCAGCTGGGGAGTTTTGCCCCGGATTTTGCCCGGTACAATGATGACATCCTTTTTGGAGAAGTGTGGAGCGCCAACGATAAATTGAGCCTCCACGACCGGAGCCTGGTGACGGTGACGGCTCTTATCGCCCAGGGGCTGACGGACAGCTCCCTCCAGTATCACATGGCCACCGCCAAAAAGAACGGGGTGACCCGGGAAGAAATGGTCCAGGCCATCACCCAGCTGGGGTTCTACGCCGGCTGGCCCAAAGCCTGGGCGGCGTTCCGGTATGCCAAAGAGGTATACGGAAATGAATGAGAAGGAGGCGGAAAGCCTCAAAAAGACGGCACTGAGCCAGGCAGAGCTCCAGGCGGCAGGCTGTCCGGAAGAGACCATCCGGAAGATCCTCCAGGAAAAGAATGACCGGTGCCAGTGCCGGTGTCTCCGCCAGTACCGGAAGGAAATCCTGGCCAAGCTCCACCGGGAGCAGGAGAAACTCACCAATGTGGATTATCTGCTGTACCATATGGAAAAATGACAGCAGGGAGAAGAATAAAGGAAAGCGGGAAAAATATGTCCAAGATGCTGATTGTCTATTATTCCTGGTCCAACGGGAATACGAAAAAGATTGCGGAAGAACTGCAGAAGGCAACCGGGGCCGATCTTGCCAGGATCGATACCCTGAGTGCCTACAAGAATCAAAGCTACGATGAAGTAGTCTGGGAATCGGAAAAGGATATCGCCAAAGGGTACAAGCCGGAACTGGCCCCTCTGTATTTCCACCTGAAGGACTACGACACGGTGGCGGTGGGCACCCCTACCTGGTGGTATACCATGGCTCCGGCCATGAAGACCTTCCTGGAAAGCCAGGATTTCACCGGGAAGAAAGCGGCCTTTTTTGCCACCCACGGAGGCTGGCCCGGCCATGCCCTGAAGGATATGGAAAAAGCCTGTAAAGGGGCTTCTTTCGGTCCGGAACTGACCATCCAGTTCGATTCCACCGGCGGCAGCCGTCAGGTGACCAGCCAGGACAAAGTGGAAGAGTGGATCCGGAAAGTACAGGGATGGAAGTAAGCATCCCATTGGCCGCGGTCTGCGCCGCTGGATGTAAAGCAAACAGAGTAAAGCTGTGAAAGGGGAAAGCATCATGGAAAGAAAAATACTGCCCGGCCTGGAAAAAAAGGCCCTGGGCATGAGTCTTCTGGCACTGGCGGCCGTTCCGGTGATCCTGGTCAGTTCCTGTACGGTGCGCCGGGCAGCAGGGCTTTCCCCTGTGGCAGCGATGAACCGCCAGGCAATGGTGGAAGCGTCCCGGGCGAATCTGGGCCTGCTCACCTGGCCGGAACAGTTGGATGCTGTCCGGTATGAACTGGAACTTTTGGACGGGATTCCTCTAAATCTGGATCCCGCCCGGGAAGCAGACCATGCCTTATATCGGAACAGCCGGGTCTATTCCGCCCAGGCCCTGCTGCCTCTGGAGGAACTACGGAAGAAACAGACGACCGGCGTCCTGTATTACCGGGTACGGGCTTTTGACCTGGATGGCCGGCCTCTGGGGAACTATTCCCAGCCGGCGGCCGTTGAGAGCAGCCTGCGGAAAGTGGAACGGAATGCCCCGGTGCCTCGGAGCCGGATGGAGGATACCAATGGCTCCCTGCTGCTTTATCCTGTCTATGCCTATACCGGGAACCCGGGAGCAGTCCAGTACGAAGTGGAAGTAACGGACCGGATGCCAGAGAATACGGAAGGGACCGCACCTTCCCGGTATCGGGTCTTTGCCCAGGTCACCTCTCTTACGGATCTGTATGACGAGGCACCCCGGCTGGGGACCTATTACTGGCGGGTCCGGGGCATGGACAAGGAGGGGAATCCGGTGGGCCAGTGGAGCCTGCCCCAGAAGTTCACCACCCTGCCTTCCCGGAAAATCCGGGTGGGCATCTACGGTGACAGCATTTCCCACGGAGGAGGACATCTTTCTTTCAGTCCCGTGGATTATGCCTACAGCTACAGCCATTATCTGGCCTTTCCTACAGTGAACCTTTCGGAAAGCGGGGATACCAGCGCCATGATGGTGGAGCGGTTCGAACGGGATGTGCGGTCCTTCCCTCTGAAGTACCTGCTGATCCTGGGAGGCACCAACAGCCTCCGGGCAGGGGTGCCGGCAGAAGAAGTGATCCATGATCTGGACGAGATCGGCCGGAAGGCGGAAGCCCTGGGTATCCGTCCCATCTATCTCACCCTGCCGCCCATCAATCCCGCCAACATCCAGAAAGCTTTTGACGAACCCACCGCCGACAATTGGCGTCAGTCCTTTGCCCAGGTGAATGCCTACATCCGCAACCGGGACCATATCGACGTGGCGGCCTCCTTTGAAAATGGGGGAGACCTGCCTACGGAACTGGCCCTGGACGGAATCCACGGCGACTGGAATATGAAACAGGAAATGGCTCAGGTGATCAATGAGGGGATGAAAAGATTCGGTGTGTAGGAATCCTAAAACGTTCCTTCTCATGGCAGTGACTGCCGGTATACAATAAAAATAACGTGGAGAAGGTAAGGAGGAAAACAATATGAAGTGGAAAAAAGCAATCTCTATCGTCTGCATGGCGCTGTCTCTGCTGGCGGTTACGGCCTGCGGCGGACAGCAGGCTGCCCAGAATGGCGGGGGCAAGGCAGCGGGTACGGCGGCTGCGGAAAAGGCCCCGGCCAAGGCCAAAAAGGTGCTGGTGGTCTATTACACCAATACCCACCGGACGGAACAGGTGGCCAAGACCATTGCCGGGGAAACCGGCGGGGATCTGTACCTGCTGGATCTGGAAAAGCCCTATACGCCGGCAGATCTGGATTACAACAACAAAAGCGCCCGGGTCTACAAGGAACATGATGACGCCAGTCTGCGGAACGTGGCTCTGAAGAACGCCAAACCGGCCAACTGGCAGGACTATGACACCGTATTCGTGGGCTATCCCATCTGGTGGGGCATTGCCGCCTGGCCCATGGATACCTTCGTAAAGAGCAACGATTTTACCGGCAAGGCGGTGATCCCCTTTGCCACCGCCTACAGTTCCGGCCTGGGCAGCAGCGCCGACCAGCTGAAGGAAATGGCCGGCAGCAAAGGCACCTGGCTCCAGGGACGCTGTTTTACCGGCACCATCCAGGACAGCCAGGTGAAGGACTGGGTGAAGAGTTTGGGAGTGAAATAAAAAACGGGGCTGTTGCTTATGCAACAGCCCCGTTTTTTATTTCTTCCCCCTGCAAAGTCCACAGCTTCCGCAGTTTCCTCCGCAGCAACTTTTCCCTGCCTTGTGGTCTTTGTACATCTTGCGGATCACTGCCGCAACGATGAGAAAGAGCACCAGGCCCACAACAAATGTACCCATAGGTCATTTCTCCTTTTATGCATTGGCAGACGCTTTGCATCTGCCTTCCTTCGGTCGCTGACCGTTGACAGCTGACTGTTGACAAAACGGGGGTGTGGAATCCCCACACCCCCATTATACCTTATTCCGTTACATCCGCTGCATCTTTGATCTGGATTTCTCCGTTGTACTTGGGAGCCGGACGGCACAGCAGGTAGACCATAATGGCCAGTACCACACAGGCGGCTGCCGTACCCAGGGTGAAGGTGCCGGTGGAAACGAAGCTGCCGAACTGATAGAACATCAGGGCCATGCAGTAGGCGAAACCGCACTGGTAGCCGATGGCGATCAGGGTCCAGCGGCCGTTGTTCATTTCCCGTTTGATGGCGCCCATGGCAGCCACACAGGGAGCGCACAGCAGGTTGAACACCAGGAAGGAGTAGGCGCTGAGCACCGAGAAGTCCTGGGCAAAGGTGCCCCAGAATTCCTGGCCGTCTTCTGCGGCATCTGCCAGCCCGTACAGGATCCCGAAGGTCCCTACCAGGTTTTCCTTGGCAATCAGCCCGGTGAAGGCAGCCACAGCAGCTTTCCAGTCACCCCAGCCCAGGGGAGCGAAGATCCAGGCCACTTTGGAACCAATGAAGGCCAGGATACTTTCGTTCAGGGCATCTTCCTCCAGCATGGTGAAGGCACCGTCGTCCCAGCCGAAGCTGGACAGGAACCACACCAGGATGGTGGACAGCAGGATCACTGTGCCGGCCTTCTTGATGAAGGAAGAACTCCGTTCCCATACGCTCCGGGCAATGTTCCCCAGGGTGGGCATGTGGTAGGGGGGCAGTTCCATTACGAAGGGAGCCGGATCACCGGCAAACAGTTTGGTCTTTTTCAGGATGATCCCGGAAATAATGATAGAGAAGATCCCCACAAAGTACGCGGAGGGAGCCACCCACCATTCTCCGTGGAAATAGGCCCCGGCAATCAGGGCGATAATGGGCATCTTGGCGGAGCAGGGGATCATGGTGGTGGTCATGATGGTCATCCGCCGGTCGGATTCGTTTTCAATGGTACGGGAAGCCATGATCCCGGGCACGCCGCAGCCGGAGCCGATCAGCATGGGGATGAAGGATTTCCCGGACAGGCCGAACTTCCGGAAAGCCCGGTCCAGGATGAAAGCGATACGGGCCATGTAGCCGCAGGCTTCCAGAAAGGCCAGGAAGATGAACAGTACCACCATCTGGGGGACAAAGCCCAGCACGGCGCCAACCCCGGAAATGATCCCGTCCACGATCAGCCCATGGAGCCATTCGGCTACTCCCAGGCTGTCCATCAGGTCATCGGCTGCAGGAATCAGCATGTCACCAAAGAGAGTGTCATTGACCCAGTCCGTAGCGTCGGTCCCGATGGTGGTCACAGAAACATAATAGACCAGGAACATAATGGCGGCAAAAATAGGGAGTGCCAGCCACCGGTTGGTGACGATCTTGTCGATTTTATCGGAGGTGGTCAGTTTGCCTTTGCTCTTTTTGATGTTGCATTCATGGATGATGGAGCTGATGTATTTGTACCGTTCGTTGGTGATGATGCTTTCCGCATCGTCGTCCATTTCCTGTTCCACCGCTTCAATGTCCCCGTCGATGTGGTCGATGACGGACTGGGGCAGCTTCAGGGCTTCTTGGACTTTTTCATCCCGTTCGAACAGTTTGATGCCATACCACCGTTCCTGATGGGCCGGGAACATTCCCTGGGTGGCTTCTTCAATGTGGGCCAGGGCGTGTTCCACAGGGCCGTCAAAGGAATGTTTGGCCACCATCACCTGCTGGTGTTTGGCCACCTTGGCCGCCAGGTCGGCGGCTTCCTTGATCCCTTCTCCTGTACGGGCAGAGATCTCCACCACCTGACAGCCCATTTTCTGGGACAATTTTTGGATGTTGATGATGTCCCCGTTTTTCCGGACCATGTCCATCATGTTCACGGCCATCACCATGGGGATCCCCAGTTCAGCCAGCTGGGTGCTGAGATACAGGTTCCGTTCCAGGTTGGTCCCGTCCACAATGTTCAGGATGGCATCCGGCCGTTCCTTCACCAGGTAGGTCCGGGAAACCACTTCTTCCAGAGTGTAGGGGGAGAGGGAATAAATGCCGGGCAGGTCCTGGATGATCACATCCGGATGGCCCATGAGTTTTCCTTCTTTTTTCTCCACGGTAACCCCGGGCCAGTTCCCGACGAACTGATTGGAACCCGTCAGGGCGTTGAACAGGGTGGTCTTGCCGGTATTGGGGTTCCCGGCAAGGGCAATCTTGAATTCCATAAATCGTGACCTTCTTTCCCATCTATTACTAATTTTAAAATCAGTTAGAAAAAGCTAATAAAAAGATAAAAAATTACAGCTCTTTCACTTCCACCATTTCCGCATCGGCTTTCCGCAGGGACAGTTCATAGCCCCGCACGTTGAGTTCCACCGGATCTCCCAGAGGCGCCACCTTCCGGATGTGCACCGGAGTCCCTTTGGTGATGCCCATATCCATGATCCGGCGCTTGATGGCTCCGGTGCCATGGAGTTTTACCACTTCGTAATCTTTGCCTGTCAAGGCGTCTTTCAGAGTTGTCATTGTGATGTTCCTCCTGCTGTTACTGTACTGTGATTTTGGCGGCCATTTCCATACTGATGGCCACCCGGGATTCCCGGATGTTCAGGATCAGCCCGCTGGGGGTATGCTGGACAATGGAGATCAACGCACCCTGGGTGATGCCCAGGTTTTCCAGGTGGGTACGGACCTTGGGGGAACCGCCTACCCGCAGGACGGTCAGGTCCCTGCCAGCGTCGGCAAATGTCAAAGGCATGATGCTACCTCTTTTCACAATTTATTTATGAAACCTAATCTTCATACGTGATATGTTAGCACACACTAACGAAAGAGTCAACAAAAATAGCAAAAAAGGGCTGTTGCTCATGCAACAGCCCTTTTTTATTCCTCCGGCTTCAGTTTCTTTTCCGTAAACGCCTTCAATCCATTGAGGGCTGCCAGGAACACGCCGCCCATGAGGAACCAGAAAATGTGGAAAGTTTCCCAGGTCATGGCAGGCTGGGGCACTTTCAGGGTGGTGGGGCCCTGGGCAATGGCGTACAGGGATCCGACCATCAGCCCAAGGATGAAGTACACCATGGCGGCCCGGTGGTTGTCCAGGGCGTTCTTCACCAGCTTGATGATCCCTACGATCCCGGCCAGCACCCCAAATCCGAAGATGCACAGCACCGGGAAATAGGACAGGTTCATGTGGAGGAATTCCTTGATGGCGCTGATGATGGGCACATACAGCCCGAAAATAAGCAGCATGGTGGATCCGGAAATCCCCGGCAGCACCATGGCACAGATGGCGATCATGGCGCAGACGAAAATGTATCCGCCCAAAAAGGGCGTCAGATGGGCGATTTCCACATTGGTACCCTGGCCACCGGTGGGGTTCACCGCAGCGATCACCAGTACCAGCACGATCCCCAGGATCATGTAGATGATCCTGCTAGTACGCCGGAGGCATTCCTTTTCTTCCTTGATAATAAGGGGCAGGGAGAAAATGGAGAAGCCCAGGAACAGGGAACTGAGCTCATAGATCCGGCTGGTGAACAGACTGGCAATCACCAGCACCGAAGATCCCATGCCGATGAACCAGCCCATGCCCAGCTTGGCCAGGAACCGGATGCCCTCCCGCTTCAGCTCCCGGCTGCCGTGGGTGAGTACATACAGGGAACTGATGAATTCATCATAGAAACCCAGTACAAAGGCGATGGTACCGCCGGATACCCCGGGGACGCTGTCGGCCAGGGCCATGCAGAAGCCCCGGACCATGTTCAGGAACAGATCCATAGTAGTTCATCCTTTCTGGGGCCAGGCCCCTCTGTCTTTTCCTTATTATAAGCAATGGGGTTAAACAATTCCGAAACAAACAGGAAAAAAATCGGCAAGATTTGTGTTATAATGATTCATCGGACTGACTGTTTAGCCGGTCCGGACAATGAGACTCTATTATATCGTATTTTGGAAGAAAATAGAATAGCGCAGGGAAATCTCTTTTCCGCGCAAAGGAGGATGCAGGTTGGACAGAAGCGAACTGAAACTGAAACTGATGGAATATGCCGCCAAAGGCTATGAAGTGCCCCGGATGGACATGATCAAGACTCCGGAACAGATCGAAGGGATTCGGAAAGCCGGAAAGGTGAATTCAGAAGTGCTGGATGCGGTGGAAAAAAACATCAAAGTGGGGATGACCACCGACGACATCAACACCATTGTGTATGATACCACGGTGAAGCTCCACGCCATTCCCGCCTGCCTGAACTACGAAGGGTTCCCCAAATCCGTGTGTACCTCCGTCAACGATGTGATCTGCCACGGAATCCCGGATCCCAAACAGGTGCTGAAAAGCGGGGACATTGTGAACGTGGACGCCACCACCATTTTCGACGGTTATGTGGGGGATGCCTCCCGGATGTTCATGCTGGGCCGGGTGCCGGCGGAACGGAAGAACCTGGTGGGCATTACCAAAGAATGCCTGAAGCGGGGCATGGAAAACGCCGTAGGCTGGAAGAACACCCTGGGGGACATCGGGGCGGCCATCCAGAGCTTTGCCCAGAAACACGGATGCAGCGTGGTCCGGGAATTCGGCGGTCATGGTGTGGGACTGGAAATGCACGAAGATCCCTTTGTGTCCCATGTGGGGAAACGGAAAACCGGCATGCTGCTGGTGCCGGGCATGGTGATCACCATCGAACCCATGATCAACGCCGGCACGCCGGAACTGTGGATCGACGAACTGAACGGCTGGACCGTCCACACCGCCGACGGCAAAGACAGCGCCCAGTGGGAACACACCCTCCTGATCACAGAAGGGGAACCGGAAGTGCTGAGCTGGTAAGCCATCAAAAAACGAAAGGATGAAAGAAAATGACCTTCATGGACCTGGCCAAAGCCAGATATTCTGTACGGAAATTCAGTGACAAACCCATCGAAAAGAAAAAATGGACGCCATCCTGGAAGCGGGACGGATCGCGCCCACCGGCCACAATTATCAGCCCTACCGGGTGTACGTGCTCCAGAGCCCAGAAGCCCTGGAAAAGATCCGGGGACTGAGCCGGTGCGCCTTCAATGCACCGGTGGTGCTCATGGTCACCGTCCGGAAGGACGAGGAATGGGTGAACCCCTTTGAACACAGCATCCGTGCCGGGGAACAGGACGCCAGCATCGTGGCCACCCATATGATGCTGGAAGCCTGGGAACAGGGCATCGGGTCCTGCTGGGTGAACTACTTCCCGGTGACCCAGACTGCCGATGCCTTCGGCCTGGAACTGAACGAAGTACCCCTGCTGCTCATGCCCATGGGCTACGCCGCAGAAGGAGTCCACGCCGCCCATCTCCACACGGAACGGAGAAGCAACGAGGAATTGGTGAAGGTGTTGTAAAAAATGGGGCTGTTGCGTATGTGCAACAGCCCCATTTCTTTTTTTTATTCCACCACCACCTGACAGCTCCTCATGGTGGCGAGGGCCGCCTGATGGCTTTCTTCCGTTACTCCTGCACAGCATTGGCTGTCCACCCGGATCTCCACTTCCGGCAGGGCTGCCTTCAGCAGCAGGGCATTGCTCACTACGCAGATGTCCGTGCACAGGCCGATGAGCTCGATGCTCTGGATGGGCTGCTTCCGGTTCAGTTCCTTCAGGTCTTCCGCCAGTTTCACCGAACCGAAGGAGGGCTTCTGGATCACCGGCCAGTGATGTTCCTGCTGGAGTTTTTCCAGGGCCGGGATCAGTTTCCAGCCTGGGGTCCCCTTGATGCAGTGCTTCACCGGCAGCCGTTTTCCTTCCTGGGTCTCCAGGTAATCCTCCCCGTGGGTATCCTGGGTGAAAATCACCTTCCCGGGGAAATGGGCCACCTTCCTCAGCACCGCCGGGGTAATGGCCTGGGCCGCTTCCGACCCCAGGCTCCCGCCCACAAAGTCATTCTGCATATCCACCACGATCAAAAAACGGTTTTCCATACCAACCACATCCTTTTCATATACAGGAATTGCTATTTTCAAAGCCAGCAAAGCTGGCTTCCATCGGCCATTGACCATTGACAGCCCTGTCACTCTTCACTTTTATCCTTCTTCACCGGCCGCACTTCCACGATGATCTCCTGGACCCGGTGCTCATTGGCCTGGGTCACCGTCACGTGGAGGTTCCGGCAGTCGAAGGTATCGCCCTTTTTGGGAATGGTCTCCAGGGTATCCACCACCCAGCCGCTGATGGAATTGTTCTCCAGGCCGTAATCATCGATATCCAGATCCAGATACTTGAACAGGTCGAACAGGTTGGCGTTCTGGGAATTGGAGGAGCAGGAAACCAGGTACCGGTTCTTCCCCAGTTTCCGGAAGGAAGAAACCGCCTTGTCGTGCTCGTCCCAGATTTCGCCCACCAGTTCCTCCACAATGTCTTCCGTGGTCACCAGCCCCCGGACGGTGCCGTAGCTGTCCATCACCATGGCCATTTCCACCTTGGCCTCCTGGAGGGTCTTCAGCACTCGGGAAATCTTGGTGGACTGGTGGACCAGGGCTGCCTTCTTGATCAGCTTCTGCAGGCTGCAGTGGGGGTCCTGGAGATAGGCTGCCAGGAAATCCTTGGCGTGGAGGATCCCCACAATCTCGCTGTAGTCATCCTTGAATACCGGCAGACGGGAAAAACCGTGGCTGCCAAACAGCTTCAGGGCTTCTTCGCTGCCTTCCGAAATATCCATGGCCACCATGTCCACCCGGGGCGTCATGATTTCCCGGACCCGGATGTCGCTGAATTCGATGGCGCTTTTGATCAGCAGGCTGTCCTGCTTGTTGATGCCGCCCCCGTGTTCCACTTCGTCCACCATCAGCAGCAGTTCATCTTCCGTGGCGAACCGGTGGGAAACCTTTTTCCGCAGGCACCGGTTGAAAAGGTTCTTCATGATCCGGAACAGAAAATTCAAAGGAGCGAACAGCACCACCAGCACACTGAGCAGGCCGGAACAGTCCATGGCGTATTTTTCCGGGGCATCGCTGGCCACGCTTTTGGGGATGATTTCCCCGAAAATCAGGATCACAATGGTGGTGAACACCGTGGCCAGGGCCAGACCGGAAGGACCGAAGGCCGCCGTGGAAACCGCCGCCGCCAGGGAAGCGGTGGCAATGTTCACCACGTTGTTCCCGATCAGGATAGTGGACAGGGCGTCGTCAAAATGGTCCAGCAGCCGAAGAGCTTTCCGGGCCTTTTTGCTGCCGCTTTTGGCCTGGTTCTTCAGCCGCAGCTTGTTGGACCCGGTAAGAGCCGTCTCTGAAGCGGAAAAAAAGGCGGACAGGGATATAAACACAATCAGGATCAGCGTCAGGGCTGATGTGGGTATTTGCAGATCATCCATAGTATTACACTTCCTCCGTATAATACTGATATTATAGGAGAAAGTATGAATTCTGTCCAGAACCCCAGTAATACTGCGCTTTCTCCTTCAGACGGCAAAAATACGGCAAAAATATTTTTCAATAGAGATTGGCAATAGCTTTTGCTGCTACCCGGTGAATGTCCTCCGTGTAATTCAGGTACACGTTGGAAACCGTGGCTACGGTATCTCCCAGCACATGTGCCACAAGACTAACGTCTCCAGTTTCGGATAGGAGCAGGGTGGCGAAGGTGTGGCGCAATGCATGGACGGAACGACCAGGGAAATGGGTGCTAATGATCCGGCTCAGCTGCTTATGGGCAGATTCCATTTTGTCCAAAGGGAAAACGGTTCCAGAGATATTTTCCGGAGTTGTCCGTTTCCACTTTCTCAATGCTGCCAGCACTTCGATGGATGCCGGAATGGTCCGGTTGCTCCGGATCGTTTTGCATTGCTTGATGCCGATTTTCCCGGATGCCGTCCTGGACAGCTGCTGCCGGACGGTGATGGTTTGCTTCTGCCAGTTTATAGCATCCCACGGCAGACCGGCAATTTCCCCGAATCTCATGCCGGTTCCAGCACCGATCAGGACAACCAGCCTTCCCAAAGGCCATGGCTCCAGCAGCTTGAGCAGCCTGGACAGTTCCTCTCTGGAAAATGCCCGCAGAACTACCGGGGTTTTATCCTTCGGCAGCTGGATTCCCCGGGCGGGGTTTGTGTTTATGATTTTATACATCTTCCTGGCGTGTTCCAACACGGACGAAATATTGCACAGAAACCCGCCCTTGGTAGATGCTTTAACCTGAAGGCGCAGAAGAGCATTGGCAATGTCGGCACTGCTCAGCTCCCGGATCGGGATATCTGCCGCCGCTCCCATGCGGCTGACTGCATTTTTATAATTTAACAGTGTATTAAATGCCAGGATGGATTTTTTATCCCGTTCGAAGATGGGGAAGAAATCCCGGAGGGAGATGTCTTTCAGCCTCACATCATCCGTCAGCCCGGCTGTTTCCTTTACCTGAGCAAGCAGGGTATCCTGATACCGCCTGGCTTCCCGTTGATTCTTGAAGCCTTGTTTGGTTTTTTGTTTCCATCTATGCCCAACCTTGTACGACAAGATCAGACACACGCTGCCGTTTTTCTCTCGGTAAGAGAATGTATATTCCATAAAATCAGCCTCCTTTGCTGGATTGCAGGGGGCTGGCTGTGGTAAAATGATACAGTAAGCCCCTTGTGGATAGGGTGGTTACGCTGTCCCTGCTGGTATTTGCGGTACCGGCAGGGATTTTTTTATTTACTCTTTTAATCAGTTAATAGACCGTGCAACTGTACGAATTATTTCTTTTCCAGCTTCTTTACTAACCTGTCGAAATCAGATTCGATTTTTTGTTTTGGATTGAAAAGTTTGTATTCTTCTTTTGCTCTGGCATCGGCCTGTTTTTTAGAAATACGCCCCTTGTCATGTAACACTTGATAGCGACGGAAATTAATGAAATCATCTACACATTTGGCGAATTCTGTCATAGTAAAAGAGTTTTCTCGTTCAATTAGATCTTCAATATAGTCAAAGAAACCGCTCACTAATCGTTCCAGCTTATGAATCTGGTCATGGGATAGATAGTTCTTTGCTACTGTCACATCAGAAACCAGAATACGCCCATCTGGCGAGCTTTTCCAGGTAGTCAACCCCATATGTTCCTTTTTATGATTTGCCCGTTGCCAGATGATTTCTGCTGCCGTCTGTCCGGTAATAGCATAATGAAATTTATTCTGAACCATAGCATAGAAGTCTTTGGCGGCTTGGGAATTCTTATCATAATCAATGGAACATTCAGCGAAAATGTCGGTAATTTGTAGCCAGATGCGCCGCTCACTGGCACGGATAGAGCGGACTCTTTCTAGTAGTTCCCGGAAGTAATCTTTTCCAAATACAGCTTTGCCTTGTTTCAATCGCTCATCATCCAGAACAAAACCTTTGCGAATGTATTCATTTAGAACTTTGGTGGCCCAGATTCGGAATTGAGTGGCCCGGTGAGAATTAACTCGATATCCGACAGAAATAATGGCGTCAAGGTTATAATAACTCTGGGACCGTTTAACATTGCGGTCCCCTTCAATTTGAACTTGTACAATTTTTGTACAAGTTACTGCTTTTGATAATTCACCTTCTTGATAAACATTAGATAAATGTCGACTTATTGTTTGAGTTGTTACATCAAATAGTTCAGCCATTGCTTTCTGAGTGATCCACAAGGTATCGTTTTGCACAATGGCGTTAATGGTTGCGTCGGTATCTTCCATATGGTATAGGAGTACCTGCATTTTTTGTACTTCATTAATCAAGATTTTCATCCTTTCTATTCAACTTGTTTCAAAGTGGAACTTGAGTTTCATCGAGTCTTTTTCGAGTTTGACTCGTTTTTACACTCGATGGCGTTTGGATTCTATGGCGTCGGCGGATTCTTCGGATTGGAGATCGTTGTTCTGGACGTGGTCGTCTTCGTGCCGGATGGTTTCCAGGTTCATTTCGCGGGTGAGGCGGGCATTGAGGATGTTGTTAAGGCCGGACTATAATTGACCCAAAGGGCCGGAAAAAAATGACCCACCTCA
>ENA-OROH01000025-OROH01000025.1-human-gut-metagenome-genome-assembly--contig:-NODE-25-length-168839-cov-22.398456_pt1 | contig 168839 bp, 151 predicted proteins | sample MGYA00242125_ERZ509042 | MGnify/ENA primary metagenome ERZ509042 (study PRJEB26280, sample SAMEA2338738) | human gut metagenome | biome: human gut; feature: human-associated habitat; material... | reverse complement strand
TCATCATATCAGTTTCTGTAATCCCAGGTGCAACAGCATTAACACGAATACCTTTGTCTAATGTTATGATTTTCTTATAAAACATAGGAGGTCAATCATTATGGCAAGAGGTAAAAAGAAACTTACATTAGACGAGCAGTTGACAAAAGTAACAGCAGAAATTGAAGCAACAGAAGCTACTCTTACAGAATTAAAGGCAACAAAGAAAGAGCTTGAATTGCAGATTCATCAGCAGAGACTTTCTGAGTTAGACGAGCTGATTCAGGAAAAAGGGCTGAGCTTTGATGAATTAAAAACAATGTTGAATAAAGCAGAGTAAATAAAAAGAGTAGTCGACTGGCTACTCTTTTATTATGTATTATGGATGACACCTAGAACATGGCGAATAACCTTGTGCAATAGCTTTGTTTTTATCTATTGCAATTTTACTATTCCACAAATAACCACATGATCCAGTGTGATATTTAGAACCATTTTCTGTTATATAAACTGTATATGAATTATTTGTGGTAGTTTTTTCATCAAATGAACTAGATGTATTACTTGAGGAATCCGTGTGTTGCTTTAGTTTAGCTTGTAAATCAGCAATAGTTTGATTTTTACTGTCTAGTTGTTTATTTAAATCATCTATTGTAGATTGCTGATTTTGTAATGAAACTAATTGAGCAGAAACACTATCATATTTAGTTTGTAATTTATTACGTTCATCTAGCAACGATTGTTGTTGTTCGGAAAATTGTGTATTTACACTTTTTAATTCCTTATTTTCTTTTGAAAGTTTTTTATTTTCTTTTAAATATTGTTCATATTTAGTATTAGCATTTTCATATTTGTTGTTCAGAGCATAATAATTACAAGCTACAATACTATTTGTACATATAAGAACTGAAATAATTATATAAACATATTTTTGTAAGAATTTTTTCATTTTTTATATCTTCACTTTCATTTAAATCTATAATTTAGGTATTTTCTTTATTAATACATATGATAGTCAGAACGTTAGTTTAGCTGAAAAGTATCAAAATAGAAGACTCATCTTTCGACAAGTCTTTTATTACTCTTCTCTTCCATCACCACTTAAAACCACAATTTTTACAATGCATAGTTTTTCTTACATCTGAACTAAATAATCCAAACAAAGCTCCACCAACAGCTTTCTTCCCAAGTGATATTTTTTCAATATTTGTTGAACCACAAGTAGGGCACTTGGGTTTGTTATCCTCTTCTATCCTCTTATTACTCTCTTGCTGCTGTAATTGAGTTTTGAATTGAGATAATTTCAGTTGGTATTCGATTGGATCTTTCTTTTTGAGATCAATCATTGCTTCAAGAAATTGGCGGTCTGAATCGGAAATATCGTTAATAAGATCAAATTCATTTTCTGAAATAGAAGTATCTGCTAATTTATTTTTACAATAAGGACAGATTGATATGTCTTTATCTTTCATTTCAAAAGGATATATGAAACCTTTATAAAAACTTTTTCTGACATTTCCCACTAATTGACACATTTGATTTGTGCCATTTTTATCACAATAAGAACAAAACATCATATTCATATATATATCGTCATCCTTTTTTAAATATCAGAAGTATTTTATTCAAGGATATTATATCAGAATTATTATGGCAGTACAATATAATTCTGATAGCAATAGTTTTTCTACTATATTTGATGGTTTAATTGGAAAAATTTCACCTGTAAAAAAAGAGATAAAAGAATTTTTTGAATTAGCAAATGCCAAAGGAATTCCATTAGACAAATGGTCAAAGGCAAGTATATCATACATTCTCCTTGCTAAAAGCATTATTTAAAACAATATTGCCATTCTTGTTTATTGTATCTGTATAATGATTTGTATATATCTCAATTGTTGTCTGTAGATTTTTATGTCCTAATCTCTCCTTAATATACATAAAACTAGCTCCATTTTCGTACAATATTGTTCCATGAGTGTGTCTTAAACTATGTGTATCATACTGAGGGAAGTTCAACTGTTTATGAATTATAGAGGATGTATGTTGTGTCGTTCTTGCACTAATATATGAACCATCTTCACGTCTACAAATAAAATTAACTTCATAAGGTGACTTTTCTTGAGATACTTTATTCATTGGTAATATGTCATCAGTTTTAGCATATGTTATCTCATTTTCGCTATAATAATGATTATAGTATTCATCAAAATATGCCCTTGCTTTTAGCTGTTTATTGTGTTCTTTTTTCAGAGCTTCTAATATTACATCGTCAAGTTCTATTGTTCTAAAAGAATTATATTTAGGCTTAGAGAAGTACCAATATCCATTAGATTTAGATGTGCCATTAGTTTTCTTCTTCTCTTCTTCCGATCTTGCTTCGCCTGCTTCCCATTGAACTTGTCTATTAACTGAGAGTGTTTTATTCTCAAAATCAATATCTTCCCATACAAGTCCATATATCTCTCCCAAGCGTAATCCTGTATGATAACCAATCATAATAGGGATATAAGCTGACGAGCCTTCAGGGAATCTTTCAAATATTTTTTGCATAACTTCTTGAGGAATATATACGTGCTTCTTACTTCTTGTAGTTTTCTTTGGTTGTTTCTTTGTTGGAACTACTAAATTTATTGCAGGTGTTGATATGATATAATGTCTGTCTAAAGCATAAGTAAATGATTTTGTTAATAATCCTTTAACTGAGTTTACTGTATTGATTGAGTAACCTTCATCATACATTTTGGTAATGAAGTCTTGCAGAGTATCTTTGGTGATAGTTTTTAGCTTGTATGAGCCGATTTCAGGTTTGATATATAATCTAATCTTTTTCTCATACCCTACAAGTGTAGAAGATTTGCAAGTGAGCTTACAGTCTTTCTCTAACCACATATCTAGGAAATCGGCATATGACATATCTGAAGGTTCAACAACTTGTCCCACATGTTCATATGCTTGCTGTGCTATCTTACCAGCTTCTTTGGCTTCTCTCTTTGTAGCAAAGCCAGATTTAGACTTCCATTGACGTTTGCCATCTATAGAAGCAACTTCAAACCGATATTCATATACTACTTTACCACTGTTACGAGTTCTTGCTTTAATTAATACATCGCCCATAGTCATACTCCTTTCAAGAACAGATGTTCCTTTTATTAGGAGTATAACATACCTCGTCCACATTTTCAATATTATTTTCTCGTCCACATTTTAAATTTACGTGGACGAGATGTGGACATTTCAATATTATTCTCGTCCACATGCACTTTTATAAAAAATAAGAGAGCCTTCGGATTTCTCCAAAGACTCTCCAAAAAGCCTATAAAATCAAGCTTTCTATTTAGAATTTGCCTGCATCAGCAGCCTGCTGAACAGAAACGGCAACTGCTACTGTAGCACCAACCATTGGGTTATTACCCATTCCGATAAGTCCCATCATCTCAACGTGAGCCGGAACTGATGAAGATCCTGCGAACTGTGCATCTGAATGCATACGTCCCATTGTATCTGTCATACCGTATGAAGCTGGTCCTGCTGCCATGTTGTCTGGGTGAAGTGTACGTCCTGTACCACCGCCTGATGCTACTGAGAAGTACTTCTTGCCCTGCTCGATACACTCTTTCTTGTATGTACCTGCTACCGGATGCTGGAAACGAGTTGGGTTTGTAGAGTTTCCTGTGATAGAAACACCAACGTTCTCGTGATGCATGATTGCAACACCTTCCTGAACATCATCTGCACCGTAACACTTAACTGTTGCACGGAGTCCGTCTGAGTATGCATGCTCAGATACGATGTTGAGCTTAGCTGCCTTATAGTCATACTGTGTCTCTACGAATGTGAATCCGTTGATACGTGAGATGATCTGTGCAGCGTCTTTTCCAAGTCCGTTAAGGATAACACGCAGTGGTTTCTGACGAACCTTGTTTGCCTTCTCAGCGATTCCGATAGCACCCTCAGCGGCTGCGAATGACTCGTGACCTGCTAAGAAACAGAAGCACTCTGTCTCCTCCTCGAGGAGCATCTTTCCAAGGTTACCATGTCCTAAACCTACCTTACGGTGATCAGCAACTGATCCAGGGATACAGAATGCCTGAAGTCCCTCTCCGATTGCTGCTGCAGCATCTGCTGCTCTTCTACATCCTTTTTTGATTGCGATTGCTGCACCAACTGTGTATGCCCAGCAAGCGTTCTCGAAACAGATTGGCTGGATTTTCTTTACCTGATCGTAAACATCAAGTCCAGCGTCCTTTGTAATCTTTTCAGCTTCTTCGATTGAGCTGATACCATAGCTGTTAAGTACAGCATTGATCTGGTCTATTCTTCTTTCATATGATTCAAATAATGCCATTGTCGTTCTCCTTTCCTCTTATTCCTGTCTTGGATCGATGATCTTAACAGCACCCTGCTCTGGAGTTACACGACCGTATGATCCTGAAGCTTTCTCCCAAGCTGTGTTAGCGTCATCACCCTTTTTGATAAAATCTGTCATTTTTCCAAGAGAAACGAACTGGTATCCAATTACTTCATCGTTCTTGTCAAGAGCGATTCCTGTTACATAGCCCTCAGCCATCTCAAGGTAACGAACTCCCTTTGCCTTTGTTGCGTACATTGTACCAACCTGTGAGCGAAGTCCCTTTCCTAAATCCTCAAGTCCTGCTCCAACAGCAAGTCCATCATCAGAGAATGCAGACTGTGTACGACCGTAAACGATCTGTAAGAATAACTCTCTCATAGCTGTATTGATGGCATCACAAACTAAGTCTGTGTTTAATGCCTCAAGAATTGTCTTACCCTGTAAGATTTCTGCTGCCATAGCTGCAGAGTGTGTCATTCCTGAGCATCCGATAGTCTCAACTAATGCCTCTTCAATTACTCCATTCTTTACATTGAGTGAGAGCTTGCAGGCACCCTGCTGTGGTGCACACCAGCCTACACCGTGTGTAAATCCTGAAATGTCCTCAATTTTCTTAGAATGAACCCATTTTCCTTCTTCTGGGATAGGAGCTGGCTCATGTTTTGCGCCCTTAGCTACAGGACACATGTTTTCAACTTCCTTAGTGTAAATCATCTTAAGACTCCTTTCGTTATGGTTTTAACATACCCAATTTATTTTCTCATATTTTTTGTCATAAGTCTAGAGTATCATCGACAAAAAACAACAAAAATACAATATTTTTTCAAACAACATTACTATTTTTTAAGAACTACGTTGTCCTTGTCCTTGAAAATGTGGTTTGCAGGAATGACTCCGCGTACTCTTGAAAGCGGATAAATGTTTGAATTTCTTCCTATTACTGTTCCCGGATTGAGCACAGAGTTGCAGCCCACCTCCACATGGTCACCGAGCATAGCACCGAATTTCTTGCGGCCGGTTTCAATCTCCTCTTTTGTATCGTAAACATCCTTTACGACTACAAGAGTCTTGTCACTCTTTACATTTGATGTAATAGAGCCTGCGCCCATATGTGATTTGTAGCCCAGGATTGAATCTCCTACATAGTTGTAATGAGGCACCTGTACTGAATTAAAGATGATTACATTTTTAAGCTCTGTGGAATTTCCCACTACTGAGCCCTTTCCTACGATTGCACTGCCACGGATAAAAGCACACTGTCTGATTTCTGCGTCCTCACAGATGATGAGCGGACCGTGCAGATATGCGCTGTCAAATACTGTTGCGCTCTTTGCCACCCAGATATCCTCTCCTCTTTTCTCATAGATTTCAGGGTCGAGTGTTGGTCCGAGCTCCTTGATGAAATCACTTATTCCGGCAAGTGCCTCCCATGGATAAGTGAACTGCGATAAATACTCCTTTGCGATTGTTTCATCCAGATTATAGAGATTTGTTATTTTTGCATTTTCCATTTTTCTATGTCCTTTCTTTTATTTATTATGTGAAAATTATTGACTATTTTTTTAACTGTCATTTTAATATTTAAACTTAAATATAAGCATTAAACATAAATACAAAAATTCATATTAATTATAGATTTAATAATTAATTATAGGCAGAGCTACTCACCGAACAGCTCATGCGCCGCCGCAAGTGCCGCCTCCGACACATCATCTGCCTGTGCACTATCAGCTGCCATATCAAATCCTGCCAGAAATTCCTCTGGGATTCCCATCTCATCCATGGTTGTATTATTCATGGTTGTCTTATCCGGCGCATCATCTGCCGTGCTCTGTACTTCAGCATTGTTCTGTGTATCAGCATTGTTATATGCATCAGCATTGTTCTGTGCATCAGCATTGTTATGTACTTCAGCCGTGCTCTGCACTTCTTCCTCGCCGGGGTTATCGAAATCAAATGATATCTGGTCATTTTCAAACTTAAGGCATGTATCGAATACATTTCCCGCCTTTGAAGTGAAGCCTGTGACCTTCTTTTTGGTCTTTCCTGTGGTAAACAGCTCCGTGAGAATTTCCTCTGAAAGCTCCACCTTTGCCACAGTATGCCAAACATTGAAGCCGCACTCACACTCATATTTCCACTGTGTCTTTTTGAGAGGTCTGCCACACTTTGGACAGAGTACACTTGTCTCAACAGGCTTTGGTTTTTCGGGGAAATCAAAGGCTATATCTCCGTCTTCGGTGAGCTTTAGCGGTGCGTCAAACTTCATGCCTGTCTTGGAGACAAATCCTGATATAACTTCTGTCTTTTTCTTTGTCAGAAGCTCCTTAAGGACTGATTCCTTTATCTTGACGCTTGCGACCTTGCCCACCATAAAGCGGCAGCTCTCAGGATCATCACGTCTGTTGTTCTCGCATACAAAGCCAAACGGCGCCACCTGGATTTTGCCTCCGCACTTCGGACATACTACATCCTTCACTGTCTTTGGCTCTACATGGTCAAAATCAAACTGGACAGAGAGCTTCTTGTTTTCATCCTCCTTAAGCACCAGGCACGCATCGAAGCGTTTCCCGCTTTTGGATTTAAAGCCTCGTATGGTCTCGGTCTTTTTATCATTAAGAAGCTGCTTTAGGTTTGCGGCTGTGATTGTCTTTCCCGCAATCTGTCCCACCGAAAAGCGGCAGCTTCCCGGCTCATCACCCTTGTAGTTCACACATCCATAGCCAAACGATGTCTTTTTTATCTGACCACCACAAAGCGGACAGACAACATCCTTTATGATTTCGTCCTCCACATTGTCAAAGTCAAATGCCACGACTGTGTGCATTTTCTCACTGCCCTCTGTGACCGGCTCCTTCTTTAAGACGAGGCATGCGTTGAAGCGCTTTCCAGATTTTGATTTAAAGCCCTTTATCGTCTCTGTTCTGCCGTTTGCCATGAGCTCTAAAAACTGTACCTGTGACAGCTGCTTGTCTGCTATCCTTCCAACGAAGAAATGGCAGCCATCCTCTGTCTGTCTGTTATAGTTTGCACATCGGTAGCCGTATGGTGACACATATATATCGCCTCCGCAGTCCGGGCACACAATACCCTCGACCTTTTGTGGCTTTACGTTTTCAAAATCAAAGGTGGCTGATACCTTGTTCGTCTGTTCATCCTTGTTGAGCTTTAAGCATGCATCAAAGCGTTTGCCGCTCTTCGACTTAAAACCACGGATTGTGTCGGTGATTCCTTCTTCAATCAGCTTTTTGACCTGTTCCTCCGGAATATCAAGTCCTGCCACCTGCCCGATATTAAAATTACATCCTGATTTATCATTTTTGTAATTGGCACAGCCATAGCCAAACGGTGTGGTCACTATCTCACCGCCGCAAACAGGGCACTTGACACCTATCTTTCGTCTGGCCGCCGCACCTCTGGCATTTTTGCCTGCAAAGCTGCTGATGCGGTCTGCAATCTCAGGGCGCAGATTCTGCTCAATCATCTTTTCTGTCTCTTTGCGGATAAAGTTCTCAAGCTTTCCCCTGTATTCCCAGAAATCCACCGTGCCCCTTGTAATTCCGTCCAGTCCCTTTTCCCAGTTGGCTGTCATCTTTGGATTAAGAAGTGCCGGAACTGTCATGTATACAACCTCAAATACCATCTCACCAAGGCTTTCGGGTGTGAGTATCTGTGTCTTTTTGTTCAGATTCAGATATCCTATACGGACAAGCTTCTGGATTATCTCCGCTCTCGTTGCTGAGGTGCCTATTCCTGAGCCCTTTATCTGCTCACGAAGCTCCTCGTCCTCGATAAGCTGTCCTGCATTTTCCATGGCAAGCACCATGGAGCCTGATGTATAGCGCTTTGGCGGAGATGTCTTACCAAACTTGATATTATAGCCTTGGCATGCTATCTCATCACCCGCCTTTAGCTTATCGGCAAGCTCAAGCATAACCTTGGGATTTACGACTATCTCATCATTGCTGCCGTTTGCTGTGCTGTTTTCATCTGTACTATCTGCAGTTTCACTGTTTTTACCAAGTATTCGTGCGTTTGATTCCTCAAACGACTTCTTTTTCGGCGGATTCGCCACCTGTAAATAGCCCTCGCTCTTTAGTACCTTTGATGATGCAAAAAAACTTTCCTTATCCACATCTACGACAAGCTTCACATTCTCATACTCTGCCGGTGGATAAAAAATACTAAGGAAACGCCTGACAATCAGCTCAAATACTGCTCTTTGAAGCGATGTGAGCCCCGAAAGCTCTGTAAGCTGACCTGTCGGAATGATAGCGTAGTGGTCTGTTACCTTGCTGTCATCCGTGTACTGCGTATCAGATATGTTGGCATATAGCCTCTTTTGCATAATATGCTCCACAAAGTCTGCTGTCGGTTCAAAACCTTTAAGCCTGCTTATATTTTTTCCAATCTCCTTTGCCACAGCGCTTGAGAGCACCCTGGCATCTGTTCTAGGATAGGTGGTGAGCTTTTTTTCATACAGATCCTGAGCCACCTGTAATGTCTCATCAGGGCTGATTTTAAACTTCTTTGAGCACTCTGCCTGCAGCTCCGCCAGATTGAAAAGAAGCGGTGCTCTTTTTTTAGCAATATTCTTAACTATAGATTTAACTTTTGCCTGTTTGCCGTTTAATTCTTCAATTAAAGCGAGTGCATCTTTTTCCTCTTTGAAGCCGTTTTCCTTGTATAAAAGCGGTGATTCAAAGTACCTTGAGCCTTCTACAGCCTTCCACTCTGCCTCTACACCGGCATCCGTAAACCTGCCGATTACCCTGTAAAACGGAGTTTCCTTAAAGTTTCTGATTTCGCGCTCACGGATTACTACCATTCCAAGCACACAGGTCATCACTCGTCCGACCGCGATTGCCGTGTACGAGCGTGTACCCGCTGCATCGTTTAGCAGATTGCCGTATTTGACCGACATGACACGCGAAAAGTTGATGCCCATCGCATAGTCCTCGATGGTACGCATGATGCCGCTCTTTCCGAGGTTTGCATACGCACTCATCGGCTTTGCCTCTTTTATGCCTCTTAGGATTTCCTCCTCGGTCTGCGAATCTATCCAGACTCGAAGCTCCTCCATGCCTTCCCTGACACCGCCAAAGTTTCTGATATTCTCCTCGATGGTCTGTCCTTCTTTTCCGGCATCACCTGCCCAGTAAACTCTGTCAATGTCCTCTCTCTGCAAAAGAGCGTGCACAATATTGTACTGCTTGCGCACGCTGTCTATCACATCATATTTGTATTCCTTTGGCAGAAACGGCAGATCCTCAAGACTCCATTTCTTGTATTTCATGTCGTAAGACTCAGGGTAGACCAGCCCGACCAAATGTCCCACGCACCATGAAATCACATATTCTCCATTTTCTATATAACCGTCATTACGTCCGCTCACCCGCAGCGCCTTCGCAAATTCCTGTGCCACGGATGGCTTCTCTGTTATTATCAGTGATTTTCCCATAAGCTCCTCTATAATTCATCCATGGTCATCATTGGCTTGTCCCAGTTGCAGAAGCCGATGATACTCCTTCTATCCTCACTCTGAGCCACGATGAGCTCCTCCTTTTGACAGCCTCTCCTTCCGTAGAGCACTACGAGCTGGTTACCCGACTCTTTATAGAGCTGCTCAAGTTTCTCTAAATCTGTGTGTTTTGCTTTCATAATATTACTCCAAAATAATCAACTTGAAATATTATATCACAATTTAACACATATACAAATAGATTTTAATTATAATTTCCGAGCTCCTATTGTAGCTTTCACTTTATTTCTGACAAACATATAGCAGATAGCCTGCATGATGATTGTCGCTATCCATGAACCGGGATATGATATAAACAGGAAAAACAGCGATCTGTGGCTTGGAAACAGACCATATATCCAGATAATTCTGACTCCGACTGTTCCTATTATAGAAAGTATCATAGGTACTGTTGAGTATCCCATTCCTCTTAGTGCTCCCGGAAAAAGATCCATGATTCCACACAGGAAATATGGGATTGTTGTAATCGAAATAATCTCAAGTCCTGATTTAATTACCTCGCTATTACTAGTATATATGCCAAGTATCTGTGTTCCAAATATGTATGAGGCACTTCCCATCACAAGTGCTACCGCTGTCGTGAGAAACAGACAGTCTATCAGTACCCTGTCCATTCTCTTTTGTTTTCCTACCGCATAGTTCTGGCTTGTAAAGCTCATGCAGGCCTGTGTGATTGAGTTGACAGATACATACAAAAAGCCAAGTATATTGTTTGCCGCCGTATATCCAGCCATGGCTATTGAGCCAAAGGAATTGACTGATGACTGAAGCATGGCATTTGAGATATTTATGACTGTGCTCTGTATGCCGGCCGGAATTCCCACCTGAAATATCTGAAGCATATATTCCTTATCAATCGCAAGCTTATTAAAGCAGAGCTTATAGCTGGTATCTGCTTTGCTCAGACAATATAATACAAGTACGCTGGAAACAAACTGCGAAACAATTGTACCGATTGCAACACCTGCAACATCCAGTTTACACACTATTACAAAAAACAGATTGAGCAGTGCATTGATACAGCCTGAAATAATCAAAAAGATAAGAGGTCTCTTTGTATCGCCGACAGCACGCAAAATTGCCGCGCCATAGTTATAAAGCATAAAAAACGGCATACCGCAAAAATAAATCCTCATATAAATAGTAGAAAGACCTATGACATCATCCGGTGTACCCATAATTTCCAGCGCACCCCTTGCAAAAATAACACCGACCACACCCATCACAATACCACTTATGAGTGCAATCATAATAGCGGTGTGCACCGTCTTAGACATCTCCTTATCCTTGCCTGCCGCATAAAATCGGGCAGCGAGCACATTCGCACCAAGCGATATACCCATAAACAGATTGACAAACACATTGATAAGTGCCGTAGTCGAGCCAACAGCCGCAAGTGATTTGCTGCCACTAAACTGTCCCACGACAATAATATCCACAGCATTAAACGCTAACTGCAAAATACCCGAAATCATAAGCGGCAACGCAAACGAAATGAGCTTATCCATTATTGAACCGTTCACCATATCAATTTCATACTTATTATTCTTCACTTATCTCTACCTCTTAAAAAATATTCTCCTCAGCCTATCTATTTTACCACGATAAAATATAAATTCAAGCGTAACAATTAAGCCCCCGAGAATAATAAACCTAACAAAACTAACAAAAAAGAGTCCCTTTTAAGGGACTCGACTTTTGCAAATTAAAATCACAGAGTGAGGATTTTCCGTCAATGTACTGTTTTCACCGGAGAGTACACAGTATGTTCCGAAGAAAAAATATGAACTGCCACGGGTTTCCAATAGGTCAAATGACAGTTTAGACTTGCAAACTGCCATAACCTATCCGTAAAAAATCCCGTGGCTGACTTCATATTTTATCTGAGGAATACTACTGTGTGCTACACCGGTGCCCACAGCCCACAAACGGAAAATCCGCCCTCATAATAAAATTTTCCAGCAAATTGCTAAATCTACTTCTTTGTGATGTAACCCTGTGCCTTAAGAAGCTCTGCACAAAGCACTGCTCCACCGGCTGCACCACGTACTGTGTTGTGTGAGAGTCCGACGAACTTCCAGTCATAGACTGTATCCTCTCTGAGACGTCCGACATTGATTCCCATACCATGCTCATAATCCACATCAAGTGCAACCTGAGGACGATTATCCTCTTCACAGTATCTGATGAACTGCTTTGGTGCGCTTGGAAGCCCAAGCTCCTGTGGTACTCCGCTGAACTTCTCGAGTGCCTCGATGAGCTGCTCCTTTGTAGGGTTCTTTTTGAACTTGACAAATACAGCTGCTGTATGACCGTTTAATACAGGAACACGGATACACTGGCATGTGATAACCGGTGACTCTGCAGGAACGATCTGTTTCTTCTCATCATCCACATATCCCCAGAGACGAAGTGGCTCTTTCTCAGATTTCTCTTCCTCTCCACCGATGAATGGAATGATGTTTCCAACCATCTCAGGCCAGTCCTTGAATGTCTTTCCGGCACCTGAGATTGCCTGATATGTTGTAGCAACAACCTCATATGGCTCAAACTCTTTCCATGCTGTAAGAACCGGAGCATATGACTGGATTGAGCAGTTTGGTTTTACTGCTACGAAGCCTCTCTTTGTACCGAGACGCTCCTTCTGATATTTGATAACCTCCATGTGCTGTGGGTTGATTTCAGGTACAACCATTGGCACATCAGGTGTCCATCTATGGGCACTATTGTTTGAAACTACAGGAGTCTCTGTCTTTGCGTAGTCCTCCTCGATCTTCTTGATCTCGTCCTTTGACATATCAACGGCTGAGAATACGAAGTCAACCTGTGAAGCAACCTCTTCTACCTCATTGACGTTCTTTACGATGATTTTCTTAACTGCCTCAGGCATTGGTGTGTCCATTTTCCATCTATCACCAACGGCGTCCTCGTATGTCTTGCCTGCACTTCTTGGGCTGGCTGCAATTGTTGTTACCTCAAACCATGGATGATTCTCTAAAAGAGAAATAAATCTCTGTCCTACCATTCCTGTTCCACCGAGGATACCTACTTTAAGCTTTTCACTCATTACTCTAATCTCCCTATCTTCTAGAATTTCTTCGACCATGTCATACACTATACTTTGACATTAAAATCAGGTTTTGTCCGTCTGTCGCGTACAACTGTCTTTATAGGAAATATATTACTTGAAACTTTAATGAAAAACAAGGAAAAAACTATATTAAATTAATAATTTTTCTCCCTGTTTTTTATAAAATATGCACAAAAACTACACTTCATCCTGCCAATTTGACTTCATATACTCGTCGTAAACGGCAATTACCTTGTCCATTGATGTCTTTGATGGTGCTCCAACTGTACACCTTGTGCTGACACAGGTCTCCATTGAAATGGCATCAAATACATCCTCCTCAAATACCGGAGAGATGGCCTTGAGCTCGTCGATGCTCATATCGTCGATTGCAATGCCCTTGTCGATGCAGTAAAGCACTATTCTTCCTACAATACCGTGTGCATCTCTGAACGGTACACCCTTTTTAACGAGATAATCAGCTGCATCTGTGGCATTTGTAAAGCCATTGTTTGCACTCTTTCTCATCACGTCCTTGTTAAACTTCATAGTATCAATCATTCCTGTAAAAAGTGCGATACATCCCTTTGCAGTGTCGAATGCATCAAATGCCAGCTCCTTATCCTCCTGCATATCCTTGTTGTACGCAAGAGGAATGCCCTTCATGGTGGTGAGAAGCGACATGAGTGCACCGTATACACGGCCTGTCTTTCCTCTGACAAGCTCTGCTATATCAGGATTTTTCTTCTGTGGCATGATTGAGCTTCCTGTGCTGTACGCATCGTCAATCTCAACAAACTGGTACTCGTTTGAATTCCATATGATAATTTCCTCAGAAAAACGTGACAGATGCATCATGATAGTTGAAAGAGCCGATAAAAACTCAATCAGATAATCCCTGTCTGACACACCATCCATACTGTTAAGTGTCGGTCCGTAAAAATCCAGAAACTGTGCTGTATAGTCCCTATCAAGCGGATATGTAGTGCCTGCGAGTGCTCCTGAGCCAAGAGGACAATAGTTCATTCTCTTATATATATCGCACAGTCTTGATCTGTCTCTCTTAAACATCTCAAAATATGCGCCCATATGGTGAGCCAGAGTGATCGGCTGGGCCTTCTGCAGATGTGTAAAGCCCGGCATGATAGTCTGTGTGTTTTCCTTCATAATCTTAAGGATAACAGCTAAAAGCTCCTTAAGCTCATCATCAGTCTCCTTCACTGTCTTTCTGGTGAAAAGACGCATGTCAAGAGCTACCTGGTCGTTTCTGCTTCGGCCTGTGTGAAGCTTCTTTCCTGTGTCACCAAGCCTGTCTATGAGTGTAGCCTCAACGAAGCTGTGGATATCCTCATACTTTGAGCTGATTTCAAGCTCCCCTGACTCTACCTCCTTAAGTATCTTCTTTAGGCAAGCCACTATATCGTTGCTCTCTGCCTGTGAGATGATGCCCTGCTTTCCAAGCATCGTAACATGGGCGATGCTGCCCTCTATATCCTCTTTATAAAACTTCTGATCAAATGAAATGGACGCATTGAAATTGTAAACGAGCTGATCTGTCTCCTTTGTGAAACGTCCTCCCCATAACTGTGCCATGAGATTCCTCCTTGATTATTAAATGATGATTTATTTTCATGTATCACAATGTATTGTATAAAAATAAGATGTAATACCGCCGCCTGCTCTAAATAGCCGCTTTACTGTGCTAAATTATATAATAATTTTTGTTGTCACGCAACCACATTTTCACCCACGTGCTGCAATCTCTCTGTCACGCTGCTCCTTGGAAAATACACAGCCGCAGTAGTACTGCCTGTACATATCATACTGCTTTGATATCTCCGTGGACTTTTTATAGCCCTCTTTCTTCTTAAAATCAGAGAAAAGATATCGCACTCCATATTGGCTCTCTAAGTCTTTTCCTATCTCATTGAGCTTTTCGGCATTCTTCAACGGGCTGATGGAAAGTGTCGTAGTAAAAAAATCAAAGCCATGCTCCCTTGCATACTGTGCACTCTCCTCAAGACGCAGCCTGTAGCACTTAAAGCACCTCTCACCGCCCTCAGGCACAGCCTCCATGCCGCGTGCCATATCGTAAAAGCGCTTGGTGTCGTACACCCCCTCCACAAAGTGAACCGGATTTTTCACCGGAAACTCATCTATAAAGCGCTTCTGCTCCTGTGCTCTCATGTGATACTCCTCTGGCGGGTAAATATTTGGATTGTAATAAAATACCGTCACCTTAAAATACTCCGAGAGCGTCTGTATGCAGTATGTGCTGCACGGTCCACAGCAGCTATGAAGCAAAAGACGTGGAGTGCAGTTATTGTCCACGCAACTTTCTTTTATTAAATCTTCCATTAATTTTTGATAATTTATTTTGTTTGCCATATTATATTATTTCTTTCTCAAAATTCAAAAATTTTTGACATATCCCAAAATATTATTTCAGATAACTATTCTGCATATTTACTATTCTGATTAATTACTATTTCTGATATGAGCCGCATAATACGAACAAGGACCGGAAGTCTCCTCCCGGCCCGGCTCATACTAATCCTCTTCATATCCGAACATTAGTCTAAAAATCTTTTTTCCTGTTTCTGTCTTGAATATACGCTTGTATGCCTTGTCGATTGCACGGTTTCCCGCATCATCCTCATACAAATTTACGAGGAAATCAGCCTCAACGAGTATCTGATAATCAAGACCATCTATATTGTCATATGTGTGATGATGACCTATGAGAAAACATATTCTTTCAACTATGTAATTCTCGAAGCCAAGCTGTGAGAGCATCTTCTGGGCGATTATCGGTCCCTCCTGCTCCTGAAGCTTTCCATCGCACCTGCCATACTTCTCCTCCGCCACACGTATGCCGATATCGTGTGTGTAAGCCGCTGCCTCAAGTATAAAGAGCGAGGCATCATCAAGCTCCTCTCCTATACCAATAAGCCTTGCATAGCTGTGCACCTTGGTGAAATGCTGGATTCTCTTTGGATCGCCATCATAGTAGGCAATCATATCCATAAACAAGTCGTCTAACTGTTGTTTACTATAACTGTCACTATCCATTTAATATATTTTTCTCCTGATGATATGTTAATTAGTCTCATTGCCGGCTTTGCACCGACAATGATAACATACTACAAAGCGATCATTTTTTCAATATTTTTACACAAATATTTCTTATTTTTTGAAATCACTATGTTGTTTGTCACACTGTTATGTGGGAACAGTAACATCACTACTTTGCATCACGGAAAAATCCCCTGAATGCGAATTCTGACAAAGGCTTCTTGTAAAGCAGCTCTCCTATCAATATCTCAAGCGCTCCACCTGCAAAAATAGCAATATAGCCTAGCAATGCCACCACTGGGAGTCCAAGCTTAAAAACAGCATTAGAAACCGGCACAAACGCTGCTCCTGAAAACACAGTAAAAACGCCCATAAACAAAACCATGAATACGATAAAGCCAAGTACAAAATACTTATAGCATATGCTTGTGTACAGATATACTATAAACAGTGCAACATCAAGCGTAAAAAGTGTGTAGATAAGCTGCGTCTTATCTGCCACTCCATACTGTATCAGAATGACTCTTTCTACCACCAGAAATGTAAAAATAACAAGATTGATTACCGTGCTTGACATCACCGGAATGTATATCTGCAGCTTCTTTTTCAGTGATGTGGACTGGATAAGCTCTGACACATCCATCGACATGATGAGCTGAAATGTAAACATCCCGCACATCATAAAGTATACACCACCTATGATGGAAGTTCCCTTGCTCATTATATCGGATGCAATTCCGATTACTGCAAAGAATACAAACATGATCACATTCAACTTCAGTTTGTAGCCATATCTCAATAATTTAAATCCTAATTTAATATCTTTCAGCATAATATTTCTCCTTTTCAAATATACTTCCAATTTAAAATACCTCTACACATCAACATATGATCTGCGGATACGCACCATCATATGATAATATGTCGCTGCTATCACTCCTACAAGCACCACTGCTAACACAGGTGCGATAAACCAAATTTTTGCGCCATAAATCAAAACAGCTATACTACCTGCAATTGCCGGGAAGATAACTATAAGCGCCAGCAGATAAATATACATTCCCAGATCCATGTATCTGAATATATTTAATGAGCCAACCGAAACAATTGAAGATATCATAATAATGTCAAATATCGACCAGATATTAACTCCAAATTTAATAAATGGTATTGAAGCAATGAGTATTGTAATTCCAATACGCAGCGGTCTTACAAGTATATCCACAAGAACTGCATTCTCAAAGTATCTTACTCCGTTAAAACCTGTCTTTAAAAAATGCATGCCAAATGCATTCTTCTTGCACATACAGCCAAAGCAGAAATAGTCCTGCACCACCTCGCACATCATATAAAAATCATAAACAATTACTATAACTCCTATCCATGCCCAGATTGTTTTCGAACAGGCAATTAGCATTGATGTAAAAATTGCTAAAAACGGAATCAGTATATTTGTTATAAGACGATACTTGAGATTAGTCATAACACGGTAATCCCTGATGTATGTTAGAACTTCATTCTTTGCTTTGTTATCTTTTTTATTAATTGTTCTTTCAGTATCATGTTCCTGTGAAACCATTTTTTCCTTCATACTTCCTGACTTACTTTCCATAACACCTTACCTCTCACTAGCGCATCACAATCTTTGTGTTATTTTTCATGACCGCAACGCTTATCTGGTAAAGTGTCGGAATCTCCTTTGTCACATTAAGTCCTGCGAGCTTATCTATATTTTCCACCAAGCATATGCCCTCAAAGCCGTACGGATTTTTGGTCATTGAATAAAGTACCTTACCGGCAGCCTCTGTATCTGCTGCATCTCCTTTAATCAGGATATATTTTTCCTTCAAATCCTCAACAAAGCCCTGCTCCACAATCTGTCCGTTTTCCATTATAATGGCATAATCGGTGATATTTTCCATATCTGAGATATTGTGCGTAGAGAAAAATACGCTGCGCTTACCGTTGCCCTCATGGATATACTCGCCAATCATCTGACATAGCTTATCTCTCATCAGCGGATCAAGCGGCGATGCCGGCTCATCCAGCAAAAGAAGGTCTGTCTTTCGCGCCATGACTCCTGCCAGCATGAGCTTCATCTTCATACCATCCGAAAATGAGCTGTTGGCTTTCTTCATATCAATGCTGCCATGTGAAAATATTGCAAGCTCCTCACAATATCTGTGAAAATCATCTGCGGAAAAATCATCAAACATCAGCTTGCTGATTTCCTCGATATCCTTAACTGTCCACTGCGGCAGATAGTATTTGCCGGGGCCGGTATAGCCTATGCGGTTTTTAATATCTCCCGAGTTTTCCTTCTGTTTGTCGGAATACTGTCCGAAATAAGTGATTTCACCTTTATAGTCTAGCCTGATTCCTGCTAAGATATTTAAAAGTGTTGTCTTTCCTGCTCCGTTTTCTCCGATTAAAGCTGTGGCAAAGCCCTGCGGTATTGCGAAATTCTCCACATCAAGTGTGAAGTTTTTAAGCTTCTTTGTGATTTTTGCTGCCTCTATTGCATTCTTTGTTGTCATTTTCATTCCTCCTGACTCGTTTCATATCTTTATTTATCCACCTCAAGCAACGCCTCAAGCATTCCTTTAAGCTCGTCGTTCGAGATTCCGGCTACCTCAGCCGCGGCTATCGCGTCTGTCAGCGACTCCTCCACCTTGCGCAGGTGCTGTTCCTTTATCATCTCACTGTCCTGTGCATTGACATAAAAGCCCTTGCCTTGCGCCGCTGTGATAAGCCCCTCATCTGCAAGCTGCTCATAAGCCTTCATCGTGGTTATCACACTGATTTTCAGGTCCTTTGCCAGCCCTCTTATCGACGGAAGGAACTCCCCCTGCTCATACCTGCCGGCCAAAATATCTGTCTTGAAGCTGTCCGCTATCTGCTGATAGATGGGCACTCCTGAATTTTGCATCAGCTTCATATGCTACCTCCGTACTGTATTTATTAACTGTTTATGTGTTATATATACACTATATACATTTTAATGTCAATACCTTTCTATAATTATCTCTCTAAAAATTTCACCTCAAAATTTTGATTTGACATACACTCTTATATCTGATAATATAATATAGCTTGCCGATATGGCTCAGTAGGTAGAGCGACGCACTCGTAATGCGTAGGCCACCGGTTCGATCCCGGTTATCGGCTTCTCAAAAAACACCTCATTCAAAAATGAATGAGGTGTTTTTTTATTACAAAAATCCTCTTGACATTTATAAAAAATATATTAAAATTATCTCGTTGGTTTATTTTTAGTAAACAAAAAATCTATTATTAAACCTACAGTAAATATAACGTAAAATGTATTAGAAAAGGAAGTAAGCATGGATATCGGACATCGTATGAAGGAGCTTCGTATCCAGTACGGACTTACCCAGCAGGAGCTTGCTGACAGAGCTGAGCTGACGAAGGGATTTATCTCCCAGCTTGAGCGAAATCAGAATTCACCGTCAGTCGGCACCCTGCTTGATATCATCCAGTGCCTGGGTATGACACCGGCTGAGTTTTTTACAGATTCGGAACCTGAGCAGATTGTATACAAGGCAAACGACTATTTCGAGAAAATTGACGAGGAAAAAAACAGCAGGGTGGAATGGATCATTCCAAACGCACAGACCCGCTCCATGGAGCCTGTCAGGCTCACTCTTCATCCGGGTGGCAGTTCTGAAATATATCTGCCTCAGGAGTGTGAGGAGTTTGGATATGTGATAAAGGGTACCGTGAAGCTTTGCTATGGTGGCAAAGTGCACACCGTAAAGGCCGGTGAGTCCTTTTATTTTAAAGCCGGTAAGAAGCATTTTATTGAAAATAAGTCTTCAAAGGATGCCATGCTCATATGGGTCAGCAATCCTCCAAGCTTCTGACGCTTCCCCTGCAGAAGCTCTTTTATAGGTCTGTAATTACTGCCGGCCGCATTTTTAGTGTGTACAGCAGCAAATTATAAACATACAGGTCCTACCAGTACTATAATTACATGAGAAAGGTTTACACCATGGGAAAGAAATTAATTGATTTTATCGATATCACAAAGTCATACAACGGCAATGTTGTACTCGACGATTTAAATCTATACATCAGGGAGAATGAGTTTCTGACGCTGCTTGGACCATCAGGCTGCGGAAAGACCACCACACTTCGCATGCTCGGTGGCTTTGAGACACCGGACAAGGGAAAAATCATGTTTGATTCAAAGGACATCACAAATGTGCCTGCAAACGAGAGAAATCTGAACACTGTTTTCCAGAAATACTCTCTTTTCCCTCATATGACAATAGCTGAAAACATCGCGTTTGGTCTTAAAATAAAGAAAAAAAGCAAGGCTTACATAGATGACAAAATAAAGTATGCATTAAAGCTCGTCAATCTCGATGGCTTCGAAAACCGCTCTGTGGATTCTCTTAGCGGAGGCCAGCAGCAGCGTATCGCTATTGCAAGAGCTATTGTAAATGAGCCTAAGGTACTGCTGTTAGACGAGCCGCTTGGCGCTCTCGACTTAAAGCTGCGCCAGAGCATGCAGTATGAGCTTATCCGCTTCAAAAATGAGCTCGGTATCACCTTCGTCTACGTCACACACGACCAGGAGGAGGCGCTTACAATGTCTGACACCATCGTAGTCATGAATCAGGGCTATATCCAGCAGATTGGCACACCAGAGGACATTTACAATGAGCCTGAAAATGCCTTTGTCGCTGACTTTATCGGGCACAGTAATATCATCGACGGTGTTATGATAAAGGATAAGCTTGTCGAGATACTCGGTGTAAAGATGCCTTGTGTGGACGAGGGCTTTGGTGAGAACACGCCTGTCGATATAGTCATCCGCCCGGAGGATGTGGAGCTGGTGCCTGCGGAGGACGGCTACATGCAGGGCGATGTCGTGTCAAATATCTTCAAGGGAGTGCACTATGAGCTTGAGGTAAAGGCTAACGGCTACGACTGGATGGTGCACACCACCAAATATGTAGAGGTCGGCAGTCATGTGGGTATCAAGGTGATTCCATTTAATATCCAGGTAATGCACAAGCCTGAGTCCTCAGATGAAAAGGCGGTGGAGATAGATGTCTAAAATAAAGAAACAGCTGCTCGCAGGGCCGTACCTCATATGGATTATCGGATTTATCATACTTCCGCTTTTCATGATTGTGTACTATGCATTTAAAGGCTCTGACGGAGGCTTCACATTTGAATATGTGACTGCAATAGCACAGCACACCAATATCAAGGCACTGCTTTTATCCCTACGGCTTGGAATCATATGCACCATAATATGCCTGGTGCTGTCCTATCCGCTTGCGATGATTTTAAACGGCTTAAAGATTAAAAACCAAAGCTTTGTAGTATTTGTTTTCATGCTTCCTATGTGGATGAACTTTATGCTTCGAATACTCGCATGGAAGCAGCTTTTGTCCAAAAATGGTGTCATCAACTCGATACTCACCACTCTCGGACTGCCGGGCTTCAACATCATGAATACCTCCGGAGCAGTCGTGCTTGGCATGGTCTATGACTTTCTGCCATTCATGCTGCTGCCTATATACAACTCCATGACTAGAATCAAAAACGACTGGATTGAGGCGGCTCTTGACCTCGGTGCAAACAAAGTCACAATACTTTTCAAGATTATACTGCCACTTACAGTTTCCGGTGTCATAAGCGGAATCGTAATGGTTTTCGTGCCATCACTCACATCCTTTGCCATCTCACAGATACTCGGTGGCGGCAAGGTCCTGCTCATCGGAAATATCATAGAACAGGATTTCGTCCATGGCTCGCAGTGGGGCGCAGGAAGCGGTCTCTCACTCGTGCTCATGGTATTCGTATTAATCAGCATGGCACTCGTCAATCTGTTTGATAAGGAAGGAGACCAGAGCGCATTATGGTAAAAAAAATAGCATCAAGGGTATATATGGGACTGATTTTTTTGTTTCTGTATCTACCTATCGTTGTATTAATAGTACTCTCCTTCAACAACTCCAAATCCAAGGTTAAATGGGGAGGCTTCACGCTCGACTGGTACATAAAGTGCTTTCAGAGTGAGCGGATTATGTCGGCATTTTCTACAACACTGCAGATTACGCTGCTTGCAGCTGTGATTTCTACAATAATAGGAACTCTCGCAGCCATGGGTATAAGCGCCATGAAGAAACGTAACCAGACAATCTATCTGGGCGCTACAAACATCCCGATGCTCAATGCAGATATCGTGACCGGTATCTCAATGATGCTTTTGTTTGTAAAATTCATGAATCTGGGCTTTGTGACAGTGCTTATCGCACACATCACGTTCAATATCCCTTATGTGATACTCAATGTGCTTCCAAAGCTCAAGCAGACCAACAAATACACCTATGAGGCCGCACTTGACCTGGGCGCATCACCTCTATATGCATTTTTCAAGGTCACCTGGCCTGAAATAAGCCCCGGAGTGTTCTCCGGCTTTATGATGGCGGTCACAATGTCACTCGATGACTTCTCCATCACCTACTTTACGAAGGGTGCCGGAGTAAACACACTCTCAACCATGCTCTACACAGAGCTAAAAAAGGGTGTAAAGCCGGAGCTGTATGCCCTGTCAACCATACTTTTCTTCACAGTGCTGCTGCTTTTGGTTGTGATAAACATCAACTCAAACCGGATACCTGTCAGCGCCTCAAAGAAGCCTGCAAGGGCTAAAAAGCTGCGCATCGTAAAGCGTAGTGTAAGCATCGCAATTGTTGCAGTACTCGTAATCGGCTGCTTTTCGGTATTTACCATAAGCGCCGGAGGCACGAACAATGACAATGCCATAACAGTGCTAAACTACGGTAAATACATCGATGAATCAGTAATCGACAGCTTCGAGCAGGAAACCGGAATCACCATTAAATACGAGGAATACGAGGAGCCTGAGGAGATGTACACAAAGTACAAGTCCGGTGCCATCGATTACGATGTCATCTGCACCTCTGACTACATCATCGAGAAGCTCATAAGTGAGGGTGAGGTCAACAAGATAGACTACAGCTCAATGCCAAACTATCAAAATGTAAATCAGGATATAATCGACATGTCCGCATCCTTTGACCCGACACATGAGTATACTGTGCCTTATTTCTACGGCACACTAGGCATACTATACAATAAAAAGATGGCTGATGCATCAGACCTAAATACCTGGGACTGCCTGTGGAACGGCAAATACAAGGACAACATGATTATGATTAATTCTGTCCGTGATGCCTTTACTCCCGCCCTTCGCACACTTGGCTACTCGATAAACGAGACATACACAGCAAAGCTCGATGAAGCATTTGATATACTGAACAAACAAAGCAGTGACGTGCTTGCCTACTACGTGGATGAGACCTGTGATGAGATGGTTGCTGAAAATGCGGCAATCGCAGTGTGCTACTCCGGTGAGGCAGCTGCCGCCATGGCTGAAAATGACAACCTGGACTATATCGTACCAAAAGAGGGCTCAAACCTCTGGATTGACTCATGGTTCATTCCAAAGACATGCAAGAATAAAGAGGGTGCACAGGAATTTTTGAACTATATCTGCGGTGATGAGCCTGCACAGCTCAACTTTGAATATGTATACTATGCATCACCTATCCAGTCTGTCATCGACAACCAGGATGCAGAAACGAAGGAAAATGAGGCGATTAATCCTCCTTCCGATATGCTCAAAAACTGTGAAGTATACAGAGCATTGAATGACGAGGATGCCACCTTGTACAACACACTGTGGCAGAGGCTCAAATCGGATTAAAAATAGATTACGCAGCTATATTTTGTATGATGTCACAAAAATGAAGTCTAAAAATTGTACAAAAATACATATTGCAAACTTCAACAAACAATGATAGAGTAAAACCCACGAAGCGCCCTGCTTCGTGGGTTTTACTTTTCCACGAGATCCGATATTTTTATGCTCCGCAAGGAGATTCATGAAATACACGGAGTTTTTACATACTATAGAAACAGAAATAACCGCAAGACTTGACAATGATTTCAAGCTTACCATCCATCCTGTCAAAAAGAACAACGGGATGATCTACGACGGATTGGTGATTATCAATCCCAAATTCAATATAGCACCGACTATTTATCTCAATCCTTACTACCATTGGTACCTTGATGGTGTATCCATTGATTCTATTCTCGATGCAATTTTATCCACCTACAATGATTTCAAGCCAACTGAAGATTTTGACATAAGCTTCTGTAATGATTTTTCCAAGGTAAAGGAGAAAATAATTTTCCAGCTCATAAGCTACGACAAAAACCAAAAGCAGCTAAAGGACATGCCCTATATCAAATATCTGGATTTTGCCATCATATTTGAAGTATATGTAGGAGCCGAGCTGCCTGAATTTGGCACCATTACAGTCACAGATGCCCTTCTGTCACGCTGGGGCATAGATACAGAAACACTAATCCGCGCTTCAATGCAAAATACCCCGAGGATACTTCCATGCTCAATAATCAACATGGCAGAGTTTCTTGCCAAAAAATGTCCGGGCTATGCCAATCAGATGCGCGCAGTCTGTGATTTTGACAGCCTGCCTATGTATATCCTTACAAACAGCAGGCAGACAAACGGTGCATCCGCCATACTCTACCCGGGTGTGCTAAGCTCGCTGGCAAAAAAGCTCGGCGGCAATATGCTGCTCATACCAAGCAGTATCCATGAGTTTCTGGTAATGCCACTGGATAGCGACATAGATGTCTGCAACCTAAGCGAATTCATCTGTGAGGTAAACTCTACAGAGGTACGCGACGAGGACGTACTCGGCGAGAGGTACTACATATACGATAGTAAGACAGACACTGTCTACTGATAATCATATAACCCGATAACACAAAATACCGGATATCATATCATAGATATGTATCCGGTATTTTACTTTCTAAGAACATAGTTGGAAATTCATGAAAGTTATTGGCCTGTTATTTGCAGAATGATGTACTAGTTGCCAAGCAGCATGTCGTAAAGCTTCTCATACTCTTTCGCAGATGCCTTCCATGAGAAATCATGCCTCATGGCGCGCTGCATCATCTCCTGCCATCTGTCCTTATGGTTTTCAAACACATCAAGAGCATATTTGATAACATGCAGCATATCATGCGCATTATAATTAGCAAAGGAAAAGCCATCGCCCGTATTCTCGTACTCATTGTACGGCACTACAGTGTCCTTAAGACCACCGGTCTCCCTGACTATAGGCAGCGTACCATATCGCATAGACATGAGCTGGCTCAAGCCGCACGGCTCAAAAAGAGACGGCATGAGAAATGCGTCACAGCCTGCATATATCTCATGTGCATTTTCCTCCGAGTAGCCGATATATACTCCAAGCTTCTGCGGATACCTTCCATGGAAATAATTAAACATCTCCTCGTACTGCTGCTCTCCTGTACCCTGCACTATAAACTGTACATTCATGGTGGAAAGCATCTCCTCCATCACATATGCCACCAGATCAAAGCCCTTCTGATTTGTCAGACGCGAAACTATTCCAATCAGCATGACATCATTATCCACAGCCAGACCATACTTCTCCTGCAACTGACGCTTATTAACGACCTTTCCACTCAATTCCCTTACAGAAAAATGCTTATCCAGATATGTATCCTTCATAGGATTAAAGACATCATAATCTATACCGTTTACAATGCCTCTCAAATGCCTGCGCCGCTCAAGCATCAGGCCATCCAGGCCCTCTCCGCCCTCAGGTGTACAGATTTCATCTGCATATGTCGGACTGACAGTCGTAATCTCATCTGCATATACTATGCCGCCCTTTAAATAATTAGCCTCGCCATAGAACTCCAGCTCCCCTGAATTAAAAATATGCTCCGGAAGTCCTGTAACATCAGCCACCTCTTTAATCTTCCAACGCCCTTGAAACTTCATATTGTGAATGGTAAAGACTGTCTTGATACCTGCATAGAAATTGTCTGAGCCGTACACTGTCTTTAGGAAAACCGGCAAGAGTCCTGTCTGCCAGTCATTACAATGTATCACATCCGGGGCAAAATCTATAACCGGCAAAGCCTCAAGCACCGCCTTTGAAAAGAAAGCAAACTTCTCCACATCCTCGTATATATTGTTGTATGGCTTATCTCCTGCAAAGTAAAACTCATTGTCCACAAAATAATATGTCACACCATCATACTGCGATGTAAAAATCCCCACATACTGCCTGCGCCAGTTGAGATTGACATAAAAATGACAGACGAACTTAAGCTGTGGCAATAATTTATCATCCATACATTTGTACTTCGGAAGTATAACTCTCACGTCATATCTGTCCTTGTCAAAATATTTTGGTAAAGATCCCACTACGTCAGCAAGTCCACCTGTCTTCATATAAGGTATTGCCTCTGATGCGGCCATTAATATTTTAATTTTGTCCATGCTGAAACCTCCCCCAGATTACAGTTATTTAAACAACAATTAATCTGATAAAAAATATAGTATACATCCTGAAACCAATAGAATGTATACTATATTATATCACGCGGGAGTACATTTTGCCTAGTAAATTTATCAAAATGTGGTTTTATTTGTCTATAATGACGATTTTTACATCCCAAGACGTATTTTGTCTGTAATCAGGGCAATAAACTCCGAATTGGTAGGCTTGCCCTTACCATAGTTTACAGTGTATCCAAACATGGCATCTATCGTATCCATCCTGCCTCTGCTCCATGCCACCTCGATAGCATGCCTTATGGCTCTCTCCACCCTGCTTGATGTAGTCTTGTACTTCTTTGCAATAGTGGGATACAAAAGCTTTGTGATAGAGCTAAGCATCTCCATATCCTCAACACACATCACTATCGCAGTCCTCAGATACTGATATCCCTTTATATGAGCCGGAACACCTATCTCATGAATGATATCCGTCACCTGTGTCTCAAGGGATTTTTTCTGCATATATGTATCGTCAAGCGGCTCCGTGTCACCGGATGCTCTCTTTACATACACAAGTATCACATCAGAACCGGCATTACCGTTTATCATGCTGTATGCTTCATCACTACTTCTTGCTGTTCCTAAAAACTCCATGCCCTTTAATAAACTCTGCATGTTTTTCTTTTCGTCTGCTACTGCGACATTTAAAGTGCTCATCAAACTCTCCTATGCCGCCAATTACTGTCATGTCAAAACAAATTTTACGCTTTTATGATAGCACATTTTGTCGAATTTTGTCGAGAGCAAGTTTTTTTATTTTATATTTGTAACATTCGAGCCACCGTCAGAACAGGAAAAGCTGCTGCTTCCATTATTCTTCAAACTGAGAATTATACAGCTCTGCATAAAATCCGTTCTTTGCAAGAAGCTCATCGTGTGTACCCTGCTCGATAATGTCTCCATCCTTCATGACAAGAATCATATCGGCATTCTTGATAGTAGACAGCCTGTGGGCGATGACAAAGCTTGTTCTGCCCCTCATCAGATTGTCAAGTGCCTTCTGGATACGGATTTCTGTACGTGTATCTACAGAGGATGTGGCCTCATCAAGGATAAGGATAGGATTGTCTGCAAGAATGGCTCTTGCTATTGTCAAAAGCTGCTTTTGTCCCTGTGACACATTGGATGCATCCTCGTTGAGCTCCATATCGTAGCCACCCGGCAATGTCTGGATAAAGTGATGCGCATGTGCTGCCTTTGCTGCCGCGATAACCTCCTCATCTGTGGCATCCAGACGGCCGTAGCGGATATTTTCCATAATGGTGCCCTTAAAGAGCCATGTGTCCTGCAATACCATGCCGAATGCATCTCGCAGATCGGCTCTGTTGTAATCCCTGATATCATGTCCGTCTACAAGAATGGCACCTGAGCTTACATCATAAAATCTCATAAGAAGCTTGACCATGGTAGTCTTTCCCGCTCCTGTCGGTCCAACGATAGCAACCTGCTGTCCCGGCTTAACCTGTGCAGAAAAATCATTGATGATGATCTGGTCAGGATTATAACCAAAGTGTACATGCGAAAACTCTACACTTCCCTCGATATGGTCTGGCTTTACAGGATTTTCCACTGTTATATCCTCTTCCTCCTCCTCGAGGAACTCAAATACACGCTCAGATGCAGCCGCCATCGACTGAAGCTGGTTTGCCACCTGTGCTATCTGCTGGATTGGCTGTGTGAAATTCTTCACATACTGTATAAAGGCCTGGATATCTCCGATTGTGATGACATTCTTTATGGCAAGTATACCACCTGAGATCGCTACTCCCGCATATCCTAAGTTTCCTACAAACTGCATGATAGGCATCATAAGTCCTGAGAGAAACTGTGATTTCCATGCGGATTTGTAGAGCACATTGTTGGCCTCCTTAAAGGTCTTTACAGTCTCTGCCTCTTTATTATATGCCTTTATGACGAGGTGGCCTCCGTACACCTCCTCGACCTGTCCGTTTATGTGTCCCAGATACTCCTGCTGCTGTCTGAAGTATTTCTGTGAATGCTTTATGACAAACGAAATAAGTATCATCGAAACAGGCAGGATAACGAGTGAAATCAGCGTCATGAGCGGTGAAATAGACAGCATCATGACCAGTGTACCGACCAAAGTGGCAACAGATGTAATAATCTGTGTGATACTCTGGTTCAAGCTCTGTCCGAGTGTGTCCACGTCGTTTGTGATACGCGAAAGTACCTCACCGTATGTCCTTGACTCGAAATACTTCATCGGCATACGGTTGATTTTGCTCGTGATGTCCTTACGCATCCTATAGCAGGTCTTCTGCGTGATGCCTGTCATGATAAGCCCCTGGACAAACATAAAGATGGCACTCACCACATATAAAGCCAGCGTAAACAAAAGAACCTTTGCAATATAATCAAAATCTATGCCGCCTGTTCCCGCAATCTTGTTCATGAGTCCCTCGGCAAGCGCAGTGGTGGCTTTACCCATGACCTTCGGTCCTGCAACGGAGAAGACAGTCGAAACTGCTGCAAAAATCATAACTGCAATGATAGCAGCCCAGTATCTGCCGAGATACTTTATGAGCTTCTTTGTAGAGCCCTTGAAATCCCTGGCCTTTTCTGTGACCATTCCGGGGCCACGTCCCATTGGCCCTCTTGGCCTCTTAGGAGGCATCTTAAACTGTTCGTTATTATTCTCACTCATCTTACATGCCCTCCTTTTTGTTATCATCAATTCCAAGTTCCTTGGCTGAAAGCTGTGACTGTGCAATCTGCATATATACATCGCAATTCTTAAGAAGCTCCTCGTGGGTGCCTTTTCCTACGATTTTACCGTCATCGAGCACGAGAATCTGGTCAGCATGAATAATCGTGCTGATACGCTGTGCCACGATAATAACGGAAGCACTCTCTGTAACCTCTGCTAAGGCTGCACGCAGACGCGCGTCAGTCTTCATATCGAGTGCTGAAAAGCTGTCATCAAACACATAGATATGAGGGTCCTTTGCGATAGCTCTTGCTATGGCAAGCCTCTGCTTCTGACCACCTGACACGTTTGAGCCGCCCTGTGCGATTGAGCTTTCATACCTGTCATTCTTTGTCTCGATAAACTCAGAAGCCTGTGCGATATCCGCAGCCTTTTTTATCTGCTCATCACTCGCGTCTGCTTTACCAAAGCGCAGGTTTGAGGCGATGGTTCCCGAAAAAAGAATACCCTTCTGCGGAACAAAGCCTATTGACTCGCGAAGCTCGCTTAGTGTGTAGTCTCTGATATCGTGTCCATCAAGCTCTATTGAGCCTCCAGTCACGTCATAGAAACGCGGAATCAGGTTTACAAGTGTAGACTTTCCACAGCCGGTACTTCCGATGATAGCTGTGGTTTTGCCCGGCTCCGCCACAAAATCAATGTCTGAAAGCACATCCTCCTTTGCTCCCGGATATCTGAAATCCACATGGTTGAAACGGATAACACCTCTGTGATCAGCCTCAGTAACAGGCTCTTTTGGATCATTTACAGTGCTGTTTGTCTTTATAACCTCATCGATACGCTCTGCCGCAACACCAGCTCTCGGAAGCATGATGGACATGGCTGAAAGCATGAGGAATGACATAACAATCATCATGGCATATGTAATAAACGCAGTCATCGTACCTACCTGCATAGAGCCCTTGTCTATTCTGCCTGCTGCAACCCACACGATACCGAGTGTGATGCAGTACATGATCATGGACATACCGGGCATCATAAAGGTCATGACGCGGTTTGTAAAAAGCTGTGTGCGTGTAAGCTCGCGGTTAGCCTCATCAAACCTCTTTTCTTCCTCTTTTTCACGGCCAAACGCCCTGATAACAGAAAGACCTGTAAGAATCTCACGAGAAACAAGATTTACCTTGTCTACAAGAGTCTGCATAATCTTGAACTTTGGCATAGCAATGCCGACCAGCGTGAAAATAAAAACCATGATGGCAACAACCGCAATCGCAATCACCCACTCCATGCCGGATTTGGTCTGTGCCACCTTGATGATACCACCGATACCAACAATTGGCGCATAAAGCACCATACGAAGCATCATGGTAGTAACCATCTGAATCTGCTGTATATCGTTCGTGCTTCTCGTAATCAGTGATGCCGTAGAGAATTTGTTAATCTCGGCATTTGAAAAGCCCACAACCTTTGAAAAGGTCTTCTCTCTCAAATCCCTGCCGACAGCGGCACCGACCTTAGAAGCCGCAAAGCCTACAACACATGCTGCTATAAGCATAATTGCTGCAAAGCCTGCCATCTTTACTCCTGCCTTCCACAGATAAGCAATCTGGTTGGCATCCACATCAATTCCGGCATTCTCATCACACTTTGTCGCAAAAGCTACACCCATGGACTTTAGTGTAGATGAACCCACCGCATCGATTTTGTCCTGCACCTTGCTTCTTATCTGCTTTATCATGTTATCATCGAGCGCTACTCCCTGCGGGATAGCTGATGCATCCACATCCATCTGCTCCCCCGACAAAAAAGCCTGATATGCCATGACAAGAGGAACCAAAAGCTCCTCATCCAGCTCATCAAGTGTGTCAGAATCAGCGGTCAGCTTGTATTTTGTCACACTATCGCCGTCACTTGTGTTCTCGGTATCTGCTGTATCGTAACAATCCGTAAATTTCTCTTTCTCATCGGACAGCATAAATGTCTGTGCCATCTGATAATCCTCCGAGGTAATCTCCTCTGGCAGGATATGCTCAATGCCATGATCCTGGATACCCACATCGATGATATCAGATGTGTACGCAGGCAGAGCCAGGTCACAGTATGCCTGAGCAATGAGAAAAACAAATATTAATATGATCCATCGCCAGTATGGAATCAGATTTTTGAAAATTTTACTCATAAACGTTTCCTTTCTTTCCGGTTAATTTATCCCCATGCACGAATGCAAAAATATCCGCAATCGTGCGCATACTATCTATTTTATCAATAAGTGCGGATAATTCAATAAAAAAAATATAAAGAAACAGTAAAAAAACAGAGACCATACAAGCTCATGGGCTAAAGCCCCGTCCTACTGCCAATGCCTGCAATTATCTCAATAAAAGAGGAAGCAGCCTCCGAGTTCTCGCCCAAAGATTGCTTCCTATAATTTACATTTCACTACAATATTAGCTCACAAGCCATTTTTTTACAGTTTCCTCATCAAAATCCACACATTCAGCTATATCTTCTATTGAGTGACCTTTTTTCTGAAGTTTTAAAGCAGTTACTTTTGCCTGACGAATTCTGCCTTCTTCTCGACCTTCTTCTCTGCCTAACTCTCTGCCTTCTTCTCTGCCTAACTCTCTGCCTTCTTCTCTGCCTAACTCTCTGCCTTCATTTTTCTGTTCTTCCCACGCCTTACACATATCAATCACCTCTTCTTTCTCATCTATGTCTATATCCGTTCCTGCAAACAGGTTGATTGCCTCGACTGTCTCTCTGTCCACCCTGCTAAACTTTTCGTCATTCTGCAGCACTTCCTGCATTTTTTCCTTATCATACGCATTCTTCAGTACCTCGAAAAGCTGCCTGATGGATGTCCTGAATCCTGTAAAATCTGTTATCTCCCTCGGTGCCAGCAGATTAATCCTGTAATCCGGTATGAATGGCAAAAGCTCCTCATCCACATCACCAAACATATCTGACAGCTTCCTTGGACCATCCCATTCTTTTGTTCCGAGATACACTGTAATCGTAATTACAGGAATCAGCTTATCCTCTTTCGTAAATCCCGAGAGAAATTCATCTGATGTTGTAGTATCCTTATCCTTTCGGTGCTTTTTGGCTGTTTCCTTTACCTGATTGCCGTATGCCATCACATCATAAAACATGTTTTTTATAGGTATGGCATAGTGTATATCCGACTGATTTTCTACTCCTATCAGTACGACATATGATTTGCCGGTATATTTGATGCTGGCATTTTTGAAGATATCCCTCAGCTTCTGCATCGCTATGGTCTTTTTGTCAAGTCCAAGTGCGGTCAGTACCTCCGTGGTGTCCCTTTCCTTAAGGTTTTCCGGCAGTATGACCTCTCTTCCTCCATACAGTATATTGTTGCACAGATCCGCAAATCTGGCATTGTCTGCAAAGTATTCCTTTGCCATTGAGTCCTTTGCGCTCAATCCTTCTCCTCCTGTTCTCTTGTGTGAGCAGGAAAATTTGATGCCAATGAGCGTACAATGGTACAATTTATGAAGTATACATGTGCTGTCCTTCTTTATGTTTACACTCTGTATACATTTCATCTGCCTTTTTTGACTGCATTTATCTATTTCTTACTATATTTTCTGCATTCTGTCTACATACGGCATTTCAATTTTCCTGCTGTTGATTGGTAATTAAAGCATCGAAAACTTCCATGTCCTTTGTAGAATAATGCGAAGTGGTCTGCCCTCTTCAAAGTGGTGTGCACCTGTAAAAAAACTGTCATGTGGTGCCGCTTACAGAAATATAATGCTTTGAGTTGATTGTAGCATAGAGGCAGTGCTTTGTCATCAAAATTTTTTCTTTTGATACCAAGAGCTTCAATCATCGGCATCAAGGATTTGTTCGCCAGTTTCCTTATCATATAATGTTGCTGTAAGTTTGACATTACCAGCATCTGGAGAGATGTTAAATAATTTTACTTGGTCTTTAATTACAGCATTTTCAGGGGTATTTATATAAAATATACAATAAATTTAATTCAATTCTAAAAAGTAACGATTCCGAGTGCCTGCAGCAACAGTATAAGCAGGAATGCCGGTGCAATAAATTTAACCATGATTATATAAAGCCCTTTTCTGGTGAATTTGCTGCCTCCGCGTGTCACCTCATCTATTATTACCTTTGGACTTACTATCCAGCCAACGAGGATACATGTGGCAAGTGCAACGATTGGCATGAGCACATTGTTGCTTACATAATCCATGATATCAAGTATCTGTCCGACTGTGCCGTTTGGAAGCTTAACCTCCATATAGAGCTTATTGTAGCCAAGGCAGACTATTATCTCTGCAATCAGACCGTATACCGTGACTAAAATTGCGCTTTTTCTGCGGCTCCAGTGAAATCTGTCTATAAGACTCGATACAATAGCCTCCATAATTGATACAGACGATGTGACTGCTGCGAATGCAACTATCATGAAGAATATCAGTCCAACGATATCTCCTGCTATTCCCATTTCATTAAATACCTTTGGCAGTGATATAAACATAAGCCCCGGTCCTGCTGACATGCCGTCTCTTCCCATAAATACATATACTGCCGGAATAATCATAAGACCTGCAAGGAATGCAACAAGTGTATCAAAAATCTCGATCTGGTTGATTGAACCCATGAGCTTTGATTCCTTCTTGACATACGAACCATATGCAACCATGATTCCCATAGCCACACTGATTGAGTAGAACAGCTGACCGAGTGCATCAACAAATACTGTGACAAGCTTTTGCATTGTAAGCCCCTTGAAGTCAGGAACCACATATATCTTAAGACCCTCAAGACCACTTCTTGCTGCACCTGATGCATCCTTATAATTGAGCGTCAGTGAGAAAATACCGATTGCAAAAATAAGCACAACAAGGATAGGCATGAGCACCTTGCTGAAGCGCTCGATACCTTTATTGACTCCGCCAATGACAACTGCTGCTGTTATAAGCAGATACACCACTCCAAATATGATTGGTGCCCACTGGCCTGTGATAAAGCCTGTGAAATATCCGTCCGCAACTGCATTCTTACCGCTTCCTGTAATGAAAAGTGTAAAATACTTTAAAACCCATCCACCTATAGTACAGTAGTAAGGCAGAATAATAGCCGGTACTATACACGCAAGTACACCGATAAACTTGCCCTTTGGATTGATAAGACCATACGCGGTGAGCGGTCCCTGTCCGGTCTTACGTCCTATTGCAATCTCAGTGGTAAGCAATGCAAAGCCAAAGGTCAGGACAAGTATCAGATACACCAGCAGAAAAAGTCCTCCTCCGTCCTTTGCTGCCAGATACGGAAACCTCCATATATTTCCAAGTCCTACCGCACTGCCGGCTGCCGCAAGAACGAACCCAATGTTGCCGGAAAAAGTGCTTCTTGATTTTTCTTTCATTTTCTATTGTCTCCTTAATATATTATATAATTTAATTTCGATTTAATATGGACATTGTTTCCATTTACAAATCTAATATACCTATTATAATCATCTAGAGTACTTTTTGCAACGGTTGATATTTTTTATTCGAATTTGCAGTTTGGTAGCGTAGCGACGGCGGGAATACGTGTGCGCCAGTGGTACCCAGGGCTTGCGTTCCATACTATTGTCCTAAATAAGGTTCTTGATTCCCTCTGTTAAACGCTTTGCAACTCTCACATTGTTCATAGTATAAAGGTGAATTCCCTCCACATCATTAGCTAAAAGCTCAATTATCTGACTCTCGCAGTAAGACATTCCGGCATCAAAAAGTGCAGCCTTGTTGTCTCCGTATCTGTGCACAATCTTCTGGAACTTCTCCGGGAACTTAGCTCCGCACATTGTGACCATTCTCTGAATCTGAGCCGCATTGATACAAGGCATGATGCCCGGGATAACAGGCACATTGATACCTGCAAGCCTGCAGTCCTCAGCAAAATTGAAGAAGGTATCATTGTCAAAGAAGAGCTGTGATAAAAGAAGCTCTGCACCGGCATCAACCTTTTTCTTAAGATTCTTAATATCATCTACCTTATCAGCTGCCTCCGGATGAATGTCCGGGTAGCACGCACCTGCGATACAGAACTGATCACCTGTGGTGTCCTTTATGTACTTAATAAGGTCGCTTGCATGGAGAAAATCCTCCTTTGCAGGCACGTTCGGATTTCTGTCTCCTCTTAAAGCCAGGATATTCTCAATGCCCTCATATGAAAGCTGTCTGGTGAACTCATCTATCTCAGCCTTGTTATAGCACAGACATGTAAGGTGTACGACCGGCTCCACATGGTACTGATTCTTGATTTTCTTCGCAATCTCGATAGTCTTGTTATTGTTTGAGCTGCCGCCTGCGCCAAATGTCACGCTGATGTACTCAGGATGACAATCACAGAGTATCTCAAGCATCTCGTCAATATTTTTAAAGTCCTCCTCCTTCTTTGGTGGAAAAATCTCGAAAGAAAGTGACTGTGGTTTGTTTGTATGTATCTGTGTAATCTTCATGTTATCCTCCGGTATATATGATTATTTGATAAGTTTTAATGTCATAGTCCATATATTACTGTAATTTTTTGTCATTGTAAAATATATTTTTCTTTTAGTTTGTCATAAATAAAATCTATATCAAAACTTGCTGAGTCTTTGATTTTTTTTAATGTGGTGATATAATGAACAAAGCAAATCCGAAAGAGGTAACTTATGAAAAAAATAGATTTTGATAATGATTCAATAAAGAAAAATATATTGCAGGCTGCTCTGCCCATGCTGGCAGCCCAGATTCTAAGCCTGTTGTACAATATAGTAGACCGCATATACATTGCCCGCATACCGGATATGGGAACCACTGCACTCGGTGCTGTGGGGCTTTGCTTTCCTATTATAATGCTGACAATCGCTTTCTCCAATCTCTTTGGAAGCGGTGGTGCTCCGCTTTTTTCAATAAAAAGAGGCATGAGTGATGACAGAGCCGCAAATACTATAATGAATACTAGCTTTACAATGGTCTGCACATTCGCAGTCGTTTTTACAGCTTTGTGCATGATTTTTGCAAAGCCTATTTTAATCGTGTTTGGCGCATCTGAAAATGCTCTCAAATACGCTCTGCCATATCTGCTCATTTATTTGATAGGAACACTCCCATCCATGATTTCAACCGGCATGAATCCCTTTATCAACGCTCAGGGCTACTCCACTACCGGCATGCTGTCTGTGGCAATCGGAGCCGTTGCCAATCTGGTTTTAGACCCGCTTTTTATATTTGGATTTAATTTTGGCATCAAAGGAGCAGCTATTGCTACGGTCATCTCACAAATACTGTCTGCTGTCTATGTGCTTCACTTTCTTAGGAAAAAGGCTGAGCTTAAGGTGCGCCTTATGACACTCTCTGAATTCAGTGAAAATACGCGCTATGCAAAGGACATCATAAGCCTTGGAACCTCCGGCTGTGTCATGCAGCTCACAAACAGCCTGGTATCTATATGCTGCAACAATGTGCTTTCAGTGACCGGTGGCGATTTGTACATATCGGTAATGACCATCGTATCAAGCATCAGGCAGATGGTCGAGACTCCAATTTATGCAATAGTGGAGGGTTCATCTCCTGTTTTAAGCTACAACTATGGCGCCAAAAGGCCGGCCCGGGTGAGAAAATCCATTTTCACTATGGGACTGCTCGTGCTTCTATATACAGCTGTCATGTGGAGTGTGATCATACTTGCTCCTCATGCCCTGATTGCTATTTTCAGTTCCGATGCCACCCTTATGGATGATGCGGTGAAGGCTTTAAATATCTACTTTGCGGCATTCATATTTATGGATCTGCAGTACATCGGACAGACCACCTTTAAATCACTGAACAAAAAGAAGCGGGCTATATTTTTTTCCCTGCTTCGCAAGGTGTTCATCGTTGTACCGCTGACATATATTCTGCCATACTCCTTTGGTATGGGAACCGACGGTGTGTTTATGGCAGAGCCTGTATCAAACGTGATTGGCGGAAGCATCTGCTTTGTAACCATGCTTAGCACAGTGCTGCCGGAGCTTCGCAGGATGGAGCAGTAACTACAGCATCTCATCAATGCAGATGCCGTAGCCTCCGGTCGGATCATCGACAAACACATGGGTGACTGCTCCTATTATTTTACCATCCTGTATGATAGGGCTTCCGGATGTGCCCTGCACTATGCCACCGGAGAGCTCTATCAGTCTGTCGTCTGTCACCTTAAGCTCCATTCCCTTGTTTGTATCTGTCGCTTTTTTGTCTATATTTGTTATTTCCAGATTATATTTTTCCAGTTTTCCCGATATTTCCGATATCATCTGTGCACGGCCTGTGTGTATCTCATCCTTGCCGGCAACCGGATAATACGTATCCTCTGCGGCATATTCCGACAATTCATCGCTGTCAAGCTGTCCGTAAATTCCCAGATTACTATTGCAGTCAAGTGTGCCTATATGGCTTTTTTTGCCAAAATATACCACTCCGCCTATCTCGCCCGGCGCGCCGGATTTTCCCTTTTTGATTTTGGTAAGCTTCATACTGTACAAATCACCACTGTTTGCATACAAGAGATTGCCGCTTTGCGTTCCGTCTCCTATTCCATGCCCCAGCGCTCCAAAACGGCCGTCCTTTGTATAATAAGTGATAGTACCGATTCCTGCCAGATCGTCCTTCACCCATATTCCCATATAGTATCTGCCATCATCCATCCTGACAGGTGTGATATCCGCTGACATTTTCTCACCGCCTCGAAGAAATTTAATGTTTACGGTACTTTTATCTTCATTACTTTCATCTTCATGCCTTTCATCATATTCCTTCATGATATCATTCACAGCTTCAGAAAGCTCCTCCTTGTCTGCCACAGTGCGTCCATTGACAGATATGATATAATCACCGCACTGCACCTTTTTATCTGCCGGATTGACTTTTTTACCATCCTCGTCTGTCACCTCCGTCGTATTCACTACAAGCACGCCCTCTGTCTGCTCATATATGCCGGTCAGCCTGCCACAGGCATATACACCCTCAACACTTATTCCATCACTTATTTTATCTGTCTCTTCATAATCTCTGTCAGTAGCTCTGTGAGTTGATGCTGTATCTGCTGTCTGTCCTATGTCTTGTTCGGTTCCGCCGTTTCCGACGTTTTCACCATTTTCACCATTCTCGCCCGAATCAGCCAATACACTGGCCGCCTGTCCTGGAAGCCCTGTCGCATATCTTCCATATCCGGCCTTTGATTCATTTAAAAAACTTCCTAATGCACTTTCATCAAATGCCTTATCTACCCTGCTGCACCACTTATCATCACTGCTTAGTGCAAACATAGCTATCACTGCTGCAGCCAGCGTGACACTCACAAATTTTCCAAAAAACTTCCGCATACTATTACCTCCATTTGGATTAGTATGCGTCTGTCATTTTTCTTTTATTCTTTTAATATCTTATTATCTCATTCTAACTATTCCAAATTATTTTGAGCAAAAACCGGTATAGTTTGACAGTTTAGGTGTTTTCCTATATAATTTCGATATATTTATATGTTTATTATAAATTTCACATAAAATTCCCATGTTGTCAGTTACAAATAAATACAGCAATTGCTTCGCAATTCTTAAATCACCATTTAATAAAGGAGGGATTCCATGAATACATACCTGCTCATCACATCTATAGTAATCTTCTTATGTATCCTGCTAAATCGTGTCTCCAACCGCATAGGCATTCCGGCACTTTTAGCCTTTATCGTGCTCGGCATGCTTTTTGGCTCTGACGGAATAATGAAGATAGATTTCGACAATTACTCGTTCGCTGAACAGATATGCTCTACCGCGCTGATTTTTATCATGTTCTATGGCGGCTTTGGCACCAACTGGCAGCGTGCAAAGGCTGTTGCCATTAAGTCTGTGCTTTTGTCCACCATCGGTGTCATTATCACATGCTTTCTCACAGGGCTGTTCTGTCACTTTGCCCTTAATATGAGCTGGGAAATAAGCTTTCTCCTCGGTGCGCTGATTTCATCAACTGATGCGGCGAGCGTTTTCTCCATACTGCGTTCGAAAAAGCTGAATCTGAAATACAATACCGCCTCTCTTCTTGAAGTGGAAAGCGGTAGTAATGACCCATGTGCCTATATGCTCACAGTTGCTTTTATAGCCATATCCCAGGGCAGCGCAAGCCCGGGAAATATTGCCATACTCATAGTAAAGCAGCTTGCCTTCGGCATAATCTTCGGCGTCCTGATTGCAAAGCTTTCCATCATGCTCCTTCGATATATACGCTTCAAAAGCGCGGGTTTTGATGCGATTTTCATGGTGGGAATAGCACTGATATCATATGCCCTGCCTGCTTACTTTGACGGAAACGGCTTCTTAAGCGCCTATATTGTCGGCATCATACTCGGAAACACTGAAATAGAAAATAAAAAGAATCTGGTAAATTTCTTTGATGGAATAACAGGACTCATGCAGATGCTTATTTTCTTCCTGCTCGGTCTGCTTTCCTTCCCATCAAAGCTGCCACACGTCATAGTACCGGCACTTTTAATATTTATGTGGCTGACCTTTGTGGCAAGACCTCTTTCTGTCGCACTTGTGCTCACACCATTTCGCAGCAAAATAAAACAGCTGCTGCTTGTCTCATGGTCCGGCTTAAGAGGAGCCGCATCCATAGTGTTTTCCATCATGGCATATACCGCCACCAATGATGACCTCGACACCTTCCACATAATATTTATGATAGTACTTTTTTCAATACTGCTTCAAGGCTCAATGCTTCCATGGATATCACGAAAGCTTGACATGCTTGATAAAACAGCCGATGTAATGAAGACCTTCAATGATTACTCCGAGGAAGCAGATATCCAGTTCATACAGCTTACCATACCGGAAAATCATCTGTGGTGCGGCCACAAGCTAAAGGACCTGACGCTGCCTCCTGAGACACTGATTGTGCTTATACGAAGAGGTGAGCAGAATATAATACCGGACGGTGAAACAATAATTCTGCAAAATGATGTGCTCGTGCTTAGTGCCATCACACCTGATGAGGTGCATGGTATAAAGCTGGTGGAAAAAATAATAGAAAAAGACAGCAGATATAACAATAAACTGCTGTCTGAAATATCAAAAAAACACAATGAGATTATCATAATGATACAAAGAAACGGGCAGGTAATCATCCCAAACGGAAACGTACGGCTGACCACCGGTGATATACTGGTAATCAACCGCGCCGTAAACTGATAATGTCAGATTTTTTTCTCCATGGCAAGCTCTTTCATCTCTCGTGCGCTCTCCATCACGGTATCTGTGATTTTTGCACCGCCGAGCATTCTGGCAAGCTCAGCCACGCTGTCATTGTCGGTTAGCCTTCGAATCCTTGAAACCGTGGATTTGTTCTCGACTGCTTTTTCAATAAGGAAATGTGCATCAGCCATAGCTGCTATCTGCGGCAGATGTGTGATACATATAATCTGATGGTTGCGGCCAAGCTCATTCATCTTCTCAGAGACCATCTGAGCTGTACGTCCACTGATTCCAGAATCAATCTCATCGAAAATAAGCGACTCAATGTGGTCATTTTCTGCCATGATTGTCTTGATGCCAAGCATGATACGCGACAGCTCTCCTCCCGATGCTACCTTGCCGAGCGGCTTAAGCGGCTCTCCGGGGTTAGTTGATATGAGAAACTCCGGCGCATCGATGCCGTTTGCCGTATAGTCCGGCAATCTGTCAAACTGCATATCAAACTGTACATCAAGGAAATTCAAATCATTAAGTGCTGATTTAATTTCTGACACAAGCTTTACAGCACTCCTTTGTCTGATTTCTGATACCTCATCAGATATCTGTGCCAGCTCCTTTTCCTTTTTCGCAAGCTGCTGCTCTAATTTCTGTAAATAAGAATCATAATCATTCAGGACACTGATACGCTCCCTCTTTTCATTGAGTGCTATCAGTATATCATCAATTGAGTTGCCGTATTTACTCTTTAGATGATTTATCTCATCCAGACGCTTTTGTGTCTCATAGAAGATCTCCTCGTCAAACTCAGCCTGTGAAATATACCCTGATATCTCGTGATTAAAATCAGAAAGCAGACTGTCTATCTCCGACAGCTGACTCTCCAGAGCTTCCACATCCGTATCATAGCCTGATACCTGCGACAGCTCTCTTACCGCCCTTCCAATAAGCTCTGAGGCACTCTCCATCTCGCCTCCTGTTGCAGAATATGCAGCATTTACGCCCTCCATGATTTTCTTTCCGTTTGAAAACTTCCTAAACTGCGCCTCAAGCTCCTCATCCTCACCCAGCACAAGAGAAGCTTCTTCTATCTCCTTCACCTCGTACTCAAGGAATGACAGCTCACGGCTTCTTTCTTCATTGTCGATATTTGACTTTTCATACTCATCCTTAAGCGCCTTATATGCTTTGTATGTGACTGAAAGCTGCTGCTTTTTATCTCCAAGTGGCTGCTTTGCGTACTCATCAAGTATATCAAGGTGTTTTTTCTTTGATAAAAGTGACTGGTGCTCATGCTGACCGTGGATATCTATGAGATATGAGGCTATTTCCTTCATTCGCGAAACAGACACGGCTTCACCGTTTACCCTGCCGACTGCGCGCGACTGTGTGATTTTACGGCTTAAAATCACGCATCCGTCCTCGACCTCCACATCAAGCTCCCTTAAAGCCTCTATAATCTTTGGGTCCTCAACTGAAAAAATAAGCTCCACAAAAGCGGGCTTTTCATTGTCTCTTAGCATCTCCTTTTGCACTTTTTCACCAAGCGCCAGATTGATAGAGCCTATGATGATTGATTTTCCGGCTCCGGTCTCTCCCGACAGTATATTTAGTCCGTCGGAAAACTCAACCTCACACTCATCTATGAGTGCCAGATTCTTTACATGTAGATTTTGTAACATATTTTCTCCTTCCTCTCCCAGGCATGACGATATATGTTATTTTCTGTTACAGTTCAGCTATAATCTGATATTCATGTAACATTATTCCACAATTCTGCGGATTTTTTTCATCACCGCATATGTATCATCAACAGTCCGGATTGCGCACATGATTGTGTCATCTCCTGCAATCGAACCGACGATTTCTCTCATCTTCATGGCATCTATTGCAGCACAGACAGCGCTTGCCATTCCCGATACAGTCTTTATAACGAGGATATTCTGTGCCATATCCATTGACAAAAAGCCCTCTCTGAGTACTCTTTCGTATTTCTTTGAGAGATTCTCAGGTGCATCCGTTATCACGGCGTACTTCTGTCTGCCGCCTGCGGTAGGAATCTTTGTGAGCTTAAGCTCCCTGATATCCCTGGATACTGTGGCCTGAGTCACGCGAAAACCATCTTTTTCAAGAAGCGCAGACAGCTCATCCTGCGTCTCTACCTCATTCTTTTGGATTATCTCAATTATCTTGGATTGTCTGTTTGTTTTCATGTCCTGCCACCTCATAAATATTATTCGTAACTATTCATTATAACAATCCCTATCTGTGTTATGAATAATTTCCCATTTTTTTGCGGAGTATCTCCAAAAAGCTTCTCTGGTGAAGCTTGCAAATCTTTGTATAATTGGCTGCCTTGGAAATAACAAAACGGTCTCCTACAGCAAGCTCTGCCGTGGTATCACCATCATAGCTGACACACGCCAGCTCGTCGTTTTGCTCCCTGCGGCTTAGAATCTCTATCTCTATCTCATCATCACCTGAAAGCACAATGCTCTTTGACGTAAGATTGTGAGCATTGTTCGGTGTGAGCAGTATCATATCACCCTTCGGATCCACAATCGGACCTCCCGCCGACATACTGTAGCCTGTAGAGCCTGTTGGAGTCGCAACAATGATGCCGTCGGCATGGTAATTGTTTAAAAACTCACCGTTTACATACACATTGAGGCTTAATATCTGCAAATTGCCCTTTCTATGGATGACTATATCATTTAATGCAACTCTCGAGGTCTCACTGCCTCTTTTATGCCCTGTGAGCATAATACGGTCCTCTGTCATGTATTTATCAGCCATGAGCGAATCAATAGCGTCAAATACCGTAGCTTCCTCCACCTCACACAGATAGCCGAGTGTGCCGAGATTTACTCCCATAAGCGGAATCTCAAGTGTCTCCACCCTTGTAGCTGCACGAATCAGTGTACCATCTCCGCCGAGCACAAGAATACACTGCGTATCCTGTGGTATATCCTCAAGCTCAAACTCGTTATCGGATATAGCCTCGACATTGCTCATAAGACCCTTTGCCGTGCCGCCCTTTTGCTCTATGTATGCCACTATTTTATTTGTAAGTGCAAAATCCCTGTCCTTATAGGCATTTGCTATCACAACAAAATGTTTCATAGTCTATTTCCTGTCCAGCTCTCCATGCGCGGCCTCGACCACACTATGAATATCCACTGATTCCTCCTTTATAGGATCATCTGTCTTTTTGATATGTACGAGGTACTCTATATTGCCCTCAGGACCCTTGATTGGCGAATACTCAAGGTCTAACACACTAAATCCATTTGAAAGTGCAAAGGATATGATATTGTTCACTACCTCCTCATGCACGCTCTTGTCACGGACCACGCCCTTTTTACCTACCTTTTCCCTGCCTGCCTCAAACTGTGGCTTGATAAGACAAACCATCTCGCCACCGTCCTTTAACAGTGCTCTTGCAGGACCTAACACCTTGGTAAGTGATATGAATGACACATCAACCGATGCAAAATCCAGCTCATCATCTATGTCCTTGGGTGTCACATACCTGATATTGGTCTTTTCCATGCACACCACGCGCTCATCCTGACGCAGCTTCCATGCAAACTGGCCATATCCGACATCCACGGCATACACCTTTTTAGCACCATTTTGAAGCATACAATCTGTAAAACCGCCTGTTGATGCACCTATATCCATGCACACCTTGCCATCCATCGTGATATCAAAGTGCTTCATAGCCTTTTCAAGCTTTAGCCCTCCACGGCTCACATACTGCAGTGTCTTTCCATGAATCTCAATATTGCAGTCATCAGGAAATGTGCTTCCCGCCTTATCCTCACGGTTGTTATTTACAAAAACATTGCCCTCCATAATCATGGTCTTTGCTTTTTCCCGTGATGGTGCAAGGCCTCTGTTTACAAGTAATACGTCTAATCTTTCTTTCATACTGTATGTTACCTCTATCTATAATGCTGCTATTATACGCTTAGCCACCGATTTGGCATCCACATGCAGCTCCTTTTTGAGCACCTCGACATTGCCATGCTCCACATAGCAGTCAGGAAGTGCAACTGTCAACACCTCAAGAGCTATGCCGTTAGTCTTGACATACTCCGTCACATGCTCACCAAAACCGCCGCTTTGCACGTTTTCCTCCATAGTCACAAGCAGGCTGTGTTCAGCCGGCAGTTTCTTAATTGCTTCCTTATCAAACGGCATTGCAAAACGCGCATTGATAAGTGTAGCAGAGATTCCCTCTGCCTCAAGCAGCTTTACTACATCAACGGCAGTCTTTACCATACTGCCGAGTGCCATGATAGCCACCGTGCTTCCTTTTCTGATCAGCTCACTCTTTGCAAGCTCTATCGGCTGCCTGATTTCCTTAAGGCCGTCATATGCTGCCCCTCTTGGATATCTGAGTGCAATCGGACCGTCATATGCCACTGCAAACTTCATCATATCAGACAGCTCCCACTTATTCTTCGGAGCCATGATTGTCATATTCGGGATGACCGACAGATATGATATGTCAAATATTCCCTGATGTGTCTCTCCGTCACTGCCTACAAGCCCTGCCCTGTCGATTGCAAAGATGACATGCAGATTCTGTATGCACACATCGTGAAGTATCTGGTCAAACGCCCTTTGTAAAAATGACGAGTACACCGCAAATACCGGGATAAGTCCTGCTTTTGCAAGCCCTGCCGCAAAGGTCGTGGCATGTGCCTCGGCTATTCCCACATCAAAAAATCTATCCGGGAAATTGCGGTGGAATCTGCGAAGCCCTGTTCCATCTGCCATGGCAGCCGTTATCGCAACTACCTTTGGATTTCTCTCGCCCAGCTTTTTCATGACTGTTGAGAAGACATCTGTGTAATTGGCCTTCGTGCGCTTATTCTTTGGAAGTCCTGTCTCTATGACAAATGGCTCTGCACCATGAAATCTGGAAGGATAACGCTCAGCCGGTCCATAGCCTGCTCCCTTTTTCGTGAGCACATGCACAAGCACCGGGCCATCCACACGCTTTGCCTCATCAAACACACGGCACATTTCCTTTATATCACTGCCATCCACAGGTCCCAAATAGATAATGCCCATCTCCTCAAAGAACATCCCCGGAATAAAAAGCTGCTTTATGCTGCTCTTTGTATTCCTGATGTGCTTTACCATACGCTCTCCGTAGATCGGTATATGGTTTAGGGAATTCATGACATTATTCTTAAAATCCCTGTATGCATCCGCTGTGCGAAAGCCTGAAAGATACTGGCTGATGCCCCCGACGTTCTCTGAAATCGACATATTATTGTCGTTTAACACTATAATAAAATTGCCCTTCACGCTTGAAGCGTTGTTGAGCGCCTCATATGCCATGCCTCCGGTCAGCGCACCGTCTCCTATTACAGAAACCACGTGGTAGTCTTCTCCTGTTACCTGTCTGGCTGTCGCAAGCCCAAGTCCCGCTGAGATGGATGTGGAGCTGTGTCCTGTATTAAAGCAGTCACAGTCGCTCTCATCCGCCTTTGGGAAGCCACTCATGCCTCCATACTGTCTGAGCGATGAAAATCCATCCTTTCTGCCGGTGAGTATCTTGTGTGTGTACGACTGATGCCCTACATCCCACACTATCTTATCCTTCGGCAGATCAAAGCACAGATGCAGCGCCATGGTAAGCTCCACAACTCCGAGGTTTGATGCCAGATGACCTCCTGTCACCGATATGCTCTCTATAAGAAACTGCCTGATTTCATCCTTTAACAGCTCAAGCTCCTCAGGTGTCAGTTTTTTTATATCATTTTCCTTTTGTATCTTTTCTAAAACCATCCTATTTCTCCCGATGGATCAAATATTCAAATAGCTCCTTAAGAAATGCATCGTCGTATCCCAAATCATCAAGCTGCTCCTCTGCCTCCTTGGAGATGCGCTCCACATCAGAAACCGCTTTATCCAATCCCTCAAATGTGACATATGTCGCTTTATTATTTTTCTCGTCACTGCCTACCGGCTTTCCAAGCACCTCAAGTGTACTTGTGACATCAAGCACATCATCCTGTATCTGAAACGCAAGACCCAGCTTTGCCGCTATCTGCTCCACGCGTGATACCTCATCAGACGATGCGCCTGCCAGAATTGCGCCTATCATCATCGAGCTCTCTATAAGTGCGCCTGTTTTAAGCCTGTAGATAAAGTCAAGTTTTTCCCTTGTGATAGGACGGTCATCGGATTTCTCGCTTTCCACATCGACCACCTGTCCTCCGACCATACCATACACGCCTGCCTTTTTTGCAAGCACCGTAAATGCCCTTGCCACACGCGCATCGGTCACTTCCATGTCAAAAGCCTTTGCTGCGGTCTCATATGCCAGGTTTAAAAGTGCATCACCTGCAAGAATGCCCATAGCCTCACCGTACACAGCATGTGTGGTCTTCTTTCCACGCCTGTACTCATCATTGTCCATGGCAGGCAGGTCATCATGCACCAGCGAGTAGGTGTGTATCATCTCGATTGCCGCCATAAATGGCTCAATCACTGCACTGCTTCCGCCAAACATATGGTAAGTCTCTTCCATGAGGATAGGGCGAAGCCTCTTTCCGCCAGCTCTCACACTATAGTTCATGGCCTCAAAAATAATCCTCTGCTGTCCCTCCTCAGCGGGAAGAAACTTCTCAAGCACATCGTTTATATGCTCTACCTTTTGCTGCAGCTCTTCCATGAATTGTGACTTATTTAAATTCCCATTTAAGCTCATCAGAATTCCTCCAGTTGTCCGTCGCTGTTTAGCACAAGCATGGCCTTTTCCATGCCCTGTACCATATCATTGGCACTCTTTACCTCATCAAGCCCCTTCTTGTAGAGCTCAAAGGCCTCATCCAGGGATACATCCGCATCCTCCATCCTCGCCACTATCTTCTCTAAGTGTGCAAAGCGCTCCTCGAGTGTCAGTGTTTTTTCATTTTCTTTGCTCATCGTTAATAACCTCCGAAACTACGGCCCTTGCATGACCGTCTATCAGATATATATTTATATCATCGCCTGCATTGATATCGGATACACTGTGCAGTGCCCCCTTCTTTTCCACCTCGACATACGCATAGCCCTGTGCCAGCTTTTTGGCCGGTGAATATGCGTCCAGTGTACCTGAAAGCAGTGCCAGACGCTGTCTGCAATCCGAAAGCCTCTGCTTCATAATCCTTTCAAGTGCATCCTCGATATCTGCCAGACGCCTTTTATTCTCATTTAGTTTATTCTGTGGACTAAGGAAATTAAGTCTTGTTTTAATATGTGACAGCTTTTCCCTGAAAAAATCAATCCGGCCTGTCAGATTTCTGTCCATCCTGCGGCGCAGATTGTCAAGGCGCTCTAACGTCTGTCTGTAGTCACTGACTGCAAGCTCTGCAGCCGCTGAAGGTGTGGGTGCTCTCCTGTCTGACACAAAATCCGCTATCGTCCAGTCAGTCTCATGGCCTACTGCCGAGATGATTGGCGTGCGGCAGTCAAATATGGCTCTCGCCACAATCTCCTCATTAAAGGCCCATAAATCCTCTATGGAGCCTCCGCCTCTGCCGACTATTATCACATCAAGATTCATCGCATCCAATGTCTGTATGCCCTTCACTATGCTATTAGCCGCACCCTCTCCCTGCACAAGTGTCGGATAAAGTATAACCTGTACATATGGATTCCTGCGCGATGATACATTCCTTATATCCTGCACGGCCGCGCCTGTCGGTGCTGTAACCACACCAATACGGCCGGCATACCGTGGAATAGGCTGCTTGTACTCTGCGGCAAACATGCCCATTTCCTCTAGCTCATGCTTTAGCTGCTCGAATTTGAGATACAGATTGCCCTCTCCGTCAAGCTCTATCTTTTTGGCATAAAGCTGATATGCGCCGGTCTTCTCATACACCTCAACGGAACCTGTCACAATAACCTGGTCCCCCTCCTTCATGTGGAAAGAAAGTCCTGCCGCCCTGCTGCCCGCAAACATGATAGCGTTCATGGCTGCTCCCGCGTCCTTTATTGTGAAATAAATATGACCGCTCGTGTGATACTTGCAGTTGCTCACCTCTCCCTTTATGCTCACCTGTCTGAGCATAAAATCCTGAGCGAACATATTTTTAATATAGCTATTTACTTGCGCTACCGAATATATATTTCTATTTGCCATGTTCAATGCTCTATATCGCTGTTCCTCTTAAGCTATGCAAACTTTGCAAGCACTCCGTTTACAAATGCACCTGACTCATCTGCACCATACTTCTTTGCAAGCTCAACAGCCTCATTTATTGAAACCTTTGTAGGAATATCGTCCTCAAACTTTATCTCATAAACTGCCAATCTGATAATTGCCAGATCAACCTTTGCCATACGATTGGTCTTCCAGCCTGTAGACTTCTCATCGATGAGTGCATCAAGCTCTGCCATATGCTCAATAATCGCACTGCATTTTTCATCAATATACTGTTTTTCCTCGTCTGTAGGATTTGTAAGCTCATCATTTAAAAGCTCCATCTGCTCTGCAAGCTCAGACTTGTCATGAAACTCAACCCTGAAAAGCATCTTAAAAACGTTTTCTCTTATCTTGCTTCTTGTCATTTAAATTCCTCTCGTGAATAGTATTTTATATAAATTAAGGATGTCTGTACGACATCCTTAATTATACTACATTTGTGATCATTTAAAAAGAACTATTTAATTCTCTCCCATATCAACACTTGCTATACGAACATTGATAGTAGCCACAGAAAGCCCTGTCATTGTCTCAATTGCAGACTTAACCTTCTCCTGTACCTTTGTAGAAACCTCAGGGATGCTGTATCCATAAGCAATATTGAGTGCTACATCAACCACTACCTCATTGTCTGCTATCTCAATCTGAATTCCCTTTGAGAGATTCTTCATACCGAGCCTGCTGACAATCTCGTTTGTGATATTGCCTGCCATGGAGCTTACTCCCTCAACCTCAGTGGCAGCAAGACCTGCTATGATAGCTACAACCTCATCTGCTACCTTGATCTCGCCAGACTCATCTGATTTGATATTTATTGTGTTTCTATTCTCTGCCATGTCCATGTTCCTCCTTAACCGGCTATACGGTCTGTCCCTTTGCCACGTAAACCTGGAATGAGTCATTTCCCGTAAGTGATCTATTGCTTGATACGCGAACATTCTTGTCTGTGATCACGTACTCCAGATTGGCGCCATCCTCAATTACCGTATCCTGTAGCAGGATGCAGTTCTTGACCTTTGCATTCTTTCCTATCTTGACGCCTCTTGATAGGATGCTGTTTTCCACGGTACCCTCGATGACACAGCCATCAGCAACCATGACATTCTTGGCTTTTGAGCCATTTATGTATCTTGTAGGGTTATCATCCCTGATCTTTGTATAGATAGAATTGCCACTCTTAAACAATGCTTTTCTGTTATCCTCATCAAGGAGCTTCATATTCTCCTCGAAATAGCTCTTCATATCTGTAATCTGTGAAGCATAGCCTGTGTACTCATATGCCTGAATATTGAGTGAATCAGTGTTTGTAGCCATCAGATCCCTTGTAAAATAAGAATAACCATGTACAAAAGCGTCATCCACTATTCTAATGAGCTTCTCCTTCTCCATGATATAGATATTCATGCCAAAGTTTACCTTGCCCATATCCCTGTCATTGATATATATCTTTTTGATACGTCCATCATCTATATCAAATGTATAGTACATCTCATCATTGTTGCCGTTTGGTCTTAGGAATACCTTCGGTACCTCCTGCTTGCGGTACATTGCAGTGATATCAGCCCCTGTGTTCTTATGTGCCTCAATCAGCTCCCTGAAATCAAAATTGAATACATAGTTGGCATCAGCCATGATAACATACTTCTGAGTACACTTTTTCAGATAGCCCTTAAGGCTTTCGATTGCCTCAACACGGCCCTCATACACCTTAATCTGCTTCTGTGCATAAGGCGGAACTATATTGATACCACCATTTTTTCTTGCTAGATCAAACTCCTGACCTGAGCCCAGATGATCCATCAGAGAGTGATAATTCTTCTTAACTATGAGAGATATATTGTCGATACCGCTATGCACCATGCTTGAAATCAGGAAATCGCAGAGTCTGTAACGACCTGCAAACGGAATGGAAGCCATAAGTCTCTCGGACACCATCTCTGGAATGAGGGCATCGTAGCTGTTTGCAAAAATAACGGCCAAAGCCTCTTCGTTGTTCATGTTTAGCATTGTTCCTGGCCCTCCTCAACATCATTATATACCATTGCCTTTGGTCCTATAACCGCTCTGTCGCCAATTGTAACTCCCGGTGCAATTGTAGCAACATCACCTGTCACGTTCTTCGCCGGCTTTTCTCCAATAACTGCATCACAGCCTACTGTAACACCCTCTGCAACTATACAGTGTGTGACCTTAGCGCCTCTTTTTATCACAGTATCACCCATGACAACTGCATCCTCTACCACTGCGCCCTCTTCTACGATGACACCGCCAAAAAGAATTGAATGCTTTACTGTGCCCTTCACTACACAGCCATCGGTAATCATAGAGTCTGTAACCTCTGCGTTGTTGCCAATGAAATGTCCTGTATGGCCACTGTTACGGCTGTATATCTTCCAGTTCTCATCAAACAGGTTGATACCGCTGTGCTCAGGATCAAGCACCTCCATGTTTGCCTCCCAGAGTGCAGGTATTGTTCCTACATCCTTCCAGTAGCCGTTAAAGTGATAAGCATACATCCTGCGGCCATCCCTCAAAAGGTTTGGAATGATATTGTTACCGAAATCATTCTCTGAATCCGGATCATTTTCATCCTCGATAAGATACTTCTTAAGTATATCCCAATTGAAGATATAAATACCCATGGATGCAAGATTAGACTTAGGATTCTTTGGTTTCTCCTGAAACTCTGTGATCTTGTCGTCATCATCTGCTACCATGAGACCGAAACGTGATGCATCCTCCCATGGAACCTCCATAACCGCTACAGAAAACTCAGCATTTTTCTCCTTATGGAACTTAAGGAAATCACTGTAATCCTGCTTACAAATCTGATCTCCTGAAAGTATGATAACATACTCAGGATCATATCTCTCGATAAATGCAATATTCTGATAAATCGCATTGGCTGTTCCCTTGTACCAGTCTGAGCCTGAAGCCTTCTGATACGGTGGCAGCACATGCACTCCTCCATATAATCTATCAAGATCCCATGGCTGTCCATTTCCTATGTACTCATTCAGCACAAACGGCTGGTACTGTGTCAATATACCAACTGTATCTATACCTGAATTAACACAATTAGAAAGTGGAAAATCAATAATTCTGTATTTGCCTCCAAACGGAACTGCCGGCTTTGCAAGTTTCTGCGTCAGTGCATAAAGTCTGGAGCCCTGACCACCGGCAAGAAGCATCGCAACTAGCTCTTTTGCCATATTAAAATCCCCCTTGTTTAATTTTATTAAATTTTTGTTAGCTTTTGCAATTATTTTGGTTTTTTATAATGATTTATAGTTATATTTTACCACACTTTGGCATTTATGCAATTCAAAATTAACTAAAAAATACTATAATTTTTGTCATTATTTTCCAATTATCTCGCGGTTGTTTATGAACTCGTACGGCACTTCCTGGTACACATAATAAAAATCTCATATTGTCACCATATAGTTTCTATAAACGTTGATTTTAAACCGTTCTTCCCTTATTTGACACCACGAACATATACTATACCACCACGGAATCACCATAAAATGAGATAATTTTGTTATTTTGAACTGCTTTATTATAACTATCTTCTGTAATAGTATCACCATTTGTACTTAATCTGTCAAGCACCTCTGACACTTTATCCATTTCATTGCTCATATGTTTTGGCATAACCGATGTATACAAATCCATTGTCATTTGCAAAGAAGCATGTCCTAGATACGCTTGTACTGTTTTAGGTTGAATGCCTGACTCAAAACAACGTGTCGCAAAAGTATGTCTAAAACAATGTGGTGAGAATACTTCTATCTCATCAACATAATCTCTTGTAAGATTTACCTCATCAACTACCTTTTTTATTGCTTCACATATAATCTGTGAATTAATTGGTGTATCAAATTTAGTTGTAAATAACAAATCAGCGTATTGCTTATCTACTGATTTACTCTTAGGTGCTTTCTGTGCTATAACATTTTTCTGCATATATTGTCGTTTTAATGCCATTTCACATTGATGATTTATTGGAATGTTTCTTTTGCTAGTAGCAGTTTTAGGATTCTCAAAATGAAAGCTTTTCTGTTCATCACCTTCATATTTCTGATATACAAGTGTTCTCGTTACCTTTATAACATTTGTCTCCCAATCAATATCTGACCATCTAAGTGCTGCCAACTCTCCTATTCTCATACCAGTAGAAACTGCCACGACAAACAGATTATTATAAAATGTTCCTTTTGCACAATCAAAGAATAATATCTGTTCTTCTTCTGAAAGAACTTTAACCTCCTTTTTTTCGTCTCTTTTTACGGAAATCCCCTTTGCGGGATTTTTCCTTATATATTCATTTGTAAGAGCTTTATTGAAAATGTCTATGAGAACCACTTTAACTTTATTCTGAGTCTCATAACCATAACCATCTTGCTTAAGCTTTTTTATTAGCTTTTTAATTGTAAGTTGGTCAATATCTGTTAAATTCAGCTTACCAAGTGTCGGGGATATGTGCTTTTTATAAATCTGATTGTAGTACCTTTTGGTGTTCTCTCGTATTACATCAAATTTGTATACATTCATCCATTCACTGTACCATTCGTCAAGTATGATACTCTGCTTTATATTAATTTGCTTTTCATTCTCATATAAAGCTTCGTTATATCTACGCTTAACATCTTTTAAGTCTTTTCCAGATATAGATTGTCTTTTTCCAAATCGGTCTACAAATCTTGCATCATATCTTCCATTTTTTCTCTGACATATTCCGTGTCCAAGCTCTTTTCCTTTTAGATCCTTGCCCATCTATTTCCTTTCTATGAGCATAATCCATATGATTATATGATTATATCACATAAATTATGTCATGTAAAACTATACAAAATGTACTGTATCAAGATATTTTTCAAATTCCTTACGCTTAACCATATTCTTGTTTCCTATTTTAAATAGGAAAGAACACCCTCTTTGAGATAGCATATTACGAAGTGTTTTCTCACCTATCCCAGAGTATGCAGATGCTTCTTTTACTGTCATATTAAGTTTTAACCAAAAAGGTATTATTTTATTTTCTGTCATGTACCCTCCAAATTAAAATAGGACTTAGCACAAGCCAAGTCCTATTGTCTTTTTAATCATAATACTATGTATTACTATAATTATTGTTTCCTATTTACATAATGAAGAGAAGCCTGATAAAAGTCATTAGCAAATTTATTCATATATTTATCCATAGCTTTCTCAACATATTGAACACCACTCTCATTCGTCAAATTAGGACAATTAAATGTAATATTTACATTCGGAGCAAAATTATTCTTAGTAACATTCTGACCAACCTTACCAGCATCAAAATTCATCTTAGGTGTATTCATTGGCAGATCACCCAGACTAATTTTACTCATTTTCTCCATAATTTCATTCTGAACTGGAACTAAATGCAATGTCTTAGCAAGATTTTCAATCTGTTCCTCAGTAAGAACAGCTTCCCTTTTTTGTGCAATAATCGGTACTTCATCAGCTTTAAGTCCATTAATACCTACGTCCTGTACCAAATCAAAAGCCTTATCTTTTGGAAGAGCCTCTATCTTACCAAGCTCAAGACCTTTATGATAACGCTTAGCATAACCATATTTACCTTTTTTCTTAGGATTATCCTTTTCGAGCTTGTTCTTTGCTTTTGAAGCATTAGCTGGTGTACCAGCATTTGCAATCCATTTAACAATAAAATACTTGTTGCCAATTTGCGTAAAACCATTTGCACCCTTGGAAGCATAATCACTAATATGGCTTGATGCCTGACCGCTTGTGAAATAACCTTTTTTACTTAGCTTTTCATAAGTCCAATAATCATTAGACTTCAGCGCAGGTTTATTCGGGTTATTATTTTTATCATAAACTGTCTTTGGTCTGGTCGATACTGTCGCACTTCCACCTGAGCTACTACCTCCACCAGAACCTACAACACTTGAAGAAACAGAGGCAATACCAGCCGCAGCATTTTTTGCAGCTTGCACTTCAGTATTGTAGGCATTTACAGTAGCATCGGCTTGTCTCTGACAAAGTTTCTCATATTCTGATGTAAAATTAGCAAGTGTCTGTTGTCTACCGCTTAATACTTCAGCTTCCCAATTTGCACCAAGAATTTGTGAAGCGTAGAGTTTATTCTTTTCATCATCGTATTTAGAAGTGCAATCTTCCCATTGCTGTTTTAAATTATTATAATAATCAACTTTTTCTTCATAGCTTGTTTTTAGTTGTTCATTACTATTAATTTGTGATTCAATAGCAACATATTGATTTTTGAAATTTTCGATATCCGCAAGATTGTTTGAAAGAATTATACGTTGATATTCTGATCCTAAGTATTGCTTAAGATTCATAGTATCTTGTGCTTCTGAAAAAGCATCGGATATTTCATTCCACTTATCTTTAAACTCATTAAGAGTATCAATATAATTATCAATATCGTCTTGTTGTTTCTTTAAATTAGCAACATCTACATCATATTGTGCATCATGCAATGAATCTTGAGCATCACGAATAGCAGAATTGTCTGTACTATATACAAATTGACCATCCTTTAAAAGATATTTTGTCTTTTGAGAATTTGCTTTATTTAAATTGTAAATAGCTTCTTGTAGCTTTTTCTGACGTTCATATTCATCATTCTCATCAGACATGGCATCAATAATATCCTGAATAGAATCTTTTTTCTTATTAGCTTTTTCAATTTCATCATCATATACTTTTTGAATTGCTGATAAAATAGAGTCGTATTTATCTTTCTGTTCGTTAAGCTTATTATTGCTCTTTTCAATAGCATCAATCTTATCTTGCCATTTATCAATTTCATCATCGAGAAGTTTTGTGACACCTTTAAGTGCTGCATCATAGATAGATTTTTGCTCATCAATCATGTCCTTGACAGCAGAATAGTATTTACTAGCAGAAATTTCACCATTCTTATACATTCTTTCAAGTTCATCAGAAACATACTGTGAATACTGCTGATATGTTATCTTACCTGCTTCAAGACGGGCTTTCTGATAAGCCATGAATTTATCAAGATATTCTTCGTTCTGCTTTTCGGCATCGCCGCCAGAATTTTTACCACCTGAGCCACCAGAACCAGACTTGCCAGAAGATTTGTTGTTTTTTAGCTTATTGTTATAATTATTAGTTACACCCTTACTAGGAGTATACTTTCGTTCCTTACCACTTGAATCTGTTGGAGTAGTACTGAATTTCTTATAATCTACTTTTTGTGCTGCTATATTAGAAGATAAAACTTTACCAAAACTAGATATAGCAGAGCCAATTGATTTAAGAGAAGAAGAACTTCCCTTAATATCATAAGTTAGGTTCGGAATATCACCGCCAACAATCTCTTTGCCACCAATTTTAATAGCTGAGAAATGTTCAACTCCATTTACTTTTGGAGCAAAATTTACTGTAGCTTTAAAATTACCTATCTGATTACCAAGTTCAGCAAATAATGTACTTACAGCATTTGCCATCTGTTCAATAGAAGCGTTAGTATTGCCTGCTATTGCTTGCGATGCTAAAGCTTGATTATCTACACTATTAGTAAGACTATTTGCAATCTCGGAAGTGGTTGTTCCCATAGTACTTGCAATCTGGTCAGCCATATAACCGCCATTTTGAACAATATAAGCTAAATCTTCTGCAATAACCTGTGCGTGAGCAGTAAATTCATCTGAACCAGCTGTAATAGCCCCACTTGTAATCTGTTCAAGCGAATAGATACTGTCTTGATACTGATTGATGCCTTCAATAGCCGAAGCTAGGTCACTCTGAGCATTATCAAGAGCTTGATTTGTTCCATCAGACATAGCTTCACCGTTTTCATTCCATGCTGCTGAATTATTTTGTAAATCATCCGTAAGAGCAGACAACGTTTCAGCCATAGAAGTATATCCATCAAGATATTCCGTAGCTGATATTTCTCCCTTATTATAACTATTAATAAGGTCTGACATACCAGAAGCCACTTGCTGTGTAGAATCCGTAAAGAATTGTTGTGCAGCCGCAGCTTGATCCGTAAACTCACTAAAATCTGTATTAGCTAATTCATTTCTAATAGACTCAAAATAATCATGCGCTGAAATTTTACCATCCTGAAATTGCTGACTGAGATACGAAATACGATCACCAAAATCTGAACCATCAAAGAGAGTAGAGAAGGAAGGGATACTAGACTCTGTATTTTCAGCATTTTCAACTTCTTTAAGAGCATTTGCATAACTATCAGCAGACCATTTTCCATCCTTTAATGAATCGTTCTGTTCGTTAAGTGCATCTACAAATGCTTGGTTATTAACAAGTTTCTGTTGTTCTTCACTAAGAGATTTATAAAATTTGATAGCTTCGCTTTCATTAAATCTTGAATCATTGGATAAAGCTGCTGATGCACCAGCTGTAAGATTATCTGGAACATTATTATTTAACGATTTTCCATTTATCCTATTAATAAAGTCTTGTTCACCTTGCGTCTTCAAATCATATAACTGAACCGCAGCATCAACCAAGGCGTCAATATCATTGTGAAAACTTTGATGGGCAATTTTTCCCAACGTTTCCATTGCATTTTGTTGCTTCGTTGTTGCCGTTTTAGAGTTGAAGTTCTTAATCTCCTCCGCATTATTAAATGCACCAAGAGCCTCTTTCATCTCTTTATCGGTCTTTTTATCGTAGTTGTCATTCTTTGAGCCATCATCCCATTCTGGTGTGATTTTAGCTTTGAATTTCCATGTTTCGACAACAGATTGAAGGTCAGGATATAAACTCTCAAAATAATTAGCAACTTCATCATCGCCATTTTCAAGAGCTTTCTGTATGGCTTCTGACATATTCTGAGCGTACTGTTCCGATGCTTTCTTTGCTTCTTCTGAATCAAGACCATTCTCTGTTGCTTGTTTCTGATAGTTCTGATAATCCGACATAGCCTTTTGATATGCACTTGCATAATCAGTATCTTTTAATACTTGATCATAAAGTACATATGCATCATACATATCTTTGTACTTATCAGTAAGCTCTTGCGCATCATTTATCTGGTCTGATAATCTATTGGCATATTTATCTTCGCCTAATTGATTAGCAACCTCTTGAATACTCTGCATTTTCTCATACACTTCTTCAAGAGCACCGTTTAATTCAAAATATGAACCTCTATCAGATATAACTTGTTTAGCCCCCAGACTCTTGATATAATTATCAAGCTCTGAATTGTAACTCATATCAATTTTATCTGAATAAGATTTTTCATTTTTCTTCATCTGCTCAAAGTTTGAGCCTACAAAAGCATTTTGAATTTTACCAACAATACCGCCTGTCTTATTGAAATCGTTAACCATCTTATTATACTGTGTCATATTAAGATTATTAAACGCATCAGCTTGACCTTTGACTGCATTGGTAATATCCTCTATTGCGCCTTTTTCATCACCATACTTTTCAATCATTTCATTCTGTATAGTCATTAAGTCTTTACGAGCTTGAATAACATCTGCATATGGTGTAGAAGAATCATTTATCTTATCATTAAGCTCTTGGATTCTGTCTTTGTAATTAGAAATATCATTCTCTGAATCTTTAAAATCATTACCAAGTGATTGTGCGCTATCGGCAAGTTTATCTGAATATGTAGCAAGTTCTATTACACCAGTAATAAGTTCTGATACTCCGAGCATTATACCCATATTCAATGCGGTCTTAAAAATATTAAGTCCCACTGCTGCAACTTTTGAAGCTACACCAGTTTTAGCGACAGATGTTTGAATTGCTTTCTGATTTGTAGCAAATGTCTGTGCTGAACCTGTACCATTCTTGATATTTACTGCATACTTTTGAGCTTCAACAGATGCACCCTTCATTGTGGTTGTAAATGTCTCTGTTGATACAGAGCCTTTTTGACATTCTGCTTCATATCTCTGTAAACACTCTATATCAAGTGCTGTTTGTTTAGCGGCTTCTTCCTGTGCTATCTTTCTTGATGTAAATGCCGTTACGATTTTCTGACCTGATAATGAAGTCTCACTATCATTCTTTGTTGTCTTAAAAAGACCTATATTCTTTACACTTCCGACAACACTAAGACCTAATAATGCTGTCTTAAATAGTCCTAAGTGCTTTGTAGCAAGCTCAAAACCTTCTGCTATACCATTTGCAACTTCAAGTACTGTCTTTGCATTATCTCGTGATAACAGATTTTCAGATATTGCAACACCAGTTTGCTTTAACTTATTAGCCTTGGCATCAATAGAATCCATAGCAACATCCATCTCGGCTTGTGCATTACCGGCTGAATTTGCCATTGACTGCATACTCTTTTCAGCCGCAGAGAAGTTATCTACGATCGAAGCTACGATCTGTCCTTGGCGCTTTCCTGCCAACGCTTCAAGTAACTGTGCTTGGTTCTTATCTGAAAGCTGTGAATATATCTGGGAAATTTCTTTCAAGAGTTCATATGTACTTTTAAATGTCTGCTTTGAACTATCTGTAAAAAGCGAAATACCGCCCGGTGTTTTTGCTGTTTTTGTAAGATTTGCAATTACACCGCTTAATTGCTCTACATCACCAGTGTAGGCTTCTGTCTCTTCATCATATCCTCGCACACGCATAGAAATTGTCTTGAGGGCATTTCCTACGGAATCGCTATCCCTTGTGATTTCTGTCGCAGCAGTACCAAGGGCTATTGTCTGTTCAAGAGTATTGTTTGCTTCTGCCATCGCACTTGATGACCTTGTAAGGAAGTCCACTATATCACTGTTATCTACAGCTTGAGTATTACCAACAATGTTGATTTTTGACATAATTCCATCAACAACATCATCCACATTCTCATTACCAATATTAAAAGCCTTCATCACTGACACAAGACCATTAGTTGCGTCATCAAGATTCATGCCAGGAGAAATAGTCTTGAACATAGCAGAATACTTAGCCATCTTTGTAGCAGCATCCTTTGAGCTGTATCCTAAACGTGACCATGCCGATGCTTGCTCAATAATAGCTTTAGTACCTACACCCATTTGCTTTGCAATATTAGGTGCATCTGTATAGAACTCTTTTAACTGTGCATCTGTCATGGTGGTAGTTTTTCTCAAATCAACCAATGCAGTATCAAGTTCATTAACAACTGTTGGTATCTGTCTTATGAGATTAACTGCACCCATAACAACTGTTGTAGCTGATACCCACACCTTAAATGAGTCAATAGCTTGTCTAAGCTGATTTGAAAAACTTGCTCCCAGTTTATTTAAAGCTCGCATTGAATTTTCTGTCTGCTTAAATGAAGTAGCTATATTATTATGCTCAACTTTTGTCATAGCAACATCTAAATCACGAAGCGAAGAAATGTAAATTTCATTCTGTGCTATAACCTCACGAGTCGCAGCAGTATTTTTCTGATTCCACTCTTCTATGTCATTTGCAAGTGTTAATCTCTGATATTCTGTTGCAAGTAAGCTATACTATTATCGTCATGGTCAATACACTCAACTTTTTCATTAATAATAGTCTCAAAATCTGGCACAATCAAGCAATCATCAAGTGTTAGCTGATAATCATTCGGTATAAATGAAGTAGAAAGCAGCAGTCCATTATATGCAAGTCTCTTTCCAATATTGCAACCGCCCTTTGCATTTACTTCATCATCTGTCAACCCTAACATAATCTCCTGTTCATGTTCCTTATAAAAATCTTCTTTTAAAAGAATACTCTCTCCACGCTTCATCTGATTTGTTGTGCTTGTATAAAAGATATAATGCTGTCCGTTAATATCTAAACCTCGCTCAATAATCTGGTGCAATACTTCATTGAGCTTTGATGTCTTAAGATATACAATCTCCATAACAAGAGGTTCAGGTTCAGAAAAATCTGTAGCCATTCTAGCGATCTCACTTTCAGCTAGTGCAACTTGTTTATCAATATTTTCACGCTCTGAACCTTCAATTATCTTACCTTTATCATCATAATCATATAAGTATAGTCGGTTTCTATCAATTTTTCTAACACCTTTATAAGAAGCTATACATTTATCTCGTGTTTTCTTTGCTAAAACTTTTTCTTTTTTTGCTTCTTTATATAACATATGATAACTACGTTCTTCATCTGTAAGAGCATCAAATGTACTTAACTTATATATCCTAAATCTTCTTGGTTCAAATTTTTTCTTATCGTTCATTCACTTTCTCCAATTCATAAAATTCTTTTGTACTATATCATTCTCTCTTTACCTATTAATACTCGTGCATATCCGCATACGCTTGTTGCTTTTTCTGTTCAATTTCAGATTCCATGTCTTGATACAATTCATATTGTTCACTTGGTGGAATATCTGAATTGTCAATCTGTTCCAATATTTTATAAAATTTTTCATATGCTTTTTCTATTGTTATCATAATATCTATTTTCCTTTTCCATTAAGTGAAAAATTGTAAACTTATTATTCAGATAAATAGTGAGTGCTTATTTCGGATGCCGCTAGGCAGCCGACATACTCTCTCTTTATCGAAAAGAATAATAAATTTAATTCATATTTTGAGCCATTCAAGGTACGCTCAAATTAAGTATCTATAAGATATATTCTCTCGTTGAAAGATTTGTGTAGCCATAGCGGAACAAATCTTTTTGTGCTGTAAAGCACCCACTATTCAAGAAAGTAACATCCATTAGTAATAATTCCTCTTATCTGGTCACATACTGCATTGGTAGGAATATTTTTATCCTTCACACCCTGCAATGCAGTTTTAATATCATCCAATGACATTCTGTATTCTTTCATAAGAACATCAATAAAAGGTTGTCTGTATTCTATCAGCTTATCCAGTTCCAACTTATGATTGTTATAATTGGATGTTCTGTACTGCTTTTCCTTATAAGCAAGATCATTGATTTTCTTCTCATGCTTTGCTATGCAATTTAATATGTACTCTTTTGTAAGAGTATTTGTATTCAATTTATCTTCCATTTTTAATCTATAACTTCTATCCATGTCTTATCTCCTTAATGGGTGTCTGCGTGGCAGCCACAAATGATGTTTGTTCCGTTCCTTGCGTCACTACACAAAATCATTGATTCTCGTATGATTTTTATATGTTTTCAAAAATTGGCACTTTATAATGCCATATAAAGGATTGTTTATATATCCCGTTTTAAAGTGCCAACTTTTTATAATCACTGGTCAAATACAAATAATTCATCAATATCTGAATTACTTTCCAGAAATTCTTCCATTACAAATGTTCTATCCTTATGACCTATCCTTATTAGTTCATCAGTCAAAATGCTCTGTGCATCTAAATATGTATCTGGTGGGTTCCACATTTTCTTTTTACGTGATTCAATTCTTGGAGTATCACCCCAATATTCTTCAATCAGATTTTTCATCTGCTGTTGATATTCTGCTTTATTTTTTTCATACAGGGCTTTAGCATTTGAATTTAGATAATCGACTACTTTCTTATTTAATAATTCCTTTTGTAGCTTCATTTCCAATTCTGGTAATGCCTCTTTAACTCCATCAAATGTATAAATCACTTTTATCTGCTTAAAGTAGTGATTCCATCCGTACTGCTGATACAATAAATCATTCACTTGTTGATAAAAATCTGCTTGTTGGAATCTGATAAAGACTTGGAACATTTTTTCATATCCCATAACGTTATGTAAGATGTGTCTTTCGACTTCAAGAATTTGCTTTTTCTGAAGATCAGTAGCTTCAAAATACTGTTCTTTACCTCTTTTGTCTTTTGTGACAATAACTGTCTGAATTTCATAAGTAATTAGTTTTCTGTTCTTCAAACTTTTCAATGCTGAAAAAAGAATCTGCTCTAATTTTTTATTACATCTTTGATAAAAATGTCTAACTTCCCATGAGGTAATTCTATAATCAAGATTTTTTAATTTATTTTCTGGTGTTCTTCCATATTTATGACTTGCCATACCTAACATTTCCCACCAATTGCGTTTCGTAAATGTTCTTGTATAGCCTTCCTGTTTTGATAGGTACTGTAATAAAATCACTTCTATACACTGCACATAAATTGAATTATTACCTAATTTGCGCTTATCTTCTTTTGTTAATGGAGTATCATATATATCTGAAATAATAAATTTCTGTCCGGACTTTTCCCATTCAAAGTAACGTGCAAAATCTTCTAATTGATATTTCTTTGATTTACCGCTTTTAACTTCCTGCCCTAGCAATTCACATAGCATTTTATAGTTTTTAACAGTCATACCAATTTCAAGTTTCGATATATCAATACCGCCTACAGCATTTTGCGGTAGTAATAAGCTATTATCCTCTTCAAATCCTTGTATAAAATCCTTTTTTAATTCTTCAAGAGAACCAACCCATACATTTTTCAACTGTTCCTTATTCTGAGGCTTGTTGTTTTGGCTTAAAATATCGGCAATATTTATAGCAATAATCTTATCAAGCAAAGGATCTATGTCGCACGCATACTGTTTTAAAACACTTTCTTCTATATCCATATCCTTATATTTATCAGCATTTAGGATAATCTCTTTTGCATATGTGACTACTCTATTTGTATCTTCCTTCACTTCGTCAAGTGTTGGTAATTTTGTTATTCTTTCTGCTTCATCTGGTATAACAGATATATACTCTCTCCCATTCGAGACATAAAAAAATCTCTCTAATATTTTTGCTGTCTGATTTTTATTACATGGATTCAGATAATCCATATAGTCTGTTCTTTCTTCTGTAATAATAATTCATTCCTCCAATCTTATTCCAAAATATATTTTTTCAGACCATCAACACCAATGTCATTGAAAGCAATCTCCAATAAATCATTCTCTGTCAGTTCGCCATCGCCTACCAAATCCTGTAAAATATACTCTCCATCGTCCACTTCTTTTTCAAGTACATCTGCATTCAGTTCTTCATACTTTTTATAATATGTCTCCGAAAAAGCAATTCTGATTCTCTCTGACATTGACATATCGTATTTGTGAATCTGTAGTTCATCCAAAATATTTTCTACGTTATATCCCACAAAAGCGTATAATTCACTTTCGGAATTAAATACCTCTGCTTTGATAAAGTCGATATTTTCATTTATAACTGCTTTATATTCCTTCAAAGTATCAAACACAACATCCTTGCACCACTCAGCATACTGTGGATATTTCAGAATTCTCTTATATTTATTGAGCTTGTCTTTCCATAGCTGTTCCTTCTGCTTTTCTTCATTGATTCTGTCGTTCAGCCATTTTTCTACTTCATCCAATGTTATATAAACTGGCTGTTTCTTATCATCTAATGGTGATGCTACCTTGTCTGTATATGTACCTTTGACAAAGAATCTTTCATTTGCACCTTTTAATTTATAGCCATGCTTACCTAACTGTTGTCTTAATATGATTTCTCTCTGTTCCATATAAATGTACCTCTCTTTCAATTTAATGTAGGCACACCACCATAAAGGTAATGTGCCTGTGATTCCGTTCAAATTATGTAATCAGCATCTTCACTGATAATTATTTTGTTTTAATAAAAAGGGGATTCGTAAATACGTTCTGAATTGTAACTATTCGCTTCAATAGTCGGTTGTTTCGTCTCACTGCAACAAATATCTCTGTCTATTTATAATATTCTCCGTTGAGAAAATACTTTTTGCATTTTTAACATCCACATGGATATTTCAAGCTGTCATAATACTGTTCCAATTCTTCTATATCCATTTCAACCCATTGCAACATTGGTATTTTTATTCCAAATTCATTCATAATTTTCATAGCAAGCTGACATCTAGGATCATCTTCTACTTTCCATTCATGTTTTTGCACATTTAAGGCAATAAAACCTTTTTCGTTTTTACTTGGTTCAAACTCTACATCCTCGTTTTCATGTACTTTTTTGAACCCTTCTCCTTCAATATTGCTGTAGTGGAAAAAATACTCGTTTCCATCGTCACCAATAATGAACCCAAAACCACGTACTACATTGAACCATTTAACTGTACCTAACATTTCAAATTCCTCCGTATTCTAAAAATTCTCTTTCATAGGATTGATAGCACACTTTTCTGTAAAGCCATCAATCAGTTTGTCAAAACAATCTGGACAAATATCTAAATCAAGCATACTTCCATCATGTTCACTGCCATAGCCGATACGCTCATGGATGCTAATAAGCATCTGACCTTCAAATACTTGTTCTGCTGTCCTTCCACACACATTACAACGTGTTAATCCTTTTGCCATAGTTTCTGTACTTCTTACTCATTTTTCCATGTGATGTTTAATATACCATCTGATACTTCCTCGCCATGCGAACCTGTAGCATCCTTAACAGTCTTAAACAAAGTGTATGATACTGATTCAGCACATGTATGTCCTTTTTCATCCTCTTCCGATGGTATAAAGCTCCATGTTCTTATGTCGTATTCATGTCCATCTATATTCAGAAAAATATTTCTGTTCCATTCTATATCATCAATGATAATCTCCGAACATTTCAGTTTTGCTTTTGTGATAACAGCTTTTACAAACTCCTCAAGCCACTGAATATATCCCTTGTCAGTTACGTTGTTTGTAATTTCAAGATAGTTCTGGTCGGTAAAATCGTAACCAAGAGCCGAACTAGCAATAACTCTACCATCCCATTCAACACCATCGAATACAGATTCTTTGTCCTTGTAGTAGAATACCGACTCTGCTTTAATAGGTACTTCGCAAGCATACTCTATTACCATATAATCATAGTAACCATCAGAATACGGCAGATTCTTTTCTTTGCAGGCCTTGATAAATTTATTCAATATCTCGTTTGATTCCTCAAACTTATCAAGCTCAAGTACTACCTCGTAATCTGGTGCTGTGTTTGTTTCATTGTCAATAAATCTTAATAATCTATACATGTGATTCTCCTTCCTGTACAGGCAGAATAAGCTAAATGCTTGCAGTTTCTTTTAACAATCGAACAGATTGACCGCTTTATATTATATTGTTCTCTCTTTAGTTGCTATGTTTTTTTAAAAACAGTAAATTAATTTCCATAAATGGCTGATTAAATGGTTTTACAATAATCGTCTTAGAATTGGATTTTGCATTATCCTTTACATAAAATTCATTTATAGAATCATCTATAACTGGAACCTCATAGCTTACTAAATCATTACTAATGTGCAGCTTCCAAGCATCTTCGTTCAACGTATTCACATATATTCGAGTAGCATTAGTTATCTTTAAGTCAAAACCAAAAAGGTCTGTAATCCTTGCACTTATACAACAATACTTATTCTCATCACGTATAGTTTCGTCTAAGAAATTTTTTAACTGATATACGTCCATTTCATCATAATCTTTTGTACTTATTTCGTCTGTATGAATAATCATTAGAGACATAATATGACCATTTTTAAGGATACATGAAATATATAATGTATCAATTTCTGCATCATAATTACTTTTTACAGATAAAATATCTTCCTTTTTAAGGTTATACGCTATATCATCGAACATAGTACATGACTGCGAAAACCCATAACTATCCTTATACTCTGTAAATTTATTAATCTGAATACTCATAATAAGATGTCCCTCTTCTGTATACTCTCTTAGTCTTGTAAGCTCAAAATTGTTTACTGAATTGAATAAGTCCTTTAACTCCACTTTCTGTCCGTTTGCAACTGCTTTTACAATTTTGTTCATAATAATTTTCCTCCGTTTATGCTTATTTTGTTATACTTGCAACCAATCTATCACGCATGGTTGATTTTGGTTTCTGTGGTTTTTCGACTGGTTTAGTCGCTAAAAAGTTAATGTTCATATCCATTGATAAATCATCATCTTCCATGACCTTTTTAACTCTGTCTTGCTCCGCTTTGATTGATTCAGCCAACTTATTAATAAAGGTTTTTGGGAATGATAGACCTGCCAAATAAAGCACTGTATCCTCTGTCTTACCATACCCACAATAGTAATCAATCGGCTCACCGACAACATTAATAACATCAGCAACATCAATAGTATCTTTTGTATCTGGCTGTGATAAGCCAATATATTTGACTCGCTTATTAGGTTCAAGTGATACATAGATTCCTTCATTAATAGTGGAAAGTAAATCTTCCTTTGTTCCTGTTGCCTTGTGGATCATTGCTATACCAGGAGTCTCTAACAGCTTTTTCTGCTCCGCTATGTCAATCACACCTCTAATTGAAGTATTATTTGCCACATTAATATAGGCTTCAAACAAATTTGCAAAGCTACGATTGATTGAGAACTTGTCCTCTCTCTGATTGTTGTCGAGTATAAAGATAGAGCATAACTCGTTCTTTATCTCTATAATCTCTGATAAAGCCTCATATGTGTTGATTCTAGCTTGCAATGATTCATTCATTGAAGGAAGTATGATAACAAGACCAACTTTCTTGTTTGGATTTTCAGCTATTACAGATGCCAAAAATGTTCCAAGCCCCGAACCTGTTCCGCCTGCAAGTGAATACACCACAAAGATATACTGCTCTGTAATCTGATTATCAAGCGTATTCATAACATCATCAACCGACTCCGCTAACACTGCTTTTGCTTTATTTCTGTCTTTGCTTGCTCCCTCGCCATTTGAGATATGTAACTTGTTAGGACTATCAATTAAATCCAAGTCCTGCTTTGCAAGATTTATATAGTAGGATTTATAATCCTTGCGCTCCAACATCTTTACGACATTAGCACCTGCTGCACCTACTGCAATAAACCTTATGTCATTTTTCAATTCATTACTCATGTAATAAGATTCCTTTCATTTCTTTTCCTGTTGCTGTAATGTAAAACATATCAGCTTTGTTACTTTTCAGTTTAGAGGTTACATAACCTAAATCACGTAATCCCCACACTTTTCGATTGATTGTGATTTGTGAATAGGTATGTTCTTCTTCTGTATTAATCACGCTTCCAATCTCACGAAGTGTCATGCCAGTACCCGGTGTTGTTGCATTGTTTTCTTCCAGAACTGCCAAGATACATAACTGTAACTTATCAATTTCCACCCATTTTCACCTCTTTTCAATACATGGACGATAGCCAATCAAATCATGTGAATGTAAAAAATTTTAGGCATTTCAGCCTTCATATATACATTCTCTCTTTTTCATTGACTTTTTGTGTAATTGTTAATGTTCAAAACATTTGTTCTATTATCAATATAATAAAACTGTTGCGGATTACTCCACGATTCATAAAATATTTTTGGAAATTGTGAGCGAATTGCTCAAAGACTTTTTTATTTGATATTTTCAAACATATCTGCTATAATGAATTTTGCGTTAATACATAAGTGCAGATTCAAGTCTGTGCAATTTCTATGGATGTTGGTAGCATCCATATATTGAAGTCGATGTTGGTAGCATCGGCTTCTTTATTTTTATGAGATAATAATATCATCATTTTGATTATATGTCAATACTCATTTTGATTATATTTTATATAAATCATTTGATTATTTATAACTCTTATGCTACAATATTAAATATGGAGGTTCTATATATGACTAATGACAATAAACCTCAAAAGAGGATTAGTGATATTATTCGCAAACTTTTAACATCATCTGAAGTATCCATTAAAAAAGCTGCGTTATACTTAGATTGTACGGAACAATCTTTTAGAAATAAATTATCTCGAGATAGCTTTTCATTAAGAGATTTAATTATTTTATGTTATTTATGTAATGCACGTCTTATATTAGAGTATGATTCTCAAGATACAGAAGATGAATTGGAATTTTTTAATCCATCTGAATATCTTCCAGAAAATGATTATAAACGCATTCATAAAATCCAAGAACAAAATTTAAAACAAAATTTTGCGAATATGATGATTCAATTATCTAAAGAATTTTCAGAAGAAGAATTAGAAAAAATGTCATCAAAAGAATTACTCGACTTGTTGATTCAATCTACCAAAAAAAAGCTTCACCAAACTCCCTATCCAGATGACAATACTCAATAACCCTATTAAAGCCACCAGAGATTAACTCCGATGGCTTTCTTTTATGTCATATTTTCCTGCAATGTGCTGTTCATAATAATATTGCTTACCATAGTTCTGTATGTCCTGTGTGGCTTTTACACGGTCTATCTCGTAACCTTCTAGTAAAATTCTGTTGCTTGATTTATATTCATCCATATGCAGCAGTGCGCTTCTGTGGTTTTGTCTGTGGTGTTTCCACAATATATAATTCTCTGTTTGCATCAACAATTTCTGGCTATCGAACACTATACACTATGATTAGTCCGATTGGACGATACAAAAATCCCTTATAATTCAAGGCTGATACTTATATAATTAATTCGAGCTTAAGTTCGATAATCAGCTTGTTTTTTAATTAAATCTTGATTTAATATTATTTGCATTTTTATTTGACAGTCAAACTATCGTCTATAATCTTTCTTTATAAATAAATTATCTCGAAAAGCAGAAAAAGCATCCTTTTCGGGACACTTAATCTGTAACAAATCAATACAAAGCATGAGGTACTCATACTGTGCTTATATATAATAACACATATTTCTATGTGATACTATCAATTTTTGAAAATAGTATTTTCTTATAATTTCCTATACAACTGTAGCTCGTAAATTAGCAATTCTCATTGACTCTATCCATATCAATGTATCAAAGAAAAAATGCTTTATACTATCATATCCCTGTAAAACATTTGCATTTGTACTTGTATGTAACCCCAAATCTTGATCATCATATATATATGTATTTACCATCATCACATTTGTTTTTGTATCCACTTCTACGCTAATACATGCTTCAAAATCTTTTGGATATAACACTTGCTGAGTTTTAAAAAAATTTTCAGAAAGCATATTGTTAATTATTTTCTCTAAATTTCTTTTGATACTAAAAGGTACATCTATATCTTTATCAATTAAAAATCCAATAAGCTGCTCTTTTATGTCGAGATATTCCTTATCACTCTTTAAATTTAAATCTTCTAATCTGTATTTTGGCTGTGTCATTGTCTTAATACCTCTCATTCTTTCTGATCTTCTCCAGCTTTTCCTTCTTCTGATTTTTATATCTTACCCTTGCTCTCGGTCTATATTTATTACAATGCTGGCAGTAATGAGCGTGATCCGCTTTTCTGCCCTTAGTACAAAGTCCTGCACATACATAATATAAGCAAGGTGTCTGTCTATCTGTTGCCATTAGCTGTGACCTCCTTGTTAAGTTCGTTGCATCTGGTTTCTGCTTCTTCCTGTGTGGGGAATATTTCATTTTCACTAACCTTTTTCCTCTCAAATAGTTTTCCGTCAATCATGTATGTCAATTTACTTCCCTTTGCAGTAATTTTTATTCCGATGCTTGTAATTGCGTGTGGTTTCTTATCTGTAAAATAATTGTCTATAATATTTGAATCTACACAAATTTCCTTACTTCCTTCACATTCAGGGCAACTTATTGTATATCCTTTAAATATAATGTGTCCTTCACCATTGCATATTTTACATTTTTCCTTATTTTCAACCACTTTCCTGTCCTTTTTAATAAGAAAAACTTCCTGTCCTACTTCAAATTTTGTTTCTACATTTATTTGCATTGTGCTGACCTCTCTTTCCTGTGTGTTGTGGTTGTAATATTACTTGTTAAATTTAAAAATTGCTTTTTATAATTACATTGTAGTTACAAAGTTTTTACGATGTCATTCAATTCTTAGTGAATAGGTAGGTTATCGTACTTCCTAAGCAAAAAAGTATAGGAAAATCAAGTGTTTCCGCATTTTGCAATATAGGGTTCGATAGCCGATTTATTCATTCTTTTCCATTTCTGCGTTATATTCCACTTCAATATCATCCATAATATCACGAAGATTTTGAATATCCGACTTAATAAAGTATGCCTTGCCTTTAATATCAAGTGGATTTCCATTCTCACATGCAAGTAATATTCTTTCTTCCATGAGTCGGATGCCAGTTTTGATTCCGTCTGCAACACCTTTATCATATTTCTCTTTTAACATTGTATCAAGTTTCTTTTCATCTACTAATAACATAAATAGCTCCTTTCTGAATGCGTTTCTTCTATATTAATGTGTTCTTATATTAGCTTGATATGCTTTTGTAGTGCATCCTCAATCTCATGTGATTGTAGTCCTATATATCTTTGGGTTGTAACTGTTGAGGAATGTTGCAGCAGTACACGCACCAAGTTAATATCATAATTATTGTTTACATAGATACTTGTCGCAAAATACTTTCTAAATGAATGTGAACCGATTCCCTTAAGCTCCAAGTAATCACATGTAAGTTTCAAATGCTTTGTAACAGCTCTTTCAGATATATCAAATAGTTTTGCATTTGGATGTATATTGTTTTCTAGTGCATATGACTGAATGTAAATGTATATATCTGTTGGTACTGTAAACTCTCTCCGCTTTTGCGTTTTCTGTTCTATGATGTTTAGTCTGTATCTATCACCATCTCTTATTATGTCTGATAGCCTTAAATGTAATATGTCACTGATTCTAAGTCCAAGATTTGCTTCAAGTGATAAGGCTGTAGCAACTCTGTTGTTTGGCTTTACAATATGACCATCTGAACAGATAAAACCCTGTCGAATTGTTGTTATGATTAGTTTGTATTGTTCCTCTGTCAATGCGACAGTTTTCTTATTCAATATATCACCGCCTTAAAAGTTCCTATTATTGACAATATTTAGTTCTTATTTCCATTGATTTATTTGATAGCTTCCAGTAAACCGCACCAATAAAGGAAAGTTCCATTTCCGTAACAGATTAGGTACTAAAGTTTTTATTGTCATTTCTGTTGTACTATCTTATACTATCAATGTAATAAAAACATTTTCAATTTCTCCACACTTCCAACAATTTTTTCAAAATAATTTTTATGAGGTAAATAATGAATATAGAAATACACGAGCGTAATCGCTTCAATGAGCTTTTACATAAGATACATAATAATATAGAAGATACTGCGTTTAAATTGCTTTTAAGCATTCCAGAAGATATGATACCAAGCTCCCTTATGAATTGGACTGAACATTATATTGATAAACGTATGAATGAGTTACAATATCAGCTTATTCGTGACAATTGGCGCAGTGTAGAGCTTGAGAAAGCAGCAGTACAACTTAATAGCAAAAATTAAGGTAAACACCTTTGGATTTCCATTGGTGTTTTTTATTGAACATTTGTTTTGTATATGATATAATTGTCTATGTAATTGAACAGAAAGCAGGATGTGATTTTCCGATTGTTAGATGCCCTCTAGTATTACAAAAGGAGGGTGATGCCCTATGAGTTTAGATAATGTATTAACTCTTCTACTCGTCATATTTGCGGCTCTGTCATACATAGACAATCATAATAATAATAAGAAATAGCATCCCCAACCCTCGCAAAGTTTAGGATGCTATTCTTATTAGTTTTTCTTAACTGAGGGTAAATCGGAGTCATATCCGATTCACTTTCTAAGTAGATTATACATTAGGGTGCCTGAGAAATCAAGTACCCTTTTTTAATATAAAAGAAACATTGGTTTCATTGGAAAAGTTAGTGCATTTTCAACCATTTTCATACATATTTTTGCATATTTTGTTGCAAATTCAACCATTTATGGTTCTCTCTCCATCTTCTCTTTGATTGCTTGACGTATAAATCCTGCTTTTGAGCAATTTTTAGCTGTACAGTAGTTGTCTAGTGTTTCAGCTTCCTCTTTTGGCATGGATAACTTGACTTGTTTGTAATTGTTCTTTATATATTTGTCGTTTGCTTTTCTCTGTGCGTCTGAAAGTGCCAACATCCTGTCCTCTCTTTCTTATACTAAGGTTAGTATATCATAAAATAAAAAAATTACAACTTGATACATAGGCTCAATAATCTTCTGGTAATACTCCACATGATCTTATGCTTTGTATTTTCGCTTGTCTGATACATGAATATTTCTGTTACACGCTCTCTAAAATCTTCTGGTAATATTGAACCTTTAAACTTATTGCACGCTTCACAAGTACATTGTAAATTGGTTACTGTATTCTTTCCACCATTGGCAAGCGGTTTTATATGGTCTAATGTCATATCATCATACGTGATTTTTCGTCCACATAGTACACATTTACCTTCTGCATTATTATAGATAAGCTCTCTGACCTCTCTGGGAAATTTAATTTTTCCATTTGTATAACGCTTGTAAACATAACATGTTTCTAAGTCTTTGATATAATATCCTTTTGTTTTGCTTGGTGCATGTTGAAATATTATATTGGCTATATCTATACTATCAAACCACTCTGCTTCTAGTATATTACTTGTCTTTCCAACTTTTCCCGACCTAGATTTTGTTATATATGTATTTCCATTAGTGATAACGTACATACTTTTTACCTCATTTTCCCTCTGCTATCCAATACAGACAGCAGAGGATTTATATTAATATTCCATCTGACAAATCATTAATAAGCCTTCTGGATGTTCACGAGTTCCCATGATATTTGTGAATTCTTTAATATGCTTAATATCGGCTTCTGTTAGGTCTGTAAGATTTCCCTCTTCATCAGCTTGACCGCATACAATCAGATTACCAACTAACATAGCATTTCCCATATCATCTATGGCTGATATTCGTGGATCAGCTTTAAATGTGCCTTCATCGTCACAAATAATCTCGTATCTCTTTCCCTTGATACTCCTATTTACTATATCTATTGTTGTACAGCCTATAAGTCTGTAATAGTCTTTAAGCTCATTCGCTTCTACAACCTCTGTATTGTTTTCCATTACGTTAATTAAAAGTGCTTTCATAGTGTCTATTACCTCCTACTGTTCAGTGTCTTTTTTATTCTTGTCATTTCCTTGTAAAACGATGATTGTGGCAATTCTATCAAGGTGCAGATTTCAGTATTGTTATAACCTTCTGCTTTCATGCAAACAATTTCCTTTTGTGTTTCCGTTAGTTTACTCAATATGTCCTGAACTGCTGCATTTTCCATAATATTTGATTCTGCCGATTTCCCACCTACCATATTATATAAATTCTCTGTATCGTCATTATCTGCATCCAGACTTAATAAAGATTCTTCGGTGGCTCTCTTCTGCGCTGTTTCCGTTCTAAAATGGTTTCCAATTTCTGATTGCATATATTTCCATGCTATTACAGAGAACTTATATTTCTCTTGCAGGTCTGCTCTCTTGCTATACACTTGTATCGCTTTGAGATAGCCGAACACAACAATATTATAATAATCCTCTATACTGTACCCTTTGCTACTTAGGAAGCTGTATATTAATTTGTGGTTATCCTCGGCAAACTTGCGCTCATTGTCTGTTAGTCTTGTTAATTCCATTTATCGCACCTCTCTATTCTTCTATGCTGTTCGCACCATCTGCGAATCCGTCCTCATAACCTTTGTTATACATTGGATTATCAAACTTAGATGATTTACGTTCCATTCTGTACTCGTCTATCTTCTGGATTAAATCTTCGTATACTTGGGCTGTCTCATAATGTCCATCTATTTGTGAATAGGCTATATAAACATTTGATTTTCCTTCTCTTACTTCTAATATAGAAAAATCTCTATATGTCTTTAATTCCTTTACAACCATATTGTTTTCACTCCTTCTGATAATCGGGGAACTTTGATTTGTTCCCCTTTATGTAATTGATTAACCGATACACATTAAAATGATGTCTTTGATTTCTGCGATATAACGTGAATACTTCTTATACCCAATATGTAACATGTTGCGTATTTCTTCACCGCTGTAGCCTTCTATAAGTAACAAAACAATTTTCTTGTACTGCTCTTTTTCAAGTTCATCAATTAAAGCACTTGTATAAAGGCTATCTATTACAATGTCATTGAGTGATATTCTGTCATCCTTCAAAAGATTATAAAAATCGCAGTCATCAGCTTCAGCTTCATTATTATTAATGGCTTCCATTCCTTCTATGCTCCATATACCGCCTTCTGGACATCTTTTATATCTATTTAAGTCTCTCCAATAGTTGCTCCTTGCATTGTCAAGTGTCCTGAAAAACACCTGTTCAAATTTAAGGCTCTGCAATTTCTCATATCTCAAATACTTCTTAACACTATTGAGATAAGCAATAATCAAGCGGTCATACCATTCCTCTATGTCAAGGTCATGTATTCTCATGTAACGATACATTAAATTATGGTGCGCTTCTGCAAATACTCTCTCCTCTGCTGTTAATGGACTGTCAGATAATGGTCTTTTAATCATAGTAATTACCTCTACTTTCTTTGTATTTTATTGATTTGTTGTTGTGGCATTTCTTCCGATAGCCTAGTCAGCTTTGATGCTACGGCTAAACCGACTAGGCTTTAAAGCTTCTGCAAGTTTAGAAATTGTATATTGGATATACACAATCGAGATTAAGTCCCTCTTCAAATCAACAGTGATTGTTTATCTCTGGAATATCAACGATAATATGGTCATCGTGTACCTCTGTAACAATACCCTTCTGCATAATTCCATCTATTCCGCACTTGACATTCTGACCGACTTTGAATAAATGTTGTAATTTACTCATGCTCTTACTCCCTTCTAAAATATGTTGAAAAAATTCCAACTTGGATATATATAACCGCTTGTCATATGGTGCATAATTACATTTATGTAACTAGCAACGAACCACACCATGATAATTATTGATACTGTCAACAGTACATTGTATATAAAATGTTTCATGCTCTATCTGTCCTCCGCTTTGTAGTGGGTGGATTTACGGCTCCACCCTTGCCGTTGTCGGTTACTACTTCACACGTAAAACGTTGTATGTTGTAACTTTCTCGTAGTCTGTCAAGTCTCCTAAGTCTTCCTCAAGTCTTTTCTTGTCGAGTGTGGTTCTTGTCTGTGGCTTGTAAGTAACTTTTGCCGTGTCTGTAATTTCAGTATCAAGGTTGTTTTCTTTCATATAATCTATGATTTCAACCTCAATCGCTTTTACTTCGTCTGCTGTTTCTTGTTGTAGAGCCTTAAGACTCCTTAACTCATTGATTTTGTTTTCAAGTTCTTTCTTTGTCATACACATAAAGCGTACCTCCTTATAAAAAATGCTATTGATTTGTTAAGGTCATTTCCTTGACCTTGTAACTGTATTATACATTGGTACTAATATATTTTCAATTCGCATACTATCCAAAATTATATTAGTACTAATAGGCATTTTTGTATTTAGTACCAATACATTTAGCAGCATTATCAGATCTGCACAAAAAACAGTACGTAGTATTGGTACTAATGTATATTGCATATATTGGTACTAATGTATATAATATAGTTAACAAATAAAACAAAGCACTTTTTAAGGAGGTTTCATATGAGTATTAACGTATATGAATTGGTAACAAATCGAATTATTGAGCAGTTGGAAAATAATATCGTACCGTGGGAGAAGCCGTGGGGTGGCATGTTGGATGGCGCATTTAACAGAGTAAGCAAAAAGCCTTATTCAATACTCAATCAGATGTTACTAAAATATAATGGTGAATATGCTAGTTTCAAGCAGTGGAAAGATTTAGGCGGTCATATTCGCAAGGGTGAAAAATCAGAAATAGTTGTATTTTGGAAAATGTACCCAATAAAAGAAAAACAAGATGATGGAACAGAGATTATAAAAACAATACCATTACTAAAATATATAAATGTATTTCACATTTCACAAGTTGACGGAGTAGAGCCACTCAAACAAAAGGTAACACACGACATAGAGCCAATAGATAAAGCAGAAAAGATATTAAATGACTATTGGAACAGAGAAAACATAACAATTGAACATGTTAAAGGTGATAAGGCTTTTTATAGTCCTATGTTTGATAAAATACAGTTACCATTGTTTGAACAGTTCAAACAGTCAGAAGAATATTACAGTACAGCTTTTCACGAATCCGTGCATAGCACAATGAAGACAAGCAGATGCAACAGACAAGAGGACAGAAAAGGAAAAGTTGTCTCGTTTGGTTCGGAAGAGTATAGCAAAGAAGAACTTGTCGCAGAGGTTGGAAGTGCTCAACTTATGAATATAGTTGGAATAGAAACAACAAAGAGTTTTAGAAACTCAACGGCATATATACAAAGTTGGTTAAAGGTTCTTAGGAATGACAACAAGTTTATTGTATCGGCAAGCAGTAAAGCAGAAAAAGCAGTAAATTATATCTTAGGTAATCAGTAATATAAAAGGGTGTAGGTATTAAAGCCTACACCCACACATAAAGGAAGGAAGTAAAATATTATGTTAAAATCAATAAAGAACATTGCAACAGCTACAGTTATAGTTATTATGTTAATAGGTGCGTATTATCTTGGAACTACACAAGCAAAGACCGAAACAGTTGAAACTATCCCACAAGGCTATATATCACTAGATAAATGCATACCGCTTGATGATGTAGCCTATTATTATATTAATAGTTATGGTTATCCGTGTTTTGAATTAAAGGATACACGCTATCAATTAAATAATAGTTCTAATATGTCCTATGATGATATTTTGAATGATTTACCGCTTGATACTGAATATCAAAACGACTGTATAGATATGAAACAAGTAACAGACTTTACAGCAACAGAGAACAGCTTACAATTATATACTGCGGACGGTAACGGCTACTATTGGGAAAAATAATAAGATATTATAAGGCTATGGGTGTAATGCTCATAGCTTTTTTATTATGTGGTGGGGGTGGGTTTTCATTCTGAAAGTGTTTTTGATATTGTAAATCTGTACTATCTGTACTATTCGCATGAACTTTGAAAAATTGTAAAGTAGGGGTACTATAAACTAATTTCTATGTTTTGATTTTCCAGGATCTATATATCTGATTGCTCTATACACCGACTAAAAAATATAACCTCTCCGATATTTTTCAGCTTATCTTCCATTCTACCGGGGGTATGTTTACATTATAAAGCTTAAGTACCTGACTGTCCTATATACATACCCTAATTTACTGTATTTTATCACACCACTGTTATAAAATCTCGCATAAAACGATCTCCCCTAACAAGTTATCGTCTGAACATTTTTTGTGTAGAATTTACACATAGAATAAAGAAATACACTAAAAAAGGATTGCATAATACTTTGCAATCCTTTAATATTTTATGCTTACTGTTTTTTACTCATATCATTCAATAATAACTGTGCTTCGTTTAAAGAATCAACACACGCTGTTAGCGATTGTGCCATATTTGTTTCATACACGAATGAACCAAATCCAGTGTTCTTATCTAAATCATCATATAAATATATTTTTGCTCCTGCAGCTTCAAAATAATATGCTACTTTTGAAAACTCTGGATATTGATAAGCTTGCTTTGATGCTTCAAATAATTTATCTTGTATTTCATAATCTATCTGATTTGCTTGGGATATATATGATGTATCATAAAACGAATCAGTCAGCGCCATTGTATCAAGCGAATTCTGCACCATATCATATGTTTCCTTAATCGTGTTATTAAAAGACTCCAAAACATCATATAATTCATCTACATATTTACCACATCTATCACAATACCCTATACGTGTTGTGTGTCCTAATGCTACACCATTTTGCTGTTTACATCGCTTGCATATACTTGGTTTTTCACAAGTTGCTTCATCCCAATCATGTCCTAAAGGTTCACCAGATTTTTCCTTACATCTAGTACATTGTTTAGGTTTTTCACAAGTTGCTTTTTTCCAGTCATGACCTAAAATACAAGTATTGTTTTTTATATACACATATCCCAATCCTGCCACAATAGATACTACAACCAAAATTGCAACTATGATAACTATTTTTCTTTTATTTGTTCTTTTCAATTTATATGCACAATTAGGACATCTTTTTACACTATCGCTTATTTCTTTACCACACTCAGGACATTTTATAATTGCCATAATAGTTCCCCTTTTTTAATTATTCTATAGCTGGTTATTTCATCTCAGGAGTTCCATATCGTTAATATAGATAGAACTCAAAAGAGTGCTGATGGTGTCGCTGGCGCGAAATATTCACCAACTAGCTTTCAAAATATTTATATATTTTATCACACAAGTTGTCAACATTTACAACATCTTGATCTATTTTATCTGCATCTGTTTGAGAAGGATTACTTAAAAGAGAATCAAATAATTCTGCAATTTCATCAACATTTTGTTCAAGATTGTTTGCACAATCATATAATTCAGGCAATTCGTTTTTTATTGCCGAACTATTATACGCTGGTGCATCAGAGCTTATTATTCCGCCTTCTTCTTTATATTCAATCCACATTCCTTGCTCAAACATTTTTTGTGCTAAAGAAATATTTAATCTTGAAGCTTCCATATTTCCATTATTAGCTTGTGCTATCGCACTATCAATATAATATTCTACAGATTTAGCCCTAGAATATAATGAACGTGCAATTTGATAATCATCTGGATTATCTTCAACTTCAAATATTCCATCAAACATTTGAATATTTTTTATCGAATTGACCTTAAATTTTTTATCTAGTTTATAATCATTTGATAAATTCCACCTTATTTTTCCTTCGTCAAAAGATTCAAAATCATTTTTGTTAACTGCAAATGTTGCCATCATGCGTATTGGATTAGATGTACCGCCTGGTACTTCTTCTAAGTCCTGAGAAGTTTTATATCCTGAAGCCATTACAAATTCAGAATATAGCTCTTCTTCGTATATATAACTATCCTTTTGTTCATAATTATTATCGCCCATTTGTAATTGAATTGAATTAGAAATAAACTCCAATTTCTTGTTAGTGTTAGATGGATTTTTTAAACCATAGACAACTATTATATAAGCAGTATTATTATCTAATGGATTTTCTATCATATCGCTATTATCAGGATCTAATTTAAATATACCGTCAACAATAATATTTTTATTATTTGATACATTGCTAGATATGTTTACATTATTTATTATTGAAACAACCGTAGTATAAACAGCTAAGACTATACCAATCATACAAATTATTATCGTTGGTGTAATATTTAAATAATTATATTGTTTCTTTTTTTTCAAACTCAACACAATTGAAATAATACATAAAAGAAGTCCTACTAAATATAACGGCATTCCAAATATTTCTAATACCGAAAGAATTGTACCTATTATTGCTAAAGGCAAATATCCTTTTTTCTTTTTATGTAACTGATAACCGCAATTAGGACATGCTAAAGCATTATCAGATATTTCTTTACCGCATTCTGGACACTTAATCATAGACATATTATTCTCCTCCTTTAAACAGTACTATAGCTCTATAAATACTACTTTATCATATTTTGTATTACTTATCAATATTTTATCGTGTAAAGTGATATATTATCATCAAAAAGAGGTAAAGAATGAAGCCATTAAAGAACAGAGTGAGTCTTACACTTGATGAGGATATAATTGAAAAAATAAAACAGCTTGCAGAGAATGATGATAGGTCATTCAGCCAATATGTAAATATGGTGCTTAAGGAACATTTGAGTAAAATTGATAGGGCTACTGAAAAGTAGTCTTATTTTGTATGAAAAACTTAAAAAACACCGACCTGCATTTAACGACAATTTTTTGTCATTCATAGTATATTTTTATAAGATATAGCATCAAAACAAAAATCAGCTCAATATCACGATAAGCAATTAATTCAAATAATCTCTCAACAAATTACTTCAAAAATGAACTATTCTATATTAAATCTAAATTTAACTTTTTACCTCTAAATTTCAAAAAAGCCTTGATTTATAAGGGTTTTACCGATAACGATTTTATAAGCAAAAAACACTTAAATGTACACTATATCGTTTTAAGAATGCCGTAAAATCAACGTTTTCCCAAGCACACGATATAGTGTACGATATTGCAAAAAACGTAAAAAAATAGGGCAATCAGATATTTCTACCTAATATGCCCTATAAAATTAAATACATTAGACTCAATCAGCTATCTCGACTTTCCAATTTAGCATACCTTCATACACATAATCTGGCATTTTGCCCTTACATTTTTCCGCAAGATCACAAATATAATCAATCTTGCCATCTATAAATCCAGTATGTGCTTCTTCCTCTGAATCGAATACACCTATATCCATCTTCTTATTAAGAACTATCATTGATACTGAATATGTACCATCATCATTCTGTTTGATGTTGCTCTCAATTCCTCTATCTTCAAATACTGTATTCAAAAAATGCGTCATTAATGCACACGTTTCTGGACTGTAGATATTACCTTCCTTATAGAGTAAATCTTTGTCTAAATCGACCTTGGTTTTAGGAATATAATGTGCGTCAAACCATATCTTGAAATTCTGGTAGTTTAGCCATTCAATACAAACTTCCTTATCCACATAATAAGGCTTCAATTTATGCACAACATCACTGTAGCACCTCTGGATCATATTCTTCCACTTAATAAATGAGTATGATTCATAATCAATATCTGAAGTATCAGCACCGACATAGCCGACACCTTCATAAGTTCTTTTATTATGCCAAGGTTTCCAATCATCGGGTTTAAACTCCACAGCATTCACAATCTCCATAATCTGCTTATCCGTTATTGCTCCGTCCTGTTCATTCACCCTTAAAATCTCATTGTACTGTTTATCTGTGACTGGGAATAAATGCTTATAGTAATTATCCTTTGTATCATTGTTCTTATGCCAAACCATTGTATTATGCTTCATATCATAATTGACAATGAACATCTTAATTACAAGGCTACTGGCAGTTACCTTCTCTTTCCTATATCCCCATCTGTTCTTAGATTTGAAATAAACATTCCTGTCAAGTGTATAGGTCAATTCCTTTGTGGCTCTTGAATATACACCTTTTACAAGCTGGTATGTTCCATCATTCAATCTCTGAATTATCCTACCATAATTAGAAGTCCATACAGATTTATAGTCAAATAAACGCACAAACACTTCATCTTTTGCAATAGTATCAATACCAGATTCCGACCTATACAATATCTGAAAATGGTATGGTTTCTTATATTTCCTCTGTATCTTCATCGACTTATCTTTATGATATGTTTCTATGCTATCTGATAATCTTTGTTGATAACGCTTTTCTCGCATTCCTTCATTAAAACACTCTTTACACATACTTCTTGTATAATTATGGTTTATTCCAAATTTATCTATTGGAAGTTCCCTCCCACACTTCTTACATATTTTTGTTTCATTGTTTTTAATTTCACTAATCATAGTCCTCCTTTTTGATAAATCAGAGGTCAAGAAATAAAGGTAAACTAAAATTCGTTCCCCTTAATAAACTACTAAATGCAGCAGTCGTGTTATTCAATTTCTCATATTGGAAACTGTGCAGAATTGCACGTTAGATATTCTTAAACTCTGATACAGACTTTCTTTTACTTCCTGCCTGTTGGGAAATATCCATCATATTTTTTAAATCGGTGCATGTCTGCCGATTATCCGACTGTAAACTTTATCACTCTTGCAAGTTGTTTTCTATTCTCAAGTTGTTTTCTATTCTTATGATAATATACAGTATTTTTATAGCTAAATCTATCTGGATATAATTCTGTAGCAATCTTCCCAAGTAAGACCGATATTGTATCAATATCCTTATAATCTTCAAGAGTAACCATAATAATAACTCTATAATACATTTTTATACCATCAAGGCTAGTGCCTTCCTCTTCATTAACTTCAACGGATATAAAATTACAATTGTCTGACATTGACATATCATTAGCAAAAATAAAGTTATCTTTTATGTACTTCATTCCATATTCTTTTAAACAATGCTTGTGATATTCTTCACCCTGTAAATAATTTTCAAAATACTCTAAAATCTCAGAGTTATTGGAAATATTGTCAATCAGTTCCTTCTTAATCTTTTCAATGCTTAATTCTTTTGTCATAATCTTAGTTCTCCTTTACTATAATCTCATACTCAATGTTACACGTATCATCTTCTGATACATCCTTATTCTGTTGTAAATGTATATCTAACATAGTTACCATGCAGCCTATATCATCCTTGCATTTCTCTGGCAACTCAAAATAAGCATCCTTGATATGTAAAATATTACTCATTCTCTTCTATTCCTTTACTATTCAGTTTTCTTTTTATAATCTTACTAGGCTTCAAGCGTATTCTTTTTTGAGCAGGTACTTGACATTCACTATTCTTTGCAATAGTATTAGTAATTTTGTACTCTTTTGACTCTGATGTATAGAATGTCCCAAAGCAATCAATTTTAATTTTCTCGCCTTGTCGTAGCTCCTCTATAAGAACTTCCTCAAATGCTTTCCAAAACATATATGCTTGATATTTATACAATCCCGCATTTTCAGCTACCTTGTCTAAAAATTCTTTCTTTAGCATCATTTACTCCTTTCTGGTGACTCGATAACAGATATAATTTCTGCACAATTCCCCTTATTGTTATGGAATGGTCTGAAAAACACGTAATAATCACACTCTATGTACTCACCATTCAGCTTTGAATTATGGATAAAGTATGATTTCCCATTGTCACCACGGATAAACCCATATCCTTTGTCCTTAAAATATCTCGTTACTGTTCCAAACATTTAATTCCTCCTTGTAATTTTTCTAATGAAATGCGTATTTCTTAATTTGATCATATAATGCCTCTGTGACGCTGTAATCGGCTCATACAGGCATTTTAAGACCATCAGTGTATATTTTTATGTCTATCACTTTTAAGGCACTAAAATAAGACCACACAATCTATTACAATTGATATGGTCTTATTAAGATGTCCTAATCATATGGATTACGTCATTCATTATTCAGTTGTATTTTCAGCTCATATTTGACACCATTTATGAACCACCAAAAACACCATTTTAAACCCACGGCATGAAAAATTATGCCAATTTATGCCAACTTATACCAAGATTTGGTGTTTTTATGTAATTTTAATTTTTCCTAAGAAGCCCCAGAATACCGCTATTTTCCAATTATCTCGCGGTTGTTTATGAACTCGTACGGCACTTCCTGGTACACATAATAATTAAGCCAATTGGAATAAAGTATATTGCCGTGCGATCGCCACTGTAAAAGCGGCTTTTGTGTATCATCATTATCCGGATAGTAGTTCACCGGCATATCTATATCAAGCCCCTTTTTCTTATCCCTCTCGTACTCATTGTGAAGAGTATATCTGTCATACTCAGGATGTCCCATCACAAAAATCTTTTTACCGTCCTGATCCATCAGAAGGAATACTCCGGCATCATCCGACTCCGCAAGTATGGTAAGCTCCTGATTCTTTAATATATCCTCCTTTAAGACCTCTGTATGCCTTGAGTGTGGTGCGTAAAACACGTCATCGAAGCCTCTGACAAGTGGGATTTTTCTGTTCTTTACGTGGTGCGCATACACACCAAACTTCTTCTTTGGAAGTACATGCTTTGGTATGCCGTAATGATAATACAATCCTGCCTGTGCACCCCAGCACAGATGAAGTGTGGAGAAAGCATGTGTCTTGCTCCACTCCATTATACTGCATATCTCATCCCAGTAGTCTACCTCCTCGTATTCCATAAGCTCAACCGGTGCCCCTGTGATTATCATGCCGTCAAAGTACCTGTCCTTTATATCGTCAAAGGTCTCGTAAAATTTGTTCAGATGACTGAGTGATGTGTGAGTGGCCTCGTGAGTAGATGTGGTCACAAACGTTACATTGACCTGTATAGGGGTATTTGACAGCGAGCGCAGTATCTGAAGCTCTGTGTCCTCCTTTAATGGCATGAGATTTACAATCGCAATCTCCAGCTGTCTGATGTTCTGATGTGATGCCCTGTTTTCGTCCATCACAAATATATTTTCTCTCTCAAGTATTTCCTTTACAGGTAAATCATTTTGTGTCTTTATAGGCATTTTATAACCTCTTTTCTAACGCCCAAACATCTCTATAAATGTATCCTCCGAGATGATAGGTATTCCTAATTCTTTTGCTTTTTTATTTTTTGATGAAGTAGATTCAGTGTCGTTGTTTACCAGATAGTCTGTCTTTTTTGACACGCTTCCTGTCACCTTGCCGCCCTGTGACTCCACATAGGCCTTAAACTCGCTTCTGTTGGCGAAATCATGCACATCGCCTGTGATGACAAAGGTCTTGCCGTTTAAGCTGCCCTCTGACATATCCTTTATATCGACCTGTTCTATGTCAAGCTCCTTAATCAGTGCTTCAAACATCGCGCTATTTTTGGAATTTGCATACCATTCAAGTATGGAGCCTGATTTTTCCTGGCCTATACCGTCTATATCCACAAAATCTGTGGCATTTCTCATTCTGTCCGCGAAGCCATCAAAACCTATTGCGTTGACAATCTTCTTGCCTGCATCGGTACCTATAAGAGGTATACAGAGTGCAAATATCAGATTGACCGGGTGGACATGTCTGCTTTTTTCGATGGCAGTCTGCATATTCATGCATGATTTTTCTCCAAAGCCCTCCATGCTGCTTATCTTATCAAAATGCTCTGGCAGATGGTATATGTCAGGGAACTGTTTTATGAATCCCTCATTTATAAATTTTAGCATTGTCTGTACCGAAAGTCCATCTATATCCATTCCGCTTTTGCTGACAAATCTTGAAAACTTTTTGACATTCTTGGCTGTACAGTCAGGATTAGTGCAGTGCAGTGTCCTTACACCGCTGTTTTTACTTACAAATATGCGTGTCGGATGATGACACACCGGACATTCCTTCGGTATCTCAACTGCTCCCACCGCATCCTTTACAGCTATGCATTTCGGAATAATCTTGTTGGCTTTTATCACGGAAAGTATACACTCTTTTCCCACTCCAAGCCTTTCTATCTCAGTCAGATTGCAAAGTGAGGCTCTCGAAACCGTCGTTCCCTCTATCTGCACCGGTTCAAAAACAGCCACAGGCGATATTGTCGAAACCGCACACGACCACTCAATATAACGAAGCCTCGTATCTACTGCCTCATCCTGCCACTTGAAAGCAAAGCCGGCTCTCGTAGCATGATGTCCCGTGATGCTTCCACCTGCAGCGTAGGCAGTGTCATCATAGCATATGACAAGTCCGTCCACAGGCACATCCATCTTTCCGCTCTCAACATCCCTTGTCCAGCGTTTTACAGCCTCATCAAGGCCTGCCGCATCAGTTGCCTCCCTTTTGACAACATTGAATTTCATATCACTAAGATAGCTCATTCTGTCACCCCATGATATGATATCATCATCTATATGCACGAGTGTAAACGCATAAAACACTACATGTCTTCGCTTCACTTCTTCCACATCATCGAGATTTAATGTACCGGAGGCAAGGTTTCTTGGATTGGCATATTTCTCATCATCGTCCTCGATTGTATCATTTAACAGCTTGAAATCCGTGTAGGAAATTGTCGCTTCCCCTCTTACAACCATATGCCCCTTATATGGTATCTCCTTTGGGAAGCCGCTTATGGCATCCTGCAAAAATGTGATGTTACTTCCTACAGTTCCATTTCCTCTCGTCAGTATTTTCACAAGCCTGCCACCGTCATATGTGAGCACGAGTGTCAGACCGTCAAGCTTCCATGAAAGCCATATTGGCATATTGCCTGCCCATTTCTTAAGCTCCTCAATGCTCTTTGTCTTTGCAAGTGAAAGTGCCGGATACTCATGTGGCTCACGATTTCCAGCCTCTGCCTCATAGCCTGCATTCTGTGTCGGACTGTCCTGACGGATATATCCTGTCTCTTTTTCAAGCTGTGTAAGCTCATCAAACAGTGCATCCCACTCGTAATTTGGCATTATTTCATCTGCACCGTTGTAATAGGCTTTTGATGCGCGGTTAAGACTTTCAACAAGCTCATCTATCTTATCTTTTATTTTGTTATTCTCCATGCTGTAATAATCCCCTGTCTGCTTTACTTCGCTCTTCTATCCGGATATTTCTTATCTGTATGTTTCTTATCTGTATGTTTCTTATCAGAATGATTCTTATTCGTATCAGGCATAACCGGCTGATTTGAGGAATCCGCAATCAGTCTTTTGAGTCCCTTGTATTCAAGTGGTGTTACTGCCCTGTACTTTCCTCTTGGCAGGTCACCAAGCTCAATATTCATGATTCTCACTCTCTCAAGCTTGACCACACGGTAGCCAAAGTATTCACACATCCGTCTTATCTGCCTGTTGTAGCCCTGTGTCAGAATAATCTTAAACTGCTTTGAGGACAGCTTTTTCACATGGCACTTTCTGGTTGTCACACCAAGCTCTACAAGCGGTACGCCTCCTGCGAGCCCTCTTATGAAGCTGTCAGATATTGTTTTGTTTACTGTGACAATATACTCTTTTTCGTGTCTGTTGCCGGAGCGCATCATCTTATTTACTATCTCGCCATTGTTGGTCAGAAGTAAAAGTCCCTCTGAATCCTTATCCAGCCTGCCAATGGGATAAATGCGCTTTGGGTAATTAAGATAATCTATCACGTTGTTTTTTTCCCTTTTTTCTGCTGTGCAGACTATGCCGGCCGGCTTATTGAGGGCAATCAGTATCATCTCTTCTTCCTTTGATACTACCTGTCCATTATATGTGACAGTCTGTCCCTTTAGAACTCTGTCACCTGTCTTTGCTGTAACGCCGTCTATTCCTACTTTACCGGCTTCTATCTGCCTGTCTGCCTCACGCCTTGAGCACACGCCCGCTTCACTGAGGAATTTATTTATTCTTACACCATTTTCTTCCATACCATATCCTCTTTTTAGATTGCTTTATCCGATATACATAAACCAAGCTAAAGCCTTTTCTACTCTTTACGGCAGCCATTTGCTATGTAGATTAAAACACGGAGACCTTTAAGCCTCCGTGTTGCTTCTTATTATTGTATGCACATCTGTTACTTTGTATTGCTTTTACTGTCCTACTGTCTGGAGATTCTCTGTCTTGATATAAGCTCTGCCATTTGTTCCGGCGCTGTAGGATACTATAGTCCAGTCGCCCTCTGTGCCATATGCTGTAAGTGTTACCTGTTCCTTTAAGAGACCAAGTTCCTTTGCATCTGTGCTTGCACCGTCACGTACCTTTACAACATCCTTTGTCACTACCTGATACTCAGCCGGTGCCTGTGGCTGCTCGGCTGTCTGCTGATTTGCTGCATTTGTATCCGTGGTCTGCTGGTCTGTGGTCTGTCCTGCATTTGCATCCGTAGTCTGCTGGTCTGCAGTCTGTCCTGCATTTGCATCTGTAGTCTGCTGGTCACCACTCTGCGATGCATCATCTGCCTGCTGTGTGTCTGCCTCTGTAGTCTGTGTGTCTGCATCAGACTTCTTTAAATTAGCAATGCCTGACGATGTGTACCACTGCTTTATAGCACCTGTGAGTGTTGTCTCAAGCATAGTCTTTAAATTGGCATCAGAACCGACCGCCTGCTCATATGCCTTTTGTACCTCCTCATGAAGGTCTGCAAACTCAGATGAAGCAGTATACTTAGAAATAAGCTCCATAATATCGTCATCGAGTTCATTCTCGCAGTATGTTCTGTTGAAATTACTGTATACATTATTTATAAAGAGCTTTCCGTCCTTATCTGTCTCTATATAAAAGAAGTCAAGTGTAGGTGCCTGTGTATCAACTCCCGTAAACTTTATACTGTTTTTAACAGACACAAAGTATGTTCCCTTTTTCAAACCATTCTTGGTGTAAGGTGTGATGTCATTGACCGACTCATAGTACTGGCTGACAACACCAATATAGCTCTTCTCGTTGTCGCTCATAGGTGTCGCAAGCTTGCCAAGGGTATCAAGGTCATCACCCACGTATGCCTTATAATAATCAGCAAGTAATGTGCTGATATCGTCCTTTGCGTCATTTGTGTAATCCTTTTCAAACTCAAAATCCTTCACCGAAATCTCTGTCTGTGATCCGGCTTCGGTATTGGATTGTCTGCCATTATTGCCTCCTGCGACAACTACTATAAGTATGAGTATGAGTCCTACAAGTACACCTGCTACTCCAACGTATTTTTTATTTTCTGCGCAAAACTGCTTTATATTATCCAATGTTTCCTTGTTAAAAAAGTCCTTCATGTGATTCCTCCATTAACCCAACATATCAAAATCAAAGTATGTGACCGACGCGAATCGAACGCGCACTCGCCGGAGTCGGAGTCCGGAATTTTATCCATTAAACTACGGTCACAAAAAAGTTACCAACTATTTATATCACATCTTTTACTTTTTTTCAATGTTACTTTTTTCTTATTATAGCCTTTTAGTGTTTTATTATAACTTTTTATGCATACTATTATAATTGATAAAAATTTGACAATATATTTCATTTATCTTATTATTTAACTGTTTGGGCATTATATATTGGAAATTTTTTCCGATATGCCATAAAAATATACCATTTTAATTAATAAAATTACTATTTATATAAGGAGCACTATTATGAGTTTCACATTTTTAAACCAGCTTCCAACTCCTGCACAGATTAAGGAGGAATATCCTCTGTCAAAGGAGCTTACCGAGCTTAAAGCGAAGCGCGATGCAATGATTTCAGATGTTATCTGCGGAAAAGATGATAGATTTCTCGTCATTATCGGACCGTGTTCAGCCGACAACGAGGATTCAGTCTGTGACTATGTCAGCCGCCTGACAAATATTCAGGAGGATGTAAAGGACCGCGTAATCATCATCCCTCGTGTATATACAAACAAGCCAAGAACAACCGGCGAGGGCTACAAGGGAATTGCCTCACAGCCTGACCCTGAGAAGGCTCCTGACATGGTTGAGGGTCTTATCGCCATGAGAAAAATGCACATCCGTGCCATCGCAGAGAGTGGACTCACCTGTGCAGATGAGATGCTTTACCCTGAGAACTGGGGCTATGTTGAGGATCTTCTCTCATATGTGGCAATCGGCGCTCGTTCTGTTGAGGATCAACAGCATCGTCTCACCGTCAGCGGCTTCGATGTGGCCAGCGGCATGAAAAACCCTACAAGCGGTGATTTTTCCGTCATGCTCAATTCTGTTTACGCAGCACAGCACCCACATCATTTTGTTTACAGAGGCTATGAGGTTGAGACATCAGGAAATCCTCTGACTCACGTTGTTTTAAGAGGTGCTGTCAGCAAGCATGGCAACACTACAACAAACTACCATTACGAGGACTTAATCCGTCTGCACGAAATGTACGACAAGATGGACGTTGTCAACCAGGCGGCTATCATCGATACCAACCATTCCAACTCCGGAAAGCAGTTCAAGGAGCAGATTCGTATTGCCAAGGAAGTTATGCACAACAGACAGCTTTCCTCTGATATAAAATCACTTGTCAAGGGTCTTATGATTGAAAGCTATATTGAGGAGGGCAGCCAGAAGATTGGTGAGCATGTCTACGGAAAATCCATCACCGATCCATGTCTAGGATGGGAGGATTCAAAGAGGCTTATCTACGACATTGCAGAAATGAATTCCTAAGCCACAAATTATACAAACATTTTTTTACAAAACACAAGCCACAGGAGTATATATCCTGTGGCTTGCATTATTTTGTCGGTTTATTATTTAATCATATTACTATAAGCAAGAACTGCACTGACTGTTTTGGAATCCTGGATTTTCCCGGCATAAATCATGTCGCACAGCTCCTTTAGGGTGTATATTTCTACATCGATTGACTCGGCATCATCTAGATGCTGCTCGCCCTTTTTCAGGTTTTTGGCAAGATAGACATCTACTTCTTCGTCGCAAAAGGCAACTGTTGTGCGAAGTGAAAGTAAAAACGAGATATCATCAGAGCTGTAGCCCGTCTCCTCCTTAAGCTCCCTTTCTGCACACAGTCTGGTATCTTCTCCCACAAAGTCTCTGCAGCCGGCCGGAATCTCTATTGTCTCCCTCTCGAGAGCGTTTCTATACTGACGCACCATGATTATCCTGCCGTCATCAAGCACCGGAAGCACTGCCGCAGCGCCCTTTCTGTGTGAAACAAAATCCCATTCCTCAGTCTTACCGTTTGCAAACTGCATTGTATCCTTGTATATATCAAGTATTGAGCCCTTATATACAAGCTCTCTTTTTTGCCGTTTCATTTCATCAATCATTTTTCCTGTTTACCTTCTAAATAATTTAAATTCAGAGTTACCGTTTTGATTAGAAATCCACCTCTGTGTCATAATAGCAGCATTTGAGAAGCTTCTCCATCTCCTCCTGGCTTGGCTGGCGAGGATTTGAGCCTGTACAAGCATCAAGGATAGCATTTGCAGCAATCTCAGGAAGTCTCTCAAGGAATACTTCCTCCGGTACAAAGCCCTGCTCTGTTGGATAGCTGTCTGCTCCGTAATTCTTGATGCAGTGTGGGATATTCAGATCATCATTCATGCCACGTAAGTATTTGATAAGAAGCTCAACCTTCTCATCAAGTGTCTCTCCACCCAGTTTCATGAAATCTGCTATTACGCCATAGCGTTCCTTTGCTGTCTCATCCTTTGCATTAAAAGCAATAACCTTTGGCAGATACATGGCATTGGCTGCTCCGTGGATGATATGTGCACCATAATCTGCAAAAGCTGCGCCTGTCTTGTGTGCCATGGAATGAACTATTCCAAGTAGTGCGTTGGAAAATGCCATTCCTGCCAGACACTGCGCATTGTGCATCGCATCTCTCTTTGCCATATCACCATTGTATGAATCAATCAGGTCATGCTGTATCATCTCTATTGCATGGAGTGCAAGCGGATCTGTAAAGTCGCTGTTGGCTGTGGATACATATGCCTCGATGGCATGTGTCATGGCATCCATTCCTGTGTGTGCAACAAGCTTCTGTGGCATTGTCTCTGCAAGCTCAGGGTCTACGATTGCAACATCAGGTGTTATCTCAAAGTCTGCGATTGGATACTTGATACCCTTCTCATAATCTGTGATGATTGAAAACGCAGTAACCTCTGTTGCTGTGCCAGATGTAGATGAAATAGCACAGAAATGTGCCTTCTTTCTAAGCTTAGGAATACCAAATACCTTGCACATATCCTCAAATGTGATATCCGGATACTCATACTTAATCCACATAGCCTTTGCTGCATCTATAGGTGAGCCACCACCAATTGCTACAATCCAGTCCGGTTCAAACTCAGCCATGGCAGCCGCACCTTTCATGACTGTCTCAACTGACGGATCCGGCTCAATTCCCTCAAAAAGCTTTACTTCCATACCTGCTTCCTTCAAATAAGCCTCGGCTTTGTCTAAAAAGCCAAATCTCTTCATTGAGCCTCCGCCCACACAGATAATAGCCTTCTTTCCCTCAAAGCTCTTTAATGCCTCAAGCGCACCCTTTCCGTGATATAAATCTCTTGGTAATGTAAATCTCTGCATTGTAAAACCCTCCATATGATATTTTAATTATATAGTTTCTCCCTTGTAATATTTATAAATATTGCAACCATCAAATACTGAATAGTTACTAAATATTACATTTATTATTTTATAACATTTTACTAATTTTGTCACGTACCATTATCTGTTTTTGTGAATACAGGATATCTTATACATATATTTTTATGCAATATATACAAATTTCTTTAGTAGTAATGAACAGTTACCGATAATTTATTTCATACCATAAGCACAACATTGTAAAAATCGGCTGCATTTACGTTTTTATTTTTTGCAAAAAAGAAAAGGCTTCATACGAAGCCTTTTCAAATGTACATGTTATTATGTCAAACCGACAATACGCTAATGCTCTACTTTGCGTAATCCACTATACGTGACTCACGTATTACATTAACCTTTATCTGACCCGGATACTCTAACTCAGACTCAATCTGCTTAGATATATCTCTGGCCATGATAACCATGTCGGCATCACTGACCTGCTCAGGAACTACCATAATACGAATCTCTCTACCTGCCTGAATAGCAAAAGATTTTTCTACCCCTTTATAACCATTTGTAATGTCCTCTAACTGCTGAAGACGATTTGAATATGTCTCCAAAGTCTCTCTTCTTGCACCCGGACGTGCCGCACTGATTGTATCAGCTGCCTGTACGAGACATGCAATAAGTGACTCCGGTTCAACATCACCGTGATGTGATTCTACTGCATTAATCACAAGTGGTGACTCTTTGTATTTCTTACATAATTCGGCACCGAGCTGGATGTGTGAACCCTCCATCTCGTGATCTACTGCCTTACCTATATCATGTAATAAGCCTGCACGCTTTGCCATTCTGACATCCTCACCAATTTCAGCAGCCAGTAAACCTGCCAGCTGTGCAACCTCGATAGAATGCTTTAACGCATTCTGACCGTAGCTTGTTCTAAACTTCATCTTTCCAAGAAGACGCACAAGCTCCGGGTGAATACCATGTATGCCCACCTCAAGTGTGGCAGCTTCACCCTCTTCACGAATCATATTATCGACTTCTTTTTGAGCCTTCTCAACCATCTCCTCTATACGGGCCGGATGGATTCTTCCGTCAACAATAAGCTTCTCAAGAGCTATTCTTGCAACCTCTCTTCTAATTGGATCAAAGCTTGACAAGATAACTGCCTCAGGTGTGTCATCTATAATCAGATCTACACCTGTCATAGTCTCGAGAGTACGGATATTACGTCCCTCTCTTCCTATGATACGCCCCTTCATCTCATCATTCGGAAGCGATACTACTGAAATAGTAGTCTCAGACACATGGTCTGCTGCACATTTCTGAATAGCTGTAACCACGTAATCCTTAGCCTTACGGTTTGCCTCTTCCTTTGCTTTGTTTTCCATTTCCTTAATCATTTTTGCAGTATCAAGTTTTACATCTTCTTCAATGGTCTTTAAGAGATATTCTTTAGCTTGCTCGGAGGTTAATCCAGAGATTCTTTCAAGTTCCTGTAAACGCTGCTCGTTAAGCTTTGATATTTCAATCTTCTGCTTCTTGAGTTCCTCTTCCTTAACTACAAATCCGGCTTCACGCTTCTCGATAGCTTCGAGCTTCTTGTCGACATTTTCTTCCTTCTGAACGATACGACGCTCATTACGGGAAATCTCGTTTCTACGCTCTTTGATTTCCTTATCCAGATCATTCTTAGCCTTTATAGACTCTTCCTTGATCTCAAGCATAGACTCGCGCTTCTTTTCCTCCGCAGTCTTTACAGCCTCATCAATGATTCCTCTTGCCTTCTCCTCAGCATTTCCGATCTTGGAGTTAGCAGATTTCTTCTGGTATAAAGCGGCTGCAAACCATACAATCAATGCAGTAATAATAATAGAAACTACAGCAGTAATGATATACGGTAGCATTACAGGAGCACCTCCTTTATTAAATTTTCATTGTATTTCACAAATTACAACAATTAAATTCTATACTTTTTGGTGCAAATTGTCAAGGTAATTGTGATCTCATTGCTGAAAGAATCTGGCTGCTCTTAAAGCCCCTGCGCATAAGAAACTGGTATATCCTGCGAAACTCCTTTTCATCACAGTTATCAGGATCATAGTGTTTCTTTTCAAGCAGCTTTGCTATATGTTTCTCTTCATCAGCAGTGTATTCGCTGTCTATGGCACAATTTATATCATCTCTGCCTATGCCCTTTGTCATAAGCTTCTGCTCCAGCTGCCTGCGGCTTAAGCTGTCCTGATGATACCTGACATATGTGGAAGCAAATCTGTAATCATCAAGATAATGAAAGCTCTTGACATAATCTATTGCTGCATCCACACAGCAATCCGGATATCCGCCCTGTGTGAGCTTTTCCCTAAGCTTTCTTTCACTCCTGTCCATCTGTTCAAGCAGATGCAGTGCTCTCTTTTTGGCTCTCTTTCCTACCACCTCAGTTATCAGCTTTTCGTAATCCGCTTCACTGATAAAGGCTCCCTCCATAATAGAGTACCGCACGGCCTCTGTACGGTACAGCACACATGTCGTGCCATTATCAAAGGTCGTGCGGTATTTGCCTTTACCAATATTCTCATATCCGGTAATCTCTATCATATATAACCCTGCTCACTTATTGCTCATCTGCCTCTGACTTTTCAGAGTCTTCCTGTACTGCAGTATCTTCATCCTCAGGCTGTGTAAAGTAAAAATCCCTTACCTTTGCCTCAAGCATATCAAAAAATGCCGGATTCTCATGGATATAAGTCTTTGCATTCTCACGACCCTGTCCTATCTTGTCTCCCTCGTATGCGTACCATGCACCGGATTTGTTGACAATGCCTGCATTTACTGCAAGATCAAGCACATCTCCTTCTCTTGAGATACCCTGTCCAAACATGATATCAAACTCTGCCTCTCTGAAAGGAGGAGCTATTTTATTCTTAACAACCTTTACGCGGACATGGTTGCCGACTATCTCACCGCCCTGCTTGAGTGACTCAGTTCTTCTGACATCAAGACGCACTGATGAATAGAACTTTAATGCCCTTCCACCTGTGGTAGTCTCAGGATTTCCAAACATCACACCTACCTTCTCACGAAGCTGATTGATGAATATAACGATACAATTTGACTTGCTGATAACTGCCGTGAGCTTACGGAGCGCCTGGCTCATAAGTCTCGCCTGAAGACCCACATGGGAATCCCCCATATCTCCGTCAATCTCGGCCTTTGGTACGAGTGCCGCAACTGAATCGACAACCACGATATCCACAGCGCCCGAACGCACCATGGTCTCTGTTATCTCAAGTGCCTGCTCACCGCAGTCCGGCTGTGAAATATAGAGATTGTCAATATCAACACCTATATTTCTGGCATATACAGGATCAAGAGCATGCTCCGCATCTATAAAGCCTGCGATGCCGCCGCGCTTCTGTACCTCTGCAACACAGTGGAGTGCAACCGTTGTCTTACCTGATGACTCCGGTCCGTACACCTCAATAATCCTGCCCTTTGGAAGGCCTCCGAGTCCTAATGCAATATCAAGGCTTAATGAGCCTGTAGGTACTGTCTCTACATTCATATTGGCTGAATTGTCACCAAGCTTCATGACAGAGCCCTTTCCGTATTGTTTCTCAATCTGCGCGATGGCAGCGTCTAATGCTTTTAATTTATCTTCCTTTGCCATAATAATCTCCTATCCTCTCGCGAACAAACGTTCGTTCTGTTATTATAATAATACACTTCTATTCAATTGTCAACAAATAAATTGGAATAATTACAGAATCAGATAGCTGCCCGTGCTGCTGTTTGTGCCTCACGCTATACTCTAAAACAGCTATAGCTAAAATACTCAAAAATATATAAATAAAACATAATTAAAAAGACAGTTGCTTTCACAACTGTCTTCATTATACACATAATCTCTCACTAACGTCAAGTCTAAATTCAACCTTGAAATCCTTACCTAGTTTCTTCCAAACTCAGTAAGCACAAGTCCGTCATTTCTATCGAGTGTCATGCCGATGCTCCACTCATTGATGAACAGAAGAAGCGGATTTCCCTTCATGTCGACAACCTTCTTCATATCGCTTGTTCCGTTAATTGTATCTACATTGACCTCATCCTTGTTCTCAATCCATCTGATATGCTCATATGGCAGATTCTCAAGTCTGATCTGCACATTGTACTCATTTTCAAGTCTGAATTTAAGTACGTCAAACTGAAGCACACCGACCACGCCGACTATGATTTCTTCCATGCCGCCCTTGTACTCCTGGAACATCTGGATAGCACCCTCCTGCGCTATCTGTGTGACACCCTTTACAAACTGCTTTCTCTTCATGGAATCAACAAGTGATACCCTCGCAAAATGCTCAGGTGCAAATGTCGGGATGCCCTCAAACTCAAATTTATCCTTTGCTGTCGTGAGTGTATCTCCTATAGAGTATACGCCCGGGTCAAACACACCTATGATGTCGCCCGCATATGCCTTGTCCACGATTTTTCTCTCATCTGCCATCATCTGCTGCGGCTGTGAAAGCTTTAGGCTCTTGCCTCCCTGCACATGGTATACCTCCATGCCGGCTGTAAACTGTCCTGAGCAGATTCGCATAAATGCTATTCTGTCCCTGTGATTTTTATTCATGTTGGCCTGAATTTTGAATACAAATGCAGAAAAATCCTCTGAAAAAGGATCAATCATTCCGATGTCAGATTGTCTTGCTGTCGGTGCATATGTCATCTTAAGGAAATGCTGTAAAAATGTCTCAACACCAAAGTTTGTAAGAGCAGAGCCGAAAAATACAGGTGAAAGCTCTCCCTTTGTGACAAGCTCCATATCAAAATCGGCACTGGCACCATCCAACAGCTCAATCTCATCCATGAGCTGACTTTTAAATTCCTCTCCGATCTCATCGGAAAGAGCCGGATCATCTATATGGATGATCTTCTCAGAGCCCTCCTTTGTACCCTTTAAGGTATCTGCAAAGGTCATGACCTCCTTGCTGTTTCTGTCATACACACCCTTAAACTGCTTTCCTGAGCCTATCGGCCAGTTGATAGGACATGTCGCGATGCCCAGCTCTTTTTCGATGTCATCGAGAAGCTCAAACGTATCGTTGGCATCACGGTCCATCTTGTTTATGAATGTAAAAATCGGGATATGTCTCATGACACAGACCTTAAAGAGCTTTCTGGTCTGTGCCTCAACACCCTTGCTCGCATCAATTACCATGACGGCCGAATCGGCTGCCATGAGTGTACGGTATGTGTCCTCTGAGAAATCCTGGTGTCCCGGTGTATCAAGGATATTGATGCAATATCCGTCATAATTAAACTGTAATACAGATGAAGTAACCGAAATACCTCTCTGCTTTTCTATCTCCATCCAGTCCGAAACAGCATGCTTTGCCGTAGCCTTTCCCTTTACCGAACCTGCCTGGTTTATTGCCCCTCCATACAAAAGAAACTTCTCTGTCAGAGTAGTCTTTCCTGCATCCGGATGGGAAATTATTGCAAATGTTCTTCTTTTTTCTATTTCCTGTCTTAAGTTATCCACTGATATTTCCTCCAAACAAAATCAGAGTATAGTATAGCTTAAAACGGTTTCCATTTCAAGACACTAAAAATTTATGTATCAGTCCATCGTCGATATGACAATATTTGATGCCCCGATATTTGTCTTGCGCTTGATAATGTCCTCTATCTGAGCTCTCTTTTCATCAGTCACATCTTCCTTTCCCACAATCACATCACAGCATTCATCACTGAGACTTACCACAGCATTCTTAAAGCCCTTTGCCTCCAGCATCATCTGGGCATCCTCCTCCATCTGTGCATTTTCTGTCAGCTTCACCATGGCATCGACCGCGCTCTTCTTCTCGGCCTCTGACACTCCTGCATCATCGATAATCTTCTGCAGGGCCTCCTTGTTCTTTGAGCGCACCTGCTCGCGCCCCAGCTTAACCTGTGCCACACACTCCTCGCTCTCTGTGGATGCACTTGTCAGTACCGTTTCGCCGGCATTTAATATTTCCTCTGTCGAGTCTGTCTCAAGCGCAACCTCATCTGATGCCTGTGTATCCTCACATTCCTTAGACTCCTTTGTATCTGCCTTTCCATTTACAGCTTCGATTTCAGTGGAAAGCACATCCTTTGCATTCATAAAGGTATCCCTGTTATCGTAGCTTATGTAACCGACCACTGCCAAAAGAAGTGCAAGTGTCGTAATAATTATCTGATTTTTATGGCTGCCTTTCTTCACTTTTATTCCTCCCTGGATATCATTTTTGCTATTTTTATTTTATGCATGGGCACATCAAATAATGCAGAAACCGCATTAGAAATATCGTTGTTTACCTGTGGGTTTCCTCCGCCCTGCGCTACCACAAGCACTCCTGAAACAGTCGGTTTGTCCGTGCTTGTGACATAAGGTACGCTTGCATCCTCGTCATCGTATATGACCGTAGTCTTTTCAATGCTCTCCGAGGTCTCCTTGGTATCCTTATCCACTATCCTTGTGCCATCGTCTGACAGCGTAATCATCACAGATACCTCACCCACACCGTCCATCCTTTCAAGAATACCCTCAAGCTTTTTTTCAAGCAACTTCTCATATTCTTCATCATCGTAGGTGCTTTCACTTACTGACTTAGCTTTAGCTTTCTTTTGTGAATTACTACAGGTCTTTTTATCCTCTTTTACCGGAAGCACCACAATAAGAAGCAGTACTCCAACAAGTAAAATCACTATGTAGTCAGTTTTCTTCAGCTTCGAAAGCCGTAAACAAATCTGTCGTATCCGCGTCATATTCATACGAAATCCCCTCTATTTTCTTTGTAAGCTCAGCAAATCTCATGTCATATTCATACCCTGCCGCAAGAGGCTTTAGAATAATGACCGCCAAAAACACCCCAAGCATAAACCTAAAGTACCTCCTGTACTGCTCCTTTGGCGTTAAATATGTCATTACCATGAAAAAAAATGCCAGATACAAATAACTCTTCATGCCCTATCAACCTCCCATAAAGCTTGTAGATGCACATACTATCGCAATCACTATAAAAAACAATATAGATGCATCTCTTATCACGATATAATACAGATTTCCTGCCCTGGCAACGGCTTCTATGCCCTCCACAATCCTGTTGTCTGAAACCGGCTGCAACGCAGCGGAAAGCAATCTGTACATCAGCGAAAAGATTAGTGTTTTTACAAGTGGGGTCAGTACAATGAAAAAGAGCACGAAAATCGCCGCCATACCAACACTGTTTTTTATGAGCATCGCACAGCCAAGCATAATTTCACCTGCACCCTGCCCAAGCCTCCCCACACCCGGCATAGCCTGAAAACTTTTTAAGATAAGGCTTTCCGATATTTTGTCCTTTGCAGGAGCAATCATGGCCTGGACTATGCCTATGCCCGCCACTATCTTTATGGATGCCTTCATTATTTTTGTAACTGCTGATTCAATAAACTCGGCAAGCTTTTCAAGCTTCTTTTCACTTGATACGTGATTGAGCACCTCAAGCACCAGAAACAGATGAATTCCCGGTATGAGCACCAGCTTTATAAGCCATTCCACTACATAAATGAGCACAAATGCCAGCATGTAAAAGCCTGACGCCGAAAATCCTTTTCCGGACGCAAGAAGTACTGTCGCATATGCCGGCACAAGCGCTGTAAGATAAGTCAAAAGCACATCAATACAGCCCTTTGCCACATCAGACAACACAAAAAAAGATGCCATAAGCATTGATATAACCGATGCATACATAAACAGAAAGCTTACATTGTATACATAATCCTGCCTCCAGAAAATAAGCCTTGAAAACACCATAAAAAGTATCGTATAGCACAGCACATTTATAATAACAGGCCTCACCGCCGCTATCTCATAAAAAAACAGCTCATAAATATACTCACAGATTTTTTCACCGGCCTTTTGATCTCCTGCCAGAATGGCATCCACTATATCCGAAAACGATAGTCTGTCCGGCAGATAATCCTTTGAATATTTTTCAATCTCTGACATATCTATTTTTTCAAGCATCTGCTGCTCAATTTTATCTGTGATTTCGGTGTCCGACGCATACACAAAACACTGCGGCAAAAACACTACAGCCAATATGATTATTATCAAAATATATTTTTTACAAATCAAAACAGCTCTCCAATCAGCTCTATCAGACAAGACATCACCGGAATTGACATCACAACAATTGCTCCCTTCGCAAAAAGCTCTATCTGCGATGCAATTGCGCTATGACCGCAGTCCTTACAGATTGAGGATGAAAACTCCGCAATATATGCAATCCCAAGCATCTTTACCATAGTGACAAAAAATTCCGGTTCCACAGGAAGCTTTGAAAGAAGTCCTTTAAAAAACTCAATTGTTGTGCCGAGCCGTTCCAATGCAAAAGCAAAAATTATAGTGCCGCAGGCCACTGAAAGAAGCATTGAAAGCTCAGGCCTGTCACGCTTTAAAAGCACTGCAAAAAATACTGCCGCAATTCCTATTATCCCAATCTTCAACATATTACAAAGAAAACATATCCTGCATTGCCTTAAACAGCTCACTTATATATGGCACAATCCAGAACAATACAATAACAAGCCCGGCCAGACTAAGCAGGAAAGTCATTTCCTCCCTTCCACTGTGTTTTAAGACCTGTCCGAGCACCGTAATCACTATTCCAAGTGCTGCTATCTTAAAAATAATCGAAATCTCCATCATCAAGTCCTTTCATCGCATACAACAATATGTTTAATCGGATTACCACATTTTTATACAAACATTTTTATATAAGCATTATTGATATCATAATCCCTCCCAAAATACCCACAGGACAAATCACCTTCATTTTTTCAACATAATCTTTCCTATAAAAATCTATCTGTTTATGTATGTCCAAAGCACATTCCTTAAGCCGCTGCTCCATCGCAGCTGCATTTTTTTCAAAGAACGCACCTCCCATTTCAACTATCATTTTCTTTATTTTTTCATCAGATACCCTGCCACAAAGCACCTTCTCCCACACAGCCATCCAGCCCTCATCCCCGCTTTTACAGCTCCTGTTTGAAAGCACTTCTCCCATTCTCCTGCACCCCTCATTAAACACCTCGCTCTTTCCTCTTATGCTGTTAAAAAACTGTGGTGCCTTCATTCTTTCTCCTGCCAGATAAAATGCCCCCTTTTCAAGCAAAAGCATAAAATCATACAGCATCGCTATATCTGCCTTTTTTCTTTTGCTGTAATCGTTTATCAGCCCCGATACCGCAAACAGTACTATACAAAAGCCTGTAAGCTTCATCATAAATGCTATAACGCCTCACCCCTTTTTCATCATGGTCTATAAACACAAACCGTTCTATGGCATGTGGCAGCATTTTTCTTCGCAGATCATCTGCATTGGTGCCATGTACACTGCCAAGTATCCTTATTCCGCAACTCACAAGCTGGTTTAGTGCCTCGATATCGCTTTCACCTCCCAGCTCATCCACTGCAATCACATCCGGTGACATAGAGCGCAAAAGCATCCTCATGCCAAGTGACTTCGGACAGTTATCCAGCACATCACTGGAATTGCCTATATCATTTTGAGCCACTCCCAAGTAGCACGCTGCTATCTCCGAACGCTCATCGACCACCGACACCTTAAGAGCGTTTTTTCCGTCACAGCCATCTGAAAGTATCCTTATGCAGTCTCTTAAAAATGTTGTTTTTCCTTCTCCCGGCCGTGATATAACCAATGTATTGTAAATGCTGTTTTCATCCCGGATATAAGGCATCAGTGGCATTGCAACGTCCCTTATCTGATGGGCAATTCTGATATTTAAGGACGCTATCTCACTGACTGCTGTAACCTTTCCTCCATCGCAGCCCATCTGCCCTGCAATTCCCACACGATGACCTCCCTCCACTGTAAAATAGCCTGCTGCAAGCTGCGGTGCTATCGCGTGGAATGAATATCCGCTCAGATAATTTATCATCTCCTCAATATCGCTATGTGAGATATACACTCCGGCTCTACATCCTCCCGCAAACATATACTGCACCTGCTTTCCGGCGCGCACCCTGATTTCCTCCAGACCACACGGCATGTACGCTTCTGCCTCAGCCTTCATCTTTTGTGGCAGATAATCAATTATATCCATATTTTTCACCCCTTATCGCCACCGACAGTTATTCAAATTAAAAAAGGACACAGACGATTCTGATAAATCATCTATGTCCTATTTATATTACATGTCCAATTGTTTTAGAACGTGAAAATTATTATTTTTTACATCCTGTCAGGAGCTGAGAATCCAAGCATATCTATACAAGCCTCAAGTATCTCCTTTGTGAGCACAAGCAGCGAAATATATGACTTCTTAAGCTCTTCATTCTCCTCAGAAAGAATCTTTGTGTCATGGTAGAAGCCGTTGAATGCGTTGGCAAGCTCGTAGATGTATGCACATATCTTGTGTGGTGCAGACTCCTCGTATGCACTCTCGATTGTAGCATTGAACTTTGCCAGAGAGAGCATAAGATTCTTCTGTCCTGCATTGACTGCCGGCATGATCGCATCCTTCAGTGCACTGATGTCGCCACCCTTTGCCTCATACTTTGAGAGGATTGACTTGATACGCACGATTGTATAAAGGATATATGGACCTGTGTTACCCTCAAAGGATGTGAATCTATCGATATCAAAGATGTAATCCTTGCTCGCCTGATTAGACAAATCACCATACTTGACTGCTGCAAGCGCTACAGTTTTGGCTGTCTGCTCAGCCTCCGCCTCGTCAATATTTAAATTCTCTTTTTCCTTCTGGTTTTCCTTAATCTTATTGAGCATCTCATCGTCAATTTCCTTGAGGAGGTACTCAAGACGCATTACTCCACCGTCTCTTGTCTTGAAAGGCTTGCCGTCCTTACCGTTCATGGTTCCAAAGCCGATATGTACAAGCTCTGTAGTATCAGGTACTATGCCTGTCTTTCTTGCACAGCGGAACACCTGGATAAAGTGCATTGACTGACGCGCGTCTGCCAGATAAATCACACGGTCAGGGTTGTTCTCCTTCATACGCATAACAAGTGTTGCAAGGTCTGTAGTACTGTAAAGTGAGGCTCCGTCAGACTTTAGGATGATGCATGGCGGAATCTCCTTTGTATCCGTATCCTCCTTCACATCCACAACCAAAGCGCCCTCACTCATATGTGCAAAGCCCTTTTCCTTCATCATTTCAACCATCCCAGGTACATATGGCTGTGCATCCGACTCGCCCTTCCACAGCTCAAAATGAACATTCAGATTCTCATAATTTCTCTTAAGATCTGTTACAGATACATTCATGATGTGTGAAAGCAACGCCTGATAGCCTCTCCTGCCTCCCTGAAGCTCTTTTGTGGCAAGAAGTGCTGCTTCCTTGAAGCTCTCATCTGATTTTGACTTGCCGCTGGCTGTCGGATAGATGTCCTCAAGCTCTGATATGGTAAACGGTGCCTCCTTCGGGTACTCTCCTGTATAGCTCTCATCAAAATAAACGAGGTCAGGCTTTCTCTCGCGAAGCTCTGTGATGATAAGTCCCATCTGAAGTCCCCAGTCACCGAGATGCACATCACCAATCACATTGTGTCCCATGAACTTTGCGATACGCTTAACGCTCTCTCCGATTACTGCCGAACGAAGGTGTCCTACATGAAGAGGCTTTGCGACGTTTGGTCCGCCGTAATCCACTACTATAGTGAGTGGCTTTTTTGCCTTCTCCAAGCCGTATCTGCCCTCGTCATCCTTCATATCGTTCATATATTTTGCCAGAAAAGCGGTATCCATTTTGATATTAAGAAATCCCGGCTTTACTGATTCTACTGACTCAAACATCTCATCTGACTCAAGTAGCGCCGCTACCTTGTCCGAGATCATAAATGGCGCACACTTATACTCTTTTGCCGCTGCCATTGCTCCGTTACACTGGAACTCACAAAGGTCCGGTCTGTTTGAAAGTGTAACCTTTCCGTACTTCTCGTCATATCCTGCACTGACGAATGCCTTTGTCACTTCCTCTGATATCAAATTAATCAGTTTTTTCATTGTATTCCTCCTGATATATAGCTGTTTTGCGTCAAACAGCGAATATACTTATATTAGCACACAAATGAATTGCTTTCAATATCAACCGTCATTTTTGCCTTCTGAGTAAATATTAACCGTTAACGTAACCTTGCATTTGCACCCCCAAAGGAGTATGATTTCATATGAAAATTTAAAGGAGGTCTTATCAATGAAGATAAAAACTAAACAAATAACCGTTACTGCAATTATGCTTGCAATCTGTCTTGTCAGCCAGTTCTTTAAGAACTTAAGTGTATACATCACAGGTCCAATCATTAATGCAGCTTTAATACTTACCGTGCTCTATGCCGGAATGGCATGTGGCATTATCCTAAGCATTATCACACCTGTCACATCATTTTTCATCACAGGAAGTCCTGTTATGGCGGCTATCCCTGCGATGTTTCCATGTATCATGATAGGAAATATCATTCTCGTGGTATGTGTGGGACTGCTTCGCAAAAAATGCGGTAAAGCTGCCGGTTTTCCTGTATCAATTGCAATAGGTGCCATACTAAAGGCCGTTTTCATGGGAATAGCCATTGCACTTATCATTCTACCGGCATTTCTGCCTGCTCCGATGCACAAGATGCTGCCGGTATTACAGCTTCAGTTTTCAGTGACACAGCTTATCACCGCTGTTATCGGAGGTGTATATGCAGTCATAATTGCAGCTGTGCTTAAAAAAACTTCTTTAGCACAGGCAGACTAAATATTCAATTATCTGCTTATGCTTCCAGATATCCGTGCATATTTTTAAGCGCATTTTTCTCAAGCCTTGATACCTGTGCTTGAGAGATATTTATCTCCTCTGCCACCTCTATCTGTGTCTTGCCTTCGAAAAAACGCAGCTTAATAATCTGTCTCGCTCTGTCATCAAGCAGCTTTAAGGCATCGTCGAGAACCAGATTTTTTACCCATGCTTCCTCTTTGTTTTTCTTGTCCGATATCTGATCCATCACATAAAGTGTATCACCACCGTCAGTATATACAGGATCAAAGAGGGATAGCGGTGTCTGGATTGCATCAAGTGCGTATAGTATATCGTTTTCGGGGATACCGCAATCCTTTGATATTTCCGCTAAGGACGGATCATGCACCAGCTTTCTCGATAGCTTTTCCTTTGATTTAATAGCCTGATAAGCTGTATCCCTGAGGGAACGTGGAATGCGGTATGCACTGTTGTCACGCAGATACCGTCTCACCTCACCGATAATCATCGGAACAGCATAAGTGGAAAACTTAACACCTATAGTCGGATCAAAATTATCAATTGATTTCATAAGTCCGATGCATCCTATCTGAAATAAATCATCCATATTTTCATTATGGTTTGAAAACCTTCTGATTACCGAAAGCACCAGCCTTAAATTTCCACGAATATACTTTTCTCTTGCAGCCTTATCTCCCTTTTTTATTTTCTCAAACAGTTCTTCTTTTTCATCATCCTTAAGTACCGGCAGTTTTGATGTGGCCACTCCACATATATCAACCTTATATACAGACATGGGAATCCTCCGGATAAATTTCTTTATCTAAAGCATTCCCATTTACAGTAATTTTATTCAATTAATCCGCGTATATAATTCTACAGCACTGCCGCTATTTTTATATCCAAACGGATATCCTGAGCCGTCAAACTCTTCCTTTGTTAGCTTTATGTACTTCTTGACATTCAAAGCATTTTTTGTTAACATAGCAAGGCGAAAATAAATACGTCAGTTCGAAACCTTCCTGACGTAAAACAAAACTAAAGGAGAACTAAATATGAGAAACAAAAAAGTATTATTTGCAGTACAGGCAGCTATGATTGCAGCACTCTACGTTGTGCTCACGTATATCACCAATCTGCTAGGTCTCGCATCAGGCACCATTCAGGTACGCTTTTCTGAAGCGCTTTGCATCCTTCCGGTTTTCACACCGGCAGCCATTCCTGGGCTTTTTATCGGATGTCTGATTTCCAACCTTATCACAGGTGGCATCATCTGGGATATCATCTTCGGAAGCATCGCTACACTGCTCGGCGCACTCGGCACTTACTTCCTTCGAAAGAAGAAGTTTGTATACACCCTGCCACCGGTCATCGCCAACATAATTATCGTGCCACTCGTGCTCAGATACGGATACGGTTTTACGACTGTATACAAGGGTGTTGATATCTCTCTTGTTTTCAATGCAGTTACAGTCGGAATCGGTGAGATCATATCAATATGTGTACTTGGAAGCCTGTTAAAGGGAATACTTTCGAAATACAGAAATGTAATTTTCAAGCAGGACGAGGCGTAGTTACATACATAGCACTTTCAATAAGCTGCGCGTCATAAAATAAAAAAGCTCTGTGTCATACACTTATATGTATGCACAGAGCTTTTTACTTTATTATGCTGTGATCACATTCTATCTATCCCACTTATCACACAGCGCATTTATCTGGTCTGCAAACTTGCTCAAGTCCTTATTAGCCATACCCTGACACTTCTGGATAACAGATACAAGCCTCTGGCCTGCTGCCACAAGACGGTCAAATATAGTCTTCTCTCTGCTTGCCATGCCATATGCAGCCTTTTTCTCCACAAGCTTGCGGGAGCCATCAGCCACCTTCTGATTCGTGATAAGGTCATAGGCATCACCACTGTACGGTGCCACTGCATCATAGCCGAAGGTCTCATGCACATGGTTTGCAAAGTACTCTGCTGTGGATTCCTCTCCATGGACTATAAATACATGCTCCGGCTTGTTTTTTATTGCGCCAAGCCACTCGGTAAGCTGATTTTTGTCTGCATGTCCACTGATACCCGGCAGATTTACTATGCTTGCCCTTACTTCTATTTCCTCACCAAAAAGCTTCACCTTTTTAGCTCCGTTCAAAAGTGCATAGCCAAGTGTGCCCGGAACCTGGTATCCTACAAACAGAACTGTCGAATCGCTTCTCCAAAGATTGTGCTTTAAGTGATGCCTGATACGTCCGGCCTCACACATACCCGATGCAGAGATTATGACCTTTGGCTTCTTATCGAAATTAATCATCTTTGACTCATCCGATGATACTGCCACACGAAGTCCCGGAAACTTGATTGGATTGATGCCTGCCGAAATAAGCTCCATAGCCTCCTCATCAAAACAGTCCGATATATTCTCATGAAATACATTTGTTGCCTCAACAGCAAGGGGGCTGTCGATGTAAACCTCAAAATTCGGATGCTCCGGCAGCAGATTCTCCGTCTTTATACGCCTGATAAAGTAGAGCATCTCCTGCGTCCTGCCCACTGAAAATGCCGGGATTACCAGATTGCCGCCTCTTGTAAAGGTCGCATTGATGACCTTTGCAAGCTCCACCGCGTAATCAGGCGGCGTATCGTGCAGACGATTGCCATATGTAGATTCCATAACCACATAATCAGCACTGTCCACATACTGCGGATCCTTGATGAGCGGCCTGTTGTGATTTCCGATATCGCCTGAAAAGACAATCTTTTTGGTCACATTCTCCTCAGTCACCCACATCTCAATGGATGATGAACCAAGCAGATGACCTGCATCCACAAATCTCACCTTAAGCCCCGGACATATCTCATACACACTGTTGTAATCACACGGTGTAAAGTGCTGCATGACATTCTGTGCATCCTCCACATTGTACATAGGAGTCACTTCCGGTCTTCCGGCTCGTCTTGCCTTTCTGTTCTTCCACTCCGCCTCAAATTCCTGAATATGTGCAGAATCCTTTAGCATGATGTTACATAAATCTGTTGTCGCCTTTGTCGCAAAAATGGTGCCCCTGAAACCATGATTGTATATGAGCGGCAAAAGACCTGAGTGGTCAATGTGTGCGTGTGTGACAAACACATAGTCTATGAGTGAAGGATTGACCGGTATCTCCTGATTCACGTACAAATCAGCTCCCTGCTCCATTCCACAGTCAATAAGTATATGTGTGTCCCCAAATGTCAGATAGTGACAGCTTCCAGTAACCTCTCTGTCAGCACCGATAAATTCCAATACCATACTACCATCTCCTATTCTGTTTTATAATAGAAACTTCTCAGTGGTTCTGAATAGTTTCTTATGATAAAAATATTATACCACACTTATGCCATTTTCTGTATTTCTTTCTTCAATCTTGCCATTATTTTTTTTTCGAGCCTTGATATGTATGACTGTGAAATTCCCAGAATATCTGCCACCTCCTTCTGCGTCAGCTCCTTATTCTCCACACGGTTTACTCCAAATCGAAGCTCTATTATCTGTCTTTCACGCTCGTTCAATGACAGCATGGCTTTTTTTAGCAGTGAAATCTCAACCTCAGTCTCAAGATCCTTATATATGACATCCTCATCTGTCCCCAGTATATCTGATAAAAGCAGCTCATTTCCGTCCCAATCCGTGTTTAGTGGCTCATCAAAGGATACCTCAAGCTTCACTCTGTTGTTGCGGCGCAGATACATAAGAATCTCATTTTCTATGCATCTGGATGCGTATGTGGCAAGCTTTATTTTCTTCTCAGGATTGAATGTGTTTATCCCCTTTATGAGACCGATTGTGCCAATTGATATAAGGTCCTCCACGCATACTCCCGTGTTTTCAAATTTTTTAGCCAGATACACCACAAGCCTTAGATTGTGCTCTATAAGCTGCTTTTTTGCCTGTTCCTTTGACATTGCCACATTTTTATCCACCAGTGCAATCAGACAGCACTTCTCCTCATCTGTCTCAAGCGGAGGCGGCAACACCTCCGTCCCTCCTATGTAAAACACCTCATTTGTGTGCGGCTTGCTTCCCCAGAGTATTTTCCATACCCGTTTTATTACTAAAAACAGCTTCATTCAAAATCATATCATATGCATTGTCCTCGAATAAACTATCCGATGCTCTTCCCACCAGCACATTATGTAAAATCAGCTTACCATTTCCCTTCATGACTGTCATCTCATCAAATTCACACACTTTAATGCTCCCACCATCATTTCCCAGGCTCTTGTACGGCACATCAAAAAAGCTGGCATCCTCTCCTACAATATCAAACAATGCACTCCCGCCTATGTGCACCGGAATCTGCTGTGGCTGTTTTTTTAGCAGATTTCCCGTATCATACAAGGCTGTGGCACAAGCTCTTTTACCATCCTTTAAAAGTGTGACCCTATATAGTCTTCTGCTCTCATTACTTCGCTCACAGAAGCACTTTAACACTATGTATGATATGACAAAACCAAAGCATACCATAACTGTCGCATCAGAGCTGAAAAAGCTGTCCAGAGCTGTTACTATGCCTCCGGTCAGCACTGTTACAAACATACATAGTGCAAAAAGTCTTAGAAACGGGATTTTTCTGCCAGCCTGTCTGCCTATTGCAAGCCTTGCCGCAAGCGGTACGACCACCAGAACAGAGGTCCATTTATAAAACGCATAGCTGCCTGCCAAAAGAAGCAGTACACATTCACATACCGATGCACCCACCGCTGAAGCAATCAGACGTACCACCTTCCCGATCAATGGGATTTTTAGCATGTATATGACAAATATAAGTATGAGACAGTTGGTGATAAATGTACGAAGAAGAAAAATATCGAGATAAAATGCATAGATAATTTTTCACCTCACTTTCACAGACAAGAATAGCGTAAAAGCAGGTTTTTAAGTGCCGTAATATGTCGACAATAATCAAAAAGACATGCAGCCAAAAAGCTGCATGTCCTATAAACTATCGTCTTGAATTCTTAAGGAAATCCGGAATATTAATCTCTACCGGCTTAACCGTGCTCTCAGGCTGGCGTGGCTTCTGGATACCTGTATATGCATGTGCAGGTGCTGTCTGCTGTTGCTGGGCAGCTGTATGAAGTCCTGCTGTTGCTGTGGACTGTGTTCCCATGCCTGAAACAGGTCTTGCAGCTGTCTGATTCGGATATACCATACGGTTTTGCATACCGCCTGCCATTCCTGCACCAGGCGCTGCCTGCTTGCCCGGCATATCTATCTTCTCTGAAACATCCTCCAGTCCTGTAGCAATAACAGTGATAGAAGCCTGATCAGTCATGCTCTCATCAAACTTGGCACCAAAGATAATATTGGCATCCTCTCCTGCCAGATCCTGTACGTAACTTGCTGCATCGTTTGCATCCATAAGGGAGATATCGCCTGAGATATTGATAATTACATGTGTTGCACCATTTATCTTTGTCTCAAGAAGAGGTGAAGCAACCGCAAGCTTAACAGCTTCGATAGCCTTATCATCCCCCTGTGCACTACCGATACCGATATGTGCCATACCCTTGTCCTTCATGACAGTCTGTACATCTGCGAAGTCAAGGTTGATAAGTGCAGGAAGATTAATAAGATCAGTGATTCCCTGAACTGCCTGCTGCAATACCTCATCTGCCTTCTTGAGTGCATCCGGCATTGTTGTGCGACGGTCTACTATCTCAAGAAGCTTATCATTTGGAATGACAATAAGTGTATCAACGCTCTCTTTAAGTCTCTCTATTCCTGAAACAGCATTAATCATTCGCTGCTTTGCCTCAAATTTGAATGGTTTTGTAACAACACCAACTGTAAGTATGCCCTGATCCTTTGCTATCTTTGCAACAACAGGAGCTGCACCTGTACCGGTTCCGCCTCCCATACCGCATGTGACGAATACCATATCAGCGCCCTTTACTGCTGCCTGAAGCTCCTCTGCGCTCTCCTCAGCGGCCTTCTGACCGATTTCAGGCTGCGCACCTGCGCCGAGTCCCTTTGTAAGCTTCTCTCCAATCTGTATAAGTGTAGGAGCCTTACAAAGCTGTAAAGCCTGCTTATCTGTATTGATGCCGATAAACTCTACTCCACCAATATTCTCATCAATCATTCTGTTAACTGCATTGTTACCGGCTCCTCCGACTCCAATGACAATAATCTTTGCGCTGTTATCAGCCTCGTTAGTTCTTATCTCAAGCAAGGTGATTCCTCCTCTTTCTTTCCCAAAATTTAATTTTCTATATAAAAATATCGAATATTCTTAAACTCATTTATTCTATAATATAATTTTTCTCCAAAATAATCAACTATAAAATATGATTTTTTTTATTTACTTTTACATTATTCTGACTTGTCAAACACAATATTTGTTGTTTCTTCCGTCCAGCTCTCTAAATGTAGTGTACCGGACTGTCCCTCAAGCGATGGCATGATAGCCTTAAGCCTCTCTATTTTACGTGTAAGCTTTGTCGTGTCACCAATTATCACACTCACATTACCATACTTGACTACCGGTGCATTTTGCGCACCATAATCCACAGAATCCGGCACAAGATCCTGCCTTTTTAATCCCTGGGTAAGCTCAAGGATATCTTTTAGCATAGCCTGCTTAATAGGCAGCTTCTCGTAAAGCACTACCTTGTCACAGCTTATGCCGTCTATACATGGCACACCCGGCACCGTGTCAGAGGATGTTTCCACCACAAAGCCATCCTTATCAAAATATGCATTCTCATTAATTCCCGGAATATATATGTATCCAAGCATTCCTTTTTCATAAACTGATATATGAAGAGTATGCGGACTATCCAGGCTTATGCTCATTGTATCAATAAACGGTATTTTTTTAGTATCCTTTACCTTATATTTCAGATAGACATACAGTGAGTTCCATGAGTACTTATCATTAAGCACCGCATCCTCTATAGTCTTTTGGTCATAAAGCTCATTGCCCTCGACAACTACCCTTTTTACCGTAAACAGCTTAAGTGCAATGAGAAACAATATCGCGAGCACTGCTATCGTAATTAGCAGTCCCATAAAAAAATGCTTTAAACTCTTTTTATGTTTTCTTTTTTTCTTAATCATTATATTTCACGCCTTAATCTACACATTTTCAAGCCTGATGCCTCTTGACACAGACAAAACAAGCCCTATTTCCGCCATCAGGAATATGATTGACGTACCTCCATAGCTGATAAACGGCAGAATAACACCGGTATTTGGAAGTGAATTGGTAACTACCGCAATATTCAGTATCACCTGGATTGCAATATGACTCATCACACCAATCACTAAAAGTGAGCCATACAAATCCCTTGCATTGTTTGCAATGACCATCATACGCCATATAAGCAGTATAAAAAGTAAAATAAGGCAGATAGCTCCAAACAGTCCAAGCTCTTCACAAATAATTGTAAATATCATATCATTTTGTGACTCCGGCACATTGCCAAGCTTCTGTAAACTCTCTCCAAGTCCTTTTCCAAACAATCCGCCCGAGCCTATCGCATAAAGTCCCATCATAGTCTGGAATACTGCGTCTGTTCCCGCAGTCTCCGGATGCAGCCATGCCTCAATACGTGTACTTCTATAGCCTGCCAGCATGACAAACGCCACTGCAAACACAACTACCGCCACTGCTACAATAATAAACTGCAGATACTTTGGGCTTGCGACAAACAACATACAGACCGAAATGCCTATGATGATAACTGCCGTACTCAGATTGCTGATTGCAACAACTATTATGAGCGGAATAAGCATAGCAAGCACCTTTACCAGACTTAAAAACTTATCAAACTGCTTGGGTATCTTGTCTATAATCATAGCCATAAACAGTATGACCGCAATTTTAGCCACTTCTGAAGGCTGGAACTGTATTGGTCCTATGCCGATCCATCTCGATGAACCATGTGAGCTTGAGCCTATTTTCGGCACAAACACAAGCACACACAGTATAAGCGATACTATATACGCAAAAAAGCCAAGCTTTTTCCAATATCTGTAGTCGACCTTTGCCAGAAATACCATAGGTATAAGTCCCAGTACAATATTTCGTATCTGAAGCTTAAGATAGTGCATGCTGTCATGATTTTTGATGGCCGATGTGTATGCACTCGAGCTATATAGCATAACAAGACCAAAGCAGAGCAGAAATATAACTATAAACAACAGGTTGTAGTCGAAATAAGGTATTCCTTTTTCTTTTTTTTCTTTATTCTTGCTACTTCTTCTACGCTTTCCTGCCAAAATATTTACTCCTTAAATCCTTTTACTATTTCCTTAAAGATACGTCCGCGCTCCTCATAGTTAGGAAACATGCCCCAGCTTGCACATGCAGGTGATAAAAGCACTGCATCACCTGAAACAGCATGCTCATAGCAATAATTTACTGCATCCTCAAACGTATCCTTCTTTACAGTATTCATGAATCCGTGTCTGTGTGCACACTCTTCGATTTTATCTGCAGTCTGACCGATAAGCACAAGCTCCTTTACTTTGCCGTCAAAGGCCTCTATCCACTCATCATACTCCGACTGCTTATCATATCCACCGCCAATGAGAAGTGTCGGTCTGTTCATGGCACGTATACCCTGAATGGCTGCATCAGGATTGGTGCCCTTTGAATCGTTGTAGAATCTGACTCCACGCTTTTCGGTCACGTACTCTATCCTGTGCTCAACTGCCTTAAATACCTTAAGCACCTCGACAATCTTATCCATCGGTACCCCAAAGCTTATAGACATGGCACACGCTGCCATCACATTCTCAAAATTATGCTTTCCGAGGAGATTCAGCTCGTTTACATCAATTACCTCATCGCGTACACCGTCGTGTGCGTATATGATGATATCTCCGTCCAGATAAAAGCCCTCTGAAAGCTCAGACTTACTGCTGAAAAATATAACCTTAGCAGGGCACTCTGCTGCAAAATCTCTAAGCACCTCGTCCTCGTAGTTTAACACGCAGTAATCATCTGCTGTCTGATTTTTTGTGATGTCCTCCTTTGCCCTGATGTAATTTTCCATAGTATGGTGTCGATTCAGGTGATCGGGTGTGATATTTAAAATTGCGCTTACATGTGGCTTAAAGGTATCTATTGTCTCGAGCTGGAAGCTTGATATCTCTGCAACCGTTACTGTCTCACCTGTGCTTCCTGTGACCATTGATGTATAAGGGATTCCGATATTTCCTACCACTCTCACATCCTTAAAGTAATTCTTCATTATCTCACCTGTCAGAGCTGTAGTGGTCGTCTTTCCGTTGGTTCCTGTGATAGCGATGATCTCCCCTGCCCCAAATGTGTATGCAAGCTCTATCTCACCCCATATTTTAACGCCCCTGTCACGTAAGGCATTGACCATAGGAATGTCTGTTGGTACTCCCGGACTTAGCACAGCCACATCAAACTCATCAATCTGTTCATCTGTCAGGTCGCCTAAAATAAGCGGCACCTCCTTAAGCTTTGGTGCTTTCTCATAAAGTGTTTTTGAATCCAGTTCTTTATTTCCATCAAACAATACTGTATCGATGCCATTTGCGCACAAAAGTTCAGTCGCTGCAATGCCACTCTTTCCTGTTCCGACAACAAGTACCTTTTTTCCTTGTAAGCTCATTTTTATTCCTCCATCTTTTATTACAGCCATCCGTATGGATATGTTTAACAAATCAATTTCTCCAAACGACTGCCTTAATCATTAAATTATAGTATACGTTATTTAGTTCTATTTCGCAAGAGCCCGTAAATCAGTTAAACACTCCTATCTCCTGTGCATACGGTATGATTTCCCTAAATATTTCAGCTGCAACCGGTGCAGCGATTGTTCCGCCATAATATGCACCGCCCTTTGGATCATTTATTTTCACAAGCACCATAAGTGCCGGATCATCCACCGGATAAAATCCAAGGAACGAGGCTATATATACATTGTCACTTCTCGGAAGTGTCTGCGATGTAGCAGTCTTTCCTCCTATCGCATAACCTTCAACCTTTGCATTTTTTCCTGAGCCCTCTGCTACCACGCCCTCCAAAAGCTTTCGCAGTGTATCAGATGTCTCTTCACTGCATATACCTGGCGTCTGTTCAAAGGACAGCACCTCCTTTACCGTACCTTCGGTGCCATGAATCTCCTTACCTATATGAGGAGTAATTCTGTTACCACCATTTATAAGCGATGATACTGTTGTCATAAGCTCGATGGGTGTGAGCTGGAATGACTGTCCAAATGAAATTGTTGCAAGCTCCACCTGGCCTATCTTATCCGGCTGATGCATTATGGTGGCAGCCTCTCCCGGCAAATCAATACCTGTCTTATCAAGCAGACCAAACCTCATGAAATCAGCATAATACCTCTCACTGCCTATTCTAAGACCTAAATCAATAAAGACCGGATTGCATGAATTCTGTATTCCCTGCACAAAGGTCTCACTTCCATGTCCTGTTCTCTTATGGCAGTGTATGCGTCTGTCCTCCACAGTAATATATCCCGGGCAGTAAAAACTGTCATCAAGGCTCACCACATCCTCCTCCAGTGCGATTCCTGCCGTAATTATCTTGAATACGGAACCGGGCTCATATGTATCACTTACACAGCCGTTTCTCCAGGCTTCATCATGGTTTTCACATGAAAAAGGATCATTCAAATTATATTCCGGGTAGTCGGTCATGGCATATATTTCTCCGTTTTTAGGGTTTAAGGCAATTATACTCACACTGTCTGCCAGGTTTTGTGCATATGCCATCATTGCATTTTTCTCACATACTCTTTGTATATTTATGTCGAGTGTAGTGACAAGTGTGTCTCCTTTTTGGGGAGCTTCTCTTCTCTCCTTATAACCCTTCACCTCCACACCTCTGCCATCACATACAGTGTATATCCGCCCTGGTGTACCACGCAGAATTTCATCATATGTAGTCTCAAGCCCAACAACACCCTGACCATCTGCTCCTGCAAAGCCTATAACCTTTGAAAACAGTTCATCAAGCGGATAGTACCTGACACTTGACTCGTCAACCTTTATCCCTGCCAAGCCATATGATAGTATTTTATCGCCTGTTTTTTTAGAGACATTATTCTTTATTTTTTCAATGGATGTAACCTTATCCACCTTACTGCGGATAGTCTTTTCGTCAATCGAAAGCTCACTGCTTAAAACAGAAATGACTGCTTCCTTGTCGGTTATCTGATTGTGTATAACGCTTATGTTATATGCAGTTTCATTTGTCGCTATTATCCTTTCATTTCTATCCACTATATCTCCGCGTATTCCTGCAATATCACGCTCTCTTTCCTGAAGCGCACTTGCCTTTTTACTGTAATAACCGCCTTTTACTATCATGAGATAAAACAGTCTGAAACACAAGGCGATAAGAACAGCTGTCAGTATACTGCAAAATACGCATATTTTTCTTCTGTAGCGCGTATTGTTAAGTATCATGAACAAAAATGCCTCAATATTTTTACACTAATATATGCAAAAAATATTGAGGCTATTCTCTATTCGCCCTGCTCACCCTCCTGGGTGACCTTTTCTCCTGTCGGAGGATTTGCTCCTGTTATCGTAAGGTCAGCATTTACACCGGTCTGCTCCTCATCAGGGTATATATTCATATACGGAAGTACTTCCTTTAATATCTCTCTGGTCAGGTTCTGTGCATAGTTACTGTGAGGCTGATCCTGTACATTCGGCTGGTCGATTACAGTGTAAATAACAAGCTGCGGATCCTGCGCAGGCACACAGCCTATAAATGATACAAGATAGCAGCCCCTCTTTCTAAGGTGAGTTGTCTCATCATACATCTGCGCTGTTCCTGTCTTGCCTCCCATTGAGTATCCGTCAACCTTTGCCACCTTACCGGTTCCGTTTGCAACTACATTCTGCAGGTAGTTTTTAAGTGTCGCACTTGTATTCTCTGACACTGTCTTTTTTAGCAGTGTAGGCTCAATTGTCTTTACTGTATTGCCGTTATCATCTGCGATTTTCTTTACTACGTGCGGCTGATAATAATTTCCGCCATTCACCAGTGAGGAAAATGCACTGACCATCTCTATCATGGTACAGTTATAGTTCTGTCCGAATACGTTTGTCGCTAAATCGACAGGCTTTATATTGTCGAGGGTATACATGAGCGTTGATGTATTTGCCTCACCCGGCAGGTCAACACCTGTCTTTTGACCAAAGCCAAATACACTCTGATAGTACAGAAAATTTTCTGCACCAATCTTATATGACATCTGCATGAGTGCATCATTACACGAATCCATGAGTGCCTTTTCAAGTGTCTCTATGCCATGTCCGCTACGGTTGACGCATGATACCTTTTCACCGCCAAACATCTCGTATCCATCACATAAAAATGTCATATCAGTAGTGAGCGTGCCTGTATCCAGTCCACATGCCACAGTAAAAGGCTTCTGTACAGACCCCGGCTCATATGTATGTGTAACACAGAAGTTCTGCCACAGCTTATTCAGAGTATTTAATGTATCATCATCACTCATTTCATTAAGCTGCTCTTGTGTATAGTAATCCTTCATATTCTTCGGATCGTTCAGATCAAAGTTTGGATAATTCGCCATGGCCAGTATCTCACCATTTTTAGGATTTTCTATAACGACTGCAATATTTTCTGCGCCAAGTCCTTCTCTTGCATTATTTGCATAAGTATCTGAGAACAGTTTTATCTTATCCTCAACAATCGACTGGATATTTGCGTCTATAGTTGTGTACAGTGTATTTCCGTTTTGTGCAGCAATTACTGTTTTCTGGAAATCATTGTCTGCATTCAGATAGCCGTACTCCCTGCCATTTACACCATTTAAAGTGTCATTGTAATAGTTTTCAAGTCCGGTTGTACCTACATTTCCGGCTGAGGTAAAGCCGATAACTGAGCTTGCCAGTGTTTTAAACGGATAATTTCTCTGATACTCTGTCTCAAACCACACACCCTTGATGTTTGGATTCTTCAGATTACCCTTTTCGTCTGTTGCATCCTGCAGCTGTACAAATGGCTGAATTGCATCATATGACAGCTTTTTTAACAGTACAATATATTTGTTATCCTCGCTGTTATTTGCATAATCCTCAAGTGTTGCCCTGTCTAAATCCGGAAAGCACTGTGTCAGTGCATCTATCGTCGGAGTTATATACTCTTTCTTACTGGTCATAACCGAGCAATCAAGTACGACATTATAAACAGCCACACTCGTAGCAAGCACTGTGCCGTTTGAATCCACAATATTTCCTCTCTGAAACGGTATTGTTTTGCTGTCATATGACTGTAATGATAGTACCTTTTTAGTATATGCGTCTCCGCTTGTATATTCAATAAACATCAGCCTGCCAATGAGTCCAAGCATGGCTACAACTATTAACATAAACAACGCAAACAGCTTTGTTTTCATTTTGCGTCCAATTTTTCTTACCGGTCTTTTTCTTGTCCTGGCTGCCAATATGATTCCTCCAATTTATTCCGGAATATCATTGTACTGATCCATATAGTTGTTCTTATCAATTGAGTAATAAACTATCTGATCCTGTGAAGCATATTTCATGCCAAGTCTGTTGATAGCTGCATCCTTGATTGCATTTAAATCGACAGATGTAGTAATCTGCTTGTATCTGGCATCATTATCAGCCTTCATATCATTTATCCGGCTCTCAAGTGCTGCAACCTCATTCATCTGCTGTGTCACATTTGACCTTATCTGAATAAGTGAAACAGATACAAGGGCTGAAGCTGCCACACACGCTGTAAGAAAGGCTACAAATGCCCTGTTCATTGAGAGTGCTCTCTCCTGATTTCTTCTTGCAGATTTTCTTCTGTTTTTCTTTCTTCTTATTTCCTCAAGCTCTCTTGTCGATTTCTGTGGTCTTCTGACCGGTGCTGCCTCGTCAAGCTCTCTTACGGCATTCCCATTTATATAATAAGTAGTTTTATTCATTTAGCTGCTCCTTTTGCTGTCATTCTACAATTCATTCTTTTCAAACACACGAAGCTTTGCACTCTTCGAGCGTGAATTCTCTTCAAGTTCCTTTTCTGACGGAAGGATAGGCTTTCTGGTGATAACCGTTCCCTTCGATTTATTACCGCATACACATACCGGAAAACTCGGTGGACATGTACATGGATTTTCGTTTTTTTTGAAATTGGATTTTACTATTCTGTCCTCAAGCGAGTGGAATGTGATTATACATATCCTGCCGCCCGGATTAAGTAAATCTATCATGTCATCCAGGTTGTCCCTTAACACATCAAGCTCATGATTCAGCTCAATTCTGATAGCCTGATATGTTCTCTTTGACGGGTGACCACCGGTAGCTCTGACCTTTTTTGGTATCGCTGCCTTTATTATCTCGTTGAGCTCTCCTGTTGTCGTTATCTCTTGCTTTTGTCTTGCTGCTGCAATGTGTTTTGCAATATTCTTTGCAAACTTGTCCTCACCGTAATCCCTGATGATACGGTACAGATCATTTTCGCTGTAGGTATTTACTATATCCCTTGCAGTAAGGGCATTCCTGTCATCCATACGCATATCAAGCGGTGCATCCTCACTCCTGTAGGTAAAGCCTCTCTTTGGTGTATCAAGCTGGAAGGATGACACTCCAAGATCCAGCATAATACCATCCACCTTTTCAATTCCGAGTGAATGAAGCACATTCTTCATATCAGAATAATTGCTTCTGACTATCGTTACCCTGTCTCCAAACTCCGCAAGTCTCTCTCCTGCCGCCTTTATGGCATCTGCATCCTGATCTATGCCTATCAGCCTGCCCTTGTCCGAAAGTCTCTTTGCTATCTCATATGAGTGCCCGGCTCCTCCAAGAGTACCATCCACATATATCCCGTCAGGACGGATGTTTAAATTTTCAATTGTCTCGTCCCTTAAGACTGAATAATGCTTAAATTCCATGTGGTCTCTCCATTTAATATCAAATGCCTATGCCAAGCTCTGCCATATGATCTGCTATCTCATCCATATCGTCAAAATCAGAGTTCTCAAGGTATCTGTCCTTGCTCCAGATTTCTACTCTGCTGTATACTCCGACAGATACAACTTCCTTATCTATACCTGCGTATTCTCTTAAGTTCGCCGGTAAGAGGATTCTGCCCTGCTTGTCCAGCTCACAGGTGGCTGCTCCTGCAAAGAAGAATCTCATAAATTTTCTTGCTTCTCTTGATGTGAGTGGTTTGTCGCGAAGATTTTCCTCAATGCGATGCCATTCTTCGTTGGAATAGACGAACAGACAGCCATCTAAGCCCTTGGTAACTACGAACTCATTGCCAAGCTGTTCACGGAACTTCGCCGGGACAATCATACGGCCCTTGGCGTCTATTGAATGATTATATTCGCCCATGAACATGGCATCCATCCTCCTTTTCCTCATTTTGAAGTTTTCCACCACTTCACTCCACTTATATGGTATTTCACTCCACTTTTCACCACTTGGTTACAATATTACACCTAACAGCCCACAAAATCAAGGCTTTAAGCCAAATTCCCATAAAAAGGCAACAAAAAAGACGCTCAGTCTTTTCGTTGACTTTGCGCCTTTTTTATATAATGATATGAAATTTACTCTTTAGTGGTGGATTGTGGTGGAGTGTCCACCATTTTGCCCATTTTCCTCTGCTTATATCTGACAATTCCTATCCATATGGCTGATACTGTCACCAAAGTGGCGGCGAGTGCCATAGACACCGGATAATTGATATGCGGGATGAGAAGCTGGTCTGTACGTAGGCTTTCTATCCAGAATCTTCCGACACCATAGCCTAGCAAATATAGAAGAAACACCTCTCCGTCAAACCTTCTGTGCTTAAAATAAAGCATCAACAAAATAAATAAGCACAGGTTCCAAAAGGATTCATACAAAAAAGTAGGATGCACCGAGATATACTCCACTCCGTCTACCACAGTTGTATGTGACATAAGCTTTTCAGTCAGATCCGATGTCCTGACAGCTGATACCGGAAGCTGCATGGCAAAAAGTCCGTCATAATAATCGCCAAATGCCTCCCTGTTGCAGAAGTTTCCCCATCGGCCAATCACCTGTCCCAGTATCAGTCCAAGCCCCGCCGTATCACACAACAGTGGAAACGACAGCTTTCTGACCTTTGCAAAAACGAATGTGGTGATAATTGCTGCTATCACGCCTCCGTAAATTGCCAGTCCTCCCTGCCTGATATTGAATATGCTAAGCAGGTCATCCTTGTACAAATCCCACCTGAATACCACATAGTATATTCTTGCGCCTATCACCGAGCATATGATTGCCACAAGTGCCAGATCAAAGTATGTATCAGGATTTTGTCCTGATTTTTTAGCCACATAGCAGGCCACGCCCAGCCCCGCAAGCATACCACATGCTATTATTATGCCATACATCGCAATACCAAAGCTTCCTATTGATATGCTCTTTATCACATGCTGCAGATATATATGAAGATGTGGGAAATTTATATTATAATCCATATTTTTCCTTTCCTGACTGTAATTGCTGTCTGTCACACCATAATATATACAGCAGCAATCACAAATTACGAAAATATATGTACCCGGAGCACCATAAACCTGATACTCCGGGCAACTGTCATTATGCGTCTCTTAGTCTACGCCTGACACTCAAAGCTTGCACACTCTGTACTGCACTTGTTTGGTGTACAGTTTTTCTTGATGCCAATCTGATTGGCCATGCAGCTATTGTGATCATTGTACTTACACTTTGCCGCATCACAGTGCACATCTGTCTCCTTGTGAATAGCTAACTCTGCAGATACCTCACAGTCACAGGCCTTGTTTGAAAAGCTGCCACACTGTGTATCGCAGGCTTTCTTTGCCTTAGTTCCTTTCACATCGATTTCTCTGAGCTTACAGCAGTTATCTGCATTATACGCACATTTTTCAACATTACAATCAAGTCTTGTCATACTTTTGCCTCCTTTGCTTATGCATAGGCTAGTATGTCCTGATTGATTTTTTTTATACTTTTTAATCGATTATCTGTGTTTTTCCTCTTCCGGAAGCTCCACTCTGATTTCCTTTGTACGGATTTCCTTGCAAATCTGGTCGATGAAATCTGAAAGTGGCTTAACACCCTCATTTCCTTCAAAACGGCTTCTTACCGATACTGTGCCATCTGCCTCCTCGTCAGCTCCGACAACAAGCATATATGGAAGCTTATCCATACGAGCCTCTCTGATCTTGTATCCGATCTTCTCAGCTCTGTTGTCAACTGTCACATCGACATCATTGCGCTTAAGCTCATCTGCTACCTTTTTAGCATAATCAGCATACTTCTCTGAGATAGGAAGCACTCTAACCTGCTCAGGGCAGAGCCATGTAGGGAACTTGCCTGCGTAGTGCTCTATAAGCCATGCAAGTGTACGCTCATAGCAGCCGAGTGATGTACGATGGATGATGTATGGACGGATTTTATCGCCGTTTTGATCAATATAGTACAGATCAAAATTCTCAGCAATAGCACAGTCGAGCTGTATTGTTACCATGGTATCCTCTTTACCGTATACGTTCTTGGCCTGGATATCAATCTTTGGTCCGTAGAATGCAGCCTCGCCGTCGGCCTCAACAAAAGGAACATTTTCCTCAATAAGGATGTTACGAAGAACCTCCTGTGTTGAGTTCCAGTACTCATCATCTCCTAAATACTTTTCTGTGTTCTTTGGATCCCATTTTGAAAGACGGTATGTCACATCATTCTCGAGTCCAAGCACCTTAAGGACATATCTGTTAAGACTGAAGCATGCCTTGAGCTCCTCCTCACACTGGTCAGGACGGATAACATTGTGACCCTCTGAGATAGTAAACTGTCTGACACGTGTCAATCCGTGCATCTCTCCCGAATCCTCGTTTCTAAACAATGTGGAAGTCTCACCCATTCTGTAAGGCAGATCTCTGTATGAGTGCTGCTTTGCCTTGTATACATAATACTGGAACGGACATGTCATCGGACGAAGTGCCATAACCTCTTCATCGCCGTCCTTCTCAGGATCTCCGAGAACAAACATGCCGTCAAGATAATGATCCCAGTGTCCTGAAATCTTGTACAGGTCTGATTTTGCCATGAGTGGTGTCTTTGTACGCACATAGCCCCACTCCTTATCCTCGAGGTCCTCAATCCATCTCTGCAGCTTCATAATCATCTTTGTGCCCTTTGGCATCATAAGCGGGAGTCCCTGTCCGATTACATCTACTGTTGTGAAAAGCTCCATCTCACGGCCAAGCTTATTGTGATCACGCTTCTTAGCCTCCTCCATTCTCTCAAGATGTGCCTTTAAATCCTCTTTTTTATTGTAGGCTGTTCCGTAGATACGATGGAGTCTTGCCTTGTTTGAATCACCTCTCCAGTATGCCATTGATGATGATGTGAGCTTGAAAGCCTTTACTCCCTTTGTGCTCATAAGATGTGGTCCTGCACATAAATCTACAAAGCCACCCTGGTCATAGAAAGAAATCTCCTCACCCTCAGGAAGCTCCTCGATAAGCTCTACCTTGTACGGCTCATCCTTTTCCTTCATGAATTTGATTGCTTCCTCTCTAGGGAGTGTAAATCTTGTTATCTCATGACCCTGTTTGATGATTTTCTTCATCTCTGCCTCAAGTGCATCGAGATCCTCTCTTGAGAATGGCTGTGAATCGAAATCATAGTAGAAACCATCGTCAATTGCCGGTCCGATTGTGATTTTTGCATCCGGGAACAGATTCTTTACTGCCTGTGCCAGTACGTGTGATGCTGTATGTCTGATGACACGAAGTCCTTCCTCATCACTTGCTGTGATTATATTGAGCGTGCAGTCCTTGTCAAGAACTGTTCTTAAGTCAACAATTTCTCCGTCAACCTCTCCTGCGCAGGCTACTCTTGCAAGTCCCTCGCTTATATCTTTTGCGATTTCATATACGCTTTTTGCTTCGCTGTACTCTTTTGATGAGCCATCCTTCAATGTTATCTTCATGGTTATATCTCCTTTATTTTTAATATAAAAATCCCCGACACCGCATTGCTGCGACATCGGGGACGATAAGCTTTGTTACCGTGGTTCCACCCACATTCTTTCCGCCTGAAAACATACTGCTTGTCTGCATCCGACAGAAACTCATTTGACTATAACGGTGTCACCGGGCTTTATTGGAGCCACTCCAAGCTGGTGTTCGGTATATCATCCACCGGGGAGCTTTCACCACTCTTTGGACTTTGATTCTAGTCTTCCAAGGCTTCCCTCTCTGCTGCTTTTAATATACTTACTGTGCTCTTCAACGTATTGTTATTATGCTGTTGCACATATGTATGTAATATACGCAAACATGTGCCATACATATCTTTGGAACAATTAATGTTCCTTTCAAAAAATGATAATATACTTATTTTTCTAATCTGTAAAGTACTTTATGCATTTTTTCCGCAACATTTTTTATATTTCTTGCCCGAACCGCATGGACATGGGTCGTTTCGGCCGATTTTCTTACCTACTACCACTGTTCCTGACTTCTTCTGCTCGAGGTAAAGCGCATGCTTTGTCTCTGCATCAAAGATTTCATCCCATGCCGGGAGATTGTAAAGCCAGTCTGCCTTTGCATCTACCATGTTCTTATAGAGCTTCTCCTTATCGAAAGCAAGGCTTACCTTTGTGTCCTCATCCATCTCCTCGATTGGGTTTGGTGTGACAAGGCTGTCATTGATTCCGTCTAAGAAGCCTGTCATCTCCATGATTGATAACTCATATTTCTCAGCAAGCTCTTTGACTGTTCCCTCTACTGCCTCATCCGGATTTGCAAGGAGCTTCTCATATACACCCTTCTCCAAGAGGAAATAATGCTGCCAAAAACGCTGTAACTCTCCCTGATCTGCTTTGTCATTGTAGGCAATCTTGTGCCACTCTTCTAATAAAGCCATTTTTACTACCACCTTTATCTTTTATAAACTGATATGAGGCCAGCTACAGCCTCAACTTCACATATGGATGTATTATACCAAAATAACAGCTTGACGTCAATTTTGTTTTTTTATATTATAATTATTAAATAACTATTCAGAACGACTGAGGACAAGAAAAACTGATGCGTCATGCTCGCATGTAAGCAGCAGATTTTCTTGTTCTCAGGGTGGCTCGAATAGAGCCACCCCACACATATGAGCAAAATTAGCTGTGTAGCAGCTAGACAGCACGAGTATCGTGCGTTTTTGCGAATGTGCGTGGGATGGTTCTGAATCGTTACATTACTAAAACCACGGAGAGCAATTCATGAAAAAGACAAAACGTATTCTGGCACTGATTGGCGCCATCCTTTTATTACTTTTATATGTTGTGGCATTTGTTGCCACTGTGCTCGATCACACGAGTGACATGCGCTACTGGAAGGCTGCCGTTGCCGCAACTATCATTATCCCGGTGCTTATCTGGGCGTATTCATTTGTATACAGACTTTTAAAGGGTTCTGATGATAAAGAATCTGATGATGTAACCAAAAAACCATGAAATGCAAAATCACACCTGAATTATCATCTAAAGACTGGAAAGAATTCTGCAGCCGGTTTCATTTTGATAACGATAAGCTGCCGCTTATCCGGGCAATATACACAGCAATGCTTCCATTGGTGGATGCCTTTGCATATTATTCCATAAAACAGGATTTGCCCGGGGTATCACTGGCACACTATGCCTACGGTCTCGTGACACTCGGAAACGGTGTAGACGAGCTGTCAGAGTTGTATTTAAACCATGAGCAGCTTGAGGAGGCCTACATAGCAGACTGTTTAAGCCTCATGCTTTTGTCAAACGCATATGAGCAGTTTGCAAAGGCTGTCGAAGAAAAAAGCTCTCTTTATGCCATTGAGCTGTCATTTTTAGGCGATGAATATCCGCTTGAGCTGCTGCCTGAGATTTTTGAGCACGTAAGCCCTGATGGTATACATCTCACCGGTTCAAATATGCTCATGCCACTTAAGACAGCCGCCCTCATAATAAAGCTTGACTCACAAAAGCAGAAAAATATCAAAGAGCTCTGCAATACCTGCGCAAACTGTAAAAATCTGTCGTGCCCATCAAGAAAGGCCCCTGGTCCTAAGCTGCCACACACCTATGGTGCCATGCAGATTTTTAATATCAGACATTGAAGCCCTTCTTTTTCTCATATGAGCCTCTCAGTTTCTCAACCAGAAGTGTCAGATTCCTAAACAGTGACTCAGCCGCAAAGCCAAACACTATCATGAGAAGAATACATATATTTGACAAATCTGTCAGTGCAAACAGTTTCTTTAAGAAGAAACCCGAAAATACCAGACCTGCTATATTTCCGATAATAACAGCATATTTCATTCCATTTAGCGGCTCACTGATTTTAAAGAGAATCATAAAGCCCACTACTGAAAGTACAAGCGTCGCTATCGTTCCTATGCTTGCATCTGATATACAAAATACTTCTCCACATACGACAAGCGCTCCGACAGCTATTACATCCGTAAGTCCACCCGGCAGTGCCTTTAGCATGACATTGGTGATAAAGTGCCCCTTTATCCTGTCCTTATTCTGCTCCAGTGCCAATAAGAATCCCGGTACTCCTATGGTAAACATACTGATGAGCGATACCTGTGCCGGCTCAAGCGGATACGTAACCATAAGAATAACTGAAAACAGTGAAAGTAACAGTGAGAATATATTTTTCACAAGAAACAAGCTGGCTGAGCGCTGGATATTGTTTACCACCCTGCGTCCCTCATATACCACATCCGGCATATGTGCAAAGTCAGAGTCCAAAAGGACAACCTGGGCTGCCTGGGCTGCCGCCTCACTTCCCGATGCCATAGCCACACTGCAGTCGGCATCCTTCATGGCAAGTATATCGTTGACTCCGTCTCCTGTCATCGCAACCGTATGCTCTTTTGCCTGCAAAGCCTTTACAAGCTGTTTTTTCTGCTTTGGTGTCACACGTCCGAATACGGTATATTTATTCACTGCATCGGCTATTTTATCCTCAGTATCAAGTGTAGCCGCATCGACAAAGCTTTCTGCACTTTCTATTCCTGCCTGTATGGCAATCCTTGAAACAGTACGCGGATTGTCACCTGAAATAACCTTTATCGCAACACCCTGACTCTTGAAATACTCAAAGGTCTTTACTGCATTTGCTCTGATAGGATTGGCAAGTGCCACAAATCCAAGCGGAGTAACGCTGCCATTTATGCCATTCTCCACGTTCTCCCCATTGTACCTTGCAAATAAAAGTACTCTGTCGCCTTTGTCAGCGTATGGTATGATTTCTTCCTCAATGTGCGCAAAGTCATCATGCATGATAAACTCCGGCGCTCCGAGCAGATAAGTTCCGTCAGAAAAAGTAACGCTGCCATACTTGAGGCTCGACGAGAATGCCTGCTGTGAAACTGCTGTACGATGCAGTGCAGATGTATTATTTGTCAAAGCTTCCGCCGCATATGCTTTTAGTGCGAGCATAGTCGCATTGTTGTCAACCGAAGCATTTGCATAATCTAAAATAAGACTTTTAAGCTCATCTAATGACAAAGCTGTCTGTGTGCCATCTGCTCCACTGTTTTTACAGAGGAAAATTTCCTTAAGCTTCATATCAGGCTCAGTAATTGTGCCCGTTTTATCCACACAAAGCACATCCACACGCGCAAGCGTCTCAATACTTTTCATATCATGAAGCAATACCTTTTTCCTTGCAAGCTTCATAGTGCTTAAGGCAAGCGCCACTGTGGTCAGCAGATACAAGCCCTCCGGTATCATTCCTATAATCGCTGCAACTGTCGATGTAACGCTCTTTGTGATAGACTCGCCATTCACAAAATGACTCTGCCAGAACAATATAAGCCCAATCGGAATAATAACTATGCCAACCCATTTGACGATCAAATTGATGGAGCGTATCATCTCTGACTGCTCCTTATCACCCATTGATTTTGCCTCAAGGCTCAGCTTTGAGATATATGATTCATTACCTACCTTTTCAAGCCGTGCATAACACTCTCCCGATACAACAAAGCTTCCCGACATGAGCGTGCTGCCCTCTGTCTTTTCTACCTCATCGGCTTCACCTGTGAGCAGTGATTCATTTACCTGTATATTTCCGGATATCACAACCGCATCCGCACAAATCTGCTTTCCTGCGGTAAGTAAAATCACATCATCCTTTACAAGTTCCTCCGTACTAATCTGCTTTACGCTGCCGTTTCTGATGACATCCGCATGCGGAGCATTCAGTAAACTCATTTTTTCAAGAGTCTTTTTTGCGCGGATTTCCTGAACGATTCCGATTACCGTATTTCCAATAATTATAGGCAGAAATGTCAGATTTCTGAAAGAGCCTACCATTATGAGAAGTATCGTTATGACAAGAAAAATAAGGTTAAAATATGTGAAAACGTTTGAAATCACAATTTCCTTTGTCGTCTTGTCTGTAGATATATCTGTTCTATTGGTAAATCCTTCCTCCACTCTCTGCCTTACCTCTTCATCGGTAAGGCCCGTGATATTTATGCTGTTGCTGTCTTTGTTCATCTGATTCATGCTATTCACCGTTTTCCCTCATTATTCTACATCATAATAATGATACATTTTGACCCTTTAATCATTATAATGGTACAACATCAGCACGATTTCAATACCTATTTCATAAAAAAAAGATGAACTATTTCTTAAAGTTATCATTTTTAAACTATTAATCCATTACTACTCACTTTCAGTCTCAGTACTCTCACTGTCTTCCGTTGCAATCATATCATCTATAGAATCCGGAATTGTTCCAAGGATTGTGGTACTTGAAAGATATACATCATCATTTACCTTGATATAGTACTCACCAAGCATAGCGTTTTTCTCCTATTTCTTATACGCTTTTACCTGTAATCTACTTCTTTCTCCTCATTGCCCATACAACGATTCCTATGATAATAAGCAGTATTGGTACAGCTACCATTATGATAAGTCCCGTAATAACCGCCTGCAGCGTATTTATAGTGATATTGCTTAAGGTGTAATCCTTCACCGGTATCACACTTGATGCAAGCTCAACATTTCCGGTCATTGATGAGATAACATCCTTGAACATGTCTGCATTGTTGCCGGAAACGGCATTGTCATATGAATCATCAACCACATAAGGCGTACCAAACACAACAATCGATGCGCCGGTGCTTGAATCATTTACAGCAAGACCTGTAGTAAACGGTCCGTTCTCATCTGCATCCTCTGCCTTCGATGTGGTGATATTCTTCCAGTCCTTCTTTAAAACTGCACTGTCTGATGTAGAAAGCAGCTTTGTATATGTCACATCATCTGTATCCTCAGGATAACTGATTGCACAGCTTCCTGCCAGGAATACATATCCGTCTGTTGCATCTGAGGTGTAATCTGTCGTCTCAACCGTTGGAAGCAGGTAGAGAGGATTCTGATAATATTTTGAGCTGTCATTTTCAGCTACCACACCGGTCTTGAAGCTGACATTGTAAGCCGCAAGTATCTTGTTAAAGTTTGTAAGCTCGTCATTATATGCGTAGCAGCCGACAACCAGTGCCTTTCCACCGCCATTTAAATAATCAATCACCTTCTGTGCGTCTTCCTCGTTGAAATCAACAGTCGGAGAATTAATGATAATGGCTGTTGCATCCTCCGGCACCTTTTCCTCGTTAAAGAGCTCTAAACTCTTAAGATTTGCATTTGCCTTGCTTACAACACTCTGGAAATTGCTTCCTATTTCCGTTTCATTGTGTCCGGTTATCTGATAAATTACCGGGAGCTCATCTGCATCCATTGTGACATACTCTATGGCACTTGTAATCTGTCCCTCGGCATCATAGCCTGTGATGCTAGACTGCGACTGGTATCCGTAATAATATGATGAGCTGTCATATTCATATATATCATTGTAATCAATCACCTTTGAACGGTTTTTGCTCTCGATGATAAGGCTGTTTGTGGTAGGTGTCGTGTCTGTGTAATCCTGATAAAACTTCGGGCTTGTCGCCGGGTCTACATATTTTACCTTTATATGACTCGAAAGATCCTTGTATCTGTTGATTGTCTCATCTATCTTTGCATCCTTTGATTTCTTGGAATTTAAAACATAGATTGTGATATCCTCATCGAGCTTACTTACCCTGTCCTTTGTATCGTTTGTGAGCGAGTACAGCTTTGTAGCCGAACAGTCAATTGATGTGTACTTAGCAGGAAGCGCTGTCACTACAAGATTTACAACCACACAGATTGCACACATTATGACAATCATTCCTGCTGAAAATGCTCCTGTGCCTATCATCTTCTTTGAAAATGCCCATCTTCTCTTCTGGATAGATTGAGTCGTCAAGAAACATAAAAGCAAAGTAACCGTCACATAATAAGCTGCCGATGTGACACTAAAGCAGCCACTCACAAAATTCTCAAATGGTGTGTACAAATCAAAGCAATTAAGCACCTTTGTGAGCAGATTCCCACTTGACGAGATGAGCCCTGTGATGGACTGCATCATGTATGAGAGGAATAATGCCGCAAATGTAAGTATTGCAGATATTATCACACTCTCAGATATGGACGATATAAAAAGTCCCACGGCGATGCATGATAAACCGTAAAGCCAGTAGCCAAACAAAGCCACATACGCTTCACTGAGCGCAACCTTGCCGTAAATTGACAACACGAGCGGTGAAAGTGCAAAAAGTGCTATGTCTATGGTGTATACTGCTGCCATCGCTAAATATTTTCCTGCTACAATCCTTCCGACAGATACAGGCGATGTCAGCATGAGCTGATCTGTCTTTGTCTTTTTCTCATCAGAAAGCGATCTCATCGTGAGAATTGGCACTGCAATCATCATAATAAAACCGATTCCCTTTAAATCATATGATATATACGGATAACCGTTTTTCAGATTGTATACATAAAAATATAGGCCATACACTGCAAGAAGTGCTGCAACAAACAGCCATCCTATAACGTTTTGGAAATATGATTTGAATTCTCTTTTAAATATTGCAAGCATTATTTCTCATCTCCTTCCCCTGTAAGCTCAAGGAATACGTCCTCGAGTGACTTCACAACAGTATGCATCTCAAGGATTGGCATATGCATTGCACTTGCAAGCTCAAATATTTCCTCACGTATATCGCAGTTTGCTTTTGCTATAACCACAGCCTTCACTGTATTCTCTTCCTCAGACTTTTCAAATGTGACCTTATCAACATTTACTATCTTTTCAAGCATTCCTCTTGCACCAATCTCGTCTGATTTGAGTACAAGGTTAATTTCCTGGTTCTTTGACATGAGATTAATCAGGTTCTCTGTGGCATCACTTGCTACAAGCTTGCCCTTTGATATGATAAACACATGATCACACACTGCACTTATCTCACTTAAAATATGCGAGCTAAGTATCACCGTATGATTTTCTCCAAGCTTTTTAATAAGCTCACGAATCTCTATTATCTGCTTTGGATCAAGTCCCACTGTAGGCTCATCCAGTATGATGATTTCCGGGTAGCCAAGAAGTGCCTGGGCGAAGCCCACTCTTTGTCTGTAGCCCTTGGAAAGGTTCTTTATGAGACGGTTTTTCACCTCCGTGATGCCGGTCATGTCCATGGCATCTGCTATCATTTCTTTTCTCTTTTTCCTGTCGAGCTTTTTGAGCTCTGCCACAAATTTGAGATACTCATATACCGTCATATCCACATAAAGCGGTGGTATCTCCGGCAGGTATCCTATACATTTTTTTGCCTCCTCAGGCTGTGCAAATATATCATAGCCGTTTATCTTTACTGTTCCACCATCAGCACCGATATATCCGGTAACAATATTCATGGTGGTTGACTTTCCGGCGCCGTTTGGTCCCAAAAGTCCGTATATCTTTCCCGGCTCAACGGTCAGCGAAAGATGATCTACGGCCATATGGTCGCCATATTTCTTTACGAGATTACTAATTTCTATCACAGTAATACTCCTTCCTACTAAATTGTTATGATATTAGAGTATAAAAAAAGAGTGTTCAATTTGTGAATTCTGAACACTCTTTTGTACATTATTTATAATTTTTTTAATACTATGATATTTTAGCTGTACTAATTGTCTGGGTACTAATTGTCTGCGCGCACAATCATAGCTTCTCTTTCAGCACCTGTTCCGATGAACTTAACAGGTACTCCGATGTATTTCTCTATGAAGCTGATGTATTTCTGTGCATTCTCAGGAAGCTCCTCGAAAGTCTTACAGCTTGCGATTTCATCTCCCCAGCCGCCTTTTAGCTCCTCATATACAGGCTTTGCGTTGTTTAAAACCTTAAGATTTGTGGTAAAGTCTTCTGTCACCTCACCGTTTACATCGTAGCCGATGCAGACTTTTATTGTATCAAACTTGCCGATTGTGTCAAGATGGTTTACAGAAAGTGCTGTAAGTCCGTTAAGACGCTTGGCATATTTTAAAGTGACAAGGTCTAACCATCCGCATCTTCTCGGGCGGCCTGTTGTGGTGCCGTACTCATGTCCGAGCTCACGGATTTTGTCTCCGGTTGCGTCAAGAAGCTCTGTCACATATGGTCCCTCACCTACACGGCTTGAGTATGCCTTGATGACACCGTATACATTTCCGATATCTGAAGCAGAAAGACCTGTTCCTGTAAGGATGCCACCGATTGTAGGATTTGATGATGTAACATATGGATATGAACCAAAGTCGATGTCAAGGAGTGTAGCCTGTGCTCCCTCAACAACCACCTTTTTGTCATCCTCAAGTGCCTTGTGTAAGAGGGTGATTGTATCACATACATATGGCTCAAGCTGTGCTGCATAGTCACTGTACTCTGCAAACATCTTGTCGAAATCAAGCTCCTTTGTATAATCAGTCTCAGGATCATATACCTTAAGAAGTGCAAGCTTAAGCTCTGTCTGCTCCTTAAGGCGCTCCTTGAAATCAGGTGCGTATAAATCCTCCATTCTGATTCCGCTTCTCTCATACTTATCGCAGTACGAAGGTCCGATACCCTTTCCTGTAGTACCGATTTTCTTTGCCTGTCTCACCTTCTCAAGCGCCACATCAAGCTTGCTGTGATATGGGAAAATGACATGCGTTTTTTCACTGATTTTTAAGTATTTATCTACATCATATCCGTGCTCCTTTAAGTTGTTGATTTCCTCTAAAAGAACCTGCGGATTTAAAACTACTCCGTTTCCGATCACTCCGATTGTATGTCCTGATAAGAGACCTGACGGAATAAGGTGCATTGCATATTTAACACCGTTTGCTTTGATTGTGTGACCGGCATTGTCTCCGCCTGTGCATCTTACTGCTACATCAGCGTCTGCCGCAAGGTAATCAATTACCTTACCTTTTCCTTCATCACCATAGAAACATCCTATTACTACATCTACCTTTGACATTTTACATGCCTCCCTTGTATTTTCTGACACGACACATTGTGCCATGTTACTGATTGATTTTAGTGGTATATTTATTATTCTTTGTAACTATTAATAATTATTTATTACAATACTCTATCTTCTTAGAGCAGGCTATTGCAAGCGCTCCGGGTCCTATATGGCATGAGACCGAAAGTGAAAGCGGATTCATGACTATCTCGTTATTTGGAAATGCTGCCTGAACCTCTTCCTTAAATGTCTCCGCTGCTGCAATATCATGCGTGTATGCCATTTCAAGATTTATCTGGCTGCCATCCGGATTATTGAAGCGCTTCTCAAAATCCGACTTCATGGCATCTATCATGATGCTCTTTGCCTGCTTTACGGTACGTGCCTTTGCAAATGCATCAAGCTTCTCACCCTGAATCTGAAGCACCGGTTTAAGCTTTAAAAGTGTGCCAAGAGCTGCCGCTGCTGGCGTGATTCTACCACCCTTTTTGAGGTAGTTAAGAGTATCTACCATGATATATATGGAAGACTCAAACTTTGCATCCTCTAATATCTGCTTTATCTCAGCTGCATTTTTTCCTGCTTCTGCCAGGTTCTTCGCATCTATAACCGACTGGCGCATTGTAACTGATATTCTCTGATTATTGACTACCTGCACTTTGCCGTCATAATCCTGCGAGAGCATATATGCTGTCTCACATGAGCTTGAAAGACCTGATGACATTGGAATGTATACAATCTCATCATTTTCCTTTAAAAACTCATCCCATTTATCTGTTACATCACCAACCAAAGGCATAGATGTCTTGATATCGCCGCCTGCCGTAAGCTTCTCATAGAACTGCTCCTGCGTCAGATCGATATTCTCATAATACATCTGCTCTTCGATGTAAAAAGGCATTGGAATCACCTCAACTCCGAGCTTCTTTGCCTCGTCAGGTGTGATACCGCTGTTTGAATCGGTAACTACTATAACCTTACTCATTAATTCTCACTCCGATATAAATATTCGTTGTCGTATTTTTTCCAACACCGCTCATTATACCATAGGTGTAATTGTTTGAAAAGAAGTTTTTGATGGACAGTGGCGTTATTTTACCTACATAGTAGACACGGCTGGCTTACACCAGCCTCCGTATATTCGCAATCCGCACTTAGGTGCTTCTTGCTCATATCCGGACATTCGTCAAATAAAAAATCAGAGGCAAGCAAGCTTATGGCGTTATTTTACTTACATCGTAGACACGGCTGGATTCTCCAGCCTCCGTATATTCGCAATCCGCACTTGCGTGCTACTTGCTCATATCCGGACATTCGTCAAACAAAAAATCAGAGGCAAGCGAGCTTGCCTCTGATTTTTTATTTTCCTCATTGTCTACGATTACATCATGCCCATTCCGGCGCCGGCTCCAGCTGGCATTGCTGGAGTGTCCTCTTTGATTGTAGCTACTGCTGACTCTGTTGTGAGGAGTGTTGAAGCTACTGATGTTGCATTCTGTAATGCACTTCTTGTAACCTTTACAGGATCAAGGATTCCGTTATCAACCATATCTACATACTCTTCTGTAGCTGCGTTGAAGCCGGTTCCAGGAGCTGACTCCTTTACCTTGTTGATGATTACTGCACCTTCAAGTCCTGCATTTGCAGCGATATAGTAAAGTGGAGCCTCGAGTGCTTTAAGGATAACCTTTGCACCTGTCTTCTCATCTCCCTCAAGTGTATCTACAAACTCTGCAACCTTCTTTGATGCATGGATATATGCTGATCCACCACCTGCGATGATTCCCTCTTCAACTGCTGCTCTTGTAGCGTTAAGGGCATCCTCCATACGAAGCTTAGCCTCTTTCATCTCTGTCTCTGTTGCAGCACCTACACGGATAACTGCTACACCGCCTGCCATCTTGGCAAGACGCTCCTGTAATTTTTCTTTATCAAACTCAGATGTTGTCTCATCAATCTGACCACGGATCTGGCTTACTCTTCCTGCGATAGCATCCTTGTCTCCAGCACCATCAACGATGACTGTGTTCTCCTTCTGAACCTTAACTGACTTAGCACGGCCAAGCATATCGATTGTTGTATCCTTGAGCTCAAGTCCAAGATCAGAGCTGATTACCTGACCACCTGTAAGGATTGCGATATCCTCAAGCATTGCTTTTCTTCTGTCACCATATCCAGGAGCCTTTACAGCTACTACATTGAATGTACCACGAAGCTTATTAACGATAAGTGTTGTAAGAGCCTCGCCCTCAACATCCTCAGCGATGATAAGAAGTCTTGCACCGGCCTGAACAATCTTCTCAAGTAATGGAAGAATATCCTGGATGTTTGAAATCTTCTTGTCAGTAATAAGGATATATGGATCATCAAGTACTGCTTCCATCTTATCCATATCTGTGCACATATATGCTGAGAGATATCCTCTGTCGAACTGCATACCTTCTACAAGGTCAAGCTCTGTCTGCATTGTCTTTGACTCTTCAATTGTGATAACACCATCGTTCGTAACCTTTTCCATAGCGTCTGCTACGAGATTACCAACTTCCTCATCTCCTGCTGAGATAGCTGCAACCTTAGCGATCTGCTCTTTGCCTTTTACTTTCTGGCTCATATCCTTAAGTGCCTCAACAGCTTTGTCTGTAGCTCTCTTCATACCACGACGAAGCACGATTGGGTTTGCTCCTGCCTCAAGGTTCTTCATTCCTTCCTGAACCATTGCCTGTGTAAGAACTGTAGCTGTTGTTGTTCCGTCTCCTGCTACATCATTTGTCTTTGTGGCAACTTCCTTGACAAGCTGTGCTCCCATGTTCTCGAAAGCATCCTCAAGCTCAATCTCTTTTGCGATTGTAACACCATCGTTTGTGATGAGTGGTGCACCGTATGATTTGTCAAGTACTACGTTTCTTCCTTTTGGTCCAAGTGTTACTCTGACTGTATTTGCTAATTTATCTACTCCAGCTCCAAGTGCTGCTCTGGCTTCTGAGCCATATTTAATTTCCTTTGCCATGATTTATACGACCTTTCTATTTATTTATATATTTGATATTTAATTCCAAAATGTAAGCAGCTATGACCGGATATGTAAAACGTACCGGATCTTTAGCTTCTATCCGTAAATTAATCTTACTCTACTACTGCAAGAATATCATTCTGTCTAACGATGATGTACTCTTCTCCGTCAAGCTTAACCTCTGTGCCTGCGTATTTAGAATAAATAACCTTCTGTCCGACTGTTACCTGCATCTTAACTTCCTTGCCGTCAACCATTCCGCCAGGTCCTACTGCGATAACCTCAGCCTCCTGTGGCTTCTCCTGTGCTGAACTTGTAAGGATGATTCCCGATTTTGTTGTTTCCTCTGCTTTTAACTGCTTTAATACTACTCTGTCTGATAATGGAACTAATTTCATTGTATTGCCTCCTTTTATCTCTGTTAGCACTCATTTCTTTCGAGTGCTAATTTCTTTCTGTAAATAAAATATCACTATTGCATTTCAATGTCAACAGTGATATTTCATTTTAATATTTATTTTACATTTTCTATATCAATCCGTAATGCTTTAACGCATTTTTCACTCCATCATCTGAAATATCCGATGTGACATATTCCGCAATTTCTTTAGCCGGTGGCATTGAGTTGCCCATCGCGATTCCATGTCCTACACTCTCAAGCATTTCAAGGTCATTTACACTGTCGCCTATCGCATAGGTTTCATCAAGCGGGATATCCAGATGATTGCACAGCCATTTGATGCCGGTTGCCTTTGAGGTTCCCTTCGGCACGAACTCCACTACATTTTCCACATGCTCGAGTATCAGAAAATCATCGGCAAACTCGGCCTTCACACGTTCATAATCAGTACCATCTATCACGTCAGCGGAGAATTTATTAATTCTTATCTCGCCGTCATATCCTCTTATTATATGTGCATGCTCACCAAGTGACTCAAAAAGGTAATCCACATACGGATCATCCTCAAAGCCCTCGTCATCTATCCAGTAGTCTGTGGAGCCCTCAAGCACTACAGGCATTTTACACTCAGAAAGCACCCTTATGACCTTTTGTACCATATCTGCGCTCAGGTTATTTTCGTATATTACTTTGCCATCCATTTCAATATAGTTGCCACATGCCGCAATTATTCCATCAAAACCCATATTTAAAAGCTTCTCTGACCTCACACTGGCTCTGGCACGTCCTGTACATATAAATGCCAGATGTCCGTTTGCCTTGAGGGTTGCCACAGCCTCTATTGTGCTTTCAGGAATTACCATGTCATCGTCCCATATTGTTCCGTCTATGTCAAAAAATACTGTTTTACTCATTTGCTGCTCCTAATATTATTATTATCATGTCAAACACTGCTATCTTAACATCTTATAAGTCAAATTTCAATCAGTTTATCCACAGTACCAACACCTCTAGAAAGCAATAATTTTGTATGTCAAAAATCCCGGTGCAATGCACCGGGATTTTGATATAAAATGTATGAAATAAAATTTATTAAGGAGAATTGCTATAATAATTTGTTACTGTACTGAAAGATATGAATATCCCATGAGACTCTCATCAACCTCTCTGGCAACCTCACGTCCCTCTCTGATAGCCCATACTACAAGGGACTGTCCACGGTGGTTATCACCTGCCACATATACGTTTTTTACGTTTGTAGCGTAATGTCCCTCCTGTGTACTTACGTTTGTTCTGGCATTGAGCTCTACACCAAATGCCTTTGCCACATAGCTTTCTGTTCCAAGGAATCCTGCTGCTATAAGCACAAGCTCTGCCGGAAGCTTTTTCTCCGATCCCTCTACCGGAACCATCATGAATCTGCCTGTCTTCTCGTCCTTTTTACTCTCAAGACTTACAATTGTAAGCTCCTTTAGGTTACCGTTTTTGTCCTTGTGGAACTCTTTTACGGTTGTCTTGTAGATACGTGGGTCATGTCCGAATACCGCAATGGCTTCCTCCTGGCCGTAGTCTGTCTTTAAGACCTTAGGCCACTGTGGCCACGGATTGTTTGCTGCACGCTCTATAGGCGGACAAGGCATCATCTCAAGCTGTGTGACTGATTTGGCGCCCTGACGGATTGCAGTTCCGACACAGTCGTTTCCTGTGTCACCGCCACCGATAATGACTACATTTTTGCCCTTTGCAGATACAAACTTGCCATCTGTCAGGTTAGAGTTCAAAAGGCTCTTTGTATTCTGGGTAAGGTAATCAACAGCAAAGTAAATACCCTTTGCATCTCTTCCGTCTGCTTTTATGTCTCTTGGATTTTTGGCACCACAGCAAAGGATTACCCTGTCATACTTCTTGTAAAGCTCTGCCGGCTTTATATCCTTTCCTACATCACAGCCTGTGACAAAATGAATGCCCTCTTCCTTCATTATATTAACTTTTCTGTCAATAATGCTCTTATCGAGCTTCATATTTGGAATACCATACATGAGCAGTCCACCGACGCGGTCCTCTCTCTCATATACTGTAACCTCATGGCCTCTCTGGTTAAGCTGGTCTGCTGCCGCAAGTCCTGAAGGGCCCGAACCAATGATTGCCACCTTCTTGCCGGTTCTGACCTTTGGTGGCTTTGGAGCTGCATATCCGTTTGCATATGCAGTCTCTATTACACCATGCTCATTGTCCCTGACTGATACCGGACTACCCCAGTGTCCACATGTACATGCCTTCTCGCACAATGCCGGGCAGACTCTTGATGTAAACTCAGGGAAATTATTGGTCTTGTGCAGACGATTATATGCCTGCTCCCAGTTGCCGGTATATACAAGGTCGTTCCACTCCGGAACCAGGTTATGCAGAGGACAGCCTGATGTCATGCCTGCTATTGTCATTCCCGACTGGCAGAAAGGAACTCCGCAGTCCATACAACGGGCAGCCTGTTTCTGTTGATTTTCTTTTGAAAGGAACACATGGAACTCGTTAAAGTTCTTAATACGCTCCTTTGGCTCTACAGACGCTGCTTCGCATCTGTCATATTCCATAAATCCTGTTGGTTTTCCCATTATCTGCGTCCTCCTTAGCCTCTTGTGCTGGCATAAAATGCCTCAATCTGTGCCTGCTCTGCGTTAAGACCCTTTTCTTCCATCTGTACAATAGCCATCTGCATACGGTTGTAATCGTAAGGAATAACCTTCTTGAACTTAGGAAGATACTCACTGAAATGATCAAGGATTTCCTTACCCTTTTCTGAGTTTGTAAGTGTTACATGCTCTTTTATCATTTCCTTAAGCTCTAATACATCGTACTTGTTTGAGACCTCCTCAGTAAATACCATCTGCTTGTTGGTTCTCATGTAAAGGTCATTGTCCTCATCAAGCACATATGCTATTCCACCGCTCATACCTGCTGCAAAGTTTTTTCCGGTCTTTCCAAGGATAACTACGCGGCCACCTGTCATGTACTCACAGCCATGATCGCCGACACCCTCAACTACTGCTGTTGCACCGGAATTTCTTACGCAGAAACGCTCACCGGCAACACCGTTTATGAAGGCCTTACCGCTTGTAGCTCCGTAAAGTGCTACGTTTCCGATGATGATATTATCATCCTTCTCAAACTTTACTCCTGCAGGTGGATATACGATGAGCTTTCCACCTGAAAGACCCTTTCCGAAGTAATCATTTGAATCTCCGACAAGCTCAAGTGTAAGTCCCTTAGGGATAAATGCTCCAAAGCTCTGTCCGCCTGCACCGTTACACTTGATAACAAATGTGTCTTCATCCAGCGTATCGTCATATTTCTTTGTAATCTCAGAACCAAATATTGTTCCGAGAGATCTGTTTGTATTTGTTACCTCAATCTCAATCGCGCGCTTTTGTCCGCTCTCAAGTGCGCTCTTAAGCTGTGTCATGATCTCAGTCATATCCTTTGTCTTTGAAAGCTCAAAGTCATATACCTGCTTAGGATCGAATATAACACTCTGCTTTTTGCCGTCAAACGGATTATTAAGTATGCAGTCAAGGTCAATCTTTGACTGTCTCTCGCTTAGATTATCACGCTTCTTTAAGAGATCTCCACGTCCAACGAGCTCATCCACTGTCTTTACGCCAAGCTTTGCCATATACTCACGAAGCTCTTCAGCGATGAAACGCATGAAGTTCTCAACGTACTCCGGCTTTCCTGCAAAGCGCTTACGAAGCTCAGGGTTTTGTGTAGCAATTCCTGCCGGACATGTATCCAAGTTACATACTCTCATCATTACGCAGCCCATTGTTACAAGCGGAGCTGTCGCAAAACCGAATTCCTCGGCTCCAAGACACGCTGCTATTGCCACATCACGGCCACTCATCAGCTTACCGTCTGTCTCAATTCTTACTTTATTTCTAAGACCATTCATAAGAAGAGTCTGGTGTGTCTCTGCAAGTCCAAGCTCCCATGGAAGTCCCGCATTGTGGATTGAGCTGCTAGGTGCGGCTCCTGTTCCTCCGTCGTAGCCTGAGATAAGCACTACCTGTGCTCCGGCCTTTGCAACGCCTGCCGCAACAGTTCCTACACCGGCCTCAGATACGAGCTTGACTGAGATTCTTGCATCTCTGTTTGCATTCTTTAAGTCGAATATAAGCTGCTCCAAATCCTCGATAGAATAAATATCGTGGTGTGGTGGTGGAGAGATGAGTGCAACACCCGGTGTTGAAAGTCTTGTCTTTGCAATCCAAGGATAAACCTTCTTTCCAGGTAAGTGTCCGCCCTCACCCGGCTTAGCACCCTGTGCCATCTTAATCTGAATCTCCTGTGCGCTTGTTAAGTATCTGCTTGTGACACCAAAACGTCCTGAAGCAACCTGCTTGATTGCTGAACAGCGGTTCTTTCCGTCTTTGCCGATTGTGAGACGATCCTTGTCCTCTCCACCCTCACCGGTATTTGATTTTCCGTGCAGATGGTTCATGGCAATTGCAAGTGTCTCATGTGCTTCCTTTGAAATAGATCCGTATGACATAGCACCTGTCTTGAAACGTGTCACAATTGAGTCAACGCTCTCAACCTCCTCGAGCTTGACACCCTTCTTAGGATAGTTGAAATCCATAAGTCCACGGATGTTTGTATTTTTCTCTTCCTCGTCCACAAGTGCTGTGTACTGCTTGAACAGATTGTAGTCACCGCGCTGTGTCGACTGCTGGAGAAGATGGATTGTAGCCGGATTGTACAGATGGTCATCAGCTCCGCTTCTCATCTTGTGTCTGCCCTTGCTGTCAAGTGTAACATCTGTCTCAAGTCCGAGCGGATCGTAGGCCGCAGAGTGAAGCTCATTCACATCGTTCTCGATATCCTGTAATGTAATTCCACCGATACGGCTTACTGTATTTGTGAAATACTTATCAATAACACTCTTGTCAATACCGATTGCCTCAAAAATCTTTGAGCCCTGATATGACTGGATGGTTGAAATACCCATCTTTGCTGCAATTTTTACGATACCTGTGATGATTGCATGGTTGTAATCATCGATTGCTGCATAATAATCCTTGTCAAGCATATGCTCGTCAACAAGCTGCTTAACTGTATCCTGTGCCAGATAAGGGTTGATTGCACTTGCACCAAATCCAAGCAGTGTAGCAAAATGATGAACCTCTCTCGGCTCTCCTGACTCAAGAATGAGAGAAAGAGATGTTCTCTTTTTTGTCTTTACAAGATACTGCTGCAATGCTGCAACTGCAAGCAGTGAAGGAATTGCAACGTGGTTCTCATCAACACCCCTGTCTGAGAGGATAATAATATTGGCTCCGTCCCTGTATGCACGGTCAGCCTCTATATAAAGTCTGTCTACAGCTTTCTCAAGACTTGTGTTCTTGTAATATATAATAGGTAAAACCTCTACCTTAAAGCCATCGGCCTTTAAATTCTTAATCTTCATAAGGTCGGTGTTTGTAAGGATTGGGTTGTTAATCTTAAGTACACGGCAGTTTTCCGGCTTCTCCTCAAGCACGTTTCCGGCCTCACCGATATAGAGTGTGGTTGATGTGACAACCTCCTCACGGATTGAATCGATAGGCGGGTTTGTTACCTGTGCGAAGCGCTGCTTAAAGTAGTTAAATAATGGCTCCCTGTTACCGGATAAAGCTGCAAGCGGTGTATCAGTACCCATGGCTGCTGTGCCCTCAACACCATTTTTAGCCATAGGAAGGATTGAATCCTTGAGTGACTCATATGTGTAACCGAAGGCTCTCTGCATTCTCTGGCGCTCTTCCTTTGTATACTCAGGTACTCTCTGGTTAGGAATCTTTAAATCCTTAAGATTTACCATGTATCTGTCAATCCACTCACCATAAGGCTGCTTGTCTGCATATCTCTCCTTGAGCTCATCATCATCTATGATTTTTCCTGCGACAGTATCCACAAGGAGCATCTTTCCCGGACGGAGACGATCCTTTTTCACTATCTTTGTAGGGTCAATCTCAAGTACTCCGACCTCAGATGAAAGGATAAGATAATCATCATCTGTCACATAGTAACGTGATGGACGAAGTCCGTTTCTGTCAAGCACTGCTCCGACTAAATCACCATCTGAGAATACGATTGAAGCCGGACCATCCCATGGCTCCATCATTGTAGCGTAATACTGGTAGAAATCCTTCTTCTTCTGAGTCATGATTGAATTGTTTGCCCATGGCTCAGGAATCATTATCATAACGGCAAGTGGAAGCTCCATACCACTCATTACCAGGAATTCAAGCGCATTATCAAGCATTGCTGAGTCAGATCCTGCCGCATTGATAACCGGCAAAACCTTCTGGAACTCTTTTTTAAGCTTTGGAGACTCCATGTTCTCCTCACGGGCTGACATCTTGTCAGAGTTTCCAAGAATAGTGTTAATCTCACCATTGTGCACGATAAATCTGTTTGGATGAGATCTCTCCCAGCTTGGGTTTGTATTTGTAGAGAATCTTGAATGTACTGTGGCGATTGCTGACTCATAATCAGGATCCTGTAAATCCATGAAGAACTGTCTGAGCTGCTCTACAAGGAACATTCCCTTATATACGATTGTTCTGCTTGAGAATGAAACCACATATGTATTGTCGTTTGACTGCTCGAAAACACGTCTTGCAACATACAGCTTTCTGTCAAACTCAAGTCCTCTCTCAACATCCTCAGGTCTTTTTACAAAGCACTGCATGATGCATGGCATACAGTCTCTGGCTTTTTTAGAAAGCTTATCAGGCTCTGTAGGCACTTCTCTCCATCCGAGAAATTCAAGTCCTTCCTTCTCCACGATAACCTCAAGCATCTTCTTTGCCTGAATAGTCTTGAACTCATCATTAGGAAAGAAAAACATTCCCACACCGTAATCTCTTTCGTCTCCAAGATCTATTCCAAGTGGCTTTGTAACCTTCTTAAAAAACTTATGAGAAATCTGAAGCAGGATGCCGACACCGTCTCCCGTCTTACCATCAGCGTCTTTTCCGGCTCTGTGCTTTAAGTTCTCAACAATCTTTAAAGCATTCTCGACTGTCTCATGTGTTTTGATACCTTTGATATTTACTACTGCACCAATTCCACAGTTATCATGCTCATAGCGTGGATCATATAATCCCTTAGCTGTGGCTGTGCTTTCATTCCATTGTTTACTCATAGGTTCTTCCTTTCCTAGTGTAAATTTGTTAACGGATAACTTATTAAGAAGTGAATCATTTCCTGTTTATGATTTTACAACGATGAAAGCCCAATGTAAATAGTTTTTTTCTCGCTATTGTCTGATTATTTGATAACTTAACATTATAAAGTTATTTTTCTGGCTATAGTCGCATTTTTATCTTTTTTATAAGGGTATACGCACAATTCACTTTTTAAAATCCCAAAACTTTTTTCAATAAAGCAAGGCATGAAACACTGTTTCAGCAAATTGTGTCTGAATTGTGTATACTTTACAGTAACTTTTCTTGGCTGATATCATAAAAAATCAGCTATACTTTTTATTGTATAGCTGATTTTTATAAACATCCGGTAACTATCCTAAATCGCATTGCTCATATTCGTAAAACTGCACGATACTCGTATTTTGTCTGCACTCCTTTTCGGTCCATGCTAAACAGTTCCTTCTGTATGCTTCGCATAATAATAAAATATCACAGCACCAACACCAAGGCACACGACAGATACCACCCATGCCATTACACTGCCATCAACAGTCCACTTCAAAATACCGGTCTCTGTCCTTATGACTGCAAACGCATTTGCGGTAATATGACCAATCATAGCCGCATACACATGCCCTGACTTATACATAAAAGCTGCAAGCATCAGGCCAAGTAAAAAAGCATAAACAAACTGCACTATATTAAAATGAATGAGTCCAAACAAAAGCGCCGACAAAAATACCGCCTGTGGCACATTCATTATTTTGCGCATATTTCCAAATACAATGCCTCTGAAAACAAGCTCCTCCATAATCGGAGAAAGAATTGCCGAGCCAATCAGCTCAATTACAAGAGTGCTTGCATAAAAGCTCTCATTCGCCCTGGCATATCCTTCTGAGAGCCCGATAAGCGGTGACATGGTGATGATATTATTGAGCGCAAATGAAATGAAAAGTGTAATCACAATCACCCAAAGCACATTTATAAAAAATGCCCTGTCTATCTTTGGTTTTTTAACAAACATCTGCTGTGTCGGCTTATAGCTTGCAAAATACATAAATGGTATTGTAATTGCTGCAGATATTATCTGCGCTATCATGTATGTCGAAGCTGTGTGTCCGATGAACGCAAAAATAAAGTACATTGCGCTCAGAAAAACAATGTAGTAAAGCACAATCGGGACAATTATTTCCCACACTATCGCTCTTAATTTTAAATTCTTATTCATGAAATCCCATTCCTATCTACTGTTTATAACCTCAGGTCTCAATGCATTGCATTTTCATAAAAGCTAATCGAAAAGCTTGGAAATCACATCCGGAAGCTGCCTTAAATCATCTATCACAGCTTTTGCTCCTGCACTCACCATCTCGTTAACATCGCCGAAGCCAAAGCTTACCGCTATGCTTGGCACATCGACACGGTTTGCCCCCTCAATGTCAAACATAGTATCTCCGATTAAACACATCTCATTCCTTGGAATGTCTGACCACCGGCGCATCACCTCGTTAAGCACCTCTTCCTTTGTATCTATCCTGCCGTCAAATGTCGCTCCGACCACCTCATCAAATATATCCAGTATTCCAAAATGCTCCAAAATACGCTCACACGATTTTTCCGGCTTCGATGATGCAAGTCCTATCCTATATCCGGCTGTTTTAAGCGCCTCTATGCATTCCTTGGCTCCCGGAAAAAGCGAACATTCAAATATACCTATTTTGTTATAGCGCTCTCTGTACTTTTTGACCGCTTCAAGTGCTCTCTCCTTAGTAAATCCGTAATGCTCCATAAATGTGATTATGAGCGGCGGTCCTATAAAGAAAAACAGGCTGTTTCTGTCCGGCTCATCTATGCCAAAGTGTGAAAGTGCATATTGTGCCGACTTTGTGATGCCCTCTGATGAGTCAATCAGCGTTCCGTCCAAATCAAATAATATTGCTTTCATTTGTTATCTCCATTGCTCTAAATTTATTGTACTTTTAATTAAAATGCTAGGTCAGTATCTCATTTAACACTCGTCCGACAGCATCGGCAAACTCGTTGATACTCTTTATCTTCACGAGACTTCTGCCGAATATCTTTGTTGCAAGCTCACTGTCATGCGCACTTCCCATGAAGATGCCAATTACGTCTATTCCATGGTTTTTAAGCCTCTGCACCTCATTTACAGTGTCCTTAACAGCAAGAGCATCAGTGTACTCCCTGTCCTTATAAAAGGCTCCCTCCCCTGCTATCTGATCATCCTGGGGACTTGCATCCGAAAACATGAAAAGTAACTTCTTGGGCTTTGGACTTAGCTCCATCAGATGTGATGCCGCGCGCAGCGCAAGGCCATCCCTGTTATTTCCTGCCGCAACAAAATGAAACAGCTCATCCTCCACACCATAATCATCATATTCCTTAAAAATATGCATCACCGTGTAGCCTCTTATGCTGCAGTATGAGTAAATCTGCACCGGTATGCCACAATTTGTCAGGCTCTTTGACAGTACATATGCCTGTGCCGCTATTTTCTGCTGCATCTGTTTTCTGGAAGAAGACGCATCCATCAGTATGTCGACAGAAAAGCCCGGCGTCTCCACCTCATCTTTTCGCTCAAAAACACGCGGATTGTCCAAGTACAGGGCCTTCCATACTCTCGCAGGCTTTATACGGCCGTGTGTTGAAGCATCCATAAATGTCTCATCTGCTGTCTCCAGGTGCATTCTAAGGCTTTCTGTAAGTCTCCTTATACTGTTTTGATACACTGCCATGTTTTTTTCAAAATGCTCTTTATTCTTGTCGTATTGTATGGCTGTCTCTTTTGTAAATGCAAGAATTTCCCTGCGCTCTCTTTTGTTGTCAATCTCATCAGGTATAGTCTGCTTTTTCTCCGATGAAATACCTCTGGTAAAAAGCAAGTGACAGTTTTTGTGATTTCCTACACAGAGCTTTTTCTCCATCTCGGCCTGCTGCCTGTCAGAATACATGCTTTTTCCAAAGCAGGCTGTCACATACCGCTTCGCTTCTATTGGATCTCTCTGCAGTGCAAACTGCAGCAGATATCTCTTTGAATGCTCCATAGACAAAGCTGCTGTGTCCGAGGCCATATTTTTATCATAAAAACTATTCGCTCTGACATACTGTGTGCTGACTTTTCCTATTGAGTGAAATGCTCCTGCTACCTTCTGTAAAAAATATATGCCCTGCGGCTTTACCACCTTTATCGGCTTATACGAGAAATACTTCCACAGATTTTCTCTCGTTTTCACTATAATCTCATCCGTTGTCATATCAGGTGTAAAACAAAAAGCATGCAGTATCTCTTCATCCTCTTTGCAAAGACCTAAGGGTTTTCCAAGTATCCTTCTACAATGTGCATTTCTGATTATATCAATCCTCGAATACTCCCTGTTTTTATTGACTCCTGCAAGGCTCTTTTTCGCGTACTCAAGCCTTAAATCATATAAGGCAGGCCTCGTTTGTCTCTCCTTTTCATACAGGGCATTTTCCAAACCTATCCATAAAAGACCCTCATAAAGCATAGCGTTTTTTCCTGTCAGCTGATTGAATAAGTCATCTATCTTGTCATGCTCATACCACTTGTATTCAAGCCCAATAATCAGATTCAGATAAATATCAGCGGATCCATCAGGTGCAAATGCCAGAAAAAGCGGCTCTATGTCATAGTCACAGGCCGCCATCCATATGAAGTTTCTTGCTCTTTTTGCTTCCTTTATATCCTGTTCTTCCATATGTTCCATTCCTTCATATGTCACAAGCTCATATCAACAAAACAGCTGCTCTCCGCTCATCTTCCTTGAGATTCTTGCACGGATTGTATCACGGATAAGAGTCTGTTCATACTCATCAAAGCTCTTGTTTGTTATCCCCATATCCAGAGCTGTATATATATTTAAGCCCTTTTCCATCATACCAATTGAACCGATGAGACCACGCAGATCAAGTGCCTTTGATGATATTTCGCCATTTTTGCACTTGGTATGCAGTTCAAGAAATACCTCCGCAAGCTCATTTGCTCCCGCTTCACGTATTGCAGGATAATGCTCCTTTATGAGCTTCACAAGGCTCTCTTTTGAAATCATAGGCATCCGGATTACCGCAAAACGTGATACAAGGGCCTCATTCAGCTCCTTTGTGCCTGCATAGCCGTAATTCATCGTGGCAATAAATCTTGTTGCCGGATGAAGCGACAGTCTGTCATAGCCCGGCACATCTATTGTACGTCTGAAATCAAGTGTGGCATGAAGCACTGCCATAGCCTCACTTTTTGCCATATTTATCTCGTCAAGCACCGCAAAGCCGCCTGTTTTTGCGGCTGTATACACAGGTCCCGGCCTGAAGGTTACCTCTCCGGTGCGAAAAGTATCGGTTCCGATAAGTGATGCTGCATCCATATTTACGTGAAATGACACATCCCAGCGTGGTCTGTTAAATACACCTGCCAGATTTTCTGCGAAAAGATTCTTTCCTGTGGCCTTTTCTCCTACTAAAAGCAGATTTTCTCCACACAAAACAGCTGTTATAGCCTGTTCCCACACATCGCTTCCGTAATAAAACTGTGTAGGCACAGGGATTCTTGACTCATACTCCTTGTCCACCGGATACTGCGAACGAAACTTTTCAATTTCCTTAATCAGATTTTCTGAAATGCCAAGCTCTCTTAATTTGTCCAACAAGCTCATCGCTTCCTTTCATGTCAGATATTTTAACTGTTCCAGGCCATACATACTCAAAACCGTACACAGTTTATGCTTTACGTTATATTGTCATGCGATATATTATTTCTTCACGCCCTTAGTGTCACGGTTTGCAATGTGCAGCCTGTGAAGCGCCACCTGCTTACCCTTTACCTCGACCTCTTTTTCCTCCTGGTCATTAAGCAGATAAATGTCAGTAAGCTCATCCTCTCTGTCAAGCCTCATTCCCCTGACACCTACTGCTGCCTTTTTCTTTTCAGGAATAGTGCCACAGTCGATTCGAAGGAACATCTCCTTCTTTGAACGCATTACCATTGTAGCATTCTCTGAAAGCATGTCAACAAATAACAGCTCATCATCATCCATGAGCTTTGTAGCCTGCGAGGTCCTTCGTGTCACCACAAACTCGGCACCATCCACTAGCTTTATCATGGCTGACTTCGTTCCAAATATAAGCTTGTGCTTTTCAACATCCATAAGAGGTGCTATAAATACTATATCCTCCTTACTGCTGTCATAGTTGCTTACATTGTCAATAGGTGTGCCCTTGTCACGGAATTTGCCGTAAGGCAGGTCTAACACCTTGACAAGATGCATGTTTCCGTTGTTTGTGAAAATGCACAGCTTATCTATATTTTTGACCTTCAATATCAGCTTGTTCTCTGCGTCGGCTGTCTCTTTGTTTCTATCATAGGTTGAAGTATCTACTGTCTTCACATAGCCGAAGCGGTCCATAAGCAGCACTACATCCGATACCTCAAGCTCTTTTTTGACCACAACAGCTTCCTCGAGATTGTCAAGCTCCGTGCGTCTGTCCCTTGCATACTCCTTGCGGAACGCTTTAAGCTCCTTCATAATGACCTTTGCCATGGATGAGCGATGCTCTAAAATATCGCTGTACTCTGCAATCTTTGCCCTGGTCTCCTCGTGCTCCTTAATCAGAGCCTCAATTTCGAGTCCAATCAGCTTGTACAGACGCATTTCAAGGATAGCAGCTGCCTGACGCTCAGTAAAGCAAAGCTGGGCTGCCATGGCTTCTGAAGCCTTTGACTTGAATTTAATCCCCTCTGTCTCTCCGTTTATGAGACATGCCTTTGCCATTTTCTGGTCACGGCTTCCTCTTAATATTTCAATAATCAGATCTATCACGTTACAGGCCTTTATGAGTCCCTGCTGTATTTCTTCTTTCTCCTGCTCCTTTGCAAGAAGTGTCTCATACTTTCTTTTTGCAATCTCATACTGGAAATTGACATGATGCCTTATGATGGGTACAAGACCAAGCGTCTCAGGTCTTCCATTTGCGACAGCCAGCATATTTACACCGAAAGTGTCCTCCAGCTTTGTCTTTTTATACAAAAGGTTCTTAAGTGCCTCAACATCAGCACCTTTTTTAAGCTCTAAGACAATTCTTATTCCCTCTTTCGATGACTGGTTGGTTATATCCACAATATCCGTTGTCGCTTTTGACTCGACAAGTGAATAGACATCATTTAAGAATTTTCCTATATTGGCACCAATCATTGTGTATGGAATTTCCGTAATGACAAGCTTGTCCTTTCCTGCCTTCCCCTTCTCTATTTCGATTCTTCCACGGATTTTTATCTTTCCCTGTCCGGTCTCATATATTGCTGCAAGATCATCCTGATTTGCAACAATGCCTCCTGTCGGAAAATCAGGCCCCTTTATATACTGCATCATCTCAGCTGTGGTGATATCAGGATTTTTCATATAAGCAATCACACCGTCCACCACCTCGCCAAAATTGTGTGGCGGAATGCTTGTAGCCATGCCGACTGCTATACCCTCAGCTCCATTTATCAAAAGGTTCGGCACCTTGACCGGAAGCACCTCTGGCTCTTTTTCTGTCTCGTCGTAGTTTGGAATGAAATCAACCACATTTTTGTCTAGATCAGCAAGATATGCTTCCTGTGTGATTTTTTGAAGTCTTGCCTCAGTATAACGCATGGCAGCGGCTCCGTCTCCTTCGATTGAACCAAAATTACCGTGTCCATCGATAAGCGGCATGCCCTTTTTGAAGTCCTGTGCCAAAACAACCATCGCATCATAGATCGATGAATCGCCGTGTGGATGATATTTACCCATTGTATCACCGACTATACGCGCACTCTTTCTATATGGCTTGTCGTACCTGATGCCCAGCTCATGCATATCATAAAGTGTACGCCTTTGTACAGGCTTAAGCCCATCGCGCACATCCGGCAGGGCTCTTGCTATAATGACACTCATCGCATAATCAATATATGATTTCTGCATCAGCTCCGAATATTCGGTCTGAATTATATTGTTGTCTACATTGTTATCTATATTTCTATCCATGTTTTTCTCCAATTATAAATACTGCTTACACTATTCAGAACCACTGAGAAGCAAAAGCAGAAGCGTCATGCTTACACATCCAGCTCCGCGTCATGCGCATGCTCGTATATGAACTCTTTTCTCGGTGGCACATCACTCCCCATAAGCAGTGATGTCACATCATTTGCCAGGCGCCCATCCTCTATTTCAATACGCTTTAACATCCTTGTTGCGGGATTTAGTGTGGTATCCCAGAGCTGATCCGCATCCATCTCTCCAAGACCCTTATATCTTTGCAACGTAAACTTGCCTGTATGTGTCTTTCTGTACTTGTCAAGCTCCGCATCGTCATACAAATATTTTTCCTCGCCCTTTGACGGAATAGCCTTGTAAAGCGGAGGCATGGCAACATATACATGTCCCTCTAAAATAAGCTCAGGCATAAACCTGAAGAACAGAGTCAAAAGCAGTGTGGAGATATGAGCTCCGTCCACATCGGCATCAGCCATAACGATGATTTTGTCATAGCGAAGCTTTGTTATATCAAAATCATTTCCATACCCTTCCGAAAATCCGCAGCCAAACGCATTTATCATTGTCTTTATTTCAGCGTTTGCAAGTACCTTATCAATACTTGCCTTTTCAACATTCAAAATCTTGCCTCGAATCGGCATGATTGCCTGAAACATACGGTTTCTTGCCATCTTTGCCGAGCCTCCGGCCGAATCTCCCTCGACTATGAAAATCTCGCACTTAGAAGCATCCCTGCTCTCACAGTTTGCAAGCTTTCCGTTTGAATCAAAGGAAAACTTCTGCTTTGTGAGCAGATTGGTCTTTGCCTTCTCCTCCGCTTTTCTAATCTTTGCGGCCTTCTCAGCACATGATATTACCGTCTTTAAAACCTCAAGATTCTTGTCAAAATAAAGCGGTACCTCATCATTTGTCACCTTGGCAGTTGCACGGTTTGCATCCTGATTGTCAAGCTTTGTCTTTGTCTGACCCTCGAATCTAGGGTCAGGATGCTTTACTGACACTACAGCAGTCATGCCGTTTCTGACATCTGCTCCGTTGAAATTCGCATCCTTGTCCTTTAATATACCAAGCTCTCTGGCATATGAGTTTATAATACCTGTAAAGGCTGTCTTAAAGCCTGTGATATGTGCTCCACCCTCAGAATTGTATATATTGTTGCAAAAACCAAGAATATTCTCATGGAACTCGCTTGTATACTGAAAAGCCACCTCAACCTTTATATTCTCACTCTCTCCTGTAAAGTAAATGACATCATGCAGCTTTTCTATATTTTTATTTAAATCCTTTACAAAACCGATAATACCCTCAGGCTCATGATACTCAATATGCTCTGTCTCATCGCCTCGTTTATCCTCGTATATGATTGTAAGCTTCGGATTGAGATACGCAGTCTCCTTAAGTCTGTTCTTTACATCCTCTTCCTTGAATCTAGTCTTCTCAAAAATCTCCGGGTCAGGCAGAAAATTAATCCTTGTTCCTGTCTTTTTGGTTTTACCTATAGTAGGAAGCAGGCCATTTTCAAGCTCCACAACAGGAACACCCTTTTCATATCTGTCATGGTGGATAAAGCCATCTCTGCTTATCTCCACATCCATATATGTGGATAGTGCATTTACAACCGACGAACCAACTCCGTGCAGACCTCCACTGGTCTTGTATACAGAATTGTCGAATTTTCCTCCGGCGTGCAGTGTAGAAAATACAACTCGTGCCGCAGAAACGCCCTTTGCATGCATACCTACAGGTATTCCACGTCCGTTATCCTCCACCGTACACGAACCGTTTTTCTCAAGAGTTACCCTTATGGTATCACAGGCACCTGCGAGATGCTCATCTACTGAGTTGTCCACAATCTCATATATCAGATGGTTTAGTCCCTTGGTTGTGACACTTCCTATATACATACCCGGTCTTTTTCTGACTGCCTCAAGTCCTTCTAAAATTGCTATGCTCTTCTCATCGTATGTTTGCTTCTTGGCCATACTTGTCTCCTACTTCTTTAAATTGCGTAATAATTATATTATCTGCCCTGCCTGCTATCCTTGATATGTGCTAACACCATCGTAGCTATTTTGAATATCATAGCATCATCAAAGGTTCTTATATCAAGCCCTATCGCCTTCTCAATACGCTCAAGTCTGTAAACAAGCGTATTTCTATGCACATAAAGCTGTCTTGCAGTCTCTGAAATGTTCAGATTGTTCTCGAAGAACTTGGAGATTGTAGACATTGCCTCCTCATCATCAAGTATCTGTGGCACCTCGTCACCAAAAACCTCACGGATAAACATCTCACACAGGCTCATTGGAAGCTGATAAATAAGTCTTCCTATGCCCAGCCTGTCATATGCCATAATTTCCTTTTCCACATAAAACAGCCTGCCAACCTCAAGCGCCATTTTTGCCTCCTGATAAGACTCTGCAATCTTTGGAAGAACATCCGTCGGATTGCCATAGCCCACCCGTACCTTAATCATAGCCTCTGCAAGCAGATTGTCAACCAGACTTCCTGCAATAGATGAAAGCTTTTCCTGAAGCTTAGCCTGATCTATGTCCTCAACATCCTTTACCAGCACTACATTATGTTCATCCATCGCCACCACAAAATCACCGCTTCTGATATCAGCCAGATTCTTTACAAGCTCAACAGCTATCTCATTGCAGTTCTTTCCGGTATCTATAACATATACTACTCGTTTTCTGTTTTCTATATGTAATTTCTTGGCACGGTTTATTATATCAGAACCAAGCATATTGCCAAGAAGAATATTCTGAATAAAATTATTTCTGTCATATCGCTCTGACTCACCAAGCACAAGTGTACGAAGCTGACAAACTGCCATCCTGCCTATTACAAGATTCTCACTCGTATACTGACAGAACATTACAAGCACATACTCAAGCTCTGAATCAATTTCAACCGCAAATGCTACTGCATCATTTTTTTCCCTAACATCCTCTTCGGATACTATAAACTCCTTCACAAAAATGTCGCTATGTTCCGGTTCTTCCACCGTACCTGTCAGATGCTTTCCCTTGGCTGAGTATAAAATCGCATCAAACGAAGTAATATTTTTTATTTCCTCAAGTGATTTTTTCAGTTTCTGATTCGTAATCATATTCCTATCCTCTCATTACTGTTCTGACGCAGACAAGTAAAAAGTCTCTACAAGTCATAAGCTGTAACCTTGCTATAATTTAACACCGTAACTTAACTTTTCAGAACCTCACATACATTCGCAAAAGAAAACCGGGTGTAAATTATACACCCGGTCTGTCAATTTACAACTATTTAATTTTAACGAACTAGTTGGTAATTGTCAATTCAGTTTCTTTATCAAATACATGAATCTTGTGTGGATCAAATGCAAGCTCAATGTGATCACCGTAACGAGCTGTTGTATCTGAATCAACTCTTGCTGACATATTTGCGCCTGCAACTGTGAAGTATAATAATACCTCTGCACCAAGTAACTCATATCCTGTAACATCTGAATCAATCTTGCATGTAGCAAATTTATCAAGATGCTCTGCTGAATCGTAGATATCCTCAGGTCTGATACCGAATACTACGTTCTTTCCTGCATAACCGCCATCGATAAGCTTCTTAGCCTTTGCCTCTGGAAGCTCAACCTGGTATTTATCGAATTTAAGGAATGCCTTTGCTCCCTCAACAACACACTGAGCATCTACAAAGTTCATCTGTGGTGATCCAATGAATCCTGCAACGAACAGGTTGTTTGGCTGATTGTAAAGCTTCTGTGGGCTGTCTACCTGCATGATAACACCATCTTTAAGAACAACGATTCTTGTTCCAAGTGTCATAGCCTCTGTCTGATCATGTGTAACGTAGATGATTGTTGCACCTAATCTGTTATGTAATGAAGAAATCTCAGATCTCATCTGTACACGAAGCTTTGCATCAAGGTTTGATAAAGGCTCATCCATAAGGAATACCTTAGGATTACGAACGATTGCACGACCCATGGCAACTCGCTGTCTCTGTCCACCTGAAAGAGCCTTTGGCTTACGGTCTAATAATTTCTCAAGGTCAAGGATTCTTGCTGCCTCCTCAACTTTTGCCTTAATCTCATCCTTTGGAACTTTTCTAAGCTTAAGTCCAAATGCCATGTTGTCAAATACTGTCATATGTGGGTAAAGAGCGTAGTTCTGGAATACCATTGCGATATCACGATCCTTTGGCTCTACGTCATTCATAACCTTTCCGTCGATGATAAGCTCTCCTGAAGAAATCTCCTCAAGACCTGCGATCATACGAAGTGTTGTTGATTTTCCACATCCTGAAGGTCCTACGAAGATGATAAACTCTTTATCTTCTACTTCAAGGTTGAAATCCTTAACTGCCTCAAATCCGTTTGGATAAACTTTGCAAACGTTCTTTAATGATAAACTTGCCATTTTAAAAATACCTCCTAAGTATTATGTACATATATGTAACTGTTCAGTGCCTTGACTGTCTGTTACCTTGTTTCTTTGTATCTTTATAATACAAAACATATCGTCAATTGGCTATAGTCAATCCGCCAAATAATTTAACGTGTTGTTGTCATTATGACGAAACACAGTCTGATATCGAAACAATTACAAGGTAATTACTGCAATAAACGTACTAATTACAGCTTAGAATATCCAAAGCCATTGACCATAGCCTCAATCGGCAGCCCCTTCTTGCAGAATGGACACTCTGTAACAGGATATGTCTGGTAGTTTACCACATCATCGTCATCAAACAGCTTATCAATCTTTACTCCATTGACCTCATCGATGGTTGAGAATATGGACGCAATACATGTGACCATACCGCCATAATAGTTGATACACTCCATCGCTCTTCTGATCGTCTCACCTGTCGTGGTAGTTGCCAGAAGAAGTACAACATGCTTGCCATCTATAGCGCCCTTATTGTTATCCCTGAAAAGCATCTGTCCGTTGTTAATCTCAGGCGATACAACGTAAATTGTCTCGTGCTTGTTCACAGACATAAGTCCGTTTCTCTCAATCTCCTGGCTTAAGAATGCACCAATCATTTCTGTTCCATCCATACATACGATTGTATCTATATATGAATGATGCGGTACCTTGGTGTAAAGAGCCTTTGCTGCTTCCTTCGCCTCGGACACACGGGTCTTGATGCTTGTCACATCTACATAATAATTAATATGCGAATGACTTGTAGCGAAATGTCCCGGTATAGCGTGTAAGTTTAAGCCTGCACTCTCCTTTGATTTAAATTTTACAATACGATTTTCCATGATAAGTCCCCCTTTTCAAGTAAAGATTTGTTTTAATTGTAACTCATTTGTGATTAATTAGCGCCTGTAGAACCGAATCCACCGGCACCGCGCTTCGTATCTGAAAGCTCTGATACCTCATTAAACTCAACAGCCAGATATGGCATGACCACAAGCTGCGCTATACGATCTCCGGGATTAATAGTGCGTGCCTGCGTTCCATCATTGTGAAGAGCCACAATATACTCTCCCCTGTAATCACTGTCACACACACCCACGCAGTTTGCCGGGCGAAGTGCCTGCTTTGCAGCTAAACCGCTTCTGGCAAAAACTGCCCCAAAATATCCGTCAGGAATCTCTATCGAAAGCCCCGTGCCTATCTTTGCTGTCTCATGTGGCTCAACGACAAGCTCCTTAGTAATGTCGGCATATAAATCATAGCCTGCTGCATATTCACTTCCCCTTGTAGGGATTTTGGCTGTGGTTGTCAATTTTTTTATATTTATTTTCATTTTATAATTTCCCCTGATGCAATTTTATATATGACTGTCTATAGCCATTTATTACCCAACCTGTTAACTAATTATTTCCACTCCAGACTTGAGTGCTCAATCTTCCTGTCACGAAGCATAAGCTCTGAGACAGCCTCCTTTGCCGGCTTATCCTCAAAAAGCACTCTGTTTACTTCCTCGATAATCGGCATCCTTACATCATATTTTTCTGCAAGGGCAAGTGCTGCCTTTGCTGAATATATGCCCTCTACAACCATCTTGACTTCTTTTGTTGCTTCATCCATTGTGTGTCCCTGACCTATGAGCATTCCGGCCTTTCTATTACGGCTGTGCCGACTCTCACATGTAACAATAAGGTCTCCGATACCTGTCAGTCCAAAAAGTGTCTCCGCCTTTGCTCCCATCTCAATCGCAAGCACAGATATTTCTGCAATTCCTCTGGTAATAAGTGCTGCCTTTGTATTATCCCCATAGCCAAGTCCGTCTGCCATGCCTGCTGCAAGTGCTATGACATTCTTGAGGGAGCCTCCAAGCTCCATTCCAAGCACATCAGGACTGGTATACACACGAAATACCTCATTCATAAAAAGATCCTGTACTATCTCAGCGGTCTTCTGTGTCCTTGCTCCTGCAACAACAGTCGTAGGAAGCAGCTGTCCGACCTCCTCTGCATGTGAAGGTCCACACATTACAGCCACATCAGCGCAAGGTATCTCACTCTCTACCACATCAGATATGGTCATAAGAGTGTTTTCTTCAATTCCCTTTGCCACACAGACAATTATCTGTCCTTCCTTAACAAACGGAGCCATTTTTACTGCTGTGCTTCTGGTGAATACAGAAGGTACCGCAAGTACAAGTATATCGTTATCTTTGATTGTTTCCTCTATATCTGTTGTAAAGGTAATACTATCCGGAAGCTTTACCCCAGGAAGCTTATCAATATGCTCATGCTTCTCTTTAAGCATCTCAATCTCGCTCTCCACGATTGACCATATTTCAACAGAATGTCCGTTATTTGCAAGCACCAGGGATAATGCTGTTCCCCAGCTTCCTGCACCTATAATACCTACTCTACTCATTTTCTATGCCTCGTATTTTATATAATTATTATAATCAAAAACTATTATTTACTTTGCCTTCTGACCAAATTTATTTTCAGTTCCGCTTAAAAGTCTCTTGATATTGGCTCTGTGTCGCCAGATAGCCATCGCCGTAAAACAAGCAGCAAGTATATCAAACTCGACCGCATAATTGCCACTTACTCCAAGCAGCCCCATATGGTTAAACACAATTGCCTGAATCAGAAACGATATAACAACCAGTATAGAACCAAGCGAGACATATCTTGTTATGGCTACAGCAAGAATAAACAATACCAAACATATCGGAGCCGCAATCGGACATACAGCAAGTATCACACCTGATGTACATGCTATTCCCTTTCCTCCCTTGAAATTGAGAAAGAACGGAAAATTGTGTCCAAGCACCGCTCCAAAGCCTGCATACAGCTCTATGCATTTAACAGCCTGTGGATATGTATTTCTATATATGAAATAAAATATCAAAACCGCTATGATTGCCTTGAACAAATCACCAAAGAAGGTAACTGCACCGGCCTTCCATCCAAGTGTCCGAAGCGTATTGGTGGTGCCTGAATTACCGCTTCCATGCTCTCTTACATCTATTCCATGTGCCTTACCATAAAAATAGCCGGTCTGAAAGGTTCCAAAAAAATAGCCTACGACCAATGCTAAAATCCTAGCCAGTATCATTTTACTCATTTTCCTTTCGTTCTCTCGTAATAAACTTAAGTGCAGTTCCTCTGAAACCAAATGTATCCCTGATTCTGTTCTCAAGATATCTGGTATATGAGAAATGCATAAGATTCTTGTCGTTTACAAAGATTACAAAGGTAGGCGGCTTAACCGAAACCTGAGTCACATAGTATATCTTAAGTCTCTTGCCCTTGTCTGTCGGCGGCTGCTGCATGGCAACTGCCTCCGTAACGATCTCATTTAACACTCCTGTTGCAACACGCATTGAGTTATTTTCTATAACAACATCGATGAGCTCAAATATCTTGTTGAGTCTCTGACCTGATTTTGCCGAAATAAACAGTATCTCTGCATATGGTATAAAGCTTAATATCTGTCGGATTTTCTCTGTGTGCTGCTTTACGGTATTATTATCCTTTTCAATGGCATCCCATTTATTGACAGCAATGATAATTCCCTTGCCTCTTTCGTGGGCAATACCCGCAATTTTAGCATCCTGCTCAGTAACTCCCTCTGTAGCATCTATCACTACAATGACAACATCAGCTCTCTCAACTGCGGAAACTGCACGTATAATACTGTATCGCTCTATATCCTCTTTTATCTTATTCTTGCGCCTGAGACCGGCTGTATCGATAAATATATACTCCTTACCATCATATTTTATGGCTGTATCGATAGCATCTCTTGTGGTGCCTGCTATATCTGACACTATTACCCTGTCCTCACGGGCAAGCTTGTTGATAAGTGATGACTTACCTACATTAGGCTTACCTACTATAGCAACCCTCGGTCTGTCATCCTCATCGTTCTGCTTAGATGAATCCGGAAAATGCTTTACAACCTCATCAAGCATATCTCCAAGTCCGAGCATCGAAGCTGCAGATATAGGATGTGGATCACCAATTCCTAAGTTATAAAACTCATACACATCAGTCATATACTTTTCAAAGCTGTCCACCTTATTGACAACTAATACAACCGGCTTGTGTGAACGACGAAGCATATCCGCTACCTTTGAATCGGAATCAACAAGTCCCTGCTTCACATCTGTAATAAAAATAATAACATCTGCGGTGTCTATAGCAATCTGTGCCTGCTCTCTCATCTGTGACAGTATCACGTCTCCGGATTCCGGCTCAATACCACCTGTATCAATCATGGTAAAATTATAATCAAGCCATGATACATCTGCATAGATTCTGTCTCTTGTGACACCCGGAGTGTCCTTTACTATAGATATCCTCTCTCCTGCAAGCGCATTGAAGAGAGTAGATTTTCCAACATTTGGACGGCCAACGATGGCCACTACTGGTCTGCTCATATACTCTCCTGTTCTAAATTCATATTAGATTATAGACTAATTGTAACTATTCAAAATAATGATAGAATAATAAACAAAACATCTATAACAGAGTAATTATATCACAATACCATTTACAGAGACAACTATTCATATGTCAAAAGTGGTTCTTTTGATGAAATTAATCCATTTTCTTTAAGAACAGCTATCAGATTAGTACAGTTTTCGCCAAAACTAATGTTGACCGAATACGTTTCAATACCATCGGAACGGGCATCCCCAAAATCAGAATACTCCTTTGTCACACCCAGTATATCCAACAGCTCCTCATACCATGTGAAGCCATAGACATTCCAGCTTTTTCCAATCCTGTTGCCCTTTGGCACTGTAAAATTCAGCATAAGATCGTACATATAGCTGTTATCCTTATCCACTCCGTCAAGCATTCTCTTCAAATTATATTCCTGCATTACACCGGCCTCAACATCCTTCTTTACAGCCTCAAAAATATCCGCTGCAACTTTTCCGTTAAAGCTCTCATTCAGCACATCTACATATTTATCATCATACTGCTCTGCCGAGCCATTGATAAAGGTAATATCTGTCGTATCACACTGCATTATGGCATTAATAATATTCTGTGGTTTATTTTCCTCCGCCATAATCGCCCTGCACTGCTTATGTGGATTAAAATCATCGGTTGTATGATATACACGGTTGACCTTTTCTCCGTTTTTTAATGTATATGAGATCGTAATATTCCAGGAATCATTATATCTCTTTTTAAAATAATCCTTTTTCTGCGCCATAAGTATCTTTTGAGTCTCTAAAATCTTTTCAACATCCTTTCCCTCCAGGTTGATATCAAAATCTATGGTTATACTGGCAGAATCAATATCAGCAAGCTTCGGTATATAATTTTCCTGCACATTTCCGTAAACTGTTATACCTCCAAATACAACTACAACAAACCCACCAAAAGCAATGATTTCCTTAAATAGTGCTTTAGAAAAAATTTTAAAATTCTTCCTTATAATCATCTCTAAAAGTAAGAAAGCTATGATTCCAAGCACCACTGCAAGCATCATAATTGCAGGAACGCCAATGCTGATTCTAAGTCCAAGCAAAAGCGACGCTGTGACAGTAGATAAAATCAGTCCCCCAAGACAGCCAAGCACCCATCTGAAAACCGGCTTAAGTTTTGGAATGGCAATAAAGCTTCCTGCATTTTCCAAATCTCTGTGCTTATAAATCTTATAAGAAATAAAGTATATAACTGCCGCCGCGATGACATAGACTACGATAGTGTTTGTACCTCTGAAGGTATATTTAATACAGTAATAATCATCCCCTGCTTTCTTCATGCCAGGATGAAATCCTACACGATTGAGAAGCTGCAACATGGGTGCAAACCACGTAACACTTATTTTCCTTACAAATTCCATATATGGAAGCCCGTATGATACATATGTGAGCACATTGGCAATGGCAATAACCGCTCCTCCATACAGAAGATTGACAACCGCATACATCACCGCCACAGAAACCAGCTGTCCCGTAATCATTGCGCACAGACACACCAGGCTGTACATAAAAAATGATATTCCCATTGCAGCAAGCAGATTGATTCCAATATGTACCACCTTAGTATTTCCATATGATATACATATAACAAACGACATAATGTACTTAATTATCTGCGGAATCCACATAAACAGCAGACCTGTCAACACATTAGTCGAAAAAAGCTGCCGCCTTGTCACAGGCATAGAGTGAATCATATTACAAGCTCTCGAATTATACAGGTAACTGAACATTGCCATGCCTGTAACCAATGCCATGACAAAAATGAAAATCATATCCGCCTCCATGCTGATAGCCGGGGATATGATATCAAGCATATACTTATGCCAGTTTTTGCCATAAATAAACTCTGCATTCTTAAATCTGCTCCACATGGAAAACGGACCGTTGAGTAATAGCACTATTGTATACAGTGTCCAGATTGGCCAGTAAAGTTTTACATTCTTTTGCAGCATTGTTCTATTAATAAATGATATCTTTGACTTCATAGTCCTCTCCTCCCATCTCATAGATAAATATTTCCTCCAGAGTAAGAGGCAGTACATCCACTACCTGCGGACTGTCTTTGCCATCTGTAATCGCCTTTACTACAGCATCAGGCTCTCCACGTACTATAACAGTGTATACTCTTCCTATATTTGACATATGAAGTACTTTAAAATCCTGTGGTATCTTAGGCATACCATACGGACACGCAATCTGAATCTTTGAAATATTGCCCTGCAGCTCCGTAAGTGACCTCTCTATCATAATCTTTCCATTATTAAGAATCCCTACATGATCACATACATCCTCCAGCTCACGCAGATTATGGGACGATACAACAACTGTGGTATTATTAGCAGCCACATCATCAAGCATGATAGACCATATCTGTCTTCTCATAACAGGATCAAGCCCATCAACAGGCTCATCGAGCACAATAAGCTTTGGTTTACAGCACAGTGCAAGCCAGAAGGCAACCTGCTTCTGCATCCCCTTCGAAAGCTTTCTGATATTTCTTTTAACATCTATAGATGGGAAAAACTCCTGCATCCTGTAAAACTGCTTCTCATCAAAATTTGGATACATTCCCTTATAATAATGCATCATATTAATTGTATCAGATTGCAAAAAACAAAACATATCATCCGGAATGTAAGCCATATGTCCTTTAATCCTTGCATTTTCATATACAGGCTCACCTTCAATAAACACTTCCCCTGCATCCTGTCTCATTACTCCTGTAATATGCCTGATAAGTGTAGATTTGCCGGCTCCGTTTGGGCCTACAAGCCCATAGACAGCTCCTTTTTCCACGTTCATATTCACACCATCAAGTGCCTTAAAATCGTCAAATTTTTTCACTAAATTATTTATCTGTATCATCATTACCCTCTGTCACAACATCTTCTGTCTGCATATCTTGTGTTACAAATCTGACTAAGTCATCTTCCATGCTCAGCTGCTCTTTCGCATCATCCATTCTTGTTCTCAATTCCTCAACAGGTGTTTCAAGCACAAATAACTCTGTCACCACCTGGTCAAAGAGTATTTTCAAACTCCTTGTCAGACTCTGCCTGGCTGTCTTAGCATCAGCAACAAAGGTTCCTTTACCACTTTTAGTATAAAGATAGCCTTCCTCCTCAAGTTCCTTGTATGCTTTTGCGATAGTGTTAGGATTGATTGCATACTTGCAGGCAAGCACACGTACAGACGGTAGCTTTTCGTCCTGCTTAATAACATTCATAACAATCATTCGTCTGATGCCTTCCTTAATTTGTTCATAAATAGGCTTTGAATCTCGATAATTTAACTGCATATCGTTCTCCCCTGTTCATATACGCCAGTACCGCTGTGCCTTTTATATTAACTCAAAGAACCAAAAAAACTGTCTTGCAGCATCAGTTCCCGCACAGTGTACTATCCAACGTGATACACCTATTTTAACATATATAGCTTTAGGCATTTCTTATTATTTCCTTAATAGATTGTGCGAAAATTACTTAAGAAACATAAAAGCTCCAAGATTTCCACGCTTTCCATGACTTGCTCTATGTGAAAATAAAAGAGATGGATTACAACAAGTGCATATATTGCTTATGGCAATATTGTCTTCCTGCACTCCTGCCTCCACAAGCACTCTCCTGTTACATTCCCAAAGATTGAGCTGATATTTGCCGTCTCCCTTATATAGCAGAATATCACTCGCATGAGGATCATCTGTTGTCGCAAACTCATCCACAAAACACTCTGCAACATCCTGACTTATCTCATAGCAGTCCTGACATATTGAAGGACCTATCGCTGCTATAACATCATGTGCCTCGGTACCAAACTCCCTGTTCATAGCAATAAGTGTCTGTTTTCCCATGCGATTTACAGTACCTCTCCAGCCCGAATGGCTAAGCCCTATTGCCCTATGTACCGGATCAACAAAATAAAGCGGTACACAATCAGCATAAAATGTGGCAAGCACAACATTTGGCTCATTCGTGATAAGTCCGTCCACATCTGTATATGGTCTCTTTCTTGTCACCCCGATGCCACACTGCTTTTTTCCAACTCTCAAAACATTGGTAGTATGTGTCTGGTCTGTCGTAACAATCTGTCCTGCCTCTGCTCCGATTGCCTCCGCCACTCTTTTATAGTTTTCTAAGACCTTTTCCTCGTCATCTCCACGTGTAAAGCTTAGATTTAAGCTTTCAAACATCCCTTCACTGAGTCCACCAAGACGTGTTGTAAAGCAATGCTCTACCATAGAAAGCTCATTTAGTTTCCTAAAATGTAACAAAGGAACAACACTTCCGCTTGAAAGGACGTGCTTTTTTAATTCCAGAACATCTTTATCATTCTTTGCAATAAAATCATTTATAGTAATTTCATCAACATTTTTGTGTATGTTTTCAGCCTGCATATTCTTATCCATCTTTATATTCTTATCCTTCTTTATATTCTTATCCTTCTTTATATTCTTATCAATGTCTGTCTTCATATTTATATATATGCAACTATATATTACCGATAACTATTGCTGTTTATAATTTCCTGTTCATTGTCTGTTTTCACTAAATAGTCTGGTCAAACGTTTATAAATTAACGGTTCCGTAATACCTGTCCGTAACTGCCAAGCCAATAGTTATTGACTGCCCTCAAATGCATTCTTCAACACAGTAACCTCGTCATCGTCCACTGCTATCACATCAAATCTGCATGGCGTCCACTCATTCAGACCATGTGTCATAAGATAATACCTTGCAACTGATATGATTTTTTTCTGTTTGCTGTAGCCAACTGCTTCAAGAGCCCTGCCGCAGCCATTATCCCTACGGTATTTCACCTCACAAAAACATATTGTATCTCCTTCCTTTGCGATTATATCTATCTCTCCAAAGCGGTTTCTGTAATTGCAGGCAAGTACACTATATCCCATATTTATCAACTGCTCAGCTGCAAGCTGCTCATATATACTTCCAACACTTCTTTTATTCATAACTGTCTCACTTATCATATAACCTACACACTATCTTTTGTCAATTTTTGCCTTGAGCTTATCTTGCCAAAATCTGCTCACCATTTGTCACTGAATTGTTGTATTGATTTACCAAATTTGATATCTGCATAGCATCACCCTGATATAGTATCGTTATGTTTAAGTATACATGTATAAATTGTATCATTTATTGGTATTTCTGTCACTATATTACTGTTCACACACCACAGTGTAACCGGCAACAATTGATTTCTTTCAAAAATCAGGTAAATTCCACCATATTCTTCCTATACCACTTTGGACAAAGATTGCGCTGACATTGTGGATTGAACCGCTCCCTTATATCAGTGTGCTCAAAATACACCTTCCATAACTGCTCAAAACTGTCTGTCTTCACCGGCACACTTCTCTCAAGCTGTTCAAATTCACTTTCATTGATATAAAAGCACTCCTTAAGCCTCGGGTGGACCACTGCATACCTTCTTCTATCATCATAGATCACAAAATTTTCACCGGGATACCTGTCCACAAAATGCCACATAACAACCGGTATCATATCGCATTTTGGTTCAAAGTGCGCCAGCAGATAGTTTCCATTATCACTAAAACGAATAAACCCTCTTATCTTGTCAGCCTCTTTATTTACCTTTCTTGAAAGCTCAAATACCTCCATAACATATTTATCGGTCATATGCTCCATAATCCTTTGTCCCACCTTAAATGCTCTGACAAGAAATCCAAGCACTATTGTTGCTCTATTATCAGAATAATGGCACAAAGCATCAAATACAGTCTCATATATCTTAAAACCAAGCTTCTTTTGAATTGTCAAAATTGTCTTTTGGACCTTTACCTCATCTGTTTCAATATCTATCATCTTTGAAAAAAATGTATAGTTTCCTCCAATGCCTATCTCAATAGAAATATTGTCCCGGTATACTCCGTGATTTTCTTTTTGCATTTGATTTTTGTATACAAAAGCATCATATATAGCGGTAAAAATCCCATTTATATTATTATCACATCTAAGTATTATATTATCCATGCATACTTCTCCCTGCAGCTTTACAAAAATATTGTCTATCCAGATATAAAATCAAATATACTCATCTGCTCATAAGTACATGATTTATTATCAGCTAAAAGCATAGTATTCGGCCTTTCGTTATATATGAGATGCCTTGTAATATAGCTTTCATCAAGCTTTGTATTGTACATCATACGACCATCACAGGTGATAAAGTACAGTGCTCTTTTGAGCACGACACCCATTTTCTTTAAATCTGTAAACGAAAGCTTTGCATGCTTTCTGGCTTTTATAATACGCCTGACACTGTTAGTGCCTATTCCCGGGACCCTGAGAAGTGTATAATAATCCGCCGTCATAATCTCAACCGGAAAACACTCCAGATGACCTACAGCCCACTGACACTTTGGATCAATATAATCATTAAAGTTCTGATTATCCTCCGACAAAAGCTCTCCTGCCTTAAAGCCATAAAATCTCATAAGAAAATCTGCCTGATAAAGCCTGTGCTCTCTCTTTAACGGTGGCGGCTGCCCGATACCCGGTAATGATTCATCCATATTAACATTCACAAAAGCCGAGTAAAATACTCTCTTCATATCAAACCTGTTGTACATTGCTTCTGCTACAGATATAATCTGATAATCACTCTCTCCGGTTGCTCCCACAATCATCTGTGTACTCTGCCCCGCCGGCACATAATATCTGTCCGGTCTTTTGATACTTAAGCCTGTATTATTGATGTAATCACCATCTCCATAGGAAACGTCCGTTGTCTCACAGACAACTCCCGGATCAAGCTGCACTCCCATGCCCCAGCTTTTTTCTGCAAGCTTATCAGCCTTCCCACAATCTGTAGCAACCCTAAGGCTTCTGTGATACTCTGATAATCTTGCAGTACTATCTTTTATTTCGGCCATCTGCTCATAATATGCCTGCTCATCTATATACATACGGTTTTTCATACTGCTATTGCCATGATACATTCGGCTGTCCTTTATACCATTTTGAATAAATCTCATAGGTGTAAGAATGTTTTTACGCGCCTTATTCGGAGCAACTGCCCTAAGCCCTTCCGCTGTGGGCAACTCCAGATTAACACTCATCCTATCACAAAGATATCCAATCATCTCAAGAACCTCAGAGGAGGCTCCCGGTATACCCTTGATGTGTATATACCCATTGAAATGATATTTGTTTCTCAAAAGAAAAAGCGTGGTATATAAAAGCTGCATGGTATGTTCGGGCGATTCTATGATACCGGAGCTTAAGAAAAGTCCCTCTATATAATTGCGTCTATAAAACTCAACAGTAAGGTTACATACCTCCTCAGGCGTAAATGTCACTCTTTCAACATCATTAGTGCATCTGTTGATACAGTATTTGCAATCATAAATACATTCATTTGTAAAAAGTATCTTGAGAAGCGATATACACCTGCCATCAGCTGTAAACGAATGACATATTCCACTGGCAAATGCACTCCCCATATCATTTCCATTACCCGAACGGGATGCCCCACTGGAAGTGCATGCAACATCAAACTTTGCCGCATCAGACAGAATCTTAAGTTTTTCCATAATATCAGCACTGATTGACGTTAACATAAGGCCTCCTTATTTTATCGAACATCTGTTTGCATTATACAACATATGTTCGGGTAAATCAAGTGAAAATTTTTGGAAAAATATTGTTATGGTTCATAAGCACAAAAACCATAGTATCTTAAATGCATTAAGATACTATGGTTTTTATTTATAATAATTATCGTAACTATTCAGTTGCAAAAAATATAGTAGCCTTTATAAACAGACTATATTCCGACTAAAAAAATATTCTTAAGAGCTACTGTATGACATGATTTTATCCCAATTTGGTCTTAAAAAAATCGATTATCCTGTCCCACAGTTCATCCTGGAAAAACTGCAGATCCGCATGGTCAGCGCCTTCCAATGCAATCAAATCTGCATCACAGCCATTTTCAATAAGTTTATCATAAAGCTCTTCACTCTGCTCAAACGGAACTGTCTGATCATTTATACCATGAATAATCAAAAATGGAGGAGCATCTTTTGTCACCTTAGACACCGGAGAACTGTTGTATGCTTCCTTGATATTTCTCATAATATTATATCCGAGTAAAAGTGACTCCATAGATGCTGCGCATTCCTCTGCATCTTTATACTTAAATGTGCTAAGGTTAGTAGGTGGATACCATGGACATGCTGCCTGAATACTGCTTGACTCTTCAAGATATTCTCCAACATCATGAGCTTTATCATGATCCAATGCCGCCATACATGTCAAAAATCCTCCGGCTGATTCTCCCATCGCACCAAAATGTTCCTTGTCAATTCTGTATCTATCTGCATGTGCCTTCAAATACCTGATTGCAGCCTTCACATCCTCTATCTGCATGGGATAGCAACCCTCATTTGATGTACGGTATTCCACACTGCAAACAACAAAACCCTGATGAGCAAGCGTGCTAAGATATGATAGATGTGCTGACTTATCCATCCTCATCCATCCGCCACCGCATATCCATACTATACAAGGATAACGCTTGTCAGACATATCTTCCGGATATATTAAATCGAGTTTTAAATCCCTGCGACAGTGATCATACCACGAATCCACCTGCGCATATGTAATATCAGACACCTGCACATATTGTGGCTTCGTCACATTAATCTTAAGCTTTTCCTTCATTTAAAAATCCTCCTTACATTTGTAATCCATTTTGAAATACAAAATTAATATCATTTAAAATAAATACTTTATGCCTATTATAATACATCCATTTTCATTTTTAAACATAAAAAAACCTTGAAACAACTATCTTGCTTCAAGGTTTAATAACAGGGGATGAGAGAATCGAACTCCCGCTAAAAGTTTTGGAGACTTCTGTCATACCATTTGACCAATCCCCTATATTTAAATATTGTATCAAATATAGAAAAAGGACGCAATAGGAATTACGTCTTATTTTAATATACCTTCAAAACTTCATACAAATTTTATTACTGTAATCCACACCGAAAAACTCATCTCTCATATACTTGTTTTTCTTCGTT